>Ga0129311_1001948_pt1 | contig 13468 bp, 9 predicted proteins | sample Go1ome_FD_94435 | JGI IMG/M metagenome (GOLD analysis project Ga0129311, IMG submission 94435) | Western lowland gorrila individual fecal microbial communities from Wisconsin, USA - Go1022B metagenome | ecosystem: Host-associated > Mammals > Digestive system > Large intestine > Fecal | place... | reverse complement strand
TCCACATTCTATTGGTCGGACTTCTACATTGAGTAAACATGATTCTACAAAATCAGTTTGCTTTACAAAATTCACAATCGAAGTAATACATTTACTATCCATCATTGTTGAAACACCTCTTTTCCGCAGAATTACTACTATTGGCTATTTTCCCTTTTCAATGATATATTACCAGATTTCTATATCTGAATTGAAGTAGTGGGAAGGTTTCCTAACAGATAATCTTGGGAATTCCATATAGTTCCGGTATCTCATATCATGAAGCTGTCCGTCATAATCCGATGGCACCATAACCTCGATGTTCTCAAATGGCAGCCGCAGTCCTTCTCCCAAATGCTCCTTGGGATATTTCAATTCTATACAACGGATTGCACAAGATTCCATGATATAATCCTTGCATTTCTTGTTCCAATTTGCGCTTCTGGCAAATGCGTCATACCAAAATGCAAGGAAATGAATCGGGAATATACGCCCTATGCCATGCAGAAATTTCATAAACTTAATCGTCTTTTCCGGAATCACCACCCTGTATTCATCATAATCTACAAAAGCCCGGTGCCCCATCATCAGATTGTAGATACCCTTCATCGCCCCTATTACCAGGTTGTGTACGCGCTCATTCTCATGCGCATTATCCATTACATAGATATCCAAGAACATCCTGTCTTCAATATCCGCCGTTGCCTTACCATATACTTTATCAAAACATTTTGTTGGCAGCTTCTCTTTCATATAGAACAGCCTCGGCATACAATCCAGAAAAGCTCCTCCACCAATATCCGCATAATTCAAAAAATGGAAAGTATCATTATTTTTCCAGATCTTTTTCGCTATTTTTTTCAGTTTCTTATAGTCTTCCCTAGGCATACCGATATCAATATCATCGTCCCATGGGATCATGCCTTTATGACGGACTACTCCTATCAAAGAGCCACAGATAATATAATAGTGTAAATGATTCTCCATGCACACCCTGTCAAACTCTGCCATCAGTATCTCCAGGACCTCGTGAGACCGTTTCAAGTACTCCCTCTCTTCCGCCGCAGTAATCGCGAACTCCTCCAGTAGAGAGATTTCATTCCTAATACGCAGTATGCGGTAGTTAAAATTACCCATCTGTTTTATCTGCTGCACCATTTCCTCGTTCTTTTTGCTGCACAGAATCACCAACACATCCTCAGGATTCTCCTGTAATAATGCATCCGGATTCTTGATAGAGATTCCTGATTTCTCTCCATTCCATTTACTGGAATTATTATCAAGTGCATAGGCCGGAAGATACTTTCCGCCCTTGCCCACATACTCTCTCATATAAATATCAAAATATGCACCGGTTCCGAACAGTACCACTTTCTGTCTGCGCTGCAAATCTTCTATGACAAGGCGAAGTGATCCACCGCCTTCCACTGTCTGAAATGTTTCAGGCGTCATGGAAATAAATGAAATATTTCTCTCTGCCATAAACTGCTTATCAGCTTCAAAAGGGATTCCATATTCTGTACCATAATAGCAGACATCAAAAGATACTTTTTCATAAGCCTTTTGATACATCAAGTGCTCAGCATCCAATATAATGACATCAGTAAACCATCCGCTTTGTCTCCAATATTCCTGCATCTGTTCCGCATGGTATTCCACACGATCTCCATATAATCGTGCAATTGTCCATTCATCAGGAATTCCTAATGTAAATTCTTCACATTGAGCCACACATTGCTGCAGCCAGCCAAAGGATTCCAAATCCTGCACGGTTGTCGCCACCATACAATAACCTGACTTATACTTCTTATGTTCTGAAGCTATCTCCATTTCTTTAGTTCCTAACCTTTCACCTCATTATTCTATCTAAAGTTGCTGTATCTCTCTCCAAATCCACGTCTGATTTGCATACAGCATCCAATTTCTATTATACCAGAAAATATAGTAATTCTTATAGCCTGCCTGCCGCAAAATCCGTTCTGCCTCTCTGGCATCTCCTGAGCAAATCACAGCACGATAGGAATCCATTGGCAATTGCAATGCAGCGAACTCTTCCCAACTCTCTACCGGAATCCCCATCACTTCTTCCATTGTATCCTCTCCCGGCAGTTGTACCAAATGCGCTATCTGCACTCTAGACTTATAGTATTTCAAACATGCCTGAAATACACTTCCATCGCCGAACAGCACTACCGGTTCCTGTATCGTCTCAGGATGTTTCAATCCACCGAATCGCTTTTTATATACAGTATACGGAGTGTCCACATCGTAGAAGCCATGCCGCCACTTGCCTTCCGCAAATCCCAGTCTATTACCATAGTCGTCACCATATAATCCCCGTAACAACTGTTCCCATCCTGTCGGCACCTGCATCCGCACACCTTCGTACATCAGCGGGATGGTCTTGCGAAAAGCTGCCGCATTCAAGTATTTTGCAGCTTTTTCCCCATTCATGCCATAATGACAGTATATTGCTAACTTATCTCCCTCTGCATCTCCCTGCTTCATCAGAACATGCAGTTTTTCAATCATCTTATCACGATCGATGATTTTACCGATATATTTATACGATTTCCACCGTAGCAACGGCATATCCTTAAACTGTCGGAAATATCCATAAGACTTCGCATACAGTAGCCTCTGCCAAGTCCTGATCTTTCTAATCTTCTTTTCTTCCTTCCCTTTATCCGCATAGCACCTGTCCATGGGGAAAATATCAATTCCAATTCCTTCGCATACATCTACCCATTCATTCTGTGGATGAATGGCAGTAGTCTCCCGATTGCGCAGCTTCGTATACCCACCGTAAAAACAATCTTCTGACAATGGTGTTTGTAAGAAATATTTTCCATCAAACTTTTCTGTTAATTGCATGAGGCGGTCGTAATCATCCCGGGGCATAGCTACATCAATATCATCATCGCCGGCAATCATTCCCCCATCCCGTACAATTCCTAATAAGGTTCCATACATTGGGTACACCTTCAATCCGGCTTCCCCACAGACCTGTGTCAGCTTTTGCAACAGATCTACCTGCACTTTTACTACCTGTCGAATTCTCTCAAGATCCTGATCAAACAGTTCTCCACCCCGAGCAGGAATCCAGTGTTTCCGAACCCACTTATCATTCACCAACGGGGACTGTGTCTCAAGCTGCCATGCTGATAAATGCTCCGTGCGGGATGCCTCAATAAAAAGAGCTCCGTTGCCAATAGGATCACAATCCTGCCAATAACAGAATCCCCTTTGATACAATAATCTGCGAATCGTCCAGAGACAATCTCCTCTGGCAGTTATTAATAATCTTCCTTCCTGAGATAAATGCCTTATTGCCGGAACTACCAACCGGTCAAATTCATACGGATCCTGAATACTATATCCATACGAACAATCCAGATTCACTAACACATAGGGATACTTCCTGTCCAATTCCCAGTTATCATATTCCCATACAAAGATATGTAAATTTTTCCTGGATGAATATCGATGCTTCAGTGCCTTCCCATATTCTTCCGTGGGTACCACTGTGTCCACTGATGTTGCCTTTTCACAGACAATTCCTGTCAAAGCTCCGAAGCGATCACCCACAATAAGTAATTCTTCATTCTCTTCCATCGGAAAAAACGAAAAGGAATGCCTTCGTATAGAGCTAAGGCTCCAATACAAGTCATCCCTGTTATCGTCTTCCAGGAAAGTGTCACCATACTCATCCCCTTGTGCAAGAGAATTTATATAGGCTATTACAAGTCTATCTTCCTTTGGTAACTCCATAATGTATATCCCTTCTAATTGTTCACGCTATAGCTGCATAAATTTATCATACTCCGCTAAGACTTCTTCCGTATCTCCAAGTCTCATAAACTGTCCATCATTAATCCAAAGTATTTTATCACAAAATTTCTTTAATGTATCTGTAGCGTGAGATACAATAAGTACCGTCCTGTCAGAAAGCATTAATTCTTCCATCTTCTTAAAAGATTTCTTACGAAATCTTTCATCTCCTACAGATAGTACTTCATCAACCAACATAATATCCGTATCTAAAATTGCTGTCACTGCAAAAGATAATTTCGAATACATTCCTGATGAATATGTTCTAACCGGTCTGTCGATAAAATCCCCTAATTCAGAGAACTCGATAATCTCATCCATATGCTCTTTCACATAGTCTAATTTACAGCCAAGAAGCATTCCTGATTTCAAAATATTCTCGCGCCCTGTATTATTTCCATTAAACCCTATACCTATTGCCATCAATGATACCCTGTTTCCATATGTATCTATTGTTCCTTCATCCGGTTGAAAAATACCTGCAACCGAACGTAGAAGAGTAGTCTTCCCGGAGCCATTACGTCCTACAATACCTAGTATTTCTCCTTGATTAACAGAAAAGGAAATATCATTTACAGCCCGTACAATATTAGATTTTTTAATTTCTCCCTTACGAAAACTCTTTGCAAGGGACATATGTGATATGTCTTTATAGTCTATACTTACATGCTTTACGTCTAACGCTACATTATTGCTCATATCTCTATACCACCTTTACATATCCGTTTTCATTCTTATATACAATATGAATACCTATATAACTAACCAGCACGGATAAAATTAACCATATGACTATTAGTGGAACATTCGTAACCAAATTATTTAATAAAGCATTTCTCATCGTATCTATAAACATTGCTACCGGATTCACACACAACATCATAGTATTTAAAGGAGTCGGAAGACTAATAATTACATCATAGAATATGCCTGATAAAAACATTAACATCTGCAATAATATTCCAACTGCGTAACTCAAATCGTCAATATAAACTCCAAAATGTAAAAATATCATACCTGCACCAAATGACAGTATTATCATTAATAAATATGCCGGTATTATCCATAAAATCCCTATTCCGATGTGTACTTTAAAAATAATCAGCATCGGTATAAGTACTATTAAAGAAAACAATAATTTAAAGAAATTTAATATCATATTTGAAATCAGAAGTACATGTTTCGGTACATACACTTTTGTTACAATATCTCTATTATTTCTTACGCATTTAACACTATAATTAATTGTTTTATTGAAAAATGTCCACATAAGTAATGCTGAGAACACATATGTTGCATAATTTTCAATAGAATTACCCATTACTCGTCCGAATACAATTACATACACAAGCATGTTAAAGAATGGCTCCAACAACCACCATAAACGATTTAAATATGAATTTGCAACTTCCGCCTTTAGATCTGTATTAGCCGCAAATACCATATAAACACCATAGTTCTTTATCTCAGATATAAATTTCTTAATTTCATAAATGGGACCATGATTGTTCCTGTTATCTGGGTCAATTTTTTCGCTTAACGCATTTAACAGAATCCAAATAAATAAAAAAACTATCAATAAAACTTCTGACAGAATAAGCCGTTCCATAAAAAATGATTTTGAATTCTGACGAAATATCTCACAAGTTTCATCATTAAAAATAATTTTATCTTTTTCAAGCGTCGCATACAAAAACAGATTTCCCGCCTGTAGCTTATCTACACACACAGAATTTAACTTTCTATACAATCTGATTTCATTAATTGTTTCATTTTCAATATTGGGAATTTCTATTGAAAATTCATGCATATTCTGAATTTCTTCACTCGAATATGTTATTTCTTTTGTACCTGCGCTTGTGTCAATTACCATAGATATTGGTTGGTTACTAAACGGAAATAACAGTATGACTATAATCCCTATGACAAATCCTAATAACAATAAGTACTTCAAAGCATTCAGTATACCTGTTTGTCCTTTATTTTTCATTTTAAGGCCTTTCCTTTTTTTCATTATTCTTAAAAAAATCATTAACCAAGTTGTTTGTTAATTAATTCTTTAATTTTTGTTGAACTGGTTTGCTCTGTATAAGGAAAAAAAACTAACGTAGAACCATTCTGTTCTAAATAATCTTTCATTGCCAACCATCCCTGATCATTTTCATAATCAGAGCCAGAAAACTGAACATCGAAATGATATTTTCTAAATGCCTCCGGAGTCCGACAATATACAAATGGAATCTCAACCGCTTCATCTACATATTTACAGGAGCGAACCATTTCAATACGTTCTTCAAACGGAATAAACGGTTCTGTTTTCTTATTTTTTCTCACTCCTTCATCACTAACAACACCTACAATCAAGTAATCGCACATTTCTTTTGCACATCTAAACATATTAAGATGCCCTAAATGAAATAAGTCAAATACACCGGCAATATAACCAATATGGTATTTTTTATCTTCTATTGTTTTGGGTGGATCATAAAATTTTTGATACTCTGCCAAACCATTTTCTCCCGGTAAATATTTTTGACGTCCAGGATAGATATAATGAATATCATAAATGCCTATATTTCTTATTCCCATATCCGTTAACTGTATTAGAATGTCTACACAATTTTTTACACATATGATAACCTTATACTCATCTATTTTCTTATCAAGTAATATGTCGGGGGCAAGAATAGGGAATCCATAAAATTCTGTTCCCCATTTTTCAACACTATTATCAATAATACCGGCAATCTTATAATCGTAACGATACATACAAATGAATTCATCTGCAAACCGTCCTGCGCCCCAAACATATAGTTCTTTCTTTCCTATATTATCAAAACAGCTTTCTTTGCATTCTTCTATTTTTTTATTCCAGTCAATTAGTACATGTTCTATTTTTTTTCGATTATCCATTACTTTATTAATATCTCTTAAATTTTTTTTATTAAACTCCGTCAGCACCTCTTGGTTACGAAGTTTTCTCAAAAAATCTCCCGATTTCATTGAAAATTCGTAAGCAAATGGTGTGATTCCATATCTGTCCATCATTTTGTTAATTGGTATAATACCATTCAAGGTTGGATTTCCATCGTACACTATTACAAGGGATCTCCATAAAATCAAATTGGCTGCTTCATTTTCTAAGAAAAATTCCTGGTCATAAAACAGGAACTCATCATTTTGGTAGAAGCAATTCAAAGGCACCAAATCAATATAACAACGTTTTAATATAGGTCCCTTCTCATTTGTCTCTACTACATCTGATGAATGGTATATTGTATCTCTATATCTGTCAAATAACCGTATAAATTCATCGGAATTTGCTTCCAAACTCTGCTGAAAATATCTTTCTAACACAATAGCATCTATTCTAGGCATAACATATGTCCCAGTCTCAATACTGCTATCTACTACTGAAACCCCATGTTCACGAAGATCTTCGTCATTTTGCTTAAGTTGTATTAACCTTTCCTTTCCCTGTGCATACAGTGCTATCTTTTCCACTTTATCTCTATGTATCACCGTAGCACAAGAATATTCTTCTCCTCTATCAGCTGATAATGTCACGTGAAGAATATCACTAAGCCTATTTTCCTGTTCATCAAGACGTATTTCAATCAAATAGGAATTTGCCATTTTGTGAAACATGCCATTAGCTATAATACTATCATACATCCATTCTTCCCTTGCGAAGATCATAGAAGGATCACGATACATAGGCATATACCTAGTAGCAAGTCTTTCATGTGGTAAATATCCATCTGCATATATTAATTGCGCGGCCGAAAGATTCGGTAATACCGAATAAAATTTACGGCATTTAAATTCAACTTGGTCTAATATGTTTTCAATCTCATTTCTTGCATATAACCTGCTCTGCAAAGTATTTTTTTTATTTATACCGTTATAATCTTCTATACCTGTAAATGCCTTATTTGTCCCCGGTTCAATATCACCGCAAAAATATCGCAATCCGAGCCTATTATCTGTTCCCAGATATAATACTCCGTTATCTTTCATGCACCTTTTTATTTTTTTTATAAATAGCACAGGATCACATACATTTTCAATTACATCAAATGCAAAAATCAGATCAAATTTTTCCTTCAAATTCAATTGATATAATTCTTCAGAATTACAATATTGTGTATTGATTCCTCGTGTTTTCAAAAAAGTATCCACCCCATTTGAGATATTAATACACAATATATTCATCCCTTTTTTCATAGGAATCCAAGAAAAAATGGCAGCATTTAATTTATCTTTAATTATATTTACATTTGAATTCATACTTCTTAACTTTCTATTTTATAAGTCAACAAACAGCTAATAGATCACAGGATTGTCACACACCGAATGGGAACGACGTTCATTGTTCCCATTTGACAGGTATTCTTTACTTTTCTTCATACATCTCATTGTAGTACTTCTGATAATCACCGCTGGTCACATTGCTCATCCAGTCTTCGTGTTCGAAGTACCAGGCGATCGTCTTGCGGATACCCTCTTTGAACATGGTCTCGGGATACCAGCCGATCTCTGCCTTGATCTTGTCCGGTGCAATGGCATATCTTCTGTCGTGACCCTTACGATCCTCTACATAAGTGATCAGATCGTTATTAATATGTGCCTTACGGGGATCAGAATCCGGCAGCATCTCCTGCAGTGTCTCGATGATGATATGGATGATCTCGATATTCTGCTTCTCATTATGTCCACCGATATTGTAGGTCTGGAACAGTCTGCCCTGCTCTTGTACCATATCGATCGCTTTCGCATGATCTTCTACGTATAACCAGTCGCGGACATTTTTGCCGTCACCGTATACAGGAAGCTTCTTGCCATGCAATGCATTGTTGATGATCAGGGGGATCAGCTTCTCCGGGAACTGATAGGGTCCGTAGTTGTTGGAGCAGTTGGTGATATTGGCAGGGAAATGATAGGTATCCATATATGCCTTCACCAGCATGTCCGAACTTGCCTTACTTGCAGAATAAGGGCTGTGGGGATCATAAGGTGTGGTCTCATAGAAAAATGCATTGTCGTCATCGGGAAGAGAGCCGTACACTTCGTCGGTAGAAACATGCAGGAACTTCTTGCCTTCCTTGAAGCTGCCGTTAGGGAGTTCCCATGCTGCCTTGGCACAATTCAGCATTACTGCGGTACCCAGTACATTCGTCTGCACGAAGATCTCAGGATTGCGGATACTTCTGTCCACGTGGCTCTCTGCCGCAAAATGTACTACACGGTCGATATCATTCTCTGCAAAAATCTTGCTGATTGCTTCCTTATCACAGATATTAGCTTTTACGAAGGTGTAGTTTTCACGTTTCTCCACATCCTTCAGGTTCTCAAGGTTGCCTGCATAGGTCAGTGCATCCACGTTAATGATGCGGATCTCGTTATCGTATTTCTTAAACATGTAATGAATGTAATTGGAACCAATAAAACCAGCGCCTCCTGTTACCAGATATGTTCTCATTGCTTTTACCTCTTCAACTCTCAATTTTCTTTCAAACTTTTATTGACAACCTAAATTATATTCTCTTCAAACTGTACTTTTTTAATCCCATACGCATTCAGAAGATCACAGTGCAAAATCCAATAGTTATTCCTTGTTTGTCTACGCAAGAATGAACTCGCTAAATATATATCATATAATTTGTACAATCTATTTCTTCTAGCTTTTTTAAAATATTTTTCTTATTATCTTCCCTTGCTGCAACTATAAATGCACTTTGTTTTATATTCTTCACATTATCTATACAATATATCGGAATGCTATCCTTATATTTCTCCTGTGGCATAGAAGATATTACGTATCCCGTTATTGTTATTCCAAATGATTTCAAATATCTATAACATGAACTTCCAACTGCACCTGCACCATATATGTATATATCTGCCTTATTGTTTAGGAACTCTAGCACAGACTTCTTCTTTTCTTCATATTCTCTTACAATTGAAGGATAAATACCGTATTGATCATATAACAAGCCTGCTGCTTTTCTATATTCTTGTAAAACACTTTCTGTATAGTTTTCTAAGTAATCTTGGGTAGTACATATTTTTGCAAAATAACCTGCATCCTTCACAACATACAACAATAATCTTTCTATTGCATGGCTAATAGCCCCATCATCAGGCAACGGTTCGTTTGGGAAGTCTGTATGTTTCCATGAATAATCAAGCAATTTGTGTAACGCCTTAACTCTAGCCCAAAAAACTGTTCCCACTGAAATAGGTTCCTCTTGCTCTAATAATTCTGTATTTACCCCAATTTTTTTAGCTACTGCCATCGCATTCGCATAATTTATTCCCCAAAATCCCGAATACCATACATTGGCATATTCTCCTATCGGTGCTGGCGGAAATAAAATACCAACATTATTATTTTGTTCAAAATAATTAATAACAGCCTCAACATATGCTTTTGAAGCTAACATGTTTTCCCACAATAAATTTATCCATTTATTTGTATAATCTAACATACTATTATTTTTTTCTTTCTTGTCATGTATAAAGCAAAAATAATCATATTTTAAAATATATGGTCTTGCAGCCACAAGTAATGCAGCCACATCTCTACCTCTATTTTCCATTTGTATAAAAGTCAACGTTCTGTTTGCTTTCTGTTGTATGCAATTAGCAAGCTCTAAGTTTGGCGTAATCACATAGATATCTACTTTTTCTGGAATAGATTGAAAATACTTTATATAATTATTGGCTGTCTCTTTATAATAGAAATAGATAAATATGGCAACTTTGCTGTTTATATTATAATCTACTATATTATTTTTCTTATCAAAACTTACAATTCTATTCATATTTGTTTCTGCATCTCCATATAATCAAGTGTTTTTATAAATTCAATGCTTATTACTTTTAATCTGCAGGCACTCGTCAAATTATCTATTTTCTTTAAAATAATAGTGGATAAATATCCACACAGTTGCCGTTAATATAATTATCTTTTAGATACTGCATAACTTCATCTTTAAACTTATCAGAAACTCCAAGTATAATCAGTCCATCTCTATCAACATCCTGAATATTAATTATGTAATGCTCAGTATTTTCCTGCCCTGCTATTTCGCTTACAACATATGCATCAATATTAATATTATATTTTTCAAGCTCGGAAGCAATTTTTCTACCTCTTATTCCTGCCCCAAAAATATATAATGGAGAACTATTTTTTAATAATTCAATAATCTGATCTTTTTCATTTAACCCCGACACACAATTACTGTTGAAATCAAGTGGATTCTTTATTACTTGTGTTATCATCGCACTTGATGAGTCATCCCAATATTTGTTATTAAAAAGGCCTTCTTCTAAGTCTTTTTTGGCATCTTCATGCCATTTAACCAAAAACTTTTTCTGTCCTTCAGGTAATAATCTGTAATAGTTCCATGCCTGCCCTTGTATTTTTGCTCTCATTAACGGTTGCATATAATTTACCAATTTGTTCTTATCCAAGTAGTCTCTGATTCTATCTGTTTCATTAAATATATCAAATATTTTTTTATTACTATTACTTGATGATGCATCATTATCAAGTCGATAGTTTACAATCGGTGATTCTATTAAGTAGACAGATGAAGCAGCCACTAAGCTTATAAATGCGAACGAAGTATCCTGGTACGCTGCTCCACATGTAGGAAGCGCATATATACTGTTTGAATGAATATACTCAGTTTTATATATTGCACTCCAAATAGATGGTGCAGAATATAATATTTTTTCTACTTGTGATACATTTATTTTGACATTATAAGGACCATCCTGCATGTTTCTAAAAAAAATTGCGTTATCTACATTATCTGAAAAAATATTGTAATTTCCCTTAACTACATCAACATTTTCTCTCAATGCTATTTCCAATAGTTCTTCGAATGCCCCTTCAATTGCTAAATCATCACTCTCGATAATTCCAATATATTTTCCGTTAGCTAATGCCAATCCATAATTTAAAGAATCCCCATATCCTGTATTCTTTTTATCAATTATTTTTATTCGTGAATCCAGCTTTGCCTTGCTCTTTGCAATGCTTAGTGATGAATCCGTAGATCCATCATTTATACATAAAATTTCTACGTTAGGATTGCGCATTTTTATAACACTGTCAAGACACTCTGCCAAATAGTTTTCACTGTTATAAAATGGTATTATAATTGACAAATCAATGCCCTTATTGCTGTCCCTTTGAGTGACTATTTTCTCTACAAAATTCTTATAATTATAAAGTATATCAATACTTTTTTTATTTGTCATATTATATACATCCGTATTTTTTATAATCGAATTTAGTATCTTTAATTGATACTCATATTTATACATATTTCTTTTATTCTTTAAATTTATACTATTAAGCTGATTTATAATATTGTCCTTCTCATAAAGCCACTCATTTAGTTTTTTAATTGTTTCGTCTTTTTCCCAATGCCACTAATTTAGTTTTTTAATTGTTTCGTCTTTTTCCCAATGCCACTGATTGAGTTGTTTTATTGTTTCATCTTTTTCATTGTTCCACTCGTTAAGCTGTTTTATCGTCTCGTCCTTCTCATGATGCCATTCATTTAACTGTTGTATGGTATTATCCAATGCCTGAATCTGTGCTTGAAGTTTTACTATATATCTCCAATCTTCTATCTGCGAATACGAGACATACTTTAGTATTTCAGATTTTCTTTCTGCAAACTGTTCTTCAGACAAATATGCAGAAAAAAGAGGCAATTTATCCGCACAAGATGTGGAAACCTTATTTTTAACTATGTCTTTATAATTTTCATCTAAAATATATATAAGTGCGTCTGTAACCAGTACAGGATTCTTACGAACATCATTTATCCCATCTCCAAAATCCATGGATTTAACCAAATATTTTTTTACAAAAGCAATAGAGTGCTTTTTAGTGATTCTTAAAAATAGCTCATAATCCTCCAATGCCCTTAAATTTGACTTAAATCCTCCAAGTTCATTAAAAACTCTCTTCTTCATAACAATTGTTGGTAAAGCAATCAAATTTTTAGACAGCATTTCAACATAAATTACATCGGATAATTGATTGCATTCCTTTTCATTTGGAAATTCTTCTATAAAATTATCCCTGCTGTCATATCGTGACAAAATACAAAATGAGACATCTTTTTTTTCATCACACATTAACTTATACTGTGACATGAGTTTATCTTTCATCCACAAATCATCACTGTCATTAAATGCAATATATTCTCCTCGTGCATAACTCACACCAACATTTCTTGATTCTGCTGCGCCAACATTTATTTTATTTTTGAAATACTTTACCCTGCTATCACTTGCAATTATATCCGCAAGAACTTCTTCCGTTGTATCAGTAGATGCATCATCTATCACAATAACTTCTAAATTATTATACGTTTGGTTCAAAACACTACTTATTGACTGCTTTATAGAAAATGCCCTGTTATAACTTGGTATAATCACTGAAACTAACGGAAGATTACTTATCATCTTTTTGCTTGTATGATAATTAGGAAGTTAATTATCACACGTTTCCTTTCTTTTAATATCGTGGTTCAATACAATTCAGATACTATGGACTTTTGATTTGTTTTCTGTAGCTTGACTACTCAACTGGAGTGTATTGCTGCTACCTTTATCTGAATTGTTT
>Ga0129311_1001945_pt1 | contig 13478 bp, 6 predicted proteins | sample Go1ome_FD_94435 | JGI IMG/M metagenome (GOLD analysis project Ga0129311, IMG submission 94435) | Western lowland gorrila individual fecal microbial communities from Wisconsin, USA - Go1022B metagenome | ecosystem: Host-associated > Mammals > Digestive system > Large intestine > Fecal | place... | reverse complement strand
TATAAGAATTGGTTTGATTGTTCATGGTAATATTTTACCATGAAAAAAGAGAAGTAATTGGCTGTTTCCAGCTATTACTTCTCTTTTTTTCATGGACTGATTATTTCACAGCCCCTTTTTTTATTATTAGGACAAGCCAATCGTTAGCACCTTCTGTGCCATTTGACGCCCCTTAATCATCGAGCCGAAGCGAAGCGTAGGCGAGATGTAGACGAGATGTAAAATAAGAGCATCGGGCGTGCTTAAGCATCTCATTTACAATGCATGGCATAAATATGAAAAATGTTGTTAAAATTATTTAGTGGTTGACAAACCATTTGCAAGGTGATACATTTTTTAATTGTCATTATCGGCGAATATGCCTTATAGGGATACTATGCCTTCTTTGTGTACTCAAAAATTGGGTAAATGTGCTTAGAAGTGCCTATTTTAGCCTGTTTGGCGATGTTGAGTGATGATAAATAATACAAGGGGTGAAATGCGTCATATGAAAAAGTACAGGATGCGACCTATTAAGTCTGGAAAAGGCACAAGAATGGGCTATCAGAATGGTAAAGATGTAGTTGAAATGCCAAATCTGATTGCTATTCAGACAGAATCTTTCAAGTGGTTCCGTGAGGAAGGCCTGAAGGATGCGTTTTTGGATGTTTTTCCTATTAATGACAAAAACGGTAAACTTACTCTTGATTTTGTTGATTACAAATTCGATGAATCTGAGATTAAGTATCCCGTTGAAGAGTGTAAAGAAAGAGATGTTACATACTCTGTTCCTCTCAAGGTAAACGTTCGTCTGACGAATCATGAAACCAGTGAGATCAACCAGCATGAAGTATTTATGGGTGATATGCCATGGATGACAAATACTGGTACATTTGTGATTAATGGTGCAGAGCGTGTTATTGTCAGCCAGCTAGTTCGTTCTCCTGGCATTTACTATACACAGGAAAGAGATAAGGACGGCAGACTTATTTATAAGTGCCAGATTATCCCTAACCGTGGTGCGTGGATCGAGTACGAAACAGCTGCTGATGGAGAGTTCGTAGTAAAGATTGACCGTGGCCGTAAGCAGCCAGTAACAGATCTTATTCGTTCTCTTAAGATTGGTGAAAACAGTACTAATACTGAAATCGCTGATTTCTTCGGCATCGATATCCTCGATGAAGGAAATAGAATTGTAAGAACTTTCGCTAAGGACGTTGCCGGTAACTATGCAGACGGTCTTCAGGAAGTTTACAAGAGACTTAGACCTGGTGAACCATTTGCAGTTGAAACTGCATCAGGCCTTCTTCGTAGTATGTTCTACGATGATACTCGTTACGATCTCGCAAAGGTTGGACGTTATAAATATAATAAGAAGCTTGCTCTTCAGAACAGAATTGCAAACTTTGTTCTTGCAGAAGATGTTATCGATCCTATGACAGGTGAAGTAATGTTCAAGAAGGGAACAGAAATTTCCCGTGAAGATGCAAAGACAATTCAGAATGCAGCTGTAGAGAGAGTTAAGGTACAGGGTGAGACAGGAGATCAGGTTGTAATCTCTAACCTCTCTGTAGATATTGAACCTTGGATCGCTGATCGTCTTCCAGGCGTTACAGCTGAAGAACTTGGTATTCATGAAGCAGTATATTTCCCAGTACTTCAGAGAATCTTAGATGATCCTGAATTCGCAGATGATGCGGAAGGACTTAGAGATGCACTTGAACTTTCAGTTCGTGATCTTGTTCCTCGTCATATTACAAGAGAAGATATTCTTGCTTCTGTAAACTACCTTATGAATCTTGAAGATGAAATTGGTAAGTTTGATGATATCGATCACCTGGGCAATCGTCGTATTAAGTCTGTTGGTGAACTTCTTCAGAACCAGTTCAAGATTGGTCTTTCAAGAATGGAAAAGAATGTCGTAGAGAGAATGGGTACTCAGGATATTGATACTCTTACTCCACAGACATTAATGAATACAAAGCCTGTGACAGCAGCTGTTAAGGAGTTCTTCTCTTCATCACCAATGTCACAGTTCATGGATCAGAACAACCCTCTGGCCGAGCTTACAAATAAGCGTCGTCTTTCAGCTCTGGGACCTGGTGGTCTTTCAAGAGAAAGAGCCGGATTCGAAGTTCGAGATGTCCACTACACACATTACGGAAGAATGTGTCCTGTAGAGACACCAGAAGGACCTAACATCGGTCTGATCAACTCACTTGCTTCTTATGCAAGAATTAATGAATATGGATTTATCGAAGCTCCTTATAGAGTAGTAGATAATAAGACGGATCCAGAAAATCCAGTTGTAACGGATGAAGTTCGTTACATGACAGCTGATGAAGAAGATAACTACTACATCGCTCAGGCTTCAGAAGAACTGGATAAGGATGGACACTTTGTAAGACAGAATGTTGCTGGTCGTCACAGAGAAGATACTTCTGAATTCCCACGCCGCAAGATTAGCTTCATGGACGTATCTCCACGAATGATCTTCTCCGTAGCTACTTCCATGGTACCATTCCTGCAGAACGATGATGCAACTCGTGCCCTCATGGGTTCTAACATGCAGCGTCAGGCCGTACCTCTGATGGTTACGGATTCTCCAATTGTTGGTACAGGTATGGAACAGAAGACTGCAGTTGACTCAGGTATTTGCGTGCTTGCTGAACATGACGGTACAGTTACATATTCCGCAGCTGATAAGATCATCATCAAGAGAGATGATAACGGCGAGGAAGAAGAATATAAGGTACTGAAGTTCCAGAGAACAAACCAGGATAACTCAATGAACCAGCGCTCAATCGTGTTTAAGGGTGAGCATGTTTCAGCTGGCGACGTTATCGCTGATGGTGCTTCAACAAAGAATGGTGAACTTGCACTTGGTAAGAACCCTCTCATCGGTTTCACAACCTGGGAAGGTTACAACTACGAGGATGCCGTTCTCCTTTCAGAAAAGCTTGTAAGAGATGATGTTTATACATCTATTCATATTCAGGATCTGAAGTGTGATGCTCGTGCAGCTAAGCCATACGCTGAAGAAATCACAAGAGATATCCCTCAGGTATCTGCAGAACTCCTGAAGAACCTTGATGAGAATGGTATCATTCGAATCGGTTCTGAAGTTCACTCAGGTGACTACCTTGTTGGTAAGGTAACTCCAAAGGGTGAAACACGTGAAGACAGCTACGAAAAGCTGACATACTCAATCTATAGCGAGCGCGCTAAAGAAGTTAAGGATACTTCTCTGAAGGTTCCTCACGGTTCTTACGGTGTAGTTATGGATGTTAAGGTTTATTCCCGTGAAAACGGTGATGAACTTCCACCAGGAGTACTTCAGTCAGTTCGTATTTACATTGCACAGAAGAGAAAAATTTCAGTCGGCGATAAGATGGCCGGACGTCATGGTAATAAGGGTGTAGTTTCAAGAGTACTTCCTGTTGAAGATATGCCATTCCTTCCAAACGGACGTTCTCTTGATATCTGTTTGAATCCTCTGGGCGTACCTTCTCGAATGAACATCGGACAGGTCATGGAACTTCACCTTGGTCTTGCTGCAAATGTACTTGGCTTCAAGGTATCTACACCTATCTTCGATGGTGCACACGAAGAAGATATCGACGAACTTCTGCTCATGGCTAACGATTACGTTAACACTTCATGGGAAGATTTCGCCGCTAAGTATGAAAAGAAAGTTAACAAGGACGTTATGACATATCTCTATGAAAATAGAGACTACCGCAAGGAGTGGGCAGGCGTTCCTCTTGATGAAACAGGTAAGGTACAGCTTCGTGATGGCCGTACAGGTGAACCATTCCCATCTAAGGTTTCTGTAGGATTCATGTACTATCTGAAGCTCCATCACCTGGTAGATGATAAAATCCATGCACGTTCTACTGGTCCATATGCACTTGTAACTCGTCAGCCACTTGGTGGTAAGGCTCAGTTCGGTGGACAGAGATTCGGTGAAATGGAAGTTTGGGCACTGGAAGCTTACGGTGCTGCTTACACACTTCAGGAAATGCTTACAATTAAGTCCGATGATAAGAGAGGCCGTGATGCAACAGTTATCTCTATCTGGAACGGACAGAACCTTCCAAAGCCAGGCCTTCCAGAGTCATTCAAGGTATTGGTTAAGGAATTCCAGTCACTCTGCTTGGATGTAACAATGCTTGATGCTGATGATCAGGTTGTTGAATTAGAAGAGGCAAGAGGTTACAAGAAGGCATTTGCTGAGGAAGATGCACAGGATACTAGTGCAGAAGCTGGTTTCGGCCAGGGAACAATTGACAGCACAGGTGATATCAACTACGACGAGAACGCAATCGTTGACGACGCAGACTTTGGTGGTGCAGACAGCAATGTTGATGAAATTGATATTATGGAAGATCAGGATTCAGATAACGAGTAATTAAAAGGAGAAGAACGCATATGATGCTTACGGAACAGCAGGCAGCGGAAGGAAATTACATTAATCCAGAACGCAGCCAAAACGTAGATTTTCAGAAAATCAAGTTAGGTCTGGCTTCTCCTGAAAAGATCAGAGAATGGTCTCATGGCGAAGTTAAGAATCCTAATACGATTAACTATAGAACACAGGAACCGGAACCAGATGGACTTTTCTGTGAGAAGATCTTTGGACCTGTAAGAAGTTATACATGTCATTGTAAGAAATATGTTAACAAGGAACGCTTCAAGGGCGCAGTTTGTGACCGTTGTGGTGTTGAAATTACAGATAGCTCTGTACGTCGTGAAAGAATGGGACACATTGAACTGGCTAGCCCAGTTTCCCATATCTGGTACTTCAAGGGCGTACCTAGCCAGATGGGTCTGATCTTAGACCTTTCACCAAAGCAGTTAGAGGAAGTTCTCTACTACTCAGCATACATTGTTACTGAAGTATCAGAGGACATGCCTAAGGATGGACTGAAGAAGAAGCAGATTCTTTCTCAGAAGGAATTCATGGAAGCTCGCGATAACTACTACGGTATGTTCACAGCTGAAATGGGTGCATCTGCTATTAAAAAGCTTCTTGCTGAAGTTGATGTTGAAGCCCTTTCTGTTGAACTCGAGAATGAGTATGACGAATCTAAGAAGAACAACAGAGAAAAGATATTAAAGCGTCTGGAAGTTGTTAATGCATTTAAGCATTCAGGTAACAAGCCAGAGTGGATGGTACTGGACGTAGTTCCAGTAATCCCTCCAGATCTTCGTCCAATGGTTCCGCTGGACGGTGGCCGTTATGCAATCGCAGATTTAAATGATCTTTACAGAAGAATTATCATCCGTAATGAACGTCTTAAGAAGTTCATGGGTGTTAAGGCTCCTGATATCATTACTAGAAACGAAAAGAGAATGCTTCAGGAATCTGTTGACTCTCTGATCGATAATGGTCGTCATGGTCGTCCTGTATCAGGACCTGGCGGACGCCCTTTGAAGTCTCTTTCAGAATATCTGAAGGGTAAGCAGGGACGTTTCAGACAGAACCTTCTTGGTAAGCGTGTAGACTATTCAGGACGTTCAGTTATCGTTGTAGGACCAGAACTTAAGATTTACCAGTGTGGTCTTCCAAAGGAAATGGCAGTAGAACTTTTCAAGCCATTTATCGTACACGAACTGACAACTAGAAAGATTGCTCAGAACCAGAATGTTGCTAAGAACATGGTTGAACGCCAGGATCCAGCAATCTGGGATACATTAGAAGATGTAATCAAGGCACATCCAGTAATGCTGAACCGTGCTCCAACACTTCATAGACTTTCAATTCAGGCGTTCGAGCCTGTACTTGTTGAAGGTCGTGCTATTAAACTCCACCCACTGTCATGTATGGCCTTCAATGCCGACTTCGATGGTGACCAGATGGCTGTACACCTTCCTCTGTCCGTTGAGGCACAGGCTGAGTGTAGATTCCTTCTGCTTTCACCTAACAACCTGCTTAAGCCATCTGATGGTAGTGTAGTAGCCGTTCCTGCACAGGATATGATCCTTGGATGTTACTACCTTACAAATGAGCGTTTCCATGAGTATGAAATGACTGAGGAAACAAACATTGTTAAGGAATACCTTAAGGATGATGAGTTTGCTAACTGCGATGCAGTTCGTAAGGATGCAGAAGAAGGTAAGGTTGGTGCTTATGACAAGATTCGTATTCGTGTCGAAATGAATGCGAAGAAGGATCCTATTTTCTATCGTGATATCATCTCTACTCCAGCAGATGTTATTGGTAGAAAGTTTGCAAATCTTAATCGTGCACTTCTTGCATATGAAAATAAGGAAATCACTCTTCAGCAGAGAATTTTCGTTAAGAGAAGCGGTGAAACAACAACTGGCCAGCATGTGGAAGGATTTGTCTCTACAACACTTGGCAGACTTCTTTTTAATGAAATCATTCCTCAGGATCTTGGATTCGTTGATCGTTCAAATCCTGCAACAGCTCTTGAGCCAGAAATCAACACACTTGTAAAGAAGGGCGTTCTTAAGAAGCTCCTCAATAAGTGTATGAATGTTCATGGTTCAACAATTACTGCTGAAACACTTGATAGAATTAAGTCATTCGGTTACAAGTATTCAACACTTTCTGGTATTTCTGTATCTATCTCAGATATGACAGTACCTGCAAACAAGAAGAAGATTCTTGATAATGCACAGAAGTATGTTGATGAAGTAGCTACATACTTTGCAAAGGGCTTCCTTACAGATAATGAACGTAAGAAGATTTCTATTGCTCAGTGGCAGGATGCCGATAACAAGCTGAAGGCTGCCCTTCTTGGTGGACTGGATAAGTACAACAACATCTACATGATGGCTGACTCAGGTGCCCGTGGTTCTGACCAGCAGATTAAGCAGCTGGCTGGTATGCGTGGTATCATGCAGGATACAACTGGTAATGCTATCGAACTTCCAATCAAGTCAAACCTTCGTGAAGGTCTTGGCATTCTGGAATACTTCATTTCAGCTCACTCTGCTCGTAAGGGTCTGTCAGATACAGCTCTTCGTACAGCCGATTCAGGTTACCTGACAAGACGTCTTGTAGACGTATCTCAGGAACAGATCGTATATCAGAAGGATTGCTGCGAAGGTACCGGCGTAGTTCCTGGTATGTACATCTCTGCATTCAGAGAAGGCAAGGAACTTACAGAAGGCTTTGAAGAAAGAATTTCTGGCAGATATGTTGCTGAAACAATTAAGAATAAAGATGGTGAAATCATTGTAAAGGTTAACCACATGATTACACCTGCACGTGCTGAACGTATTATTGCTGAAGGTATTGAAAATGCAACAGGCCTTCCATACTACGATCCAGAAACAGATGATCATGTAAGACTTGACGCACAGATCAAGATTCGTTCCGTACTTACTTGTCGTAGTAAGCATGGTGTATGTGCTAAGTGTTATGGTAGAAACCTTGCAACTGGACAGCCAGTACAGGTTGGTGAAGCAGTTGGTGTTATCGCTGCTCAGTCAATCGGTGAACCTGGTACACAGCTTACAATGAGAAACTTCCACTCAGGCGGTGTCGCTGGTGGTACAGATATCACTCGAGGTCTTCCTCGTGTACAGGAAATCTTCGAAGCAAGAGATCCAAAGGGTAAAGCTATCATTGCTAAGCAGGGCGGTACAGTTCAGATTAATGAACACGCTAAGCGTAGAGAAGTAGTTATCCTTGCAGAAGATGGTCTTGCAGTTGATAAGCCATACGAAATTCCATTTGGTGCTACAGTAGTAGTTAAGGATGGGGAAAAGATTGCTGATGGTGCAATGCTGACTGAAGGTTCAATCAACCCTCACGAATTACTTGCTGTTTGCGGTCCTGAAGCTACTCAGGAGTACATGCTCCATGAAGTACAGAAGGTTTACCGTTCACAGGGTGTAGAAATCAATGATAAGCACGTAGAAGTAATTGTTCGTCAGATGCTTAGAAAGGCTAGAATTGATGATCCTAAGGGAACAGGATTTGTTCCTGGTAAGCTTGTTGACTGGCTGGATATTGACGATGTAAATGCACGTCTTATCGCAGAGGGCAAAGCTCCAGAAGATCTTGTTCAGTCTCATAGAGAACTTCTTGGTATCACTAAGGCTTCCCTTGCAGTTGATTCATTCCTTTCAGCTGCTTCATTCCAGAACACAACTCGTGTCCTGACAGAGGCTGCCGTAAATGGTAAGGTTGATAACCTGAATGGTCTTAAGGAAAATGTTATTATTGGTCGTCGTATCCCAGCTGGTACAGGTATGCGTGTATACAATGATGTTCGCCTGAACACAGATGCAGATCCAAATGCAGCAATCAGAGATACAGAAGATGAGCTTGATTACTCTCAGATTCCAGAAGATGAGAGACCAGTTGTAGAAGATATCGTATCTGATACAGGGGAAAGCACAGAGGAATAATTTTCCTAAAGTTTGTCAAGAAAATTGTTTAAAATATTTATTGACACATCTATAAGGCATATATATAATATTTAGGCGTGCGCAGTTTGACTGTGCACGCCTATTATAATTTTGATGCAAGGAGGTGAAAACACATGCCAACATTTAACCAGTTAGTTAGAAAGGGAAGAGAGACAGCTGTTAAGAAGTCTACAGCTCCTGCTCTTCAGAGAAGCTTTAACTCTCTTAAGAAGAAGCCTGTTGCAGGCGGATCTCCACAGAAGAGAGGTGTCTGCACATCAGTTAAGACAGCAACTCCTAAGAAGCCTAACTCAGCTCTTCGTAAGATCGCGAGAGTACGTCTTTCAAACGGACTTGAAGTTACTAGCTACATCCCAGGTGAAGGTCACAACCTTCAGGAGCATAGCGTAGTTCTTATCCGTGGTGGACGTGTAAAGGATTTACCTGGTACAAGATATCACATTATCCGTGGTACTCTTGATACAGCAGGTGTTGCAAACAGACGTCAGGCACGTTCTAAGTACGGTGCTAAGCGTCCAAAGGCTGGTAAGTAATTACCCCGTTTAGACACAAGTTGACCGTACTCTTGGTGCTGGTTTTTTGAGAGGGATGAGTTTTCACTTTGACCCCTAAAGAAGTACAGCACGTACACGCGGGCAGGACCCGTGTGAGTACCTAAGAATTAATTATTATTAAGGAGGGAAGAAGCGTGCCACGTAAGGGACATATCGTAAAAAGAGATGTACTTGCCGATCCTATTTACAACAGCAAGGTTGTTACACGCCTCATCAACACAGTAATGCTTGATGGTAAAAAGGGTGTAGCAGAAAAGATTGTTTACGGCGCATTCGACCAGATTAAGGAACAGACTGGAAAAGACCCTGTAGAGGTTTTTGAAGCAGCTATGAACAACGTAATGCCTCAGCTTGAAGTAAAAGCTAGACGTATCGGTGGTGCAACATATCAGGTACCTATCGAAGTTAGACCTGATCGTCGCCAGGCTCTTGGTCTTCGTTGGCTGACAGGCTTTGCTCGTCAGAGAACTGAAAAGACTATGGGCGAGCGTCTTGCGCTTGAACTTATCGACGCATCAAACAATACTGGTGCATCTGTTAAGCGTAAGGAAGAAATGCACAGAATGGCAGAAGCAAACAAGGCTTTCGCTCATTACAGATTCTAATTATAGAATACGTATTGCGTCAGCAATTCATTTGCTAATGCTTAGACTATTATTTGAAGGAAATGTTTTAAGTAAATGTGATGTCTCATCACATTTGCTAAATGTTTCCCGTGTTTAATTTTATTAAGGAGGAAAAATCCTTGGCTGGAAGAGAATATCCGCTCGAGCGTACTAGAAATATCGGTATCATGGCCCACATCGATGCTGGTAAGACTACACTTACAGAAAGAATTCTTTATTACACCGGTGTTAACTACAAGATCGGTGAAACATACGAAGGAACAGCTACAATGGATTGGATGGCTCAGGAGCAGGAGCGTGGTATCACTATCACATCTGCTGCTACAACATGCCACTGGACAGTTCAGGAGCAGACAAAGGTTAAGCCTGGCGCTCTTGAGCACAGAATCAATATCATTGATACGCCAGGACACGTAGACTTCACAGTTGAAGTTGAACGTTCCCTTCGTGTACTCGATGGCGCTATCGGCGTTTTCGATGCAAAGGGTGGTGTTGAACCTCAGTCTGAAAACGTTTGGAGACAGGCTGATACATACCACGTACCACGTATGGCTTTCGTTAATAAGATGGACATCCTTGGAGCAAACTTCTACAACACAGTAGATGAGATTCATACAAGACTTGGTAAGAAGCCAGTTGTTGTAAATATCCCTATTGGTAAGGAAGACTTCTTCGATGGAATTATCGATCTTTTCGAAATGAAGGCTTATATCTACAACAATCATGAGGGTACAGATATCACAATTACTGATATCCCTGATGATTATAAGGATCAGGCAGAAGAGTGGCATACAAAGCTCGTTGAGTCTTGTTGCGAACTTGATGATGATCTGATGATGGCTTACCTTGACGGTGAGGAACCATCAATTGAAGACATGAAGAAGGCTCTTCGTGCAGGTGTTTGTGCACCTATCACTGATGCAGCTGGCGAGAAGGAAAGAGTAGTCCCTGTCCTTTGTGGTTCAGCTCACCAGAATAAGGGTATCCAGAAGCTTCTGGATGCTATAGTTGAATTCATGCCTGCTCCAACAGATATCCCAGATATCAAAGGAACAGATATGGAAGGAAACGAAATTACTAAGAAGTCATCTGACGATGAAAAGTTTGCTGCTCTTGCATTCAAGATCGCAACAGACCCATTCGTTGGTAAGCTTGCATACATCCGCGTTTACTCTGGATCACTTTCATCTGGTTCTTATGTACTTAATTCTACAAAGGACAAGAAGGAACGTGTAGGACGTATTCTTCAGATGCATGCTAATAAGAGACAGGAAATTGACACAGTTTACTCTGGTGATATCGCTGCCGTTGTAGGTCTTAAGAATACAACAACGGGTGATACAATCTGTGATGAAACTGAGCCAGTTATTCTTGAATCTATGGAATTCCCAGAGCCAGTTATCGAACTCGCTATCGAGCCTAAGACTAAGGACGGACAGGGTAAGCTTGACGAAGCACTCGTAAAGCTTGCTGAAGAAGATCCTACATTCAGAGCTCATACAGATAAGGAAACTGGTCAGACAATCATCGCTGGTATGGGTGAGCTTCACCTTGATATCATCGTTGACCGTCTTCTCCGTGAATTCAAGGTAGAAGCTAACGTTGGTAAGCCACAGGTAGCTTACAGAGAAACAATCACTGTTCCTTGTGATATTGATTCTAAGTATGCTAAGCAGTCTGGTGGTCGTGGTCAGTACGGTCATGCTAAGGTTAGATTCGCACCTCTTGATCCTAACTCAGAAGAAATCTATAAGTTCGAAAGCACTGTCGTTGGTGGTTCTATTCCTAAGGAATACATCCCATCAGTTGACGCTGGTATCCAGGAAGCTATGCAGTCCGGTCTCCTTGGTGGATTCCCAGTAGTTGGTGTATCTGCTGAATGTTATGATGGTTCATACCATGAAGTCGATTCATCAGAAATGGCATTCCACATCGCTGGTTCTATGGCGTTCAAGAAGGCTATGGAACAGGGTAAGCCTGTACTTCTCGAACCTATTATGAAGGTTGAAGTAACAATGCCTGCTGATTACATGGGCGATGTTATTGGTGACCTTAACTCACGCCGCGGACGTGTTGAAGGTATGGAAGATGTTGGTAACGGTAAGCTTGTAAAGGCATTTGTACCACTTTCAGAAATGTTCGGTTACTCAACAGACCTTCGTTCAAGCACTCAGGGTCGTGGTAACTACTCAATGTTCTTCGATCATTATGAGCCAACTCCAAAGAACGTTCAGGAGAAGGTTCTTGCTGAGCACAAGGGTAAGTAATTAAAATACTTGAAAAAACGACTATTCTTTAATATAATCGAGATTAGCTGATTTTAAGGAATACCCCACATTTAAAAGGGGAAATTTTAGGAGGAAATTAAAATGGCAAAGGAACATTACAACAGAACGAAACCTCATGTTAACATTGGTACTATCGGCCACGTTGACCATGGTAAGACAACACTTACAGCTGCTATCACAGCTACACTTGCAGCACGTGTAGCAGGTAACTCTAAGGTTGATTTCGCAAACATCGATAAGGCTCCAGAAGAAAGAGAAAGAGGTATCACTATCTCAACAGCTCACGTAGAGTATGAGACAGAGAAGCGTCACTACGCTCACGTTGACTGCCCAGGACATGCTGACTACGTTAAGAACATGATCACTGGTGCTGCTCAGATGGATGGCGCTATCCTCGTAGTTGCTGCTACTGATGGTGTTATGGCTCAGACAAGAGAGCACATCCTTCTTGCACGTCAGGTAAACGTACCTTATATCGTTGTTTTCCTTAACAAGTGCGATATGGTTGATGATGAAGAACTTATCGAACTCGTTGAAATGGAAGTTACAGAAGTTCTTGAAGAGTATGGCTTCAAAGGATGCCCAATCATCAAGGGTTCAGCTCTTAAGGCTATTGAAGATCCAAACGGCGAATGGGGCGACAAGATTATGGAACTCATGGATACAGTTGATGAGTATATCCCAACTCCAGAACGTGATACAGATAAGCCATTCCTTATGCCTGTAGAAGACGTATTCACAATCTCTGGTCGTGGTACAGTTGCAACAGGTAGAGTAGAACGTGGTACACTTCACCTTAACGACGAACTTGAAATCCTTGGTATCAAGGAAGACGTTGCTAAGACAGTAGTAACAGGTATCGAAATGTTCCGTAAGACTCTTGACGAAGCTATGGCTGGTGATAACATCGGTGCACTTCTTCGTGGTATTGATCGTAATTCTATCGAAAAGGGTCAGGTTCTTGCTAAGCCAGGTTCAGTAACTTGCCATAAGAAGTTTACTGCTCAGGTTTACGTTCTTACAAAGGATGAAGGTGGACGTCATACTCCATTCTTCAACAACTATCGTCCACAGTTCTACTTCAGAACAACTGACGTAACAGGTGTTATCACACTTCCAGAAGGTACAGAAATGTGCATGCCTGGTGATAACGTAGAAATGACTATCGAACTCATTCACCCAGTAGCAATGGAGCAGGGTCTTACATTCGCTATTCGTGAAGGTGGTCATACAGTTGGTTCAGGCCGTGTAGTTTCAATCGTTGAATAATTCACGACTCTAATATCACTGAATGATAAGGAGCCCGGTGCAGGTAACTGCATCGGGCTCTTACTTTTATGCAGTATAGTATGCTAATTGGGATAACGAATTTCTGAAAAAAGACAGCACGTACTTTTGGCAGGAAAACCAACCTGTCCCGATTTGGTGCCATATCTAATAAAATTTCAAATTCTATCAGGCATCTTCTTGAAGATGCAGATCATAATATGTATCTGGAAAAAGAAGAACATCACAAGAGAAAGGGGCTGTGAAAAAATGAGATAATCATTTTTTCCAGCTCCCTTTTTATATCATTTTTTGTGAGGTATGCTGTTTCTGGCAAAAATAGAGTATAATGCCCC
>Ga0129311_1001942_pt1 | contig 13496 bp, 9 predicted proteins | sample Go1ome_FD_94435 | JGI IMG/M metagenome (GOLD analysis project Ga0129311, IMG submission 94435) | Western lowland gorrila individual fecal microbial communities from Wisconsin, USA - Go1022B metagenome | ecosystem: Host-associated > Mammals > Digestive system > Large intestine > Fecal | place... | reverse complement strand
TGATGATGGGCGCGTTCGAGGTCTCGCGGATGGCGCGGCAGACGCGCTCGCCCGAGAGCTTGGGGAGCATGAGGTCGAGGATCACGAGGTCGAAGGAGTGCTTCTCGAACTCCTCGACGGCGCTCTGGCCGTCGCCCACGCCGCGCACGATGTAGTTCTCGCGCTCGAGGTAGGCAGCCACCGCGTCGCGAATCGCCTTCTCGTCCTCAACTAGCAGGATCTTCTTGTCGTCCGAAGCCATCGTGGCCTCCCAAATGTGTGTTTTGCATTCAAGGAAGCCTTGGCTTCCCATAAGTAGGCATAGTTTACCCCACCTGAGGCCTCGACTGTCAGACTCCTAGGCGGAAGGCGCGAACCGTTACGGAAGCGGGGTAGCCGGTATCGGGGTCCTTGACCGTCGCAAAGGTGACAAACAGGTCGGTATCGCCACAGCGGGCAGGGAACTCACCGTAGTCGACGGAGCGGTCGATGGACAGCAGCGTCGAGTACTTCTGGTTCTTTGTGTCGACCACCATATACGACGAGCGGCTCTTTATGAGGTAGAGGCCGTCTTTGCCTGCCGGGCACTCGGAAGGCTCGCGCTCGACCTTGACGAAGTCGCCGCTGCGCGTGCCGATGTAGGTGCCCATCTTTGAAAGAAGGCCGCCGGAGCTGTAGCTCGCCTCGATGGAGACGAGGAACTTGTCGCCCACGCGGGTGGCGCGGAACGGTTTGACGCTGGCGGGGAGCACGAGCTGGTCAACCTGGGACGACATGTTGTCCGATGCCGTATAGGCCGTGACGCCGTAGAAGGTGCCCTCGTCTGCATGGACACGCGGGGCCAGGATGACGTTGCCGTTCGAGATGGTCGGCTTGATGGCAAAGCGGCCGGGCGACTCGATGACCTTGTGGGCGTCCTTATCGCCGACGTTCCAAAGGTAGCAAACGGAGGACTCGGTGGTCTTCTTTCCCGAGAGCGCGGGCATGACCTGCCAGACGACCTTGGACCCCGTGACGGCTATGGGCGCCGGATCGTAGTCGGAGGTCCCGTCCCAAAGCTTCTGCGCATCGCCGTCGAGGGCGCCGCCGGAGAACTTGGCCGCGTAGAGCTGCCAGGCGCGCGTCGCTATGTCGAGCTCGACCCAGGCGTACGCGGAGTCCGAGCAGGCGACGTCGTAGATCACGGTGGTCGCCGCAGCGCCCTTGGGGGCCGAGACGACCTCGGTCAAGGCGCCGGACTCGCACGAGAACGCCCCGGCCTTGACCATGGGCAGCGCCGAGGAGCCCGCAATGGTGGCGGGGATCCAGGAGCCTTCCGCCGGGCGCAGGACACAGCCGAGCGGCAGTGTCCAGGTGGACTCGAGGGCATAGCCGTAGTCGTCGACGTACTCGTAGGGCGACCCGTCGGCGGTCACGCTAACCGCGGAGTCGTCGTCGACGACCACGGGATCGGTGACATCGTTGGTGGTGTTTCGCGAGCAACCGCCGAGGATGCCGACGGCGGCGCCCACGACGCCCGCCGTGGCGGACGCCTTAAAGAAACCTCGTCTGGTGAGTTTTGGTCGACGCACTTCTTTACCTGCGGTTAGTTCGCGGAAGCAGGAGCCTCGCCGGCGGCGATGGCGTCTGCTGCCTGACGCAGGGCGATCGAGAACTGGTCGGCGCAGGAGGTCTTGCGCGGGCCGCAGGTGTTGCCGGCGAGGACGTCGGCGATCTCAGAGGTCTTCTTGCCGGCGACGAGCCTGGAGATGGCCTTGAGGTTGCCGTCGCAGCCGCCCTCGAACGAGACGTTCTCGATGGTACCGCCGTCGTCGGAAAGGTCGATGTGGATCATGCGCGAGCAGACGCCCCGCGGACGGAAGTCGATGTGCTGCATTGCTTGGTTCCTCTCTCTTTTGGTCGTGGTGCAAGTATGCCCAAAAGCGCGCGGGCTGCCAGGGCAGCCTGTCTGAGGTGGCGAGTGATCTTCTCGCCAAATCAGACAGGCTGAAATGGCAGCCCGAGCACCCACCCCCCAATCCAGCCAGGCAAAAATGACTGCCAAATCAGACAGGCTGAAAAAGCAGGTGGGCGTCTCTGTCCTGTTTTAGAACTCGAGCTGCTCCAGGCGGTCGAAGACGACGCCGACGCGGGTAAGGAAGCTACGCGGGTCGAAGATCGCATCGAGCTCGGAGGGTTGCAGCTTGGAGCAGCGCGGGTCGGCCTCGAGCTTCTCGCGGAAGGTGGAGCCGGGCTCGCACTGCTGGACCTCGCGCCACGTGGCCATGGCGTTCTCCTGCACGATCTTGTAGGCGTCCTCGCGGGTGATGCCAGTGTCGACCAGGTGCAGCAGCACCTTGGAGGAGTAGATCAGGCCGCGGGTCTTGTTCAGGTTGGCCATCATCTGGGCCGGGTAGAGCACGAGGCCGTCGACGATGCGGATGAGGCAGCTGAACATGTGGTCGAGGGCGATGAAGCTGTCGGCCTGGGCGACGCGCTCGGCGCTGGAGTGCGAGATGTCGCGCTCGTGCCACAGGGCCACGTTGTCGAAGGCGACCTGGGCGTTGGCCTTGACCACGCGAGAGAGGCCGCAGACCTTCTCGACGGTGATCGGGTTGCGCTTGTGGGGCATGGCAGAGCTGCCCTTCTGGCCCTTGCGGAACGGCTCCTCGGCCTCGAGGGTGTCGGTCTTCTGGAGGTTGCGGATCTCGGTCGCGATGCGCTCGCAGGTAGCGGCGGTGGTGGCCAGGACGCCGGCGAGGTAGGCGTGGTGATCGCGGCTGATGACCTGCGTGGACAGCGGGTCGTGAACGAGGCCCAGGTGCTCGCAGACGTACTCCTCGACGCGCGGGTCGATGGAGCTGTAGGTGCCCACCGCGCCGGAGATGGCGCCGAAGGCCACGTTGTTGCGGGCGTCCTTCAGGCGGTCGAGGTCGCGCTTGAGCTCCCAGGCCCAGCTGCCGAACTTCATGCCGAAGGTCATGGGCTCGGCGTGGATGCCGTGGGTGCGGCCGACGCAGAGGGTGTCCTTCTCCTCGAAGGCGCGACGCTTGCAGATCTCGCCGAGCTTCTTGCAGTCCTCAATGAGGATGTCGGTGGCCTGGACGAGCTGGTAGCACAGGGCGGTGTCGCCGAGGTCGGAGGAGGTCATGCCGTAGTGGACCCAGCGGGAGGGCTTGGGCTGGCCGGCGGGCACGTCGGCGTCGATGTAGGAGCCCATGTTGGTGAGGAAGGCGATGACGTCGTGGTTGGTCACGGCCTCGATCTCGTCGACCTCCTGCTTGTTGAAGGCGGCGTGCTCGCGGATCCAGGCGGCCTCCTCCTTGGTGATGCCGCTCTCGCCCAGCTCGGCGTGGGCCTCGCAGGCCAGGACCTCGATCTCCTGCCAGACGGCGTACTTGTTCTCCAGCGAGAAGATGTGTCCCATCTCGGGGCGGGTGTAGCGATCGATCATACGGGCTCCTCCAAAAGGGTTGGCGAGACATGCAAACGACATTTTAGCAGGTAGGTAGCCATGTGTTTGGTAATCATCAGGATATCCAACTGAAAGTAGTGCCTTTTGTTGAGTCAACTCCAACAAAAGGCACTACTCTTCGCGGGGATTACGCTACCTCGTTTTGCCAGACCGCAATTCGTCCCTGACAGCCTTTCTGGTTGCGAAATAGCTTACAAGGCCGACCGCGACGAGAAAGATGGCGGCAGGAATCAGATACCGTACGCAAATAGCATATAGAACAACCAGCCCTTCTTGCCACGTCATCGTCATCACCTTATTCGTTACACCCATCCGCCGTTCATCCAACCACTTCCGTCATCGTAGAACTCTGCATAGAAGCTGAACACCTGGTTGAAGTTTATATAGTTGGTCAAGGTGGCGGTATAGCTCACAGCAAGGGTTTGGCCACCGTCGAGCTTTGTATACGAATATGAATAATGCGCAACCTTGGTGGACGTTCCCGAGATCCAAGCGTCCTCGACGGCACCTATAAATCCCCCGGAGCCGACCCAGTAAACCGCTACCGCCTTAATCACTTCCGGTTGTCCTGCGACCGTAGTAAAAGTTCCCGAGGTCACTCCAGTAACCCTGCGGTCAGAGGCGGCTGTAACAACGCCACCGCTATGCCGACGCTGCTTTTCCGGATAGTCGACGCAAACAATTGGCTCACCCGCTGCCGCCGCTTCGCTGCAGGCCTTTTCCCAAAGCCGCATAGCTTCTTGAGCTCCTGTGGATGAGATTTCGCAAGCCTCCTCTGCCGCAAGAACATCCTTTGGAGTCAACGCCATACTTGTCGCGCCAAGCGCCATAGAGAGAAACGCTTTTCTGGTCAGATTCGACTTTTCCATAGAGAGCCTCCTCGTGTCTTGGCGAGTCGTGCGCCCGCCGGTTACTTGCGACAACCATTTCCGGGCTATCGCTTCCTTGGCTCCGATTATTCGAAATCTGCCCCGAGGCCTCTATAGACAAGGGATATGAAGCTCGTAAAACGGGGTGTCTATTTAGACGCGCACAGCTCAGAAGAGCGGCTCCCCCATCATCCGCTCTATCTCCACGCGCAACTCATCCTTTTTATGGACGTTTAACCGTCTATAGATTGCCGCTCGTGCTGAGTTCACCGAGCCGACCGATAAGCAAAGCTCATCGGCAATTCCCGAACGCGTGTAGCCGAGCGCCGTAAGCAACGCCACCGAGGCCTGCGTCTGGTTTAGGCCTCTTGCCCTGAGGGCCATAATCGCCCGATTCCGAACGCCGTTTTCGATCGTCTCGCTAATCGTCTGTGCCCTTCTCATCAGGACCTCATCGACAATCGCCCATACATAGCAAAGCGATACCGCAATTGATCCCAAAGCGCAGATCACGGAGATGACGGCGGCGCTTGCCGCGACCAGTTCGAGATTTCCCGAGTAGTGCGCGCCAAGACCCACAGATCCGCAAATGTCGCCCATCGCCCAACCGACCATAGTCCCAAGAGCGAAATACCCCAACCAAACAGTTTTGTCCATGCACCCTGCAAGCTCTCGAGAGCTGGCAAAACAGACAGCAAACACAACTGCCGCAATCATGAAGTTGGGGGCTCTCGAGGCCGCCAAGGCCGAGACAACAAGGACAGGGATTAGATCCCGCATTCTACCGTTCTTCTTTTCAGACCAGATGATCATGCCGCAGCAACTAAGAACCGGTATAACAAGAAAAGGCATGAGTGGCCAAATCCCAGCCGCACCACGCCAAGACTCTTCCACCGCGGTCCCGAGAGTGAACAGCATTGCGGCGTGCGAGCCGTCCGATAATTGGCGGTCGGCCTCTTGCGACGTACAGCGTCCGGATACAGCACGAGAAGCAGCCAACCCACCAACACCAGCGGAAATCCCTAGAGCGAGCAATGCCAGTTGAGGATACATTGCCTTAGCGGCAGCCCGCACCAGCATGGCGACTCCAAGTAACGCCCAGTTCTCTCGCCGAAGAGAAGCCTCGTTCTTGCCGAGGACAACGTTCTCACCGAGCAGAATTGCCGCGCAGCTTAACACTGCCATCCCATGAGAAGTGCCGAGGGCGATTGGAATGGCGGACAAACCAACAGGGAGCAGCATGGCGACGCCAACGGAGACCTGTGCCGACAGGACCAGACGCGATTGCCGCCGCGGCCGCTCGGCCTCGCGAGGCTTCATCGATTCCCGAGCATCCAGTATTGACCGAAGCTCCGCCGCAGAGGAAATGCCAAGTTTCTTGTAAGCATGTGATTGGGTATTTCGCACTGTTGAGGCGCTCTTGCCCAATATTGCTGCGATTTCGCTCGAAGTGTGGCCTTGGACAAGAAGCTCCATTGCCGCGGTTTCTCCTCGAGACAGTCCTTTGGATGCAAACAGACTCTCGGAGAGTGCGTTCGCAGTGCTTTTCCTCTCGGACGAAAGCGAGACGGCGGGCTCCGACTCCCTAATCAATGGAAGGATGACAATCAGAGCAACAGCTGCGCAGGACACAGCGGCGCATATCGCTGAATGCAAGGCGGCGTAGCGAAGCGCCCCTTCATCTATAAACGCAGTCCCCGCAAGGGCAAGAAACCCGAGAGCAAAAGCCCTCAGCAAACGTATGCCGCCGACGCCTGTAAGCAAAATAAAAGCCGCTGCATAGATTATTGGCGGGATGAAATTCAGCGGAAGGGCGGCTCCGTATTTTATCGTTACGGCTTCGGCGGCGGCCCACGGAGGAGCACCCGACCCCGCTGCCCCCGAAACCAATCCCTGCATCATTGCAAACAGAGGGGCATGTCCCTCACCGTAAGACACCAAGGAGGCCAGCGGGTATAGGGGCGCGAGCGAAATTGGCAGAGTCATCCCAACCAAAACCGCAAGCATGCCCTCGGGCTTGCCGCGACAGGAAGAGCGTGCATCCAAACTCAGTTGCAGCAAAGCTCCGCAACCAAACGATCCCATGAGCGGAAGTACGACGCCGGCTATCAGCGTAGCCACAGGTAAGACATAAGGTGAAGCCGCGTTAGGAATTAAATTCGACGTCAGTAAGCCATCCACTACGCCACAGGCCACGAAATAGAGGACCGACAACGCAACACCCGGAACAACACGCATCGTATTGGCGCGCGGACTCCGGAGGTAGGGCCAGCTCAAACCAAATGAAAGTCCAATTGCCGCCATCAGCATCGAGGCTGAGACAGAGAGCGTCGTGGAGTCAAGAAGCCCTCCAACAGCTGGCGAGAAAACAGGCGGTGCACCAAAAAAGAGCGCCATTCCCAAACAACCGTATATAGCGTTCTTCTTGCCAGTCTTCACTCGGATGCCCCCTCACGAGCTTCTGGCTCCAAATAACGCAGCAGGGGCGCGGCGCGGCCTTGGCCACAAACGCGCCCCCTGCTGACATTTTTACGTTACAGCGCGGCCTTGGCCTCGGCGAGCTGCTGCTTGACGGCCTCGATGCCGGTGCCGCCGTAGGTCGTGCGCGCGTTGGCGATGCCCTCGGGGTCGAGGTCGGCCGCGATGTCATCCTCGAACAGGTCGCTCGCGGCGCGGAACTCGTCGGCAGTCAGGTCCTCGAGGCCCTTGCCGTGCTTCTCGCAATAAAGCACGAGCTCGCCGACCACGCGGTGGGCGTCGCGGAACGGCATGCCCTTCTTTGCGAGGTAATCGGCAACGTCGGTCGCGGCGGTAAAGCCGAGCTTGGCCTGCTTAAGCATGACGTCGGCGTTGACCTGCATGGTCTCGAGCATGCCGGCGGCGATCTCCATGCAGTCGGAGAGCGTCTTTGCGGCATCCATCGGACCCTCCTTGCACTCCTGGAGGTCCTTGTTGTACGCGAGCGGCAGCGACTTCATCGTGGTAAGAAGCGCCATCAGGTCGCCGTAGACGCGGCCGCACTTGCCGCGGGTGAGCTCGGCGAAGTCGGGGTTCTTCTTCTGCGGCATGATCGAGGAGCCGGTGGAGTAGCTGTCGGAGAGCGTGATGAAGCCGAACTCGGTCGAGCTCCACAGGACGATCTCCTCGCACAGGCGGCTTAAGTGCATCATGCTCACGCTGCAGGCGTACTCGAGGTCGAGCAGGTAGTCGCGGTCGGAGACGGCGTCGAGCGAGTTGGGGATCGCGTGGTCGAAGCCGAGGAGCTCCGTGGTGCGCTGGCGGTCGAGCGGGTAGGTGGTGCCGGCAAGGGCCGCTGCGCCGAGCGGGTTGGCATCGGCCGCGGCAAGCGCCGCCTCGAGGCGGGTGTGGTCGCGGGTGAACATCCAGAAGTACGCGAGCATGTGGTGGCTGAAGAGCACGGGCTGGGCGTGCTGAAGGTGGGTGTAGCCCGGCATCACGACTCCGAGATTGCGCTCGGCGGCGTCCACGAGCACGCGGCGCAGGGCGTCGTTGCCCTCGAGGAGGTGGGCGCAGAGTTCCTTTGCGTACAGGCGGATGTCGGTGGCCACCTGGTCGTTGCGGGAGCGGCCCGTGTGCAGGCGGGCGCCGGGCGTGCCGATGTTGCGGGTAAGGGCGCCCTCGACGGCCATGTGGATGTCCTCGTCGTTGACGTCCCAGGCGAACTCGCCGCGCTCGATCTGCCCGGCGATGTCGGCCAGGCCGGCGTCGATCGCCTGCTGATCCTCCTCGGCGATGATTCCCTGCTCGGCGAGCATCTTCGCGTGGGCCCTGGAGCCGGCGATGTCCTGCTGCGCCATGGCCTTGTCCACCTCAAGGGACGCACCGAACTCCTGCGTGAAGGCGTCGACGCCCTTCTCGAACCTACCACCCCAAAGCGCCATACGCCCTCCTTGTGCTTGCTCGCTAAATCGTCCCAGCTAGATTACCGCACCGGCCCTGTCGCCGCCATACGCGGCAACGGAGCGGCAACGTGGGCGGTCGCGAATCCGCCCGCCGAAGTCCTTCTTGCCAATAACACGCAAGTTTGACGTCAACGGACGCAAAGAGGCCCCGTAAACGTCAAACTTGTACGTTATTTCTGCCGCGCGGCCTCACACCGAGCACTTCGGCCGTTTGCCCGCAAGCCATTCCTTGAGCGCTTTCGACTTCTTTTCAAGCTCGCGGGCGTAATCCTCCGCCTCGGACCAGGGCAACATCGACCACAGCAGCTCCTGGCGCCTCTTTGCGGCACCCGCACTCGCCAGATACCCAATGGCGAAGCCGGGCACCTCGGCGCCCATCGCCTCGACACAGCGAAGCGCCTCGACCACCAGCGCGTCGAGCGCCCCCTCTTCAAAGAGGTCCTCCGAGCAGACGGGAAGGATCATCTTGCCCATCGCCATGAGCTCCCGGTTTCTGCGCAGGTCATCGACGTATTTGCGACGTGCATCCTTGATGGCCGCGGCCCTCCCCGCCCCGTCCACCGCCGCGGCGACCGCCTGGAGGTCGTAGTGCCCGCGCCCGTCGTAGTTGAACCCGACCGGCGCGACCGCAAGCTCGATGTCGGGGACGCGCGACTCGGGGCACCCCCGGGCAACGAGCTCGGGAGGATTCTCGTGCCTGACGTTGAGGCGCAGCTCGCCCATGCCGTAGCCGCCCTCCGTCAGCGGGAGGGTCAGCATCGTGGCAAGGACCGCCTCCATGGGCGACCAGGCGTTGTCCGCCACGTACGTCAACGCGCGGTAGGCGTCCTCCTTGCCGGGGAGATACGTGCACGCCTCGAGGAACTCCCGGATCTTTGCGACGGAGGTCGCCGGCTCTATGCCGAAGGCGACCGTCCCCATCATGGGGTCGGGGGGGTCGCGGCCACAGGTCCCGCACAGCTCGTAGCCCAAAAGCACGAGGACGGGAAACCGCAGCCTGCCGACCATATCGACGAAGAGAAGCTCCGGGGAGGGGATCGCCAGGCCGTTGCCGACGTCGACGAAGGAGCCGGGACGGACGCCGGCTCCGTAGACGGTATTGCGCACGAAGCCCGCGCCGAGGCGCTGGGCCGGCTTCGGAACGACGACGTCGAGCGGGCGCTTCTTTGTCGGCGGCTCCGAAAGGAGCAGTGCGTCGAGCGGAAGCATGCCCACGGTCCAGCGCTTGCGCGGGGCGGGGTCGGGCGCGGGAGGGTCGATGCGCCTCCGCAGGGCCGAGGGGTCCCGGCGCCGAACGTCGCGCAGGACCCGCAGCCCGGCGAGACCGTTGACGGCGAGTTTCATGGAGAAGCCCTTCTTTGCAAAGAAATAACGTGCAAGTTCACGCTCAACGTGCCAAGAAGGGCACCTCTATGCGTGAACTTGCACGTTATTGTCAATGCGTCCCGCGCCGATCAGGCCGGCAATCGCCCCGAAACCCCGTCATTTGCGGTAAACGGACGCCCGCTGGCGGCGAGGGGTTTCTTGCCCCAGGAGCCGTTCAGCCCTAGTCGACCGAGGTGAGGCCAGACTTCGGGCCCTGGACCTTGGACCAGGTCTGGGACTCGAGGCCGTGCAGGGCGATGAAGCCGCGCGAAGCGGTGTGGTCGAAGGTGTCGCCCTCGTCGTAGGTAGCCAGGTTGTAGTCGTAGAGGCTGTACGGGGAGCGCATGCCGTCGACAAACAGGCCACCCTTGCAGAGCTTGATGCGGACGTCGCCGGTGACGAACTGCGAGCAGAACTCGTTGTAGGCGTCGATGGCGAGCTTGGCCTGGCTGAACCACAGGCCGTTGTACACAAGGTCGGCCCATTGCTCGTCGAGCTCACGCTTGGTCTTCTGGGTGTTCACGTCGAGGCACATCTGCTCCATGGTCTCGTGCGCGGTGATGAGCAGCAGCGCGCCCGGGCACTCGTAGCACTCGCGGGACTTGATGCCGACGACGCGGTTCTCAACCATGTCGATGCGGCCGTAGCCGTTGCGGCCGGCGATCTCGTTGGCCTTGATGATGAGGTCGAGCAGCGGCATCTTCTCGCCGTTGAGGGCCACGGGCAGGCCCTTCTCGAACGAGACGACGACGGTCTCGGGCTCGGCGGGGCAGTCCTCGAGGTTGTTGGTCATCGTCCAGATGTCCGCGGGCGGCTCGTTCCAGGTGTCCTCGAGCACGCCGCACTCGATGGCGCGGCCCCAAAGGTTGTCGTCGATGGAGTAGGGCTTCTTGTGCGTGACGGGCACCGGCACGTCGTGGGCGGCGGCCCACTCCATCTCGGAGTCGCGGGTGGTCAGGTCCCACACGCGGACCGGGGCGATGATCTCGAGGGAGGGGTCGAGCGCGCGGATCTCGGTCTCAAAGCGGACCTGGTCGTTGCCCTTGCCGGTGCAGCCGTGGGCGACGTACTTGGCGCCGGTGGCGTGTGCGATGTCCACGATGTGCTTGGAGATCAGCGGGCGGGAGAGCGCGGAGAGCAGCGGGTAGACCTTCTGGTACTTGGCGTTGGCCTTGATGGCGTGCGAGAGGTACTTCTCGGCGTACTCCTCGCGCATGTCGACGGCCTCGGAGTGGATGGCGCCCATGTCGAGGGCCTTCTTCTCGATCCAGGTGAGGTCCTTCTCGTCCTGGCCCACGTTGCCGCAGATGGCGACGACGTCGAGGCCCTTCTCGACCTGGAGCCACTTGACGATGACGGACGTGTCCAGACCGCCGGAGTACGCGAGGACGACCTTTTCCTTCTCAGCCATTTTTCGATTCCTTTCGTTGGCTTAATGCACGGATTTGAGTTGACGCAGGTTAGTCACAGCAGAGCACAACACCCGACGATGCCGGACGTTGCGGATAGCTCATCTTTGGCGGGAACGCCGAGAAGACAAATGCGCAGCGCACGCGACATCGCGGGCTAAATTCGTCGGTTCTGGCGTCGGTTCATAGGGAAAGAGGCGAGCAGCTGGCTCGAAACAGCGCTGTGGCGCATCATTTGGCTTCTTTCGCCTCCCCTAAAGACTAGTGGCCCGCGATATGTGCGCGGGGCTGCAATCAACGAGTCCGACTATAGGCCCGTTGGCAAGAAGTGCGCAAGTGACGTTGCGGTTTGATTCCCTTTGGAAACAATCGGCCTTGGATGAGCGCGGCGGAGGCAAGCAAAACCGGCCCGCAGCGACTATGCGCGCCACGGGCCGGGAAGATTCGGTGGTGCGCCGTCAGGGTTTCGAACCCTGGACCTTGGGATTAAAAGTCCCCTGCTCTACCAGCTGAGCTAACGGCGCTTATGCGGTTTTAGATTCTAACACGACCGGGGCTGCGGACCAAAGCGGCAGGTCTCCCCTACTCCTCCCAAGCCCACTGGCCGCCCACAAAAACGGGCGTCTCGGTGCCGTCGGCGTCCAGGCCCCAGATGTTGAGGTCGTCGGAGCCGATCATGAAGTCCACGTGCGTGGAGCTTTGGTTCACGCCCATGGCCAAAAGCCCGTCCTTATCGACATCGAGGCCGCCCTCGACGCACTCGGGGAAGCCCATGCCGAGTGCCAGGTGGCAGCTCGCGTTCTCGTCGTAGAGCGTGTCGAAGAAGAGCGTCTTGCTCTGGCGGATCGGGGTGTTCTTGGAGACGAGCGCGACCTCGCCAAGACGGGCGCTGTTTTCGTCGGCCTCGATGATGCTGCGCAGGCACTCGCGGCCCTGCTCGGCGTCGAACTCGACGACGCGGCCGCCCTCGAAGCGCATCCAGAACTTGTCGATGACCTGGCCGGAGTGGACGAGGGGCATGGCGGAGTAGACCACGCCGTCCGCGCGGTTGCGGTCCGGGGAGGTAAAGACCTCCTCGGTCGGGATGTTGGGGAAGAAGGACGTGCCCGTGACGGTGCGACCGACGCCGCCGTCCCAGATGTGGCCCGCGGTCAGGCCCACCGTGAAGTCGGTGCCGTTGGAGGAGCGGTAGCGCAGGGCGTCGAAGTGGTGCTGGTTGAGCCAGCGCTTGGTCTTCTCGAAGGAGGCGTTGTGGGTCTCCCAGGCACTCTCGGGATCCTCGCCGTCGGCGCGGGAGGTCGCCAGGATCAGGTTCCACAGGCGGTAGACGGCCTCGGCATCGGACATCCCGGGGAAGACCTCGCGGGCCCATGCGGCCACGGGAACGCCGGCGATGCACCAGACGTTGCGGCCGAAGTCCATGCCGTCGCGGAACGAGCGGCACTGGGTGTTGCGCGCCTTGCGGGCGGCGGCGGGCTTGGCGGGATCGATGCCCTTGAGGGAAGAAGGATCGCTGCCCTCGAGGAAGAGGAACGCGGCTCCGGCCTCGGCAAGGCTGTTGAGCTGCTCGACCTGCCAGGACGGGGTGGTCTTGAACCAGTCGGTGTCGACGTTCTCGTAGGTGAGGCGGGTCACGGCATCGTCGTGCCAGATCACGGTGACGTGGCCGGCACCGGCGCGGTAGGCGCGCTCGACCACGCGACGCGCGAAGTCGGCGCGCTCAACGGGGGCCTCGACCACGAGCTCCTGGCCAGGCTTTAAGGCCACGCCCTTCTTGATGAGGAGATTTGCGTAGAGGTCGAGCTGGTCGGAGAGGGCGGCCGTCGCGATGCGGCACTCCTCATCGGTCATGGGGATGGATGGCATGTTCACGTATCCTTTCAGCAGTTGTCTTGCGTTGTTCGTATACCCAACCGCAACAAAAAAAGAGCCGCTTTCGCGGCTCTTTTGGATTGCATGGAGCGGGCAACGGGACTCGAACCCGCGGATGTCAGCTTGGGAAGCTGATGCCTTACCACTTGGCGATGCCCGCATAGCTTTTTGAGTCTACCACAAGGCCAGCTGGGACAAAAGGGACGGGGGATTTTGTCCCAAAACCGGCTCCGCTCCTTGCTCCGTGGCGGCTCCACAATTTGGGACAAAATCCCCCGTCCCTTTTGTCCCAAAGCTAGCTGCGGCGGATGAGCTCGGTGACGGCCTCGGCGACGGCGACGGCCTGCTCGGGGACGACGTTCTCGGGGACGTCGTCGGGCGTGCAGGAGAGGGCACGGAAACCGGAGGCGTCGGTGCCCATGATGGTCATAGCGCGCAGGCTCGAGAGCATCGCCGGCGTGGCGTCGGTCGCGGACCAGTCGTACTTGGCCTTACCCATGGGGATGTGCAGGTCGTTGGCGATGGTGCCCATCATGCGCAGCATGCGGCGGTCGGCGCGGCGGGTGATCAGCAGGCCCTCGCGGGAGAGCATGGTAAGGTCGCCCGCGCCCACGGAATCGAGGTT
>Ga0129311_1001940_pt1 | contig 13513 bp, 12 predicted proteins | sample Go1ome_FD_94435 | JGI IMG/M metagenome (GOLD analysis project Ga0129311, IMG submission 94435) | Western lowland gorrila individual fecal microbial communities from Wisconsin, USA - Go1022B metagenome | ecosystem: Host-associated > Mammals > Digestive system > Large intestine > Fecal | place... | reverse complement strand
GTTGAGATATGCTGCTGTCTGGCTGTACTTATAATGAATATGCTGTTCTGAGCGAAAATGAGCTGAACTTTCATACAGCTTGCAGCTTATTGTTTTTGCCGAAGCTGCCAAAGCGGGATATGAACCCAAACCTGTCGGCATGAACCCAAGCTTCAAAAAAGCTGTCACAAAGATGATTTTTTTCATCTGATATGCTCCCTTCTAGGTAGACAAGAGAAATAATAAAAATCTTGTTCTGCTTGGAAGGGAGCATATCAATCAATGTGGCAGCTTGTTTTTTACCCTTCGGTCAAAGACCGAAGCTATTATATTCTCATTTATATTTCGGATATAAAGCCTGTCGGTGATATCAATACAGTGACTTAAGTATCTCTACGCACTTATCGATACCGACATTACCGCTGTTAAGAGCGATATCATAATTCTTGTAATCTCCCCACTTCATATCTGTATAGAATCTGTGATAAGCCGCACGGCGCTTATCCTTGCTCCTAAGTCTCTGCTCCGGTGATTCCTCACGCTCACCGTACACCTTGACTATACGCTCCGCACGGAAATCCATATCCGCATGGATAAATACTCTGAGCAGATCTGCCTTACCGTTAAGTATATAATCAGCGCATCTTCCTACAATGACACAGGACTCCTTCTCGGCGATCTCGGAAATGATCTTATACTGTATCTTCCAGAGATAGTCCTCATTGGTCTGTCCGAAAGCTCTGTTTGCGAGTGCGGACGAAAGGAATCCTCCCGGTGTATACTCACCTGCATCCTTGATATAGTTCTCACTGAACCCGCTTTCCTCTGCGATCTTATGAATAAGATCGGCATCATAACACTTTATTCCAAGTTCCTCCGCAAGCTTCTTTCCTATTGTACGTCCACCGCTTCCGAATTCACGACTGATAGTTATTATTCTGTTCATACTTTTGTCCCTCTCTTATTCTATGTATAACGGCTTATACCTTGAATCGATATCCAACACCCCAAACAGTCTCAATATACTGTGGTTTTGCCGTATTATACTCTATTTTTTCTCTTATTTTCTTGATATGTACGGTTACAGTCGCATTATCTCCGGCTGCATCAAGCTCCCAGATCTGTTTGAACAGCTCTTCCTTGGTAAATACCTTATTGGGATGCTCAGCCAGAAACAGCAAAAGCTCGTACTCCTTACTTGTTAAAGACTTCTCTTCGCCGTCTACCCATACCTGTCTTGAGTCCTTATTGATCTTAAGTCCTCTTATAACCAGCTCTGCCTTTTTGTTTCTTCCGTTAAATGCCGAAGCATTTTCACCTACCAGTCTCTCATATCTGGTAAGATGTGCCTTGACTCTTGCAACAAGCTCCGAAGGTGAGAAAGGCTTTGTCATATAATCATCCGCACCAAGTCCCAGACCTCTTATCTTATCTATGTCTTCCTTCTTGGCTGTAACCATGATTATAGGAGTATTCTTCTCCGAGCGTATATTGGCAAGTATGTCAAAACCGTCGGTTCCCGGAAGCATCACATCAAGTATTATGAGATCATAATCGTTTCCCAGCGCCTCGGCTTCTCCGGTAAGACCGTCATGCTTCATCACTACGGTAAAGCCCGAAAGCTCAAGATAATCCTTCTCAAGCTCTGCTATGCTTATCTCATCCTCGATTATCAGTATCTTTTTCGCCATTTATATTAACCTCAACATACTTTCTGAGTATAAAGTGCACGCTCAATCCGCAGCCTGTCTCACAAGAGGCCCATATCCTTCCTCCGTGATCCTCTATTATCTTTTTGACAATGGAAAGTCCTATACCGCTGCCGCCCTGTGAAGAATTACGGCTTGTATCGGTCCTGTAGAAACGCTCGAATATCTTGCTCAGATCCTTCTTGTCCACGCCCTTGCCGTTATCAGTTATATCACATTGCACAAAGTCTCCTATATCCTTAAGCTCCATATCTATGCGCTTAGGGGAAATAGTCATATATTTGACCGAATTGCCTATGATATTACTGATGACCTTATGAAGCTGCTCGCTGTCGGCTATAACCTTGGTATCGGCTTCAACAGAGCACTTATATCTGAATAATATGCCCTTCGCTTCCATATCTATGCCTATATCCTCGGCACAGTCATCAAAATATGCCTTGATATTAAGCCTTGTGAAGTTGTACGGTATCTTATTTGTGCCGATCTTGGCATAGAATGACAGTTCCTCTATGAGTCCTGTCATCTCGACAGATTTATTATATATGGTCTTAAGATATTTATCTCTCATCTCCGGAGTTGATGCAACCCCGTCCATTATGCCTTCAGCATAACCTCTTATGGTGGTAATGGGAGTCTTGAGATCATGTGCTATATTGCTGATAAGATCCTTGAGCTCGGAATCATAGTTGAGCTTCTCTTCTCTCGAATCCCTGAGTCTGATACGCATTTCCTCAAAGGAAGCGGTCAGTTCTCCTATCTCATCATCATTTTCAACTTCGAGAGTAAAGTTGAGCTCACCGTCCTTCACCTTGTTGATGCCCCTTTTCAGAGCATCCAGCGGCCTTATGATAGAAATATATAAGCCTGCCGTAAGCAAAAGACCGAGCATCACTGTCAGCAGTATAAAATTCTCATAAGTCAGAAAGCCCTTCATGATCAAACCAAGAAGGGCTATCGGAACAAATGTCGCTATTAAAACTGTTAAGGCGAGCCTTGTAAATAATTTCATCTAAACTTAGATAAGCCTAACTCTTTTAGAAATCGAACTTACCGTCAAAGTAAGCAAGAAGCTCGTCAAGCTTTACTCTCTCCTGCTCCATGCTGTCACGGTGACGGATAGTCACGGTCTGATAGTTCGGTGATTCCGGATCGTCTGTCTCGAAATCATAGGTGATGCAGAACGGTGTACCGATCTCATCCTGTCTGCTGTATCTCTTGCCGCTACCTCTTCTGTCATCAACCTCGCAATAATACTTGTTAAGAAGTGTATCAAATACCTTCTCCGCATTATCGTTAAGCTTCTTTGACAACGGAAGCACTGCGATCTTAACCGGAGCAAGTGCCGGATGGAAATGCATAACAGTACGCTTATCGCCGCCCTCAAGCTCTTCCTCATCATAAGCCGAGCAAAGGAAAGCAAGTGTAACTCTGTCAGCACCGAGTGAAGGCTCTACTACATAAGGCACATACTTCTCATTGGTCTCATCATCAAGATAAGTAAGATCAGCCTTTGAAACATTCATATGCTGAGTAAGGTCGTAATTTGTTCTGTCGGCAATGCCCCAAAGCTCACCCCAACCGAACGGGAAGAGGAACTCAAGGTCTGTTGTTGCCTTGGAATAGAAAGTAAGCTCATCCTGTGAATGATCTCTTGCTCTCATCTCCTCAGGCTTGATTCCGAGATCCTGAAGCCACTTTATACAGAACTCCTTCCAATATGCAAACCACTCAAGGTCTGTATCAGGCTTGCAGAAGAACTCAAGCTCCATCTGCTCAAACTCTCTTGTACGGAAAGTGAAGTTACCCGGAGTGATCTCGTTACGGAATGACTTTCCTATCTGTCCGATACCGAATGGGAGCTTCTTTCTTGATGTTCTCTGAACATTCTTGAAGTTAACAAAGATACCCTGTGCTGTCTCAGGTCTGAGATAAACCGTATTCTTTGCATCCTCTGTTACACCCTGGAAGGTCTTGAACATAAGGTTGAAGCTGCGGATATCTGTCCAGTCGAAGCCGCCGCATGAAGGACACGCGATATGGTTGTCGCTGATAAACTGCTGCATCTCTGCCTGGCTCATGCTGTCTGCAGAGCCTCCCGGGATCTCCTTGCCGTTATCATTACAGAAGTCCTCGATAAGCTTATCTGCTCTGAAACGCTCCTTACACTTCTTGCAGTCCATAAGCGGATCCGAAAAGCTTGAGAGATGTCCCGAAGCAACCCATGTCTGAGGGTTCATAAGGATAGCACAGTCAACACCGACATTGAGCTTGGAGCCCTCAACGAACTTCTTCCACCATGCCTTCTTGACATTGTTCTTGAGCTCTACTCCGAGATTACCGTAATCCCAGGTATTGGCAAGACCGCCATAGATCTCCGAACCCGGATATATGAATCCACGTGTCTTGCAGAGAGCAATAATATCATCCATTTTCAACTTACTTCTGTCCATTTGCTTGTCCTCATTACTTTATTTTATAAAAAGAATGCGCCTTGGCACACACATACGCCGAGCGCGGTCGCCTGCGACTTTTTATCGCATTTGCGCGAGTATACACCCTGCGGAGCGTAATTTTATTACATAGCTCGTAATTGTCTATGAAATAAAATACATTTTAGCAAAGTATACCCTTTTCCGAGCGATATCGCAAGCTCGTACAAGGCTTGTTTTATATCTCAGACCTATCTGCAAGCGCTCATTTTCGGGCTGCTGCTTTTTGTCTGCTCAAAGCCTGTTACAGCTTTTTCAAAACATCGAGTGTGCGGAAGCTGTGTTTTACCTGACGATCAAACAAGAGCTTAGCATTTGACATAAACTCATCTGTGTCAAGCTCTCTGAAATAATCTGCTTTGTACAACTGCTTAAGCGGGGCAGATATACATCTTTGCCATATCTCTACAGTCTCCTCAGACTTGTAGTAGGATGGCATGAGCGTATACTCTCCCTGAAGCACGAGCAGTCTTAATTCGTATATGCTTGCTATAAGCTCCTCAGGAAGTAACTTTTCTCTGAGTGCGCTTAAGCTTACATACATCAGATTCAGGAGGCTCTTTGCCTCCTGCTCCGGCATACCCTCTTCGGAAAAATAATCTCCTGCCTCGAGCACGTACATCGCATAGACCGAAGCCTCAAAATCAAAGGCTATATCATCAAAGGCATCTATAAGCTCTGCTCCGTGCAGATTATAAGCCTCCCTGCCCTTTGCTATCTTAAAGACCGCACAGGTCATGGGACGTATCATGCCTATAAGCTTGGAGCTTGCCTTGGCAGCACCGCCGGCAAACACAGTGATCCTGCCAAGCTTGTCCGTCAGCATCCTGATACGCCTTCCGTACTCACCCTGAGGTGCCGTACTCAGAATTATTCCTTTTACCGTCAGTTCATCACTCATCTGTATTTCTTAAGATCGTATCCAAAGCTCTTGATAAAGCCTTCGTCATCACGCCAGTTTTTTCTGACTTTTACGAAAAGACGCAGATTGATCTGTGCCCCGAGCTGATCCTCTATCTCGGCTCTGGCACCGGTGCCTATGCGCTTAAGCATAGCTCCGCCCTTTCCGATAATGATTCCCTTGTGACTGTCTCTCTCGCAGATTATATCCGCCTCAATATCAAAAAGACCGTTTTTCCTCTCGCTGAACTTGTTGATAACGACAGCAACTCCGTGAGGTATCTCATCCTTAAGATATTTAAGCATCTGCTCTCTGATAAGCTCCTCGGCAATGGAGCGCATAGGTATCTCTGTTACCGTCTCCTCATCATAATACATAGGTCCTTCCGGCATGTACTTGAATATCGTATCCATAAGCTCGTCTGTATTCTTGCCTGTTGCCGCAGAAACGCAGATGATATCGTTGTATTCGCATTTTGCGGAATAAGTCTTGATGACATCCTCAACCATAGACGGATTGCTTATGGTATCTGCCTTATTAATGACAAGCACAACAGGATGCTTGGTCTTATTTAGCGCAGAAAGCAGGGAAGCTATATGCTCCTCACCCGCACCTATATAGGTAGTAGGCTCAACCAGCCAGAGTACAACATCCGCATCCGAAAAGGTCCTCTCGGCAACCGTGTCCATATACTCGCCCAATTTATTTTTAGCCTTATGTATGCCCGGCGTATCCATGAATACGATCTGCCCGCGTTCATCTGTGTAGACAGTCTCTATCCTGTCTCTTGTTGTCTGCGGGCGATCCGATATGATAGCGATCTTCTGCCCTATGAGCTTATTCATAAGTGTGGATTTGCCGACATTCGGACGTCCCACAAGTGCTGCATAGCCTGATTTCATATATTTCTCCGTTATTGCAAATGTTTAACTCAGATCTCTCAAGGACTTGAAGAGCTCCGCATCTTTATTTATCTGTCCTTCGTTTCCTATGGTGCATATTGCTCCGCTTTTCAGCAGTGCCCTTATATATGCCGCACAGCCCCTTATGTCCTCGGCCGAACAATTGAGTATCTCGTCTCTCTCCTGCTGAAGCTCCTCATTGCTTGTTCCGAAGAAGCAGTCGGCAACAGCATTAACCGAATTATCTGATGGCTGAAGCGGTCTGTCGAGTGCCGATATCGCACCTATGATATATTTTGTCACGGTAGTCTCATCTGCATTCCACTGCTCAAGATACTCCGTAAGTGCCTCATATACCTCATTGGTCTTTCTGACTTCCGGATCTCTGTATGAAACAAGATAGCTTCTTCCGTTTCTGGTAAATGCAGACATACATCCGTAAGCGCCTCCGAGTACACGGAGCTTGATCCAAAGATACTCATAATTAAGCATTACCTTGAGTACCTTGAGCACTCCGGTATAAGGAAGACCTTCTGCTGCAAAATTACCGCAGCGTGCAACATAGTTGACCTGAGCACTTGTCCTGAAACCCTCATTAAGTGTGCTTATCGGACTTAATGCTCTGCCTGTGTTTAACTTGTCCGAAGCCTTGTGCTCTGTCTCGGCAAGGCGAACTTCGAATGAAGTTATAGCTTTGGTCATTGCCTCATCCGCAGCCTTGCTTCCGTACATTGCATAAGTAACACGTTCTTTATCAAAAACAAGGTTTCTGACAGCTTTAAGTGACTTGATAAAACGCTTCATATGCGTCGGCTCTTTGGTAAGCCTGCATGCGGCATTGATAAAGTCATAATAAGCTATGCCTGCGGTAAGATCCGAAAATCTTGAGCCCTCTGATATATATGAGGATGCTCTTGTAACGGCAAGCATATGTGCTGCCGAATCTATCTTTGATCTCAGTCTGCTCTTGGTCTCAAGCAAAAGCTCGGTAAGCCTTGCCTCATCATCAAGTACGGTATCGCATATCATCTCCGCAGCAAGCTCAAAGCCCTTTTCTACCATAGAGTCAAGAGTATGGATATCTGCTGACACCATGCCCTTAAAGCCGAAGTCTGCTCCGTTTCTTGTTCCGAAAGGCTCCGTAAGTATTGATATTCCTCCTGTATTCAGCAGTACCTCATTATAGAGTTCTGTATAGCTGTGCTCACTCGTATTCATATCTCCGAGTATATCCGAGAGCAGAGCGGCAAACTGTATCTCATCCTCGTTAAGGCCTGTGGTATCGAACATGATCCTTGCATATGCAATACCCTTTGTATCAGCCTCGGTAAATATCCTGTTCTGCTTCTTTGTGTAATTCAGCTTCTCGGCATTTTTCTCTATGTCGCTCACCTTAAGCACAGGCAGCATGGCTATGACCTCGGGAGCGTCCTTTTCTTCCTGATACGCCTTGAGCGCCTCTGTCTCAGCCGCTATTTCATCTCTTTCCTTGTCCGAAAGTGTATCCTTATATGCGGCAAGCTTTGTCTTAAGCGCTTCATTCTCCTTGTCCGTAAGACCGTTGTTCGGCACGATATTGACGCAGGCTCTGAACTTGTTATCTATCAGGAAGTGCTGTATCTTCTGCTCGAAGAAATCGGTGTCTATAAGCTCCTTAAGCTCTTTTATCGCATCATTGTACATGCAATAGGTAAACGGGCTGTCATCATAGAGCCAGCTTCCGAACATATTGATGCATACTGCAAGTCCCGCAGGGATGCTTCCGTAATCGCTCTCTCTGAATTTGAACTCAAGATAATTAAGTTCCGCTCTGAGGCTCTTCTTGTCTATACCTTCCTTGACAAGCTTGATAAGTGTGTCATTTATTATGTTTAAGAAGTCATTTTGCTTTTTGATGTCTGTGTTTTTGGCTACAACAGAAAAAAACGGTTGTGCAATTTCCTGGCAGATGCCTCCGTAGATATCCTCTCCTATACCTGCCTTAACCAAAGCCTCCCTAAGTATCGCACCGGTAGAGCTCAGCAAAACAGATTCAAGTATCTGCCACGCGATTGCATTTACCTGAGTTGCCTCATCCTCTATGCTGAAATTGACAGAGAGGTATGCCTTGTTTTCACTGTCCTCATTGAGACCTATAGCATATTCACTCGTCTCCGATACAGGCTCTTCGAATGCCTGCTGCCTATCTATATGTGAATCAACTTCTATCCTGTCAAAGTGTGAAAGATAATTGTCATCTATCCAGGCAAGTTTCTCCTCGACATCCAGGTCTCCGTAGAGATAGATATAAGAATTGGATGGATGATAGTAGCTCTTGTGAAAATCAAGAAAATCCTCATAGCTAAGCTCAGGTATATCCGAAGGAAGTCCTCCCGATTCGTTGGCATAGGTAGTATCCGGATAAAGTGCACGTGTAATACGGCTCTCCAATACCGAGTCAGGATTAGAAAATGCGCCCTTCATCTCGTTATATACGACACCGTTGATCTTAAGTTCCTCATCGGACTTTCCTCTGTTAAGCAGCTCGTAATGCCAGCCTTCCTGTCTGAGTATCCTCTCATCCTTGTATACATTAGGATAAAAAACCGAATCCATATATACATCCATCAGATTCATGAAATCCTTGTCGTTCATGGATGCTATAGGATATATAGTCTTATCCGGAAATGTCATTGCATTAAGGAAGGTATTGAGCGAGCCCTTGGCAAGCTCAACAAAAGGATCCTTAAGAGGATATTTTCTCGAACCGCAGAGTACAGAATGCTCCATGATATGAGCCACTCCTGTGGAATCCTTAGGTGTGGTCCTGAAGCCTATAGTAAATACTTTGTTCTTATCGTTGTTTTTGATTACAAAGAGCTTGGCGCCGCTCTTGATATGCTCATAAAGAAAACCTGTTCCGTTCAGCTCCTCTATATCTCTTTTCTCAATTAAACGGTATGCTTGGCATGTGTTCATCATTTACTGTAACATTCCCCATAAAAAAATCTTTTAATATAGCTACGCTCTCACGCACGCAATTATGTATAAACAGCACATCATCGGATTTTGCCGATATAGATACCGGTTTCGATATGCCGTTTTCCTTTGCAAGCGTTACAGAACGGAACATATGATAATCACTTGTGATTATTCCGACAGTCGGAACATAATCCGGAGGATATGTTCTGTCTCCCGGTCCTTTCGGCAGACGCCGTTTTTCAAAATCAGCCGCTATAGTCCTTGTAGCGTTTTGTATGATGCTGCAGGTCGAATCTCCCATAGCCTCAATAAGCATATTATCGCTCGGTATTCCTCTGAGGCTTAAGTAGTTATACATTGCAAAGGCCTCCGGGATAGGATCTCCCGGCTCTTGTCCTCCGCTAAGCACCAGTACCATATTCGGATGCCTGAAATACAGATGTTCCGCATTATCCAGCCTGTATTTCAAGGTCTTTGAAATGCCGTCGGAGTAAACTCTTGCTCCCATCACTATGCAGTAATCCACCCTCTGCTCCTTGTCACTCTTGGATGAAACAACGACCAGATCCATTATTACCGCAAAGATAGCAAGCATGAGTCCGAAACTCGTAAAGATAAAGACCGGCATAAAGCTCGGCATCTCTTCCCTTTCCCTGCGAAGTTTCCTCACCATAACACCCATAGTGGCAAATATGCATGCAAAACCGGGCCAGATGTACGACAAAGAAGTGCCGAACCCGCTGTAACCTACTATCATTCCAAAATAGACTATACACAGTCCCGCACAAAGGAAGAATATTAATGATAAAAGCTTTGCTTTCATTTACTCCTTAGCCTTGACCGCAAGCAGCTCATATACCTCGGGCGTCTTGCTTAAATGTATGATAAGTTTCTGCTTTGAATGAGGGCAGCTCTCCTGAGCTTCTCCGGTAAGGGCATCATTTATGCCCAGAACCTTAACCTTCTCGCTCTCGCAATTCGGCTTAAGTATCTCGATCTCATCACCGACAGAAAACTTGTTCTTCTGTTCTATAATAATGCCTCCGTCCGGGAGCACCTCTTCGGTCGTTCCGAGATAGATGTAATTTCTTACATAGGTATTATTATCGTATATCTGTGCACTGCTGTCCGGCTTTCCGAAATAGAATCCCGTTGTAAATTCTCTGTAGGTACACTTTGCTATCTCTTCTCTGTAGAAATCAAGTGATGCCTTGTAGAGTTCAGGATCCTTGAGATAGTCATCTATGGCTCTTCTGTATACCCTTGCTGTAACCGCAACATAAAGTGCGGTCTTCATACGTCCCTCGACCTTAAAGCTGTCTATGCCTGCATCTATCAATTCCGGTATATGATCTATCATGCACAGATCCTTGGAGTTGAAGATAAAGGTTCCTCTCTCGGTCTCCTCAACAGGGAAATACTCTCCCGGACGCTTTTCCTCCATTACGGCATAATTCCATCTGCACGGATGTGTGCAGGCTCCCTGATTGGCAGATCTTCCTGTCATAAAGCCCGAGAGCAGACAGCGTCCCGAATATGATATGCACATGGCACCGTGAACAAAGGACTCGATCTCAAGCTCAGGGTCGATCTTTGCTCTTATTTCCTTAAGTTCCGTCAGTGAGAGCTCTCTGGCATTTACCACTCTTTTTGCTCCAAGCTGCTGCCAGAACAGAAACGACTCATAGTTGCTTGTGCTCATCTGAGTAGATATATGTATATCTATCTCCGGCACTATACGCCTTGCCATTGCAAAAAGTCCCGGATCCGATATTATAAGTGCATCCGGCTTTATTTCCTTAAGTTCCGTAAAGTATTCCTCGGCTGCCTCAAGATCATAATTATGTGCGAAAATATTGACGGTCACATATACCTTTACACCGTGTTCGTGTGCAAAGGCTATTGCTTCCGTCATTGAATTGCGGTCAAAATTATCTGCCTTCGCTCTGAGCGAAAACGATTCTCCGCCTATATATACCGCATCTGCTCCGTAGATAACGGCTGTTTTCAGTGTATCCAGATTCCCTGCCGGGATAAGTAACTCCGGTTTCTTCATATATACTCTGTCAGTTCTTCCTTTATTAAACAATAATAGTATCACTGCAGTCTTACACTGAGCGATACTCCGTCCCCGATATTTAATACCGAGCTCTCAAGCTGTTCATCATGCTTTATAGTATAGAGAAAATATCTCATGCGTTCATGAGTTGTACGTTCTCTCCTCGGTATAGTAAATCTTGACTCGGTCACAGTTCCCTCCTGCAATACATTATCCGCAAGAAGCACCGAGCCCTCATGCATAAGTGCCTTTATATCCGGCAGCCATACAGGATACTGTCCCTTGGCAGCATCCAGAAAGATCATATCAAAGACTCTGCCTTCGGCCTTAAGTGTATTAAGCACCTTGCCTGCATCATCTGCAACAAGTCTGATACGATCGGAGTATCCCGATCTTGCTATATTAGCCTCTGCGATCGGAATACGCTTATCATAATTTTCAATAGTCAGTATATCGGCATCACTTGCCTTAGCCATAACTACAGAGCTGTAGCCTATAGCAGCTCCTATCTCCAGTATATGCCTCGGTCTTATAAGCTTAAGCAGCGTCCTTATAAAACTCTCAGTCTCTATACGTATTATCGGAACTTCATGTTCGGCTGCATAGGATCTCAATTCTGCAAGGAAGGTATCTGCATCCCCTTCAAGAGAATGCAGATACTCCGATATTCTGTAAGCATCCGTGTTGATCATTATACGGTACCGTTTCCATATCCTTAATTATCTGACGCCGACGGATCCGCTGTCATCCCGGTTTCATCCGCTGCATGCGAGTTATCAGACCCCTCATCGCCTCCGCCTATGAAGCCCTGATCATCTTCCTCTGTGGAGCTCTCCACAGCTTTGGCATCATTATATTCCTGCTCTGTCATACTGAAGGCTTTGACTGCCTCTCCGGTTGACATCGAAGTATTAAGCTTATAGGTACCCGGATAAAGCTTAAGCTCATAGAGTCTTGCCTGAAGTCTGAAAGCATACTCACTCGGTATCACCTTGTCGTCGCTCAGCCTCTCCGCAAGCTCGTCTATGGTCTCGCCCTTATCGACAGTTATATCCACGTCCGTACCCGGAGCTTCCTCCACGGATTCGGCACAGAACATGGTGAATCCGAATTTGAAGCACTCATGTGCAACAGCATAGCAAACAAATACAAGCAGAGTAATGACGATTATTCTTACTGCCACCCCGCTCACAATGCCTGAAATATTGTTATCGGTTTCATCATACTGCATATTATCAAACCTCTGTAATGACTGCGAGGATCATAGGTGTTCTCTGTATCCTGCGCCATACATAATCGCTGAGCTCGTTACGGATGGTATTCTTGACCCTGTTGAGATCTCTCATGCCGCGGCAATCGTCCATAACTCTCAGTACGACATCTCTTGCTTCGTCGATTATGTCTTCATTTTCCTTGACATAAACGAGTCCTCTTGTAAGTATCTCCGGACCCGCTACGAATTCTCCGGTAGCCTTTTCAACCGATACCGCCGCAACTATGATACCATTCTGCGACATGCTTTGTCTATCTTTGAGGACCGCATTACCGACGTCTCCGATACCGAGACCATCAACCAGTATCGGGCCTGCCTGAACCTTATCCACTACCTTGCAGCTATCCTGCGTAAGCTCTACAACATCACCGGTATCCACAAGATGACAGTTTTCCTTAGGCATGCCTATTGCTATTGCGACTTCCTTCTGTGCAAGTCTGTGTCTGAGCTCACCGTGCACCGGAATAGAGAACTTAGGATGTACAAGCGTATATATAAGCTTGAGCTCCTCCACACACGCATGTCCGGATACGTGGGTATCCTGATATATTACCTTGGTACCCTTTCTTGACAGCTCATTGATGACCTTGGATACAGCCTTTTCATTACCCGGTATAGGAGTTGAACTCAATACTATGAGATCATGTTCGGACAGCTGAACCTTACGGTGCTGTCCTGTAGCCATACGTGAAAGCGCCGCCATCGGCTCTCCCTGACTGCCCGTAACTATAAGCACTATCTTATCATCCGGATAGTTTTTGATCTCGGAAATATCGATAAGAGTATTATCCTTCATCTTGATGTATCCGAGTTCGGAAGCCGTACTGATTACATTTATCATTGAACGGCCGTCTATGACTACTTTTCTGTCATATTCCTCTGCAACGCTTATGATCTGCTGAACTCTGTCAACATTTGATGCAAAGGTAGCGACTATTATCCTCTTGTCTTTGTTTTCTCCGAATATGCCCTCAAAGGTATGACCTACTGTCTTTTCCGACATAGTGAAGCCCTGTCTTGTGGCATTTGTAGAATCACACAAAAGTGCAAGCACACCCTGTTTTCCCAGCTCGGCAAATCTCTGCAGATCAATGGTATCTCCGAATACAGGTGTATAATCAACCTTAAAATCTCCGGTATGCAGCACCACTCCCGCAGGGGAATGTATTGCAAGTGCGGCGGCATCCTGAATGGAGTGATTGGGCTTGATAACCTCTACGGCAAAATCCCCCGCTTT
>Ga0129311_1001939_pt1 | contig 13513 bp, 8 predicted proteins | sample Go1ome_FD_94435 | JGI IMG/M metagenome (GOLD analysis project Ga0129311, IMG submission 94435) | Western lowland gorrila individual fecal microbial communities from Wisconsin, USA - Go1022B metagenome | ecosystem: Host-associated > Mammals > Digestive system > Large intestine > Fecal | place... | reverse complement strand
GACAGTCTTTGCGAAGAATTCGGTATGAGCACCAACACTGCGTTCAACATTTATGTGCGCCAGGTGGTCAGAAGCCGTCGTATTCCATTCGCCATTGAAGCTCCTGCAAAGGATGACATAATGGACAAAGGACGTGCAGCATCCTATGGGATGAGACAGACTGCTGCGGATGCAGGCATCCAAGATATGCCTCTTGACGAAATCAACGAGGAAATCAGACTTGCCAGAGAGTCAAAGTAATGAAAGCATACATCGCCAAACTTTCTTGACGACATCACATAATATGCATATATTTGCATTGTCCATCTCCGTTATGGTGACGACCGCTGGAAATGGTGCGCGTTTGTGAGCAACTTCGACGCCCAAATAGGCCTAAGAAAATGCTTTATATTGACTCTCAGATGATTAAGCGTTGTGCATCGGGAAATTAAGAATCTGCTAGAGTAAATTCTCGTTTTATAATAAGTGTCAATAGAAATCAGGAAAGGATTATGCAATTTCATACTATCTGTCATGAATTAGGACATTTATTTTGTTATCATCAATTTTATACTGAATCTAAGAAACGGAAATTAACCATAAAAGAACGAGAATTTGAAGCTGAGACTGTTGCATGGCTTGTATGTAGACGACATGGAATATATAATCCCTCTGAAGAATACCTTGTTTCGTATGACCCTCTGGGAGAAATACCGATATGTAGTACAGATCTAATCATGAAGGCTGTAGCTGAGATAGAAAGAATGATGGAGTCCCCTATTAAGATTAAAGAATCTTTATGGTATAAAGAAGATAAAGGACTTAAAGAAAAAATTAGGGTTATAGCGCGACAGCAAAAAGGGCCTGATTTATTCGCATAGCCAAGCAAGATTTCTGCTATGATTTCTCCGCCGCAGCCTCAAAATTCGATTATTACTATCTCATTTGAAATAATATGGACGCAAAACTGTATATGATTATAGATTTAGAGAAACGCGGCGACAAGCAAATGTTTGTCACAGAACTTGTTTCTTCTATTTACCAAAACAAGAATGGACTTTGGACTGTTCGGTTTTCGTCATCACCACGTGTATTCAATTACAATACATCACGTTTGCTTTATCTCACACATCCTGAGACAATCAATCTTGGAGAAAAAGGGCTATACATCAATAATAAACATATTAACAATGTAGCAGAATTGCTACGTTTTACAGATGGTCGCTACATTTTTTATCGAGTAACCTATGACAATGGTTATTATGAGAATCTGGAAGGGAACGAGGTCTATATTACCCGTACTCCGATTGACAAAAATGAAGGTTCTATTTGGGATTATCTTCGCAAACTGGCTGATGAAACAGGTCTGATTACGGAAGAAGATGATAAAAGTATTCTATCCAAACAATATGAATTGGTAGATGTGAAGCGCGACAATGTTCCCTTGGCTCAATACCTAGGTGACAAAACAAAATTGGCAACTTACTCTATGCCCAAACATGTCTATTATCCGTTTGGATGCAATGCCAGCCAAAAAGCGGCCGTAGAAGCTGCGTTAACACATCAGGTAAGCATTATTCAGGGACCTCCGGGAACCGGTAAAACACAGACAATACTGAATATTATTGCCAATCTGCTGATGAAAGGTAAAACAGTATTGGTTGTATCAAACAATAACTCAGCTGTAGAGAATGTAGCTGAGAAACTAAACGGAGAAGGATTAGGCTTCCTTGTTGCTAAACTGGGTAGTGTACAAAACAAAAAAACATTCATCGCCAACCAGCCAGAGCATCCTGCTATGACAGGTTGGAAGATTGATGAACAAACAACTACAAAGAATCTGGCAAAAGACTCACTTCAAGCCGTTTCACAAGGATTTGATGCTCAACTCAAGCAGGCCAAACTAAAGGCAGAATACGATGCCCTATTAAAAGAATCGAAATACAACGAAATGCGGGAAGACAACCAAACAGAAGACAAATGGTTGAATGGCAAAACATCGGCTAAACTTATGAAATTGCTCAACCGCTATCAAACGATGGTTGAGAACGGACATAAGCCAGGTTTATGGTTCAGATTGCAATGGGCTTTATCATTAGGAACTAAAATATTGACATTTTTAAATAGAAAAGCGACAGATGTCATAAACAATTTGGAGTCGGCCTATTACTTTTCTCGAAAAACAGAATTAGAGCAAGAGCTAGAATCGATTGCTTCGGCACTCCAAAGCATAGATATCCAGAAGAGTATGAAAGAACTTCGCTCCTCTTCTCTGCAACTATTGAAGGACAAGATAGCTAAACGGTATAATACCGGACAAAGGAAAAAATTTACAATCAAGGATATTAAGCCCAGAACAGAAGAGTTTCTGAAAGAATATCCGGTTGTGCTCAGTACCACTTATTCGGCCAAAAGCTGTATAAGTAAAGACATGGTATTTGACTATGTGATTATGGACGAAGCCTCACAAGTGGACATCAAGACGGGAGTTCTGGCTTTATCCTGTGCCATGAACGCCGTGATTGTGGGTGACGACAAACAGTTACCAAATGTGGTAAGCCGAGAAGAAGAATTGGCGTTGAAGGCTATTCAGACCACATATCAAGTGGACGACCGATACAATGCTGTCACGCACAGTTTCCTACAATCGTGCGTTGAAATATTTCGGGATGCGCCAGTAACATTGCTTAGAGAACATTATCGTTGCCATCCGAAAATTATAGAGTTCTGTAATCAGCGCTTTTACAATGGCGAACTGGTTGTCATGACTACAGACGAAGGAGAAAAAGATGTATTGCAAGTGATTCAAACTGTACCCGGAAACCATGCCAGAGGACATTTCAACCAACGTGAAATAGATGTCATTACGCAAGAAGTATTACCGGAATGTGCAGAATCGAAAAGTATAGGTGTTATTACCCCGTATCGGGCACAAGCGGAAGCAATCAATACAACCGTCGGAAAAGACATAGCCAGTACGGTACATAAGTACCAAGGGCGGGAATGCGACACCATCATCATGAGTATGGTAGACAACACTCCTACAGAATTCTCGGATGATGCCAATTTGCTTAATGTGGCCATTTCACGTGCTAAGACCAAATTATGTCTAATTACGAACGGAAATGAAATGCCGGAGGATTCCAATCTCAGCCAGCTAATCAGTTATATACAGTACAACAATTTTGAAGTGAAATCCAGTAAGTTGCATTCTGTTTTTGATTTGCTCTATCAGCAATATACAACAGAAAGACTGGCTTACGAAGCTGCTCATCCTGCCGTCTCCGAACATATATCAGAGAATCTAATATACGATATCCTGTTAAAAGCCATTGCTGAATTAGGTTTTCCCCATACGGGGGTACTTTGTCATTATCCTCTGTCCAGACTTATTGCCGAATGGAATCAACTGGAAGATAAAGAAAAAACATTTGCCAAAAGTCCATTCTCACATGTGGATTTCCTGCTCTATAATTCCCTGACCAAACAGCCAATCAGTGCCATAGAAGTGGACGGATGGCATTTCCATAAGGAGAATGACGCCCAACAATCACGTGATGCGTTGAAAAATCAGATATTCACAAAGTTAGGACTTCACCTGCTTCGCATTTCCACGACAGATACAGTGAATCAGGAAACGATAAAAAAATCATTATTAGCAATTTTATGAAATTAGGATATATACACAGTAACAGAGAAGAGCAAACCCGGGTCATGCAAGTACTGAAAATGACTTCGGAATCTGTAGCTCTCGACGAACTTGGCATTGGCCGTATCCGTGATGCTTTCGCAGACCGTATGTTTCCCGGGATATCTACCCTGCAAAAGCACATGAAATATTTCTCGCTTATGCCGCAACTCTATCGTAAGGCTACAGAAAAACGATATAACCGTTTGTCGGAGGTAAAAGCGGAAATTATCCGGCTGGAACGCATCATGACAAAGAATCTCTATGAAGGGAGTACGGACAAACGAGGTATCACAGGAAGTGAGATGATTGGTAAAAGTGGAAACAATTATGTAAAATATGATCCGTCATACATCTACAATTCCGGATTACAAACTTTTGGAATTTTACGTAGTCCACAGTTTTATGAACTAATCTACTCAACTTCAAAGGCAATGCACAATGCCCCTAAAGTGGCCAAGACGGATGACGAAGATACAAATGACGATGCGGACGAGAAGTCAGGCCTGTTCCAGTTCTGCTCGTTCCCTAATGTAGATTATGATTTTACCCAGAAATGTACATTAGATCTGACCGTAGAAGATAAAGACTTCATTGTGGATCACATACTGAATGCAGAAGCATGTCAAGATACCTTATTACGTTACATCGTAGACAATCCAGATTTTGTGATAGCCGATAGTTTTGAACAGATTTCCTCCCGACAGTTACCACAGGAGATTGGAGAACTGCAAGACCTAGCTCGGCGTTTTGCAGATTTTATATATATGGTACACATCCGCTATAACTATATCTATTCACAATATCAGGATGAAGAAATGCGAACTAAGTTTCAGGAGAAACTCGAAGAATACCGGAGTAGCGGTACGGACATAGATAAGGTTCTGAATGCCGTAAGCATACGAGAGAACAGCGGGAAATGGTTCTGCAAAGAAGTTGCGGAACGCATTGCAGCGAATGACATTGAAGAAGATGGCGGTTTGGATCGGTTGATTATCAACCGGGAACGAAGAGTAAAAGGGAATCGAAGAAAAATTGGAAATCCTGCATATATTTACAATAAAAGGAACCGCATACATTATTATAAACTCACCTACCGATGGGAAACGGTAAAAACCTTTGCCGAGGAATTAAGAAAGGAGGCTATCAATGGCTGATGCATTATGGAATGATATTATCTATACGGATGTGTTGCAAAGCGATGGCTTTGTAATTGATTATGCGGTTTGTACTACCTATAGTCTGGACATGCCTTCCTTGCTATCAGTGCCCTTTATGTTGGGCACAATGACCGACCTGACAGAAACAGCCATGCGCTCTCCTCACCTAATATTGGAGACTATCAATAAATCAGCTGGTAAGTTTGCCGTTTTCTGCAATGCCGGATGTATGGTAGTACCGCAAGCCAACTCCAAAGTGTATTCACTATTGGAACAGAGCGTTGTACAAGTAACACTGCAAGCAAAGGGGAACGGTTTCGTCAATTTTCATCCCAAGATATGGATTATAAAAGAAACGAACCCAGACACCGGTGCTCAGCAAATCAAACTAATTGTTCTTTCCAGGAACCTTACCAGTTCCAATGACTTGGACGTAGTGTGTGAACTTATTGGTAAAATCGACACCAAACCGGCCACAAGAAAAGCGCAAATCAAACATGCACCGCTTGTGGACTTCATCACATGGTTAATCACAAAAGCCGACAACCGTACTATCCGTAAAAATATGCGTTCTATCCGTAAGGACATCGGCCACATTGAACGATTTAACCTTACCGATTTTCCTTTTGAAGATTACGAGTTTTTCCCTATGGGGATACCTGAATATGATGGATATACAAAGTGCTTTGAACAAAGTATGCTGAATCATGCAGCAGAAATGCTGGTCATCTCCCCCTTCGTGGACAAGAATATTTTGAATCAGATGGTCAGTTGCAATCCTAGTACTAAAAAGACACTCATTACACGACATGCTTCAGTTACACAAGAGGTTATAAACTTGTTTAATGACGGTGTTTACACTCCCAAGGAAGTACTGACCGATAAGGTGGAAAAAGATGTGTCTGTCGACTTGCACGAGAAAGTGTATTTCATACGCCGAAACGAGGGCAATCTCAGCTATAACCATCTGTATCTTGGTTCTACCAATGCCACCATGAATGGATTCAGACGGAATGTGGAGTTTTTACTGCACCTGAAGTTTGCTCCCTATAAATCTTCGTATGAAAAATACCGAAGTGAACTGATAAACGACAGCAAGGAATGTATGTTCGAGCAGGTTCTTTCGGTACCAGAGGAAGACTTTGTGAAAGAGGATGTCGCCAACGAATTGATGTTGCGTCGTGCAATTTCAGCCATTCAGCAGGCACGAGTTTCGTCTAATGACGGAAACTATACCGTCACCATACACTGCCAGACTAACAGAATACCTTCGGAGCCTGTTTTTCTTTATCCTTTAGGATGCGGCAAGGAACAAATATTAGTTGACGGGCTGACATTTAAAGATATGTCACTGGATTCATTAACAGAGTTTTACACGATACGGATTGGAGACTTGCGTCGTCTGATAAAAATACAGACGGAGGGAATACCAACCGATGAACGAGACAAAGCGATATTCCGTTCCTTTATCAATACGAAAGGAAAGTTCATCAACTATCTGGCATTCATGCTAACTGATGAGGTGGAACAGTATATATTGGAAAGCCAACAACTGGAAAAGGAGCAGGCCAATGACAAGGCATCCTCTTTGGAACAGCAAATTAGCACCTCACTTTATGAAGACATGGTGAAAATGGCCTATAAAGACCCTGACCGCATCGCTTCTATCCGGCGAATCGTAGAGAAAGCAGACGAGACAGTCATCCCAGACCATTTCATGGAGATGTACAACACATTTGAAAACGTTATTAAACAAATAAAACGCTTATGAGTCAGGAAGTAAAGGATTTTCAGCGTGCTACAGCAGATCGCATTCTGCATATCTATAAAAATTTAGGTCATCGACGAGTATTGCTAGCCGACGAAGTGGGATTAGGCAAGACGTTCGTGGCCAAACAAGTCATCAACCTGGTTCGTGAATGGCACAAGCAGGAGAAGGATGACTTCTTTAAGGTAGTTTATATCTGTTCAAATGCAAACATAGCCGACCAAAACATTGAGAAATTAGGGGTTGAAAATCGAATGAGCATCAGTGAGAGTCGTCTGTCTATGCAGCATCTCTATATCAAGTTTGCTGAAAAACAGATTGCAGAACAGCATGAGAAAGTAGAAATGCCTGAATCAATCATTCCGCTGACTCCTTCCACTTCCTTTCGGTTTTACAGTGCGCAAGGAACGGCCAATGAACGAGCCTTGATGTGTGATATTTTATGCGGACTGACTCAATTTAAAGAGTATAAGGAAGTTATCAGTGATTTTCTTAGCTGTAATGTAAAAAACTGGCAGGAGCTTACGAACACTTATAACGAAAAAATCAAAGGATGCGGAGATGATTATCTTTTTGAGATGCATAGTAAGTTACAGACGAGATTGTCGGATGCTATTATAAATCAATTGATTGAGTACGCACAAAATGGTTGCGATAATCGTCAGAGGGCAGACATGATCAATAAGCTACGTCGTATTTTCGCAGAAATCAGTATTGACATGCTCGACCCTGACCTGGTTATCATGGATGAGTTTCAACGCTTCAATTCGTTGCTTGAACAAGGCGATGACGAGCAATCCATGCTAGCCAACAAATTCTTTGACAACGAGCGTTCCAATACGAAGATTCTGTTACTTTCCGCTACGCCCTACAAACCTTATTCCACCCTTGAAGAGTTAAATACAAATGGGAATGACGAGCACTATCAGGACTTTATGAAAGTAATGGATTTTCTATATGCCACAAAAGATAAAATGGACCGGTTCAAGTTGACATGGCACACATATTCTGCTGCACTCAAACGTACAAATGTGGTTGATTTAACACCGCTTCTGGTAACCAAGAATGAAGCAGAAGAAGCACTGTATGGAGTGATGTGCCGCACGGAACGGTTTAACAGTGGCATTATAGACGATTCCCGTGTATGTGACGTACAGATCGTGCCGGAAGATATCCTTTCTTTTGCAGAGGGGCAGTATCTGATGGATTGTCTAAATCAAGAAAATACGGAAGTGCGCTTAGGTAATCTCCCCATGGAATACGTCAAATCTTCACCCTATTTGTTGTCCTTTATGGATAAATACGAACTGAAGAAACGAATTGCTTCGGCATTACAACACTCAGACGTAAAAAGATATGGAAAAATGGACGCATTGCTTCTATCGAAGTATGCCATCAATAATTATCGTCCCATTCCTGCTGCTAATGGAAAATTAAAGTATCTCCACGACCTCGTATTTGGTACACGTCACGAGAAGAAAACACAGTTGTTGCTTTGGGTTCCTGCCTCTAATCCATACTATAAAGCCGGAGGTGTATTTGAGAGTAACGAAGCTCGCAACTTCTCCAAGATTATCCTATTCTCTTCATGGGAAATGGTACCGAGAATGATTTCCATCATGATGTCATATTATTCGGAGTTATATACTTTGGGAGAGTTAAAGAAGGTAGAAGCAGAGATACGCTATACTTCTCAAAAGAAGAACCGTTATGGCGAGAATCGTTTCAGAGCCGACGGATTATTAGAGTATCCTTGCCAAACCCTAGCAGGTCTTTTCTCTCCTACCACATTTTATGGAGAGATACTTCCCTCAATCCGGAAAATCATAAAACAGAGAATTCAAGAAGAATTTGCACAGAATACTATCATAAGTAGTATTCCACAACAAGGGCGAAACAACGCCAAACTCATTCTTACTCTCATGAAAATACTGGATGGAAAGCCAGTGGAAACTTTGAACGACTTGTATGTGCCTTCAAATGCATTGGATGTGATGACAGATATTGCCATCGCTTCACCAGCTGTATGTGCTTATCGGCAATCCGGCAATGAAGAAGATGCCCAAATGGTGGCCAAAGCAATCGTCTCAGTATTCAACAAGCCTGAAAGTGCAGCTGTGATAGACCTGATGTATAACAAAAAGAACGATGATGATTATTACGAATCAGTTCTTGATTACTGTGTGGTAGGTAACCTGCAAGCTGTACTTGATGAATATGCCCACATGACACAAACAAAGATGTTGGGACATACAGTTACGGAGGCTATTATTGGCACAAGCAATCTTAGCATAGATACAACAGATTCATTGGGAATGGAAGGAAATAAACAACTTATGCGTTGTCATTTTGCTATTCCATTCATTGACAAAACGGTCACTGACAAATCTGTCGCTCATACCACTAATATTCGTAAGGCTTTCAATTCTCCTTTCCGTCCGTTCCTGCTTTCAACAACATCAATAGGTCAGGAAGGTCTTGATTTTCATTGGTATGCCAGAAAGATTGTTCACTGGAATCTACCCTCAAATCCTGTAGATCTAGAGCAACGGGAAGGCCGTATCAACCGATTTAAGTGTCTGGCTATTCGCAGAAATGTGGTAAAATTGTATGGCAGTGAAACTTATCATACATGGGATGAACTGTTTTCTCTGGCTTATTCGAATTTGAAAGGTACACATTCGGATATTGTTCCTTATTGGTGCCTTCCTGTCGCAGATCTGACGGAAGAACAACGGGCAAAATTGGAATACATTGAGCGTATTGTTCCGCTTTACCCGCTCAGCCGCGATCGATATAAGTACGAACGTCTTATCAAGGTGCTTGCCTTGTATCGCATGACACTAGGGCAGCCACGTCAGGAAGAACTGTTGAACCTTTTGAATAATATGCATCTCTCGGATGAACAGCTCAAAGAACTGACAATTGATTTGTGTCCATATAATAAAAAAAGTGATTGATTATGGTAAATTCTAAGTTTTAGTTATAACAAAGGTAATATTAATTCAGCTGGTCAGTCGGATAGTTTTATAGGAAAATCCGCTCTATATCCAACCATTCTGCGAGTGAGACAATCGCCTGATATTGTTCCTTGGTCAGAACCGAATTAGAATCGTCCGCGCATTCATATTCCCATGGTAGTTCGTAGACGGAGCCTTCTTCCTGATAACCCATATAATTGTGATATGAGTCGGGAACAAGCCGTACATAATCATCTTCGAGCAGGATTCTCAGAAACTTTTCTGCGTCGTATATCATCAGCGGAACTCCGGCCTTATACAGAGCCGTAGCAACCTCAATAGCTAGCTCGACTTTGGCAGAATAACTGTTGGAAACAACAATCTTCCACCCATGTTGCCGATCGTTTGAGGCAAGAATATTCAGACGAGACAGTCCCAGTTCACCATAGTGGTCAGTTGCGAACCTTCTGAAATCATCCTGACTGTCAATGTCATACATTTCCGTCACATCCACGAACTTCACTCGCTTATAGTAAACCACATCACGCAGTTCTTCCGGAACATCCTTAGGATCTACGTAGATACATTCACTAACTCTCCTTTTCCGATAATAAGCTTCATAAGCCTCATTAGCAATGCGGTAATAGGAGCAATAATTCCGAATGGTCATTGTTTCCAAAAGAGGGACAGAACACCCATTCAGCGAGTCCTCCAATGCCATGATGGCCGTTTCCCTATCATCTACCTCAATCTTAAAATTCGGTACAATGCTGTCAAATTCTTTTTGTGAAATACGTCCTGTTCGTTGCTGGTACGGCAGGTTGTCCGCCACATAATCATTGAATCCGTCTGGATTCGCGACAATGACATCAATCAGCCGTTTCAGATAGTCGAAGAGGCTGATTAGAATCTCTTTGGCCCACGAATAATCCGACTCTGCATCCACACAATTGGAGCGGTTCGCAATGATAAAGCGTGTACGCTTTCTGTCCGTAATACGGATTGACCGGGAATCCCTGTATCTACACGAAGCAACATGGAACCACCTGGTTTCCATAGGATTGCATGCAAACCAATCCTCAAGGAAAGACTCCCGGCTTTCATATTCCCCAGTAGCTATCAATTCCTCGGCATCGCCCCACTCTTCAGGCTCGGGCCGCGGCACCTCGATATAGAATCCCCTATAATCATCGTCGCCCATTACTTCGAGCCGCTCAAATTGGCTCTGGATCTCAACCAAACGATCCAACATATCGCCATCAACTATAATCTCCCAATGACGCATTGTGCCTAACGCCTCCAAATGTGAGGCGTTCAGACCAACTTCCTTCGCCAAATCTACAAGGAAGTTTCTATCTATTATCTTTCTTTCACTCATTTCTATATACCCATTAAATTTCAATAAACTTGGCCGGATCAAATCCGTTCATAAGGTGTTCATCCTCAAAAACATATCCCATTTGATTGCTGATTATACGAGTACCGCCAATCACAGTGTCAATGTTGGTGTGCGAATGCCCGTAAATCCAGGCATCGATCCGGCTGTCGGCAATCAGGTCTCCGTATTCACTGGCAAAGGCGCTGTTCAGCACGGAACCTCTATGATACGGAGCCACCACCTGAAGTGTCGGCAAATGATGTGTAACCACGACAATATGGACCGCAGTGCTCTCTTCAATGCTTTTCCGGATAAAACCAATACAAGTCTCGTGCATCCGGTTGAAGTCATCCACCTGAAGCAGCTTCCGGTCGAACTTTATCTGGCGGAAGTCATTCATGCCTTTCCAAACGAAATAATCGTCGTTCGGATTGATACGAGACCATAGTGTACTCAGGACGAAGTCAATGTCATTGACACGAACAACCTGGTTCTGGTAGTAACCGACATTCTCCCGGAACATCCATCGCCATTGCAGGCCTCGTTCCATCACGTCCGAATAGTTATAATATTCGTGGTTGCCCGGAACAATCAGAACCTGCCGGTAGTTCTCTGAGGCCCATTTCCAGAACTTCGTCAACGGAGCGACATTATCCTTGAGATAGAAAATATCCCCGGCCAGCACCAAGACATCGCCAGTCACAGGCAATTCATTGTTTTTCAAATATCTGCTGTTCTCCTTTCTTCGATTGTTCAATTTGTTTCTCGATAATTGCTTTCACTTGCGCAAAAGAGACCGGTGTGAAATCATTGTTGTCCACACCGACATCATATTGTGTCGGAAGAAGCATACTCAGTCTTGGCGCATCCTTTCCGGTATTGTTTCTGCTTGTATGCACATGTCCGAAAAGCTGCCATGTACCATTGTATGAGCCGCCATAGCAAAGGAACGGACAGTGGTTCAGGTATATCTTCTGTTTATCTACCTCGATATACATCTGCATTGATATATGCTCGAAGTATTGAGTATAATTCTGCCTCAGGTTCTTGATGTCGTGGTTGCCGGAAACAAGGTAAATTTTTCCGTTCAGCCTGCTCAGTACATTTATCCATTCGGCAGAACCTCCCAGACAGAAATCCCCAAGGTGGAATACGATATCCTCCGGACCTACCACCCGGTTCCAGTTGGATATAATTGCTTCATTCATGTGTGACACATCCTTGAAAGGTCTGTTGCAGAACCTGATGATATTGGCGTGGTTGAAGTGAGTGTCGGATGTAAAGAACACCCTGCTTTCATCAAATTTAAAATTCATAATTTTTTCATCCATGCGCATCTCTGCGCGGTTAATAATATGTTACAATTCTACCTGTGGACGGAATTGACGGAGAAGAGATCATCGCCCTAACGTCACCAACAGGCACAAAAATAAAACCGTCGAAAAGTTTGATAAGTACTTTCCGACGGTTTTCATATATCGCATCAACGGGATACCTGCATCAATGCATCCCCGATGGTTTATCAAACGTTAGTCGGAAAATTTCGCAATAAGTATTGAATGTTTCAATGCCCGAAGTATGGACATGCGACATCCCTTCAAGGCATTTGATACCTTGATCAGATAAGTTTGTCCAGTTGTTCATTCTTCTATTCTGCATTGTAAACTTTATGTCTTTTGATTCAATCAACTCCACAAAATTATGGTTTTTCTTGAGAACAGGCAAATTTCTTTACAAAAGCACCTGTCGTTTTGGACAGACCGGATAGAAAGACCGGCCCTGAGCCATCAGAATAAACCACAGAAAATTGGCTTAGCGGCGTGCGAAGGAATCGGCCACATAATGAAGTCTTGATTTCTTCGGAAAAAAGTCCTACCTTTCCGAATCAGCATGCAAAATGCGAACAAACTAAAACTATTTAATATCTAAAAAAAATGAAAAAGAGTTTATTTATACTTTTGGCGATTTTCGTAGGGTTACTTGCCACACCTTCGTGCAAAAAGGAAAAAGGCGCAGAAGGGCCTCCAGCTATTAAAGTGAGTGGTGTTTCACTGGACAAAACAACTCTGGGACTGATGGTTGGAGACAAAGTAAAACTTGTCGCGACGGTCATTCCGGATGATGCGACGAATAAAAATGTGTCGTACGAGAGCGATGACATTTTTTTTTCGAAGCAGAAAACAGCATACGAGATCAGTGCCGTAGGCGAAGGAACTACTATAATCTGGGTAACCACCGAAGACGGTCAATTCAAAGCCGGTTGTAAGGTCTACGTAAGCAACACCGCCCATCTCGTGAAAGAAATCGAACTTAACGAGACTGAATTGACACTCGCAGTCGGAGAGACTTTCCAGCTGACTGCCGCCATAAAACCGAGTTATGCCAACAACAAGAATGTCGTCTGGAGCAGCAAGAACGAGCAAGTCGCCACAGTGAATGAAACAGGGCTGGTGACGGCAATTGCAGGGGGAGACTGTCCGAAAAGTAGCTGATGGATATATATTAGGAAAGTATAAATAGTTCTTTGAGATATGCGATTATTTTCGTAACTTTATAATAGTTAAGAAGATACGCAAAATG
>Ga0129311_1001938_pt1 | contig 13513 bp, 13 predicted proteins | sample Go1ome_FD_94435 | JGI IMG/M metagenome (GOLD analysis project Ga0129311, IMG submission 94435) | Western lowland gorrila individual fecal microbial communities from Wisconsin, USA - Go1022B metagenome | ecosystem: Host-associated > Mammals > Digestive system > Large intestine > Fecal | place... | reverse complement strand
CCGTTTGAGGTAATGAGCTGCGAATAGTTTCCGTCTATGTGCATATCCTGCTCGGTGACGGTAAAGGTATAGCGGTTTGTGACCATTTTATCAAGTTCTTCAAAGCTATACTGGTCTTTATCCTTGTAGACGACTTTGTTTCCGTCTGCGTCATAGATGGCAACCACATCTTCATACTTATGCCCGTCTCCGGTATAATGATCGCCATACTTTCCGGTATCGCCGAATTTCAGCACGCCATCTTCGATATACCCGAAGTTATGATTCTTTCCTTGTCCGTCTACCCCGTACTGCCCGACAAAGTATCCATCCGGCAGCAGCCATTCATAGACTTCATATTTTCCGTAAGGGAGTTCATACGGGATGGTGGTTTCTCCGTTTTCATCAAGTTCAAAGGTATAGTTCGTACTCTTGGAATTGATACTTTCTGCGTTCGGCAGGAACCGATTTAAGATATCCTTGGAGACGGTGCCGCCCGGTCCAAAGGCTTTTTCATTTTCCTCGTCTGTTAAATCCGGATTTCCTTGATACCGGATGAAAATCTTCGTGCCTTTCAGCGGAATCTGTTTTCCGGTTTCGGAGTCTACTTTGACGATCTTGATCACATTTTCTTTGATCTTATCGCGGATATTCAGCTGATAGCGGTTGTTATAGAAGTCTCCGGTTCCGTTTGCGCTCGCGCCGATGGCGTTCGTTCCATTTGCACCGTAGCCTGTATACGCGCCGTTTGCCGGTACGCTTCCTTGCGTGCCGTATGGGATTCGTTTCGCGTTTCCGTTATCATGCTCAGACACGACAACGATGGTGCGTTCCAGTACGAATTTTGGGTCATCTGCTTTCACTTCTGTGAGTTCATAGGTGCCGTAAGGTAAATCCCGCAGCAGGATTTGTCCGTTGGTGCCGACCTTCATGCCAAGCCCGCCGTTTAAGGTGTTATTTGCGACCCCTACTCCGCGTGATGCGGTAAAGATATGGGTGCCTTCTGCTGACACCGCAGGGGTCTCACTTTTAAGATGCACATATTCTACGCCCTCAAAGCCGTCAAGCAGTTTGATTGTCCAGTAGGAGGCTCTTGAGATATTACTTTTATCCGCGCCGAGTGCGGAATCCTTGAACGGATTTTCCTGTTCATTGGATTTGATGATCAGAAGCTCGCCTCTAAATTCGTCGTTGACGAAGGTTTCCATGCCATAATCCAGATCCTCCGGCTGTGGGTCTTCGGTTGGTCCAATCGTCTCATTGGTGCCGCTGTCTCCTCTTGTGGTCTGATACTTGATCGTATACATGAGTGGCGACCAAGGATCACTTTCATGTCCGAAGTTACAAGCATCGGTTGATTCTGCATGGTAGCTGAACGTATATTCTCTGACACCTGCGTACCGATCCGGGTCGATATATCTACCGTCCGGTCTGGTTTCGGTGATGCGGTAATTCACCGTCACATCCCATGTTCTTGATTTTTCTTTTCCCTTACAGTGCAGTACGGTCTCTGGCGGATCGCCGACCGTCTCGTAGTGATCCGGAATATATGTCTTTGTCAGATACGGCTCAAGGTCTGCCGCAGTCTTAAACGGCTGGTCACTAAAGGTATATGCGGTGCCGAAATCATCCAGCGTCCTTACGTCAATGGTTTCCCACGCGCCGCCGCCAATCTGACGCTCTAAGGTATATGTTGCATCCAGTCCTGCGCCGCCCATCGGGGTATGGTTATTGCCATCCCAGCCGTCATTTGCATCGACTTTTTCAATCGGCATGGAAAGGGTCGGAAAATATTCCACTTCCGGCGGCACGCAGTTTTCCAGATACGGCTCCGGACCATCTTCCGGCGTAATCATCAGCCAGCCGGAGGTCGGGTCATTCAGACCGGAAATGAAGCCCTGGGTATGTCCGCTTTTGGTTGCGTGTTCCCAGACGTAGCGGTTATATTTACTGCCATAATTCTTAATATATTTTTCCGCACGTTCGGAAACTGCGTCCACATGCTTGATCTCTAATTTTTGACCCAAAAGGGATTTATCGGTGATGGTAATGGTATATTTTTTGTTTGCCTCATCATAAGCGATCTTGACCCCTTTTAACTCTTTTCCCTTACTATCCACCACCTTGTATTCGCCTCGATAGGAGCCTGCGGTGATGGTCTTGGTGATGGTTGCCGCCTTGCTTTCCTCTTCTGTGAGTTTGATCGTACTTGGCTTTGCGAGACTTCCCGCAATCTTTCGATCAAAGTTCTCGCGCTTTTTGATGGTCGATGCCATGAAGTTATAGATATCCTTGGCGTTTGTGCCTGCAAGGTTATTTAAGTAATGCTCTGCCGGAATCTTGCTTGTATATACACCTGTGCGGTGTCCGGTTTCGTAGCGGTTGCCGTTTGCTTTTCGCACAAAGTCCTTATCGCGCATCAGCTGCTGGCATTCCCAGACGAGCATCTGCGATGCCACATACCAGTCGGTGATGGTGTAGTTTTTACCCGGATCGTAGTCATGGTACTGCTTAAAGCCCATATCGTACAGCTCCTGCATATTACTTTCCTTCACCGGCGCCATCATCAGCACCTTGTAGACGTTTTCGAGTTGGTAAGGGTTTTCAACGCCGCCTTCATGGGTTCTGTACGCATAGTAGACTGCGGATTTCTTGTACGCTCTCTTGTACAGCGTGTTTTCCTTGTGAATGACCCCATGTTCGAGGCAGTAGAGCAGATAGTTTTCCTCGCCGCTTGCCGTATACATTTTGATCGGCTCATGGGCTTCGGTCGCGCTGCCGTTGTCTTCGATATATGCTCTTTCTTTTTCCATACTACTGTTGTAGCGCACGACAAAGATCTGCATGAACTTGCCGGATTTGAAGCGATAGGCATCGCCGTCGCCGCCGCTGGCGTTTGCTTCGTGCAACGTGTAGGCGGAAGCCGCATCTGCGGTATCCACCATGCCAAGGTTTGGCACCGCAGGCAGCAGCATCGCAAGCGCAAGCAGCACCGCGAGCAGCTTTTCTTTGCATGTTCTTCTTGTTTTCATGTTTCCTCCTGTTTCTCCTTCATATTTTTTATCTCAAAGAAAAAAGCGCAAGAGTCTCTTACGCTTCTTTCGTAAAAAGGGTTGTGTAGACAGGCATCGCCCGTCCATTTCTTTGGCTGCCAAAGGCTTTTTCCGGCAGCCATGTGTGAGTCTAATATTTTTTTCTAGCAATGAAAAAGGCAGCATCTTTTCGACACTGCCCTCTGTTTTATCGTATGTTTACCAAAGCATAAAGCCCTTGTAGTAGGTTTCCGGTCCCTCGCTCTTATTGAACGCATCCTGCCAGTCCCCCGGCGCGACGCGCGAGAGATAGATATATCCCTCGTCACTACCGCCCTGCTCAACAACCTGGTCGATGTATCTTGCAATGACAGGTTTCAGTCCTGCAATGACGTTTTCCTGTTTGGAATAGATGGAAAAGCCCGTCCACTCGCCGTCGGAATAGTAGTTTGCCTCGCGCGGCGTTTCGGTCCGACTGTCATCGTAGTGCCAACGCGGTTCGTTCTTGGCCGCGTAGTCGATGGCGTACTGGCGAAGCGCCGCGTGAATCTCATCGAGATTGAACGTTTCCTTGAGTGTGTATGGCTCGGACCAAGCGCCGTAGACCTTCCTGCCGTTTACCTTGCGGTAGGCGCGGACGCGGAACTCGTAGATGCTGTCGTCCTGCACGAGTTCGATTTGCGCTTGATTTTTCCCGATGGATTCTTCTGCGTATTGTTCTACCGTCATTTTCTTGGAAAGATGTTTTCCATTTTCCGTATAAGATATTGATACATAGCCGGATGGATGCTGTTTTTTCAATATCGCAAGAAATTTTTTGTATGTTGTGAAGGTTCGTTTTACGCCCTCGTCATTGTATGTGTAGCTTCTGAATCCGGTTTCCTTGCCGTTCTTCTTAATCTGGTTTAGCTGTACTTCATAGTCGGTCGCGCCTCGAACTGTTTTGAAATCTACGCGAATTGTGATAACAGAATTACTTGGCGCATAGGCATCGGTGACTTTCACCTTGGCAGGTTTGGCGCATGCGGACAGGATGCTGCTGTACTTACTGTATACCGGTTTTTCGCCGATTTTTTTGTAGGCGCGGAGTTTGTAATAATAGCGTGTGCCGCAGGTGCGTCCGGTATCGGTGTAGGTTGCGCCGGATGCTCCTTTCACCGTCGCAATCTTCGCATACTTTCCGGACTTTGAAGTTGCCCGGTAGATCTGATAGCCGTCTACGCCGGAAAGCGGCTCCCACGAAAGCCGCAGCTTATCATAGCTTGCAGAAGCTACCTTCGTCAAATCCACCTTCGCCGCTTTCAGCTTACTGCTCGTCCAAGATGCGTTTTCTCCATCGTCGGCAGAAACGACCGTTAACGGACTTTCCTCCGGGCAAACAGTGATTTCATCAGCCGCAAAAGCAGCACCCCAGGCACCCGCCGTCATGCAGGCACCGATCGTCAAACCTAACAGCCTGCGCCATATCCGGTTCTTTTTCATCTTCTTTCTTTCCTTTCCTTATGACGCCCCACCAGTTAAAGGTATTTTTTGATCGCTTCCGGGTCTTTGAGCGTTTCTTCGATAATGCGGCTCAATACTGTCGTGTAGCCTTCACCAAGCGATTTTGCCTTATGCAAAGCTCCCTGTGAAATTCTGATGGCAACGGTTTGTTTTTGTCTCTCTGCCTTGCGTTCTGCTGAAATTCTTTTAAATTGCTGCAGCTGCTCCTTTGTAAATTCCGGAAATTCATCATCTGCAGTTGATGGCATCTTTGAGGCTTTTTCCAGCATTTCAATCTGCTCTTTGGTTGGTTCTTTCGTAACATCAATGTCTACGGTTACAATCCCCATAGTACCCCTCCATTTCTGATTTAGTGGCGAGACGCGCTGAAATAATTCTTAGGGAACATTCTCGTTCGGTATACACAACAACTACCACGATCAGTGTTTGACTTATCTGACCAATCGTAATATAGCGAAATTCCTCCGCAGAATGAATCGCATCAAACCATTCCAAGCGATTGCTGTCGTCAAAAACAAGCGCAGCTGTTCGAAAGTCAATTCCATGCTTTTTTATGTTCTTGCGCTCTTTTTCTTCATCCCATTCAAATTGAATCATATTCTTCCCTTTCAGTATACTAAATCGCAATACATAATGCAATACATTTTGTAAAATCTCATATTATGAATGAGGAAAACGGTCAAAGAAAAAGCGCATCTGTTTTTCGATACGCTTACTTGTCAGTTTTTTCTCATCCCAGTATTCTCTTTTATTAGACACATTTAACACGTATCATTCAACTAAAATCCGCGCAAAAAGCAAATCCCGCGTCGACAATCGGTATTTGATCCGACCGCCTGCAGCGGGATCTCGCATGATTTTCTTTTTTGGAACTTGATTGTTGTGTATTTTTTTACGGCAATCGCGCGTTATCTCGCGTTTGCTGCAGTTGCTTTGCGTTGGAAGAACTTGATGATCTCCACAATCGGAATGACTAAGAACGCCAAGCCGAGCGCGATTGCGTATTCCGTCAAGCTGATATGCTCAAACTCAAACGCGTCTGCGAGGAACGGCACATAGATAACCAAGGTCGTCGCCGCGAAGCTGGCGATCGAGGACCAAATCAGCGCCGGGTTCATGTATTTCATATGCAGCAGGCTATCTCTCTGAGAACGCATATTGAAGCTGTGGAAAATCTCCGCCATGGACAAGGTCAGGAAGGCCATGGTCGTTCCGTCCGGACTGGTCGTAATTTCCCAGACACCTGCCTCGATATAGTGACCGATAAAGTACGCCGTAAGCGTGAGTCCTGCTAAGATGACACCCTGATAGAGCATGTCAATACCTAAGCCTCCGGCGAAAATGCCGTCGTCGGTCTTACGCGGTTTTCTCTGCATGATATCCGCTTCCGGACGTTCCATGCCGAGCGCCAGCGCAGGGAAGCAGTCTGTAATCAGATTGATCCACAGAAGATGTACCGGCTGCAGAATGACGAAGCCCAGCATCGTTGCCGCGAAAATACTCAGCACCTCACTCATGTTCGATGCCAGCAGGAACTGGATCGACTTGCGGATATTGTCGTAGATACGGCGGCCCTCGGCAACCGCTCCAACGATCGTCGCGAAGTTGTCATCTGCCAATACCATGTCCGCGACATTCTTGGTCACATCGGTTCCGGTGATTCCCATACCGACGCCGATATCCGCGGATTTGATGCTAGGCGCGTCGTTAACGCCGTCTCCGGTCATGGCTGTGACATAGCCCTTCTTTTTCCACATGTTGACGATGCGCACCTTGTGTTCCGGCTGTACACGCGCGTAAACGCTGATATGCTCAATTTCTTTTTCAAATTGCTCGTCATCCATCTCGTTGAGCATCGCGCCGGTGATGGCATGGTGGGTATCATCTAAAATTCCTAACTCCCTGCCGATAGCCGATGCCGTATCGATGTGGTCTCCGGTAATCATAATCGGGCGGATGCCTGCCTCATTGCATTTGGCTATCGCGGCTTTGACCTCCGGTCTTACCGGATCGATCATGCCCTCCAGACCGATGAAGCAAAGATCCTGCTCCACCGCCTCCGGCGTCAGCTCCGTCGGCATCTCATCGTAAATTCGCATCGCTGCCATCAATACACGCAGCGCGCGGTCCGCCATTTGCTTATTGGCTGCCGCGATGTTCGCGCGATCCGCATCGGTCATCGGCACAGCCTGTCCGTCTCTCCAGATCTTCGTGCATTTTTTAAGCACCTCATCCGGCGCTCCCTTTGTATATTGAAGGATCTTTAATTCGTCCTTATCCTCGTGCAGCGTTGACATCATCTTACGGCCGCTGTCAAACGGCACCTCGCCGATACGCGGCAGCGCCATCTCCAAAGCCTGTTTTTCCATACCCAGCTGATGCGCGTAATTGACCAGCGCGCATTCCGTCGGTTCCCCGATCGCGGAATTGCTGCCTTCCTCAATCCGCGCGTCGCTGCAAAGTGCCATCGCGGATGCGAGCAATGCTTGATCATCGCCGTAAGCATCGACAACCGTCATTTTGTTCTGTGTCAGAGTACCGGTCTTGTCAGAGCAAATAATCTGCGCGCAGCCGAGCGTTTCAACCGCCGTCAGTTTACGGATGATCGCGTTCTGCTTGCTCATATTGGTCACGCCGATCGAAAGCACGATGGTCACAACCGCGGCCAAGCCTTCCGGAATCGCCGCAACAGCCAGACTGACCGCAATCATGAAGGTATCCAAAAGTACCTTTCCGTCCAAACTGCCCGCGCGCAAAAGGCTGACGGCAAAAATGATGACGCAGATAGCCAGCACCAGCACCGTCAAAATCTTGCTGAGCTGTGTCAGCTTGATCTGCAGAGGCGTTTTACCTTCCTGCGCCTGTGCCAGCGCGTCCGCGATCTTACCCATTTCGGTATCCATACCCGTCGCGCAAATCACTGCCGCGCCCCTGCCGTATACGACCGTACTGCCCATATAGACCATGTTCTTACGGTCACCGAGCGGGACGTCTTTTGCCTCTCCCGCGTATAAAACATCGGTGGTTTTCGTTACCGGCACACTCTCTCCGGTCAAAGCCGCCTCTTCAATCTTCATGCTGGCGCATTCGATGATGCGTCCGTCTGCCGGAACCGCGTCACCTGCTTCCAAAAGCACGACATCCCCGACGACCAATTCTTCACTTTTTACCTGTTCGATTCTACCATCGCGCAAAACCCTGCTGGTTGCCGCCGCCATCTCCTGCAGCGCCTCAATGGCCTTTTCCGCCTTGCTTTCCTGATACATGCCGAGCAGCGCGTTGATAACAACAACCGCCAAGATAATGATGACGTCCGCAAAGCTTTCGCCCGCGTAGAACGAGGTTACGCCGGACACCGCCGCCGCCGCGATCAGCACCAGAATCATCGGGTCTGCCATCTGCGACAGGAAACGCTTAAGCAGCGAATCCTTCTTTGCTTCCGCGAGTTTGTTTTTTCCGTCCCGCGTCAATCTCCGCTGGGCTTCCGCCCCCGTCAAGCCTTTCGCGTTCGATTCAATCGCGGTAAAAACTTCTTTGACACTTTTTAAATAGTATTGCATCTCCAATCCTTTCCCGGTAAGCCGTCATACAAAAAAGACTCCTACCATATAACATCAATTATACGGTAAAAGTCTTACTATTTCAGATACTCGCGAACTGTCAAAATGCAGTTGGGATGACGCAAGTACCGCATCTTTTGATGCCAGTTACTCCCTTTTACATGCATAATATTTTACACATGCGCGGATTGTTTGTCAAGATTTTTTTTGCGACTATACTTTTCTTGGCGAATCTTTAACGCATAGGCACGCGCTCTTCCGGCTTTGGAAAATCTACAGTCTCCACGAGCGGCTCAAGGCTGAGGTTCTTCCAGATTTTCACGTTCAGTTCCGTCTGGAAGCGCAGAAGCAGGCTCATCAGGATTACCAGTCCCAGTGTGATCATCAGATTTTTCATCGCGCAGCCCTATCCTTCCCTCGGCTTGATACATAAAAAAATTGTCTTCTTCCCGTATTCCCAGCGCGGCCGCAGGTCCGATCACGCCTCGAACCGGCGCGCTGACCTTATAAACCCCGTCCGCGCGCGTTTCTGTCGTGACCTCTCGCGCGCTGCAGCGCAGAGCGGCAGCGATCTTCGTTTTTAAATCCTGTACTGCGTCCTCACTGATTTCCTGCGCGCTTTCGGCAGTCTGCCTGAAGCTTCTCACTGCGTACTCCGCCCCCATCACGCGCGTATAGCTCGTCTGATTGGCGGTAAATTGCAGCAAAAACATCATCAAAACCAAGACGGACGCGATTGTCGTCATCATATCTTTCATCCGTAAACCTCCATGGTCTTGAGCATCGCGCGGCCGGAAACCGACTTGAGGCTGTCCGGACTGTCGCCTGCCATCATCTCAAAGATCAGCGCGCCCAAAAGGATACAGCCGATCAGTACCAGCAATTGTTTCATCGTCCTTCACCTCACATTCCGCCGGAGCCGCTCTGCCCGCTCCCAAAATTGACAGCGTCCATGATGGCAGTCGTGCCTTCCTCCATGATATCGCTGGCAGTGCTCTTGAGTGAATGATCATCTCCCAGCACCAGTGAATTGACAATGAAGGCACCGAGCAAGATCGTGCCGATAATAATGATTAAGTTTTTCATAGACTTTCCCTACCTTTCTTGTGATCCCAATGTTTGAGATGAAATGTCAGCAAAATGTACATCAAAAAATTTCGTTACGCATGTCCCGTATATCACCCCCCGAACAAAAGCACATTCACGATTTTTGCCGCGCTTAGAACAGTGTCTGCAGCGTATCCAGCGTCTGCAGGAAAACAACGACGACCGTAAAATTAATCAGCATGGCAAAGATCGCCGCGCTTGACCACAGGGTGATGAGCAGACTGTTCCTCTGCACGCGTTTCATCGCCGCGGTCACGCGCTTTTCGATCATCATATTTTGAAACACCCACATCTGGGTTGTCAGCTCCGCTGGATTGATTTCATCAAGCTTCGACAAAATTGAGGCAAAAGTTTTGCCCGCCTTCGTTCCTACTGCCTCCGCGAAAAACATGAAGGCCTCCTGATCCTGCCCTCCGCGGTACAGCGAAAGCATACCCGCGTACGCCGGCCTTAATCTGACCGCGTGCCGCAGCAGCATCTCATAAATCGCATCCGCGGACAGAGATTTTTGCTGTTTCACGATTGCCAGATTTTTCAAAATGATACAACTGTCATAAAGCTCGCCCTCCGGGCTTCCTCGCAAACGGCTGCGCAGAAGCATCCCCAATCGCTGTAAATCCTGTCTCGCGCGCCGCAATCCTGCTTTTCCTTTCATTATGATTCCTCCTTTACAGATCCAGCCTGCCGCGGCTGATAAATCCGTATATCAAAAGTCCGCCGACATACAACATGAGAGAAATTACAAACCAGCTCAATCCGGTTTGGGTCTGAAATTGATAGTAAAAAAACTGCCGCGGTGTCAAGCGAAAGTAGAAGATGGCGCCGATGACCGTCAGCGCGTAGCACAGCGGCGCCAGATAACGCAGGATCATTGCCGCTTCGTGGTTTTCACGTCCGGCATATTCATCGATCTTGCGCGCCTGCAGCATCGTATCAGCCAGATCCTGCAGCGCGGCGGTGATTTCCGTTCCCGTCGTCAAAGCAAACCATAGATTAGCCGCCAGGATATTGCCCCATGAGGTTTGCAGGGAAAGACGAAATTCCTCCAACAATCTTGCGGTTTCGACATCGGTGCTGCCGCGATTCAAACCTTTGGATAAAGAAAAAAGCAGCCGCTTCGCGTGCGGTGCTTCCTTCATCGTTCGCGCCGACACCTCGATGGCTCGCCGCATATTCAAATAGCAGATTTTATAGTTTTCCAACAGTTCCGTCAATAAAATCTCACCCTCTCGGGAGGCCGCGGATCGCTTTCGCTGCAGGATCAGCCGCAATCCGGCATAAGGCAGCAGCATTGCCAGCAGCATCGCTTCCAAGGTCAGATTTAATGAGATCCGATGACCCAGCAGCAAAATCACAAGTCCGCCGCAGACCCCGCAAAGCACTAAAAAAGCCTTCAATCCTCTTTCACTGCCGATTCCCAACGTCAGCTGGAGCAGTGTCTTAAGATGATGAGAGAGAAAATCCTCCTTGCCTTTTCCCGTAAGGCCGCTCTCCTCCTCGATCACCTCCATGCGCTGCAGACTCTCATACCATGTCGCGACAGCCGCACGCAGCGCGCATGCGATTTCAATTGCCTCTTCCCAGAACAAGGTCAAAATTCCCGCGGCAAGAAGCAAAAGCAGACAGCCCTCTGTCATGACTGCACCTGCCCTTTCTCCGGCGCGTGCTCCTTGCGATTACCTTCAAAATAGCGCGGATAAACGGTCGATTTTCCCATCAGCGGATTGCGCGCCGCGAGTTCCTTGAGTTTGATCTGCATCTCTTCTACCTCCTTTGGATATAACAGTCCTATTTCCTTCTTATCCTCCCCAAAATGCGCGTTCCAATTCCATCTTTCCGTTCGCGGGTCATATTGACAGATGGTATGAATCGCGATACGCCCACTCTCCGGCTCGCTGCAGTATTCCACAATCCGCCTCAGTTTTTTTTGGGAACGATCCGCCTCCTCCTGCGCGAACTCGAACAGATAATGAAAATTCTTGCAGATTTGTCGAATCAGATTTTGTTCGTTGCCCCCGTAACGGCTGCAGATTTTGGTCGCCATCCGGTAAGGCAGTCCTACCGGATCCTGCGTATGAATCGTGCATTTGCAGCGGCGCGTACCGATAGATGTGATTTCCAAAGCTAGACGATAAGCTGCCGCGTCTCGCATTTCTTCAAGCAGTACGTAATCGTTATCACCGCGCAGCAGGGACTTTGTCAAGGCTTCCAACTCGTTTTCTCCGTCCGCGACAATCTGCATGATCGGCGCTTCCGGCATCAACACATGCCATGGTGTTTCCGGATCGGTCGAGATTGCCAGTCCCTCCAGGCGCGGGTCTTCTTCTTTCTGCCAGATTTGCAAAAAAGTCGTCTTGCCGCTGCGCACCGGTCCGCCGATTAAAATATTAAAACCGACACGAATCATGCCGCGAAACAGTGGGATCGCTTCCTTGGGAATCGTTCTCAGTTCCGCCAAATTCTCTAGGGTAAGCTCCTTGAGCAGGTATTTACGGAATACCATGATATCCTGCTCCGGCTTGGTGCGTTCTCCCGCGTAAATGGTAACGCGTATGCCATTATGCAGGTAAATCTCGTGAAACCCTTTTTCCGCGCGTTCCTGCGGGGTGGAGAGCAGGAGCGCGCGCCGCAGCTGCGCGCGGCGGTCGCGCGAAATTCTCTGCGGCTGCAGGACGCTCTTGCCGTCGATCAGGCAGTAGAGGCGATCTCCGATCAGCTTCGCCGACGAGGAATCCAGATATGCCGGCGTCGCGTCATAGACCCAGGGGGTCAGTCCAGCCAGCCCGTAAAGCTCTGCGAATACCCCCTCCGCCGCGTCGCGGTACCATGCCGGACAGGGGACAGTGCCAAGTCCTTCCTCGCGCAGAATCTCGCTGATGCTTTTCTGATAGTCGAGAATTTCTTCTTCATACCCCATGATCGCGCGCTTTTCGCGCTCCAAAATTCGTGCCTTTTCTTCATCACCGGCGGCGCGCCAGCGTCCTTCCATAATTGCCCGCACACACACGCAGGCCTCTTCAAATGTCTTTTCCATCGCGCCCACCTACTGATACAAGAGCAGGAAACGGTTCCCTTTTGCTGCCAGTTTTTCGAGCTGTGATGCTTGTGTCGCGTTTACCGCGACCTCGATGCTCTGCACGCGGCCGGAATCCTGCAGACGCTCGTTTCCCGCGGAGTAGATTTCCTGATTGTTGCTGTCTTTGACATGAACGGCAATCGCGTCGGTCACCGCCTCTCCGCCGCAATAAAAAAAGACGCGGTCGCCTCTGCGCAGCGTCTGTGGATAAGCCGCGAGCCACTGCTCCGGCAATGCCAGGATGAAGGAGTCGGTTGCTTCTCCTGTCATAAATTCCGCCTCTGTGAAATAATTCGCGTACAGCGGTTCGCCTGCCGGGATGTACTGTCCTGCCGCCATTCCCTCCAAGCCTTCTACATCCGCTCCGGTCAAGGTTCCCTTGTTCGGATGCTCGATCGGTTTGAAAGTCAGCATATCGGCTGTAATCTTTGTGTATCGCTCCGTATCTTTTTTTAGTACCGGAACCTTTTGATATCCGAGATTGCTTCTGCCCCACAGCTCCCAAAAAGCAAGCGCGGTCAGAGTTGAGAAGATTAAAATGATACCAATGATACGTTTTTTACTCCATTTCATAGCCTTTCCTTTCTTTAGATACAATAATTTACAGTATCATTATATCATATAAAAAATAAAATTCCAGTACATTTTTGAATTTTTTTATAAAATTTTCAAATTGATCGCTAATTGATAGACAACGACCTTCTGCCAGCGCTTCCAAGTATTGCGGTGAAAGGTTTCCGGATAGGCCTCGCCTAAACACAGATAATCTCGGATTCCTTGTTGATACTTGTCCGGCGTTATCTCAAAGGCCGCCTCCATGGCTCGCACGCGTTGAGAAAGCTGCGCGAGCTCCGCCGCCTTTTTTCCTGTCATATCGGAAACACTTCCGTTTCGCGTGAGACGCTCCCTCGATGGATCTGCCGCATAAAGGGCATCTCTTTCCTCCTCCAACTCCGATAATTTTTTGCGCAAACGTGGCAGATCCCTCGCCGCCCAAACGGCCTGCCGGTAAACGGTATCCGGTAGCTTCAGTCCTTTCGCGCTTTCACAGAAAGCAGATTTTTTGCCGGCCGCTGTTTTTTTTGCCATATAAAAACACCTCCTTTGTCTTACTTTTATCACAAATTAAGACAAAAAAGGTGTTTTCTTTTCTCCAAGATTCCACAAAATTCGTCAAAATTCGACTTTTTACGTCGAAAATATCCGAAAAGCCCTCCTCTAAAAATCCATTCGGTGGAGCCGAGCTTCTTCTTATG
>Ga0129311_1001937_pt1 | contig 13514 bp, 9 predicted proteins | sample Go1ome_FD_94435 | JGI IMG/M metagenome (GOLD analysis project Ga0129311, IMG submission 94435) | Western lowland gorrila individual fecal microbial communities from Wisconsin, USA - Go1022B metagenome | ecosystem: Host-associated > Mammals > Digestive system > Large intestine > Fecal | place... | reverse complement strand
CAGCTGCCTTGAGAGGCCAGTTCATTGAATTCTTCTACAGGTACCTTTAGTATAGAAGCAATTTCATCGATAAAAGCGCCTGTGCCGCCGGCACAACTGCCGTTCATACGCATATCCGCCACGTTCAGCGTCTGTGTGGCCGGGTCGCGGCGGAAGAAAATCATCTTTGCATCCTGACCGCCCAGTTCGATGGCGGTTCCCACATCATCATATTCTTTCTGGAGGGCGATGGAATTGGCAACAACTTCCTGAATATAGCAGCAGCCAAGGGCTTCAGCCAGATGCTTGGCACCGGAGCCTGTCAGGGCCAGGCGGATGCGGACATTTGGAAATTTATCCTCAAAAAATGCCAGGGCATCCTGTACACTCTGGGCCTGGGCTGCGTTGTGACGTTTATAATCAGATAATAAAATTTCATGCTTTTCGGGATCGATGGCAACGATTTTGGTGGTTGTGGAACCTACATCAATACCAACGAAAAGCTGTGTATCATTTGTAGTAAGATTAGACATGATAAGACTCCTATATCTTTTAACTTTCGGGATCCATTTGCGAATCCTGGTGTGGAATCAGATTCTGCTGGACGCGGGTCAAAAGCGTGAGCAGGATTTTTTTCTCATTTTCAGAGAGGCCTTCTGACATATGGTCGAAGACATGCGTCATATGGGCTTCTGCATTGCAGCAAATATTCTTTCCTGCCGCAGTTAATGCAACAATTTTGATGCGCTTGTCATCAATGCTTTGGGTGCAGGTGACAAAATCTTTCTTCTGCAGCCGCTTAACAAGACCGACGGTGGTGGACTGTCCAATCTGCAGCTGTTTTTCAAGCGCTTTAAGTGTAAGTGTGTGCGTACCATCCGGGGCATGGTTCAGCGCCTGGAGCAGATAAATCTGAGAAACCGTCAGGTCCATTTCACGGAGCTTGTTGTTGGCTTCTTTTTCCATAGCGCAATGAATATGTCGAATCAGGGGGACACATTGTTCTGTATAAGTCATGCGATTTTCCTTTTTCTTTGGAGGGTGCGAAAATTCAGGTGCTTTGAAAAATCTGCTAATCAGCCGTTAGAAGCACCTGCTGTGAACGGCTGATTAGCAGATTTTATCCAAGGAAGTTGAGTTTCGCAACTGGCTAAAGACCTAAAATATGTATTTTTAGGTTGAATAGGTTAATATTTCATTATAAAGATTTAAATATAATGTAAGCATGTTAGAGTATAGCATTTCCGGATGGATAATTCAATAGCATGGCATTGAATGAAGGACGAAAAACTGCTAAGAAATGGTTAAGAAATGCTTTAGCTGGAGAGAATATCTGATATAATAGGGTGATAATATGTCTTATGAAAGGTTGTATGTGCGGTTGATTTCAGGCAGGCGCTTATGGCGTAGTTGTTACCTGGGCGCTTTTGGATGACGTTTTATTGATAAGTTGATGGAGGATTTTGAATGGAGTATAGACAAAATGATTGGTCGATTCTTGGGTTTGGGTGTATGCGGTTCCCGAAAAAGGGTGGCAGTGTGGATATGGAGGAAACAGAGCGGGAGCTGGCCTATGCCATTGCGCATGGCGTGAATTATTTTGATACGGCTTACATTTATCGCGGCAATGAAAAGGTGCTGGGGGAGTTGGTGGCAAAGAATCACTGGCGGGCGCAGATTCAGATTGCCACAAAGATGCCGCACTATCTTATTCACTCTATAGATGAGTTGGAGAAGCTTTTTTGTGAACAATTAAAGCGTTTGCAGACGGATTATGTGGATAACTATCTGATGCATATGCTGCCGGATGTGCATATCTGGAAGAAATTAGTCCGGATGGGGATTCTTGACTGGATCAATGAGAAAAAGAAAAAAGGGCAGATTCGTCGGATTGGATTTTCCTACCACGGCAACAGTCAGAATTTTATGGCGCTGATAGATGCCTATGATTGGGAATTCTGTCAGGTCCAGTATAATTATATGGATATTCATAGCCAGGCCGGTGCGGAAGGTGTTGCTTATGCAGCGAAAAAGGGCATACCGGTGATTATCATGGAACCGCTGAGGGGCGGCAGGCTGGTCAACGGTTTGCCGAAAAAGGCTAAGGATTTGTTTGCAGCAGCCGAACCGAAGCGCAGTCCGGCAGAATGGGGGCTTCGCTGGCTCTGGAATCAGCCGGAGATTAGTGTTGTACTGTCCGGCATGAACAGCATGGCAATGATTCAGGAAAATATACGGATTGCAGATACAGTGAAAGTCGGAGAAATGACAGAAACCGATGGTGCGATGTTTGAAGATGTCAGAAATGCTGTGAATGAGAAGATGAAAGTACCTTGTACCGGTTGCGGTTATTGTCAGCCCTGTCCATATGGTGTTGATATCCCGGGAGCATTCAGATGCTATAATGTGCGTTATACCGATAACTTTTTTACAGGGATGCGGGAGTATCTGATGTGTACGACTTTCAGGGCAGAACGGACCAATGCGTCTTTGTGCAGACAATGCGGCAAATGCGAACAGCATTGTCCTCAGGGGATTGCTGTCCGCAAAGAATTAAAACAGGTGGTTCGCCATATGGAGAACCCGGTTTATAAAGTTATTGCATTTTTTGCCAAAGGCATGTTTAAAAAATAAAGTTATTCTGCGATTTCATGCATTGCCCGAATAGCCGTATCAATTTCAGCTTCGGTGTTAAAACATGAAAAGCTGAAACGCACGGCCCCCTGTTTCTCTGTGCCAAATGTTTTGTGCATCAGGGGTGCACAGTGGGCACCGGCACGGACACAGATTTCGTAGTCTTCCCAGAGAATATCGCTGACGGAGGCAGAACTCATATTGCCGATGTTCAGTGAGATAATCGGTGTACGAAGAGGTGCATCTATATCACCGTATAGTTTCAAATCAGAAATGTCGGAAATACCATTTACAAAGCGGCGGGCCAGAGAAATCTCTTTGGCATGAATGTTTTTGACACCAGTCGATAGAATATAATCCAGTCCGGCATTCAGTCCGGCGATACCGTGGCCGTTTAATGTGCCGGCTTCTAATGCTGTGGGCATATCTGTCGGATGCTGTCTGTCGAAACTGTGAATACCGCTGCCGCCGGACTTCAAAGGCGAAAGGGTTAAGCTTTCACGGACATAGAGACCGCCGGTTCCCTGAGGACCGAAGAGCCCTTTGTGCCCGGTAAAACAGAGAATGTCAATGCCCATTTTTACCACATTGATAGGCAGGCTTCCGGCTGTTTGCGAAGCATCCACAATCAGCAGCAGTCCATGTTTTTTTGCAAAATTCGACACAAAAGCCAAATCTGTGACGTTTCCGGATAAATTGGAAGCGTGAGTCAGGACGATGGCGGATGTGTTGGATTTTACAGAAGATTCCAGTAAATCATACCGGATACGGCCTTTTTGGTCAGCCGGGATAATGGTTAGTTCAGTGCCTTCTTTTTCTTTCAGATAGAGCGGACGAAGGACAGAATTGTGTTCACATGCGGTTGTGATAACATGTTCACCGGGATGGATAGCGCCATGAATGGCAATGTTCAGGGCTTCTGTGGCATTGCATGTAAAAGCAATGCGGGATGGGTCTGGTGTGCCAAAGAGTGCGGCCAGTTTTTCGCGGGTATCATAAATAAGCCGGGAGGCGTTCAGGGTCGGGGCATGAGCGCCTCGACCGGCATTGCCGATGGTATTAAAAGAGCGAAAGACGGCTTCCGCAACCTGAGGCGGCTTTAGAAATGAAGTGGCCGATGAATCCAGATAAATCATGCTAAATCCCTCCTTTTGGCAGCTGTCAGTGCGGCACCCAGAGCACCGGCATATCTGGCAAATGCGTCGGTTTCAACCTTGTGTTCGAGTTTGTCGGAAAGTGTCTGAATAAAATAAGGACTTTCACAGAGACCGCCGGTGAGAACAATATTTTCTTCAACACCGAAGCGTGCTGCCAGATTGGCAACCCGGTTGGCAACGGAGTGAATGACACCGGCCGCGATATCTTCACGTTTCTCACCGGAGCCGATGTGGCTGATAACTTCAGATTCTGCAAAAACCGTACACATGGCGCTGATAGCCAGAGGCTGTCCTTTGGCTGCCAGTTCATACATTTCATTCAAATCAGCTCCCAGACGGGTAGCCATGACTTCGATGAATTTGCCGGTACCGGCGGCACATTTGTCGTTCATTAGAAAGTCTGCCACCTGTCCGTCAACAACTTTGATCATTTTGGTATCTTGTCCGCCAACATCGATAATGGTCATATTTTTCTTAAAAATGGCCCATCCACCTTTGCCGTGGCAGGTGATTTCCGTAACAATTTTGTCAGCATAATCTACACAGATACGGCCGTAGCCGGTAGCAACGCAGCGCATGTCATCTGCATAGCCCCGGCTTTTGAGCTGTTCCAGAATGGCATTGGCGGTTTCGCGGCCATTCCATCCTGTGGGCAGTACAAAATAATCTTCAATTTTACCCTCTTTCAAAACAACCGTTTTAGAAGCGGTCGAACCGATATCAATACCGGTAAAATAAACAGGTGTTGTATTCATTGATTTATTATTTCTCCAATGTTTCAAGAAAAGCTTCCAGACGGGTACGAATCTGGCCTTTATCCGCCTGGGAATAATCAGTTTCAATCATCAGGTAGGATTTTCCTTTATTTGTTACAGTCTGTTTCACATAATGGGATTCGATATTGTAAGTGTGACAGGCCTGAAGGATAATTTCGATGACGCCGTCTACCTGATATTCGTCAATCATTTCGTCAATATATTGCATACGGCTGTTGTTCGGACTCATAACAGAGCAGTTGATATTGAGGTATTTTTTCGCAAGGGCGTCATAAATCGGCATATTTTCGTCAACCGGTTCTACTTTTTCACGGGTACCGTTGCAGCAGTCGAAAGCTACCACATCTGCGCCGAGTTCCTCAACGGTTTTGATAATTTTGTCACGGACACCGCTGTTTGGACATCCTGTAATCAGGAGTCTCGGACGATCACTTGCTTTACCTTTATAATTAGCTTCCCAGTCCGTCAACACTTCTTTTGTGCGTTCCTCGATAATAGCAATACGTTCTTCGAGATTAAAATTAAAACCAAGACCGTCCAGGCGGGTACCCATCTCATAACCGCTGATTGGTGCAGGATTCAGCTTGCCCAGTTCAAGGAAACCAAGCATGGCGCGGCGTTCGTGATTTTTCAGACGGATAGCATCACGAATGTCTTCTTCCGTAATGGTGATATGGTAAAAATCTTCCAGTTTTTCTTTTAGGCGGATGACCTCTCCGGTCCAGGAACGGAGCGCTGCTTCGTCTCTGGAGTGCGGCAGCTGCATAACGTAAGTTTCTTTTAACTCGTTCATCAGTTCAAACATCTTGCGCTTGCCGTCACAGGTGGTTTCACCCACAATGAAATCTGAAAAATAGAAATAAGGACATGTGTCTGTCAGTGCGAAACCGTAGCTGGCTTTGATCAGCGGACAGAGATTGCGGGGCAGTTTTGTCTCGGCAGCAGGAATCGGTTCATCGCTGGAAGCGCATAAAGGCGCAGCGGCAGCACCGGCAGCCATCAGAAGTTCCTGAGGAACAAAAGAGCAGTAAACACCCACGATACGGCCGCCATTGTCTTTGATTTCTTTCATCTTCATAAAGCCGGATTTGCGGGCTTCAGCATAGGTTTCAAAATTAGCTGGTAAATTCAACATTGTAAAATCCTCCTTTGGTGTATTGTTTTCACAATTGCCTGATAAGTATTATGAAAAGTTACTGTTTATAGCAATGTTCTAAGTATTTTATAAACTCACAAACGTAGTCTTTTAAAATAAATTCCTTATGATAGATGATATAAAATTCTCTACCGGCGATATGTCCCGGCAGTTCGAACTGCAGCAGCCTTTTGGCATCGATATAGTCATGGACGGCTTTTTCGGAGACGATGGAGACGCCGAGGCCGCCGGCAACAAGGTTTTTGATGGCTTCCTGATCATTGATGCGGGCAGCAATATGGAGTTTATCTTCGGGAATGTCGATTTTTTCGAGAAAAGCAGAAGCCGATTTGCCGGTGCCGCTACCCTGTTCACGTAAGATGACAGGTTGCTCCTGAAGGACTTTCTCAAGGGAAAAGCTGCCGGTATCCTTCATTTCCAGAAAATAGTCAGTGACAGGTGCAATCAGAACCAGATGATCCTGATAAAACTTTTTGAAAACAAGCTGTTCGTCATCGGTTTTCATGCCCACAAGGCCCAGATCATAACTGCCTTTATGAACAGCATCAATAATGCCGCGGCTGTCGCTCTGGGTAACAATAAAATAAATATCATCGTGGTTTTTGCCGAATGTCGGCAGTACTTCCGGAAGAATATAGGCGGATGGAATTGTAGAAACGCCAAGCCGAATCACCTTGGAATCGTGACCGTTCCAGCGGTTGACCATGTCATCTCTGAGTTTCAGAATGTTTTGGGCACATTCAAAAAGTTCCATGCCGCGAGGGGTGACTTCAAAGCTTTTAGCTGTGCGTACGATGAGCCGTGAATTTAATTCTTCCTCCAAAATTCGGATATGAGTGCTGATGGTGGGTTGTGAGATGCCCAGTTCTTCAGCTGCTTCCGTGAAGCTTCTGCAGCGGACAACGGAGATAAAAGAGTGCAATTGTTTAAAATCCATAGGGGCCTCCTGTAATCGTATATAAGTCGTTAGTAACAGTATACAATTTATTATTATAAAAAGCAATGAATATATTTAGAATATTAATAAAACATGCCGAAAATGTTGTCGAAATGGATGAAAGCCTGCCATTTAAACGGTTTATAATGTAGGTTAATAAATAATGCTTTTACAATTAATTACAATTCTGGAAAAAAAGCTTGTGAATAGGTACGACCTATGCCTATAATAGTAATTAAAATAAGGAGGATTTTATCATGCCACAGAGAACAGACATTCATAAAGTACTTATTATTGGTTCTGGTCCGATTATCATCGGTCAGGCCTGCGAATTCGATTATTCAGGCACTCAGGCCTGCAAGGCATTGAAAAAACTGGGTTATGAAATTGTTTTGGTCAATTCCAACCCTGCAACTATTATGACAGATCCTGAGACAGCGGATGTGACGTATATTGAACCGTTGAATGTGGAACGTCTGGAAGAGATCATTGCAAAGGAACGTCCGGATGCGCTTTTGCCGAATCTGGGCGGACAGTCCGGTCTGAATTTGTGTGCAGAGCTGAATAAGGCCGGTATTTTGGATAAATATCATGTAAAAGTTATTGGTGTACAGGTGGATGCCATTGAGCGTGGTGAAGACCGTATTGAATTTAAGCATGCGATGGACAAACTTGGTATCGAGATGGCGAGAAGCGAGGTCGCTTACAGTGTGGAAGAGGCCCTCGCTATTGCAGATAAACTGGATTATCCGGTGGTCCTTCGCCCGGCTTATACAATGGGCGGCGCCGGCGGCGGCCTTGTTTATAATAAAGAAGAGTTAAAGACTGTTTGTGCCAGAGGTCTTCAGGCCAGTCTTGTGGGCCAGGTTCTTGTAGAAGAGTCCATTCTTGGATGGGAAGAACTGGAACTGGAAGTTGTCCGTGATAAAGATAACAACATGATTACGGTATGTTTTATTGAGAATATCGACCCTCTGGGTGTGCATACCGGCGATTCTTTCTGTGCAGCACCAATGCTGACGATCTCCGAAGAATGCCAGAAACGTCTTCAGGAACAGGCTTATAAGATTGTTGAATCTGTTGAGGTTATTGGTGGCACAAACGTACAGTTTGCCCATGATCCTGTGACAGACAGAATTATTGTTATCGAGATTAATCCACGTACATCCCGTTCATCTGCTCTGGCTTCTAAGGCCACAGGTTTCCCAATCGCTCTTGTGTCTGCAATGCTGGCAACAGGCTTGACACTGAAAGATATTCCTTGCGGAAAATATGGTACCTTGGACAAATATGTACCGGATGGAGACTATGTAGTTATCAAGTTTGCTCGCTGGGCTTTTGAGAAATTCAAAGGCGTTGAAGATAAGCTTGGTACACAGATGCGTGCGGTCGGTGAAGTTATGAGCATTGGAAAGAACTACAAAGAGGCCTTTCAGAAAGCCATCCGCAGTCTTGAAACAGGCCGTTACGGTCTTGGTCATGCAAAGAATTATGATACCATGACAAAGGAAGAACTTTTACATTTGTTGATTAATCCGACAAGTGACCGTCATTTTATCATGTACGAAGCTATCCGCAAGGGTGCAACAACAGAAGAGATTTTCGACCTGACCAAGGTGAAGACATATTTTATTGAGCAGATGCGTGAATTGGTGGAGGAAGAGGAAGAAATCCTTAAGTCCAAAGGTCATCTGCCGGCGGATGCACTTTTGATTCAGGCAAAGAAAGATGGTTTTTCTGATAAATATCTGAGCCAGCTGCTGGAAATTCCTGAGGAAGAAATCCGTAATCACAGAATCAGCCTTGGGGTTGAAGAAGCATGGGAAGGCGTCCATGTCAGTGGTACAAAAGACAGCGCGTATTATTATTCCACTTACAATGCCCAAGACAAGAATCCTGTGTCTGAGGCAAAACCGAAGATTATGATCCTCGGTGGCGGTCCAAACAGAATTGGTCAGGGTATCGAGTTTGACTATTGCTGTGTACATGCAGCCCTTGCCTTAAAGAAGCTTGGTTTTGAGACCATAATTGTCAATTGTAATCCGGAAACTGTTTCTACCGATTATGACACATCTGACAAGCTTTATTTTGAGCCGCTGACACTGGAAGATGTTCTCAGCATTTATAAGAAAGAAAAGCCATTGGGCGTGATCGCCCAGTTTGGCGGTCAGACACCATTGAATCTGGCAGCAGAGCTTGAGAAAAACGGCGTAAAGATTCTTGGTACAGCACCTGCTGTCATCGATCTTGCAGAAGATCGTGACCTGTTCCGTGCCATGATGGAAAAACTTAACATTCCGATGCCTGAATCCGGCATGGCAACAACTGTTGATGAAGCACTGGAGATCGCCAATAAGATTGGTTACCCGGTTATGGTACGTCCTTCCTATGTTCTTGGCGGCCGCGGTATGGAAGTTGTCTATGATGATGAGAGCATGGCCGGCTATATGGCAGCTGCAGTTGGTGTGACGCCGGACAGACCAATCCTGATTGACCGTTTCCTGAATCATGCTACAGAATGTGAGGCAGATGCCATCAGCGATGGTACACATGCCTTTGTACCGGCTGTTATGGAGCATATTGAGCTGGCCGGTGTTCATTCCGGTGACTCTGCTTGTATCCTGCCTTCTGTGCATATTTCACCTGAAAATGTGGCAACAATCAAGGAATACACAAGAAAGATTGCTGAGGAAATGCATGTCAGAGGCCTGATGAACATGCAGTACGCCATTGAGAACGGCAAAGTGTATGTTCTGGAAGCCAATCCGAGAGCATCCCGTACAGTGCCGCTTGTATCCAAAGTCTGCAATATCCGTATGGTGCCGTTGGCAACAGATATTATTACATCAGAATTAACAGGTCGTCCGTCACCTGTTCCGGAATTGAAAGAGCAGAAGATTCCATATTATGGTGTCAAGGAAGCTGTCTTCCCATTCAATATGTTCCCAGAAGTAGATCCTGTTCTCGGACCGGAAATGCGTTCAACCGGTGAGGTACTTGGCTTATCCGAGTCCTACGGCGAAGCCTTTTTCAAGGCGCAGGAAGCCGCATCTTTGAAACTGCCGCTGGAAGGCACAGTTTTAATCTCTGTGAATAAGAAAGATAAGCCAGAAGTCGTAGATGTGGCAAAGCGCTTCCATGAAGACGGCTTTAAGATCATTGCAACAGGAAAGACCTGTGATCTGCTGAATGAATCCGGTATTCCGGCTGAAAAGGTGAAGAAACTTTATGAAGGACGTCCGAATATTCTGGATATGATCACGAATGGCAAGATTGACCTTGTGGTTAATTCACCGGCAGGCAAAGAAAGTGTGCATGATGACAGTTATCTTCGTAAAGCCGCCATTAAGGCAAAGATTCCATATATGACAACCATCGCAGCAGCGAAAGCAACCGCTGAGGGCATTGGTTATGTGAAAGCACACATGGAAGAAAATAATGGAGTTAAATCACTGCAGCAGATGCACAGTGAAATTAAATAAAAATATTGGCAAAACATTTAAGTTTTAAGAATTACCCGGCTATGTGTTTAAAAAGACATTTGGCCGGGTAGTTCTCTTGCGAGACTGTTACATTTTCTCAATAAATTCTTCTAAATTCTGACAGCGCGCGGCATTTCTGGACCATTGCTTGAGGGTATCAAGATGAGTCTCAGATGTAATCCGTTCCCGGATATCATCAGGAATGCAGCCAATTTCAGAAAGAAGTTCAAGGATATCTTCAATTCGGGACAGACGCTGGCCTTCTTTGAGGCCCTTTTGCTGACCTTCTTTCAGACCTTGCTGACGACCTTCTTCGAGGCCCTTTTGCTGACCTTCTTTCAGACCTTGCTGTCGGCCTTCTTCCAAGCCCTTTTGTCGGCCCTCTTCGAGGCCTTTTTGAAGCCCCTCTTCCAGACCTTCTTCCTGCAGTTTTCTTAAATGAAGTTCCCAGGCATATTCAGAGTATAACATAGTGAGTACCTCCGCTTTATTCCGAATCAGAAACTCTTTGAGAACGTTATTGGAGATGCATTCTTCAACGGCTATCTCTACAGCGCGTTCACGGGTATAGCCGGAAGATATGTAATGGCGAACAGTATCGACGAACAGAGCATAGTCATGCAGTGTCTGACATTTCTCCATGAGCGCTTTATTATGCCCATAGTTGATATTCAGCATAATAGCGCAGACTTCCAGATGATTCTCCAGGCCATCATCCGGGTATGAATCACTGAGTCGAAGTACCAGCCGGTCCGGTTGTTCCGTTGTCCCATTGTAAAATACAAAGAACTGGGCTTTCGGAAGCTTCAACAAAATTGACGAATAGACATCTAATCCGGTCTCCAGAATATAGCCTTCATATAATCGGGCCATATAGGTGAGACCGCGTATCGGCATATTCGGGTTGAAGGAACTCTGATGCTCATATAAATTCAGAGTCGTGCCAATGAGAAAAGAAACGTCATTGCGATATCCAAGGAAAAGCGCACCGCTGAGGGTTGTAATCGTCAACAGACCGGGGTCTGAATAGTTCGTCCCATTAATTGCATTGTAAAGGGATAGTGCTTCTGATGGGGAATTAAAAATCTGTTCGAACAGACTGGATAAAAAAGTTCTGTTCAGTGATTGAGAAGTTGCTGAAGCAGACAAGGATGCTGCGTAAGCAGCGGTGTCTGCAGCTTTATCAGGTGTAAAGGTGGATGGCTGCCATTGTGCCATAAAATCTACCTCCATTTTACCATAAAACGAATTCATATACGAGTAATAAAAAACTTCAAAATATGATGCGCATCGTGTAAAAACATCATAACACATCAAAAACAAAAATGCATTTATCAAAAATCGCATTATTTGACAAGAATCGACAAATTTGGTCTTTATTTAGAAGGTGCAGTATCTGTATAGATGAAGATTATATAATGCAATAATAGTTTTGAAAAAAACAGATTCTTCTATTGACATCATCTCTATCTGTGGTATACTTAAATTAACATATGAATAAATGAGCATATGAATGATTAAAAATAAATAATATATTCAAAGGAGATTTTGTTATGAAGAAGACGTATAAGATTGATGTGGATTGTGCAAACTGTGCGAACAAGATGGAAGAAGCAGCCAACAAGACAGCTGGTGTGAAGAATGCTGTAGTGAACTTCATGACGCTGAAGATGAACGTTGAATTTGAAGAAGGCGCAGCACCGAAGGAAGTTATGCAGGAAGTTCTGAAGAACTGTAAGAAGGTTGAAGATGACTGTGAAATTTTTCTTTAAGACAGAATGAATACGGAAGTTGTGAGATACCAGGATTGGATGCGTCTGACCCTGGTATCCTGCCATAGAGTTTGAAGTTTGTTATAGATAGTATGACTGAATAAAGGAAGGTGAGCTGTGTGAATAAGAAGCAGAAAAAGGTTTTGACAAGAATTATTATAGCAGCTGTTTTGATGATTGCTTTTTCTTTTCTTCCGGTTGAAGGCTATACGGCGTTTGTTTTATTTCTGATTCCGTATCTTGTCATTGGATATGATATTCTGATCAAAGCCGGCAAGGGCATTAAGAATCATCAGGTGTTTGACGAGAATTTCCTGATGGCGGTAGCGACAGTAGGTGCCATTGCCCTTGGTGATTATCGTGAAGGTGTTGCTGTTATGCTGTTTTACCAGATTGGCGAGCTGTTCCAGAGCTATGCTGTGGGCAAGAGCAGAAGGAATATCAGTGATTTGATGGATATTCGTCCGGATTATGCGAATATTGAGCGTGACGGAGAGATTGAGGAAGTAGACCCGGATGAAGTTGAGATTGGCAGTATCATCGTTGTCAAGCCGGGTGAGAAAGTGCCTATTGACGGCGTGATCATTGAAGGTACCACCACATTGAATACAAGTGCACTGACAGGAGAGAGCGTGCCGAGAGATGCATCGGAAGGTGATGAAGTAATCAGTGGCTGTATTAATATGACGGGTGTTCTCAGAATTAAGACAACGAAGGAATTTGGTGAGTCGACGGTTTCCAAGATTCTGGATATGGTGGAGAACGCAAGCTCAAGAAAGTCCCGTTCAGAGAACTTCATTTCCAAGTTTGCCAAATATTACACACCGGCCGTATGCTACGGTGCGTTGGCGTTAGCAGTGCTTCCGCCGATTGTCAGGATGCTTTTTATGGGTCTTTCACCGGAATGGGGAGACTGGATCATGAGAGCTTTGACATTCCTTGTTATCAGTTGTCCATGTGCTCTTGTTATCAGTATTCCGCTTAGCTTTTTCGCCGGTATCGGCGGTGCCAGCAATGCAGGTGTCCTTGTAAAGGGTTCTAATTATCTGGAGACACTGGCCAGAACGAAGTATGTCGTATTTGACAAGACAGGTACAATGACACAAGGTGTATTTGAAGTAACAGGTGTGCATCACAATACATTGCCGACGGATGAAATCCTTGAGTATGCCGCATTGGCAGAGAGTTTTTCATCCCATCCGATCAGTCGCAGCCTTCAAAAGGCTTATGGCAAAGCCATTGATCAGAGCAGAGTGACGGATGTGCAGGAAGTCAGCGGTAAAGGTGTCATCGCAAAGGTAGACGGCAGAATCGTTGCTGCCGGCAATGCCAAGCTGATGGAGATGGAAGGAATTCCTTATCAGGAGTGTCATAGTGTCGGTACAGTTGTGCATATGGCAGTAGATGGTGAATATGTCGGTCATATTCTGATTGCGGATTTACTGAAACCGCATGCAGAAGAGGCCATTAGAGACTTGAAAGCGGCCGGTATCAAGAAGACTGTTATGCTGACAGGAGATGCCAAACGTGTCGCGGAAAAAGTGGCTGCAGATCTGAGAATTGATGAAGTACACAGTGAATTACTCCCGGGTGATAAGGTCGCTATGGTGGAAAAACTGCT
>Ga0129311_1001936_pt1 | contig 13516 bp, 13 predicted proteins | sample Go1ome_FD_94435 | JGI IMG/M metagenome (GOLD analysis project Ga0129311, IMG submission 94435) | Western lowland gorrila individual fecal microbial communities from Wisconsin, USA - Go1022B metagenome | ecosystem: Host-associated > Mammals > Digestive system > Large intestine > Fecal | place... | reverse complement strand
GTCATTGCCGAGGGAGAACATTGTGAAGTAAAATTCCCGATCTATGATATCTTAAAGAGCAGAAAGGGAGGTGAATAAGATGTTAGCATTATCCAGAAAAAAAGGCGAAGCCCTTATCATCAATAACAACATCGAGGTCACCATTCTGGAAATCAAGGGTGATCAGGTAAAGATCGGTATCAGCGCTCCGAAGGAAGTGCCGGTATATCGAAAAGAGGTATATGTCCAGATTCAGGAAGCGAATAAGGCGGCTACAGAGGTTAGTGGACTGGATGCATTGAAAGGACTGTTTTAGGCTTTAGATTAGAATAAGAGAGAATTTTTATGAGGGCATGCGCGGAGTTAATCTGTGCATGCCTGAGTTTTTTGGGGATGATTTGCAAATCATAGCCCAATGAATATGACAGTGAGGTCATGACACGATTTTCATGCCTGATAGCATCCTCTCTGGCGCGAGCCATGTCGCGGATGGTCTGATCACAGTTGAGAGTATATAAAGTTTCAGATGCCTGTTGTAACGTAGAAGGATGATGGCATCTTTTTGTAGTGCAGCACGGAAAATGTAGTCGTTGGTAAAAGGAAAATCAATGGGACCGGTGGCGTCGGCCAGATGTTGGTGAAGAGAGCTGCCAATGTAGCTGCGGGGACTATGAAGGCTGAAATTGCGAGAAACAGGAACGCCAGTATCGGGATTGTTGCTTCTGGAACTGTGAGTATCGAGAGAATGTGTGTTTAGAGTTTGCATAGAAATGTTCCTTTCTTGGAAAAGATGAGATAATAATAGATGTGAGATGCCATGTAGTTGTTAGTTAAAACGGGCTAAGTTGAGGAAAAACAATATAGAACAGTGAATAAGATAAAATATGCCGAAAATACATGCTGCAGACCTGAAATGAAAGATAATAAATATGTTTATCGAGAATGTTGAACTGGGAAGAACACCAAATAATTTTAAAAATAGTCTATTAATAAAAAACAAGCAGGACTTATTATTTTTTGTAATCCAGCCGATATAAAATATAAGTGCGAACGGAATCGCCAAGAAAAGAAATGGAATCCTCTGCACAATATGCAGAGGATTTTTGATATTATAGTACTAACAGGATGGATTATACCATAATCAGACAATTTGCCATATCGATAATAAAGGAAACTGTAACCTATTATGAAACGTATAAGGAAACAAAGCATATTAGACAATATCTTATTACTTCAAAATGCAAATAAACATTTTATTAATCATATATCACAGCAGGATTTTGTTGATATGCTGATGCAGTGTCAGGATATGGCAATTCTGATAGGCAATGATCTTGAAAGCTATGGGGATATCACGAACGAAATGGTACATCTTTTAGAGGATTATTGCGAATATATTTACCAGATTAGTCAGAACTATGAAAATATGGAGGAGCGGAAACGGCAGATAAAAGTAGTTGAGAAGCTTTTAAATAAATTAAAGATTCAAATTGAGAATCAATTGCCGAAAGACAGAAAAGAAATGGTATTCCTTCCATATAAGGCAAGTATGTGGGATAGTCTGGAGAGTGTGTGGTTGGCCGCAGATGCAGATCCGGAATGTGATGCATATGTAATACCAATACCGTACTTTGATAGGAATCCAGATGGAACAGCAAATCGAATGCATTATGATGGAGAAGCTTTTCCCGATTATGTACCGATTACAAAATATGATGCATATGATTTTGAGAATAGGAGACCAGATGCTGTCTTTATCCATAATCCATACGATCAGGCAAATTTGACAACAAGTGTGCATCCCTTCTTTTATTCTGATAATTTAAAAAAATATACAGATTGTCTTGTATATATCCCGTATTTTGCATCAGCTGGGGGAATGAGTGAGGGACAGGCCTTGTGTCCGGCGTATTTATTTGTAGATTATATTATGATACAATCAAAGAAATACAGAAAGTTTTATAGTGACACAATATCAGATGATAAATTCTTGGTAATGGGGTCACCAAAATTTGACAGCATACTCAAAAAATGTGAAAATCCGCCTGAAATACCGGAAGAATGGCAAGAGAAGATCATAAAGGCGGATGGGAACAAAAAGAAAGTCTTTTTCTATAACACTTCAATTGGTGGTATGCTCAGTGACACTGAGGTATTTCTTAAGAAAATGAGATATGTTTTTTCATGTTTTGATCAAAACGATGATGTTTGCCTGTTATGGCGTCCGCACCCTTTACTGGAAATGACCTTTGATAGCATGAGACCTCAGTATAAGACCGAATATGAAGCCCTTAAAAAAACATACATTGATAATAAAATAGGCATTTACGATGAAACATCAAGCATGGAGGATTCGATTGCGTTATCCGATGCTTATATAGGTGATGAGGGCACATCTGTTACATCATTTTTCGGAATCGTAGGGAAACCTATTTTTATCTTAGATAATAGTATTTTTGAATTACCAAAGGAAAATACGAAGGAATATAGCATTCCGTATGCTGTTCGGGAGGATCATAACAATCAATATATGATTTTATATGGAAAAAAATTATTTTTTTCTGCAAATAATGATCTGCATTTTCGTTATTTGTGTGATCTGCCAATAGAATATTCAGGAGTAGCATATTACCAAAGGGCATTTGCGTATAAGGATAAAGTGTTTATGGTGCCTCTTCACGCTCAGGATATATTGGTAATGGATTCGAAACAGGAATTTCATAAGATAGAGCTTAAAAAAGAACTGGAATCGCCGGAAGCCTTTGGTGACTTTGTGCATGATAAAGAGTGCCCGCAATATTTGTTTATAATGCCGCAAAGATATTCATCGGCGGTTCGACTCAATTTGGATACGGAAGAGATTGCATATATAAAAAACATAAAAGAATATGACGGTGGAACAGAAGAAAAAATGGATAGAGCCATTCTTGATATAGAGGATGTAAAAGCTCACAATCCGGGATTTTGCAGACAATCACAATGGATGCAGTATGGTTGTAGAGAAGATGCATTTAATACACTTCCCAATATGATAAGAGGAAAAATTGCAGGTGGACAATTTGATAAAAATCTACAGATAGAATGCTTTCGGGAAATTAATGCCAGTCCTGATGGGGACTGCGGTCAAAAGATATACGAATATATCAAAAATGATAGATGTACGGGGGAATGACTTCATGATAAAAGTAATTACATACGGAACCTTTGACCTTTTTCATGAAGGTCATTATAGGCTGTTGGAGAGGGCAAAAGCTTTAGGAGACTATCTGATCGTCGGTGTGACAACAGAAGGCTATGACCTCTCAAGAGGAAAATTAAATGTCGTAGATGATCTTATGACACGTATAGAAAATGTCAAAAAAACCGGATTTGCTGATGAGATCATTATTGAAGAATCGGTTGGACAAAAAATCAATGATGTCAAAAAATATCAGATAGATATCTTTACAGTAGGAAGTGACTGGATTGGCGCATTTGATTACATGAAAGAGTATTGTAAGGTTGTGTACCTTGAGCGAACCAAAAATGTATCCAGTACAATGCTTCGTAATCAGAACTTTTCAATAAAAAGGATTGGCATTATTGGATCCGGCAGGATTGCAAAGCGTTTTGTCAATGAAGCAAAATGTGTCAGTGGTGTGAGTGTACAGGGAGTATACAACCCTCACTTGGAAAGTGCCAAACGTTTTGCAAAGGAACATGAAATAGATGCCTTTCTGACCACAGATGTATTGTATGGGAAAACGGAAATTATTTATGTGGCAGCACCGCATGAATATCATTATGCATATGTAAAGGATGCATTGTTGCATAATAAGCACGTTATATGTGAGAAACCTTTTGCCCTAAAAAAAGAACAGGCGGAGGAACTGTTTGCATTAGCAAAAGAAAGAAAGCTTGTACTGCTTGAAGGAATTAAGACGGCGTATTGCCCAGGATTTAATAATCTTGTCAATGTTGCATGCAGTGGAGTTATTGGCAGTATCCGGTATGTAGATGCATGCTTTACCAAACTGGAAAACAAGGAAAATCGAGAATTAACTGATCCGATATATGGAGGAAGCTTTTTGGAACTTGGCAGCTATTGTCTTTTACCTGTATTAAAATTTTTCGGGAGTGACTATGGGAAGGTTGACTTTGAAAGCATTTATGATGAAAAAGGGTTGGATATCTTTACCAAAGCATCTTTGAGTTTCCCGAAAGGAATGGCGACTGTGACCTGCGGACTTGGGGTCAAAAGTGAAGGGCGGCTGTTGATTGCCGGAACAAAGGGGTATATTGTAGCGGAAGCACCCTGGTGGAAGACAACCTATTTTGAAGTACATTTTGAAGATGCAAACAGGGTGGAAAAATATTCGGAGCGTTTTCTGGGAGACGGCCTCAGATATGAAATCAGTGCGCTGCTTAAGCAGATCAATGGAAATGATAAGAGTGATTTTAAGCTGACAAGAGGTGAAACGATTGCCATGGCTGATATCATGGAGCAGTTTATGAAAAAAGAAGGACGGTGCACAGATGAAAATATGGGCGCATAGAGGTTGCAGTCAAAGATATCCGGAAAATACGCTGCTGGCATTTGAAAAAGCATGTGAGATTAAAAATCTGACTGGAATTGAGCTGGATATTCAGTTGACTAAGGATGGACAACTTGTTGTCATACATGATGAGAGAGTGGATCGCACGACAGAAGCGATTGGATATGTACGTGATTATACACTTTCGGAGATAAAAAAACTACATATCTATGCAGACAGTCATTTGTCACAGAAGATACCGACAATGGAAGAAGTGCTGGATCTTGTAGAAAACAGATTAAGGGAAGGTATGCTGTTGAATATAGAATTAAAAAACGGTATTTATCCATATCCCGGAATGGAAGAAAAGATTGTTGAAATGATTGCCAAAAGAGGCTTGGAAAAGCAGATTGTTTACTCCTCTTTTTATGCAAAATCTGTTGAAAAATTGAAAGAGATGGGTACGGGCTCAGAACTTGCTATATTGGACACAAAGGTATCGGATTGCCTTTATAAGGTAAAGGGAGGTTGTGGTGCAATGGCATTACACCCATTTTGGAGAGGAATGGATATGCTTCCAAAGGAATTGGAAGATTACACGGTACGTGCTTGGTTATCAGGACATCTGTATCCCGAAAAACCTACTGGTACAAGGCTTGATTTGAATGCGTTGGAAGAAAAAGGAATTACAGATGTTATATTGAATGAGCCGGAAGTTTATTTATAAAATTATAGAATAGCGGATAGGGGAAAGTAGCATGAATTATGCAATGATATTAGCTGCGGGTGTCGGTCAAAGAATGAGAAATGGGGGAATGCCCAAGCAGTTTTTGAATTTGCTTGGAAAGCCAATTATAGTTTATACCTTGGAAAAATTTGAACAGTGTAAAGATGTAGATAGAGTGGTTATTGTGTGTCATGGAAGCTATGTGGAGCAAATGCAAAATTTAGTTGATTTATATCATATAAAAAAGGTTGTTAGTATTATAGTTGGAGGAAGCGACAGACAAAATAGTTTAAAAAAGGGGCTTTCTGAGATTATTGCAATAGGAGCAACAGAAAGTGATACGATTGTAATTCATGATGGAGTTAGACCGTTAGTTAGTCCATTGACCATATCCGAAAATATTCGAGTTGCAGAACAAACTGGATGTGCGATTACAGTGCACCCGGTTACAGAATCGGTTGTAATCACGGAGAATGAAGAGGCTGATATTAATAATTTTAAGAAAAGATCAGCTACTTATTCATTGACATCACCACAGACATTTCGTGTAAAAGAATTAACAGATGCATATAGAGAAATTGATATGCTTGACGAGAATGAAATGCCACTTTTGGATGCTGCGATGGTATATGCAAAATCAGGTGGAAAAGTTAAATTAGTAAAGGAACAAGGAGCAAACGTTAAAATTACAACTCCAGAGGATTTTTATTTTCTGAAAGCAATGTTAGAACTAGAAGAAAATAAATACATATTTGGTCTGTAGAGGAGAAAATCATGGTTGAATCAAGAGATATAGATATTATATTGAATAATCCTATCGATTGGGAACAATTTAGAAATAAGACTGTACTTGTAACAGGAGCTACAGGAAGGCTCGGCATGTATATTGTTGAAGCATTAAATAAGGCTGATATTGACTGGAATCTTAACCTTCAAATAATAGCACTTGCCAGAAGTAAAGAAAAGTTAGAAGAAGTATTTGGACAAGAGTTAAAACTGCCTAATTTAAGTGTTATGATACAGAATATTGAAACACCAATTGATTATGATGGTGTGATAGATTATGTTTTCCATACAGCAGGAGCTGCAAGTCCAAAAGATTTTACTGAAACTCCGGTTGATACACTATGGGGACATGTGTTGGGAACACGAAATGTATTAGAAATGGCAAGAACCCATCAAGCTCAAAAAGTACTTTATGTGTCAACAGTAGAAACATATGGTGAATGGAAATCAGAGGATGGCATTAAGGAGAATGATTGTGGACCGATGCATTTTGACAATGCACGAGCTTGTTATCCGGAGGCCAAAAGACTTTGTGAAACTATGCTTGCCAGTTATAAAGCACAATATGGTGTAGATTATGTAACTGTAAGATTGTGTCATACATTTGGACCGGGAATTTCTTTATATGATGGAAGGGCATTTGCGGAATTTATTCGGAATGTACTTGATGGAGAAAATATTATATTGCAATCAGACGGAAGTGCTGCGAGAACATACACTTATGTAGCAGATGCGGTTGGAGCCATGTTTTTAGCATTTACAAAGGGAAAAGAGACAAGCTATAACATTGCTAATCCTGAAAACTTAATAACGATCAGAGATTTGGCTCAACTTATTGCAGACTTAGATCCTAAAGGGAAAGTGCAGGTTACATACACTGATTCGACTAAACAGAAATTAAAATATCTGCCATTCAAACTTGGGATTATGAATGTTGATAGAATTATGTCTTTAGGGTGGAGACCACAGGTTGGAATAGAGGATGCATTTAAGTATACATTAGAATCATTTATGCAAAGGGTATAGTCAATGATGACGGAAGAAGAGAAATATATAAGACATAGACTACGAAAGGCTAGATTACAAAGTATTTTATTTTATTTAAACAGAATCTTTCCTATCAATCCTAAAAAAATCGTATTTTGTTGTATCGAGGGGACAACTGGATATACATGTAATCCGAAATATATTGCAGAGGAAATAATCGGGCAGAAAAGTGACTTTGAGATTATTTGGCTTGTAAATGATATTAGTAAAACTTTTCCTAAAGAAATTCGAGTGGTAAAAAATACTCTTTGGAATAGAGCTCATGAATTATCTACGGCACATTTTTGGATTGATAATAGTAGAAAACAGCTAGAAGTAAGAAAGAGGAAGGGACAGGTGTATATCCAAACCTGGCATGCAAAACTTGGCTTTAAACCAACATGTCTAGATCGTGGCGCATCCTTTTCAAAAATTGCATATCTGGTAAGTAAGCATGATTCTGAATTAGTGGATTTCTGGCTTTCAAATTCCGACTGGTATGATAGAACGTTAAAAACAGGATCTCTATATAATGGGAAAACGCTTCGAACCGGTTCACCCAGATGTGACATTTTGGTAAATGCAACTGAGAATAAAGTAATAAAAAATAAAATTAAGCAATCACTATGTGAAAAATATAAAATAGAAACACGTAATCTTGATGAAATACATTTCATGATGTATGCACCGACATTCCGGGGCGGAAGCCAAGCAACGGAGCGTACGGTAGAGGTTGGTAATCATTTTCCAAACTATGAGCTGATAAAAGTTGCTTTAGAAAATAAATTTGGAGGGCAGTGGATAATAGCATTGAGGCTTCATCCACAAATAGTAGCCCGAAATTTAGAAACAGAATTACATAACAGTAGTACGACTATTGATGTCAGTAGAGTAGATGATATGTACGAGGTATTAGCTGCCTGTGATGCATTTATGACGGATTATTCAAGTGCTGCTTTTGATGCGGCCGTAATGAAAATACCGGTTTTTCTATATTGTGATGATTATGCAGAGTATGAAGGTGAAAGAGGCAAGCTGTTATGGAATTTAAGAGATGAAAAATTCCCGTTTGAGTTTGCTGTGAGTGACGAAGAATTAGTCGAAAAAATTCAAAACTATGATGACAATGTTTATCAAACAAAATTGAATCAAATGTTTAATGAGAATAACGTGTTTGAAAATGGGGATTCTGCAAAAAGAGTTTTGAAATTTTTAAATAAATATAATAAATGATGAAATAGAGGTATATGGTATGCTGAATGTAGCTATATGGGGTTCTAGGGATGGTGAATATCTTTATGAGCAAATATTGGATTCTAAAACCGATAAATATAACGTAGTGGCCATTGCAGATAATGAAGAAAAAAAGCAAGGGTTAAAGATAGGTAATATAAGTATATGCGGAATAAATGAGATATTATATGATTACGAGAATAATATAATTGAAAAAATCATAATTTGTGTACGAAAAGGATACAGTAGATTTTGCATAATGAAAGATCTAATTGAGAATAAAGTCTTGGCTAAAGATATTATCCTGATTCGACCAAGTACATTGATTTTCCGGACCCCTTTTGTATTTGATGAAAATGATGAAAGATATAAAATGCAGTGGTATTTTATTACGGATGAAAATAGGCCGATTATTCATCATCTGGAATCTAATCTGGCTGATGGCTGTAATTTAAATTGCAGAGGGTGTTTGCATTTTTCAAACTTATATAAGATCAATGATTTCCCGGATGAAGAGGCTATTTTGGAAGGGATACAAGCAATAGCGAAAAAATGTGAAATTTTTCAATTCCGTATTTTAGGTGGAGAACCTCTTTTAAATAATAATTTATCTGACTTTATTCTTAAACTTAGAAAAATATTGCCATATAGTGATATCGCAATAATTTCAAATGGTATCTTGATTCCAAAGGTGGATAAAAAACTTTTTGAAGTAATGAATCAATGTCATGTAGGTTTTATTTTGACATTGTATAAGCCGACATTGAAAATGAAAGAAATGATCTATAACCGTCTTAATGAATATAAGATCCCTTATGGTTCACACGAGGCAAAAACAGATTTGTTTGAAAAATTTATTATGTTAGAACCCGCTTTGACTGACGAGCATCCTTATGAATTTTGTGAGCCCAGAGGTATTTTAGTTTTAAAAAATAATAAACTATTTAGATGTCCGGTTGAGGCGTATATAGACAAATATTGTGAAACCTATAATATAAACATGGATATACCAGAGGGGATTTCTGTGACAGATAAAGAAATCAATTGGCAATCTTTGATAGAAGAGCTGTATATAAAACCAAGATCATTGTGTAAATATTGTTCAAGAAAATCCAGTTTTTTTGAATGGAGTAATGGACATGCAGAGAAGGATGACTGGATTGTTGGAGATTAAAAAGATGGGAAGACTAGATAATAAAATTGCATTAATTACAGGTGCGACTTCTGGAATGGGGAGGGAAAGTGCCTTCTTGTTTGCAGAAGAAGGAGCAAATGTTATTATTGTTGGACGAAATATCGAAGCAGGCAAGAGAATAGAAAGGACAATACTAGATAAAGGGGGATTAGCAAAATTTTACCCATGTGATGTTTCAAAAGAGGATAATATTATTGAATTAAAAAAAACAATTTTTGAAAAGTATGGAAAACTGGATATATTATTCAATAATGCAGGAATATGGGTCACAGAGCCATTAGACAACATTAATGAGGATATACTGCACAAGGTCTTCTCTACGAACTTTAACTCAGTATTATTTATGATGAAACATTTTATGGGAATTCTGAAAAAATCACATGGTGTTATATTAAATAATGCTTCTATGGGTGGATGGGAGAATTACACGAATGGTGGCAAACAATATATGTATTGTTCATCAAAGGCGGCTGTTATTAAAATAACCAAGCTTGCTGCTAAGGATAATGCTCCTGATGTGCGGATTAATTGTATTTGTCCTGGTCTGATTGTTACTGAAATATTTGAAAATAGAGACTTTTCGCGATTTGATGGTAAAATTCCAATGCAGAGAATGGGAGATGCAATAGAGGTCGCAAAAGTGGCACGTTTTTTAGTCTCGGATGATGCATCTTATATTACAGGAGCTGCTATACCAATAGATGGAGGGGCGTCATTGACCTAGAGACATTATATCATATTAGCGATTTTATGGAGGGCAGAAATAGAATTGATAAACAAGGATATTTTTTTAAAAACAATCGTTGAAAAAACAATTGTAATATATGGGACCGGCTATGTAGGAAGAACTTTTTTGAAGGTGCTTAGAAATAATCATTTGGAGAAAAGAATAGCATGTTTTACACAAACAACAGTAGATGAAGACTTTGTTTTTGAAAGAATAAAGGTGAAACCTATAGAATATGTTAAGAAACTAAAAAACGTAATAGTTTGTGTTGCTGTACACGAGATTTATAAGGATGAAGTTATTAGGAATCTAGAAAAGAATGAAGTATATAATTATATGTGGGTGTATCCTATAATGCATTCTCTTATATTTGGAGATCCAATTAAAAAAAATATTGCAATTTCAGTTGCTGAAATTGCTCATATCAATTTAAATGATTATAGAATTGCTACGAGATATTTAGCAATAGATAATTATTATGGAAAAAATTCAATAGGTTATAGTATATACTTAAAATTAATGGAGCTTCAAGTTCCACATGAGAGTGCCATGAAAAGACTTTCGAAATTTATTAACCTAATTAATAAATGGGACGAGTATGGGTATGATAGTACAAAGAGTATAGCTGTTTTAGAGGGGGGGTATCTAATTGATGGAACTCATAGACTAACATTAGGCTTGTATAAAGGATTGCAAAAGATGACATGTGATGTTTATAATACAAATTTATATAATGAGGGACTTGGTTTATTAGGAAATGATGCAGCTATGGATAAGAAATTTATTGGACAGAGGATTGAGGATAAAGAAATAATTAAAAAATTAGATGAAACATTAAATTTGATACAAATCATGTGTGAAAATAGATGTAACTTTATAGTGGGGTAAATGATGAATAAAATTGTGATTTTTGGAGTGGGACAATATTGTAGAAAAAGATTAGAATGTTTCATAGATGAGGAAATTATTGCATTTGTAGATAACAACAGTAATTTATGGGGAGAAAAATTAAATGGTATAGAGATAATTAGTCCTGAAAAGCTAATGGAAATTAATTATGATGCAATATGTATTGTAACAGGGCATAATAAATCTGTTGAAATAAAAAAGCAGTTATTAGAAATGGGAATTTTAGCAGAAAAAATCTATGATAATGATATTACTTTTTTTTCAGCGAAAGAAGAAAAAAGAATCACTATTCGATCTAATGGAGATCTGGTAAGCAATAAAGTAGTATTTTTTTTGCCTAATTTCTATAATACAGGGGGGATAAGAGCTGCTTTGTATGCAGTATCTGCATTAATAAATTTATATGGTTGTGTAACTGTTGTGAGTACATGTGATGGAGAGGTACGAATAGAATTTGAAAATAAAGGCGCTGATATTATTATTACGCCGGATATTAGTGAAAAGAATAAAGTATTATGGAACATTATAGCGTGTGCAGATATATTATTTTTAAATGGTTTATATTTTTCATATTTAATTCCATATATAAAAATATATGAGAATAAAAAAATAATATGGTGGCTTCATACGGGGATGTCATTTTATAATACATATCCTATTCAGAATAATAATATGGATGTTGGACAAGTAAAAGTCTTTGGAGTAAGCGCTCTGGTACAGAAAGCATATAAAAAAAACAATTCAAATAGAGAAATAGGATTATTACCGTTTGGAATACCGGAAAATAGAAGAGCATCTTATAATAATCATGAAAAGATAGTATTTGCAATAATTGGTGGGGTAACACATGTTAAGGGGATTGATATATTACTTAAAGCAATAAATAGACTATCTAATTATGAAAAAGATAAAATGGAATTATGGATCATCGGTGATGAAATAGAAAAAAAATATTCTGATAATATGCATGATTTGACGGATAATCTTAATTGTATAAAATGGCTTGGAAAAAGAAATCATGAAGAGGTTATGCAGTTGTATCAAAGCATTGATATATTAGTATCTGCTTCAAGAGAGGACATGCTACCTATTGTTACAATAGAAGCATTTCAGAACTCGGTGACTTGTATTATGTCAGATTCTATAGGTACTACATGCTATGTAGAAGATGGGATAAATGCCTTAATTTTTAGAAGTGAGGATACAAAGGATTTATCTGAAAAAATGAGCTTTTTTATTAATAACCCGCAGGAAATTAGAAAAATGGGTAAGCGTGCCAGGCTGGTATATGAACAATATTTTTCTATGACCGCGTTTTCGAAGAGATTGAGAAGTATATGTGAAAAGTAGGAGAAATTTATGAAGGTGTTTCATCATTATGATATTGTATATAGGAAAGCTGGCGATAATAAACTGAACTTTGTTGAGCCTCCAGCGTATGGATGGGTAGCCGATCCGTTTTTAGTAAAATATAAAGAAAGAATTTTCTTATTTGCGGAGATTTTTCTGTTTTTATCAGAAAGAAATGGTGTGATAGGATATTGCGAGTATATTGATGGAAAATTTTCGAATTGGACAATTACAATGGATAAGCATTGGCATCTGTCATATCCTAATGTTTTTGTAAGAAATGGGGAATTATATATGGTGCCAGAATCATATCAGTTGGAAGAAGTGGCGCTTTATAGATTAAAAGAGTTCCCGGACAAGTGGGAGAAGGAAAGAGTTATATTAGATAATGTTGAATATTGTGATTCTACATTTTTGAATGATAATGGAGAGGAATATATGTTTACATTTGAGAGAGGCGGAAAAAGTCCAGAGGGTAGAGGATTGCTATATAAGTTAAGTACAGGGGAATTTCAAGTGCTTTCGGATAGTTTGGAAGGAACACGTTGTGGGGGAAAAATAATATATGAAAATGAAAAGAAGATTCGAGTAGGACAGGATTGTGTGATGGAATATGGTAAAGGTTTAATATTCTATGAGATTGAAACAATTTGGCCTAAATATAAAGAAAAAGAAATAGGAAGACTATACGTGGAAGATTTAGAATTTGATAGAAGAAGAGAATATACGGGGGTTCATACATATAATAGGATTTCTGATTTAGAAGTGTTTGACTTGAGATATGCTTCATCAACACTGGAAGAAGATCAAGCATCAGATAGAGTACATAAGGTATTTGTTGATAAATATTTAATAGGAAGAATTTAATATGGAAAAAATAGTGATTTTTGGTGCAGGAGAATATTATAAATTTAAGAAGCAACAATTACTATTGAAAAATCAAGTGGTTGCTATAATAGATGTTGCACCCCTCTCAGCCTGACTTACAACTAACCTAGTTGCCTGTCACAGAATTAACCGATATACTGTCACTAAAGAGTAAAAAGAAAGGATCCTGGAATCCTCTTCTT
>Ga0129311_1001933_pt1 | contig 13528 bp, 26 predicted proteins | sample Go1ome_FD_94435 | JGI IMG/M metagenome (GOLD analysis project Ga0129311, IMG submission 94435) | Western lowland gorrila individual fecal microbial communities from Wisconsin, USA - Go1022B metagenome | ecosystem: Host-associated > Mammals > Digestive system > Large intestine > Fecal | place... | reverse complement strand
CTTCTTGATCAGAACGGCGGCGGGAGGAGTCTTGGTGATAAAGGTGAAGGAACGGTCAGCGTAGACGGTGATGATGACGGGGATGATCATGCCCACGTCGTTCTTGGTCCGCTCGTTGAACTCCTTGGTGAACGCGGCGATGTTAACGCCGTGCTGACCCAGGGCGGGACCAACGGGGGGGGCGGGAGTCGCCTTGCCGGCGGGAATCTGCAGTTTTACATATCCAGTTACTTTCTGTGCCACGAGAGAGCACCTCCATTAGAAAAATGTGGTTGCGGGCGAATCGCCCATTGGCGGGATCGTTCGATCCCTCCCACGGGGACGCGGTGCCTTTGGATGGAAGGCGGCGTCCCATACCCGGGGCCCTGCGGCCCGGCGGGGAAAGCTTGCCTGTGCCGAAGTTACGCTTCTACCGGCTCTACCTGATCCAGTTCCAGCTCGACGGGGGTCTCCCGTCCGAACATAGAGACGACCACGCGGACCTTGCTGCGATCCATGTCGATCTCCTCCACGGTGCCCAGGAAGGACTCCAGAGCGCCGTCGGTGATCTTCACGCTGTCGCCAACGTTGTAGCTGACGACGACCTCGCGCTTGTCCACACCCAGAGAGGCCACGTCCGCATCGGACAGGGGGATGGCCTTGTTGCCCTCGCCCAGAAATCCGGTGACGCCGCGGATGTTCCGCACTACGTGCCAGGTCTCGTCATTCATGACCATTTTCACCAGCACATAACCGGGGAACACCTTGCGCTCCACGTCCTTGGGGCCGTTGTCCGTGATCTCGGTCACGGTCTCCATGGGGATGCTGATCTCCTGGATCAGATCGCGCATATTTCGGTTTTCAACGTACTTTTCGATGGTGGACTTCACCGTATTCTCATATCCGGAATAGGTGTGTACCACATACCAATTTGCATTGTCGGCCATGTCACTCACCTCAGCCCAACAGGGCGATGAGAAGCTCGATCGCGTTAGTCGCGATATAGTCGAAGATCCAGATGAAAATGCCGACCACAATCACGCAGGCAATGACGATCAAGGTGTTGTTGACAGTCTGCTTGCGGGTGGGCCACTGGACCTTCTTCAGCTCGGTCTTCATGTCCTTGAGCCACTTGCCGACGCGGGCAAAGAGGCCGGGTTTCGCGTTTTTGTCGGACTTCTTGTCCGCCTTGGCCGCCTTGGCGGCCTTTGCGGGAGCGGTCTGCTGGACCTGCTCCTGCTTCTCGTTCTCAGCCATTCGATACCCTTCTTTCATGTCAGCCTTGAAGCGAATTACTTCGTCTCATTGTGGACGGTGTGCTTTCTGCAGAAGGGGCAGTACTTGTTCAGCTCCAGACGATCGGGGGTATTCTTCTTGTTCTTCATGGTGTTGTAGTTTCTCTGCTTGCACTCGGAGCACCGGAGGGTGATCTTGATGCGTGCGCCTTGCTTTGCCATTGTTCGGCACCTCCTTTTAGTGTGGCAGTCCCGGAGGGCTGCTTCAATTGGACCGCACACGGACGCCGCTTACATAGCAAAACGCCGGGTCCGGCTGTTTGCCGGACCCAGCGACAGGAAAGACACATAAAAGCGCCTGTGCATACGGTGGGACCCGGCTGATTGCCTCCCTGTGTCCGTCACAGCGGGAAGGGGGTCGCGCGTCAAACACCGTAAAAATGCGCGCAACAAAAAAGCCCCTTTTCACAGGTGTTACTACTATACCACGGCAAAATTCCGCCGTCAAGAGAAAAATCAAAAAAATTCCGGACCGGCGGCTTGTAATATTAAATGCGAAAGAACAAATACCACGTCGAATGACGGGTACGCGTTCTATCGCATTTATTTTTTTACCATAAAAAGCCCGAAAGCACAAGGAGGACGCGAAAATGAAGCACGTTTCTTTTGAAGAGTACGAAGCCGCGAAAGCCGAAATCATCGGCGGGGTTCACTACATCGAGAAATCCACGATGGAAAACGACGTGATTCACAAGACCTATTCCACCGAAGAGAACGGCACGTTCTACGAGGTGAACGACAAAGGCCGCGTCGAGTTTTGGAGCGACAAGCATTCCGAAAGCCGGATTTACGACGAAAACGAGCGGGCCACCGAAACGGACGAAAAGGCGGGGCTGGGCTACGGCGATTTGCTGGCAGAGAGAATCAGAGCGAACGCCGACGCGTCGAAGCTGACCGACTTTGAAAAGTTCGTCCTTGACCGCGGCTATATGTTCGCAACGGAAGCCGACTTGAAAGCCGGGTACGACCGCAAATGGAAAGCGAACCACGGAATCGCCCTAACGCTGGAAGAGTTCACGGCGGAAGCGGAATGCAGGGGCCGCAAGCTGGACACCTTGCAGGAGGTTTACCGGGTCATTTCGGAACACATCAAGGCCGGGCGGCTGACTGCGGGTGCGCTGATGGACTATGCGTATTACGCATGGTGTCTGAGAAAGCCGGAAGCAATCATCGCACATCAGATCGGAACGGGAAAAGACACGCCGGTTCACCAGAAATGGGCGGTCAATAACTGTTCGCAGGAAATCACGGAAGCGGAAGCCCGCGTTGCAGTTTGCGAAGAATTCGGGTTCGAGGTTAGCCGGGTCCGCATCATCGGGACCCCGTACTACGACGCGACCGACTGGAATTTCATTCGGTTTGACTGCGCCGGGCGGTGCTGGTTGATGAAAAATGCTTCCCTCTATCCCGTCTACGAATAAAAAAGCGGAGGGGCGGCGAAAGCCTGCCGCCCCTCCCGGAAAGAAGGTGGTAAGGAATGGGCTGTATTTTTAGGCCGGAAGCGCTTTCGTGGGAGGACATCGACGGCGGGCGCGGCGAAATGACGATGGAAGCAATCAGGAACTTCATAAGCGAATATTGCTATCCTGACGAATACACCGACTATGGCGACGATGAAGAACTACCAAACGAACTTGTTTTCTTTGCGGAAATGTGGGAAAGGCTGGACGGTTACTACACGCCGATTTCAGACAGTTTCCAAACGGCGGCGGTTCTTTCGCTGATTGACGGCGCATTTTTCGACAGCATGGCGGCGGACAGAATTGCAGAAAAGCTGACAAAATCGGCAACAAAGCCGGATTTGGTGCGGATTATTACGCACGTCGCAAGCGCCTATTGCTGGTATGTGTCGCTGAAAGCGCGTGTCGAAAAAGCAAAAGGCGAAGAATAAGCCGCAACGGTGAAAAGAAACGGGGTGAAATGGTGCGGCAGTACAGATATATAGACTTTCAGGACCGCAAGGAGATTTCCACGCGATACCTGAACGGCGACCGGGTGGCGGACATTGCCGACGGGCTGGGCGTGACAACGGCTACCGTCTACCGGGAGTTGAAGCGCGGCGAAACGGGCGGGCTTGACCGCAACCTGCGGAAAGCATACAACCCCGTTCTTGCACAACAGCGCGTACAAGAAAACTTCAAACGCCGTGGCAAATCCGCGGTCAATTCGTAAAGGAGGTTTCGCGGTGAACAATTTTGAAGAAATCACGAAGAACCCGGAAACGCTGGGCGCTTTCTTGCGGGGCCTGCCCGTCATTGAAGCGCCGTGGGACGAAGAATTCCAGCGGAAGTATTGTGCCGGGTGCAGGAAAGTCAGTTGTGACGATGGTAGCCCTTGCCCGTATGAGGACAAGCGAAACAATCCGCTTTGGTGGCTGTCGCAGGAGAGCGGAAAGGCGGCGGAGGTATGAGCCGAAAGAAACAGTACCCCGGCGGGGTCAAGCTGACGGCAAAGACAGCCCGCACCCTCGCAATACAGGAGTTCGGGACCGCACGCGGCCTGACGAAAAGTACGTCATTCGTCGGCGCGTACTTCATGGAGTTTGGAAACCTGCGTATCGAAATTTGCGCGGACGCGGCTTGTATTGCTGTTCGCGTGGTTCTGGCCCACGGTACGGGTTCCAGCGTGAAATACTTTGACCCGGACACCCTGCAAGAGAACTTCAAGGCTATCGACAAACACCGTGAAGACGAAGACCGCGCCATTATCAGTGATTGGGTCAACCTGAACGGCCCGGAATTCTGCCGGAAGCAGGTTGAAGCGATTTGGGAACAAGGAGGTTGAAAACGTGGAGAGAAACGGGAAGCGCATCGCAAAAGAAGCAACAAACGGCATTATTTATGACAGCGCCGGACAGATCATACATAACGGCCTGTTGGAGATTTGCCCGTTCTGCGGCGAAATGAACAACCATTTTGGAAGCGGCGGAAGCGTGAACATTTGGACGGTTGGCGCGATTGAACGCAGGGAGTGTACGAAGTGCCGAAAGCAGTTCCACAAAATCAGCCTGACGGTTCCGCCCGATGAAACACCGGAAGCGTTCTATTTGCGGGTCATAAAGGCGGTGACAGCATGAAACGTCAATTCTGCTTGCCCTGCTTCCTTGAAATCAAGAAAGCCGGGAAACACGATATTGAGCGCGTCCGCGGCGGCGTGAATATGAAAATCACCTGTTGGCGGTGCAAGCGCCGCCGTTTCGGGGCCGAATATGAGATTTCCCGGAAAGGCGGTGTGTCCCGTGACAACGGCTGATTTGAAGCGGGCGTTCATGGACGAACGCCCGGTACGGTACAACGGCATCACCTATCAGCGCATAACGGCGGTGATTTACCGCAAGACACCGGACAAAACCGGGTTGCTGGTACAAGGTGAACTGCTGGACAAGAACGGACGCGCCGTTATGATCGCGGCGGTGGAACGAATTGAAGCGGAGGAACCCAAATGACACAAGAGATTATCGCAATCACCGTTGAAGCCGGGCAAATGACCGCCCGGCGGAAGCCCCGGAAAATCGCCCAGCGCCGCCCGGTCCCCGTGTGGGCTATCGTGAAGTATGCGGCCCTGACGATTGCCGGAATTATGCTGTTTCGTGAGGGTGCGGCCAGTGCGCTGGCCTACCGTGGCTATTTCGCCGTCGGCGGAGAGGTTTTCACCCTCTTCCTCCCGGTTTTCTATTACTGCCTTTCCCGGACGGTCCGGGACCTTATCACGGACATAAAGAACGGCTTCAAGCCGGAATATGAGGAGGACTAAACCATGAAGAAAATTTCGCAGATCGAAACAGGCGGACGCTTCCTGTACGGCGGCGTTGAGTGGGTCAAGCTGTACGCAGGCGACGGAACCGTTGCGATTTCCGCCGAACCCGTCTTTGAACGCGCTTTCGACGAAGACAACAAGAACGATTGGCGTTCTTCTTCCCTGCGCCGCGAACTGAACGGCGCGTTCCTCGACGCGCTGGTTGCAGAGGGAGCGGACCGGGCGGCGTTCCTCGATTGGGAAAGCGACCTGACCGCCGATGACGGCATGACCGACTACGGGACCGCCACCGACAAAATCGCTTTGCTGTCGGACAAGCTGTACCGAATGTTCCGCGGCATTATCCCGCGCGTGGACGCGTGGTGCTGGAACCTGACCCCGTGGACCTGCGACGCGTCCTACTCTTGCATCGTCCGCAACGTCAATTCCTCTGGCGCGATGCTCTGGAACCGCGCTTTCAGCGGCAACGTCGGCGTTCGCCCGCTTTGCTATCTGAAATCCGAAATCTTGGTATCTGTCCCCGGAGAGGACGACGCAGAGGAAGACACCGACGACCGCGCGGAAGCTGTCATCGCCGCAAGCGATGAAATATTGCACGTTCTGAATGAGTACCCCGTAGAGGTTTGGGGCGAAGCGCTGGGCGCGGCTGTGGCTTCTCTGTTCACGTCGAAGCAGGACGCGGCGCAGATCGTACAGGAAGACAAAGACAAAGCGGCGGAGGTCTGAACCCCCGCCGTCGTGAAAACTGGATAAAGAAAAACCGCCCCGCGTTTGCTTGGGAGAGCAGACGCGAAGCGGGTTCCGCCGATGAAAATATATCAGCTATCAACCTACCGTTAGTATATCAAAAACGGCGGAAAAAGTCAACAAATAACGCCGTTTTTGCGCGGCGTGGCGGGCTTGTAATGGGTATTAACGTTCCTGCGATTAGCCTTGTCACGCATGACAACAGGACCGGGAAGAAAGACACGCCCTATCCGGTGTTCTTCCTACCTGCATAGACAACTACACACGCCGGAAGTAAAGCCCCGCCCGCTTCCTCTACCCGCAAAAGGAGTGAAGCAAGTGCGAAGTTTTATGAGAGAAAAGAAAATCTACTGCGGAAAGCATTATCGGGAGGTAGATATATACCCCTATACCGCCGCGCAACTGACAGCATCTACGCGCGGGAAGAGGTCAAAGAAAATCAAGGAAACAGAGCCGAAGCAAAAGAACCTGAACGACAAGAATGCCCGCCGCTACTTCACGCAGACGGCAAACCTGAATTTCGGTTCTGACCCGGAAGCCCTGCACGTTACAGCTACATACAGCGGAAAATATCTGCCTGACACGGTGGAACAGGCCGAACAGGAAGCAACAAACTTCCTGCGTCGGGTCCAGTACCGCCGGAAGAAAGAGGGCTTGCCGCCGCTAAAGTACATGATCGTTACCGCCTACACCACGAAGCGGAACAGCGAAACCCCTATTCGCATACATCACCACATCATTATGAACGGCGGGCTTGACCGTGACGTTGTGGAAGACCTGTGGAGAAAACGCAGGCGCAAGGGGCAGAAAAAGGGCGACAAAATCGGCTTTTGTAATGCTGACCGCCTGCAAGCCGATGAAAACGGCATAGCCGCCCTTTGCACCTACCTTGTGAAGCAGGGGTGCGGGAAAAAGCGGTGGAATTCCTCGCATAACCTCGAAAGACCGTACAGCCGAACGAACGACGGCAAGTACAATCGCCGTCAAATCGAGAAGTGGGCGAAAGAACACCCGCCCCGTGAGTTTTGGGAAAAGAAATATCCCGGTTGGACCCTGACCGACGATGATTACGGCGTTCAGTACGAATACAACGACTTCACGGGTTGGGCGGTCTACCTGAAATTGCGAAAGAAAGAGTAAAGAAAGGGGCTGTTCAATATGGCAAGGCCGTTCAAAGTCTGCCCGGACTGCGGCGCACACCTTGACGCTTCCGAACCCTGCGACTGCAAGGACACAATCGAGCGGGAGCCGTCGAAGCCGCGGGAGCGGTTGAAACTGCTTGCCGTCTGCCGGGAGGTAGACAAGGAAAGCGGGCGCGTCAGCGTTTACCCGCTTGACCTCGAAATCACAAGCGAAATCCTTACAAGCCTGAAAATGCGGGCGCAGTTCAACCCGGAATTGCGCTACTTCACGACCACGACGGCGCGTTGGGACCGCTACGGCGAAGTCATGGCGGGTATTCTGAAACGCCGCACGGTAAGCCGGGCTGATTTGGACAATATCGGGGGTATCTGCGAGATATGAGAAGAAAGAAGCTGACCCCGGAAGAATGGGAAATCGAAGAAATGAAGCGGGCCGCGCGGGTCATCAAGGAAATCTGCGACCGCAGGACGGCGGACGACGCTTGTTCGTTCTGCCCGTTCTACGATATGTGCCGCGCAGAGCCTTACACATGGGAGGTATGACAATGACGGAGCGGGAACGCCTGTTAGAGAAGATACGCAAGGTTCAAGCCCTTGCAAACCGCGGCGCAGACGGTGAAAAGCAGTCAGCCGCCGCCCTGCTTGATAAGCTGATGACGCAATACGGCATCGACGAAGCCGAAATAGCGGAAGAGCGCTTGGAAAAGTGCTTCTTCCGTTATAAGACCCCGTATGAAAGAAAACTGTTGGTTCAGGTGATTTACACCGTGACCGGGAAAATCCCCTTTAAGTGCGTCGGGTCCGATTCAGGCCGCGCACGAAAGCAAGTCGGAATTGACTGCACCGCGGCGGAACGGCTGGAAATCGAATTCAGCTATGAGTTTTATAAAGCCGCGCTGGAAGAGGAAATGGAACGGTTCTATTCGGCGTTCCTGATGAAGAATGACATCTTCCCGCCTGCTTCCAAAAAGGCCGAAGAAATCCCGGCGGCGGAAATCAGCCGAAGCGAAGCACTCAAACTTCAAGCGCTTATGGCGGGCATGGGCGACCACACGCGCCGCCCCGTATTGGAAAGCGGGGTGGAACCGTGATAGACAACCAACGCGCCGCCCTGCGGTATCAAAACAAGGTCAACAACGCGCAGGGCCACTTTTTCGAGAGCGCCATAAAAGCCGCCTGCGTCCTCTATTCTGGCCGGGAGCGGGCCGACGTGGACAAAACACCCGAACCGTTCCGCGTTCTGGAAAAGAGCCGCGACGGAAAGTTCAAGGGCCGCTTTACCGCCCGCGCACAGCCGGACTTTCAAGGCACGCTTGACGGCGGGCGCTCCATAGTCTTTGAAGCGAAGTACACAACGACAGATCGCTTGAAGTGGGACGTTCTGACGCAGGAACAGCGGGACACACTGGAACGCCACGCCCGGCGGGGTGCGCTTGCCGCAGTCTGCGGCGGGATTGGGAACGACTTCTTCTTTGTCCCGTGGGCGGTATGGCGGGACATGAAAGAGCATTTCGGCAGAAAGTACGTTACCGCGGCGGACCTCGAACAATGGCGGGTCCGCTTCAATGGGGCGGTGCTTTTCCTCGATTACGTCCACCACGAAAGGAGCGGGACACCATGAAAAAACAGCACACGCAGAAAATGACGGTCCGCGTCACGGCACAGACGGCCTACAACCTCGAACGCCTTATGCTTATGAGCGGGCAGAAAACGCCGGGGCGCGTCGTCGATAAGCTGGTTCGTGAAAAAATGCTTGCCCTGCGGGGCCGAAACATCGAAACGGAGGAAACGAAATGAAGTATGACTGCATGAAGCCCGAATGGGCCGACAAGGAGCCTTGCCCGCTCGACACGGGCGAACTGGAAAACTGCGCCGAATGTGTGTGGGCGCATGAACGGGAAACGGAGGACTGACAATGCGTGCCGGAATTCTGCTGATCGTTCTTTATTGGGCGCTGTTCACCATTCGAGCGGGTTTGCAACCTAAAGTCGCGGCGGAGGTCAAAGCGGCGACCTATGACATGAAGCGGGCAACGGGCCTTGAAAAACTGGAACACACCCGCCGCCTGCAATGTTGGACCGTGGCAAAGTGGGCCTTGCGTGTCTGCGGCTGGACTGAAAACGTCCTGTTGGGTGTGGTTATCCTGTGGGTTGCTTTCCTGCTGGGCGCAGTCCTTACAGGAACCGTTATTGTATTTGGCTACCCGGTGTAAAGGAGCGTTATCTATGAAGCTGACGAAGTGTGAGCAATGCGGCGGACCGACGGCGGAGGGCCTGCCCCTCTGCCCTGACTGCATGAGCGCAACGGGCGCGGCGGCGGACCAAATCGCCGCGGCGGAGGAATTGCGGGACATTGCGCGGGTCCTGTCCATCACGGCGAACACGGACGCGAACATTCGTGAAGCAATCGTCGGAATTTTGAATATCGCCGAAAGGCTGGAAAGAGGGAAATAAAATGGAACTTCTGCAATTCGTGTTTTCAAGTTTTTGGGTTTGGCTGGGCTGTGTGGTCCTGATTGTCGCGGCGGGTGAAGCTGTGGCGACCGCGGCGGCGGGGTTCCGTCAGAAGCGTAAAGTTTCCGTATACCACGTCGGCGACGTGACGCGGGTTGAAGTGGAGAACGCGGGCCGCGCCGACATTCCGGCGGCGGTAAAGGCGTTGAACGAGCAGGCGGCGGAGGTAGACGAATGAAGCTGAAAAAGGTTCTTTCTATCGAAGACGGCACACGCCGCAGAGTTTGAGAAAAAAGCAGACGTTACCGACCTAAACGCACACGCGAATAATACGGATATTCATGTAAACCCGTCTACGATGGGAAATTACGACACGGCAATTTCGGGGCTGATCGAACATAAGGAAGATACGAAAATTCATGTGACGGCGGAAGAAAAAGCATCGTGGACGGAGGGTGCAGAGCAGGCGGCGGCGGACGCGAACAGAGTAACCGAAGCGCTTAACGCCATTGCAGGAATTGAAAGCCGCGTTTCTCGCGTGGAAGACGGCCTGTTCAACAACATCACCGGGAACCCGTTTCTTGCGTCCTTTGATTCCCTCGACGGCATCACGCTCGTTAAGGGTATCTGGAACGAAGAAAGAAAGCGCATCGAATGTTGACGGAATATGCCTGCCCGCGGCGGGAACTGTCCTGTATCGTCGGAAACCTGTTTGTCGAACTGGAACCGCCCTGCGACCATTGCGCCGCCGGGGACGGCCTGACGATATGCGGAACGACATACGCCGGGACACGGGCAACGCTGACCGTCACCGAATACGGATTTACCTTTGACGGACCGCCGGAGGAAGTCGAACAAATCCGGGAAAGGCGGTGTCTGAAATAGACCAGCGACAAACCGAACAAAAGCCCGCACAAGAATTTGCAATCATCACGAAAGCGAAAGATTTAGTCAAGCACACGTTTATGATGACAAGCGAACGGAGATTTCCGAAGAAGTACCGTTTTACCATCGTAAACCGCTTGCATGATTTGACGCTTGACATTTTTCAACACATACAGGAAGCGAACGAACTTGACCTTGCGGACCCGCAGGAATACCGCGAACGGCGCTACGAACAGAAAAAGGCGCTGACAGAGTGCAAGACGGTTCTTTTCCTGATCGAACTTTCCTTTGAAAAGGAACTTATCTCTTCCGAACAATGCGCGGAATGGACCCGGCACGTTATGAACGTGAAGAACATGACGGCAAAGTGGAGGAAGCAGGATAGAGAGCGGTTCGCCGCGCTCCAACAGAATAGAGGAATCACGCCACGGCGGTAACGCCCGGCGTTTTTCTTGGGGTGCGACTTGTAGCGTCCAACTCTTACAACGTCCGCAACGTCAATTCCTCTGGCGCGATGAACTGGAACAACGCTTACAACGGCAACAACGGCGTTCGCCCGCTTTGGTGGAAACCGCGATTGAGTAGGCCGAAAGGCTGAAAACAGAGGACCACTATCAAAGGAAGCCGCATCCCTCCGCCGCGGTGACAGCGCGACGGTAAATACAAGATTGGTGAAGCAGGGTCCACGGAAACCAGCTTCCGCCCGCCGCGGACGCGCGGCGCGGTCCGATGATGACGCGTTGCGTGCGGCGGGAGCCGCAGACGCGCAAGGCCGATTCTATACACGGCAAGGAGTTTTTTATATGCAAGGCGCAGAATTCGAGCAGGTATATGATTTCGGGAACCTATACGCGGGGTTCCTGAAAGCACGCAGGGGCAAGCGACACAAACCCAGCGTTGCAAAATTTGAAGCAAATCTTCTTGAAGCCCTATGCCTACTTTCGGAAATGCTGAGAACCAAAACATACCGACCGTCAGATTATTTCGTTTTCAAGGTCTATGAGCCGAAAGAACGAATTGTTATGACGAACGCATTCAAAGACAAGGTGGTTCAGCATTCCCTATGCGACAACATACTTGAACCCGCGTTTTCAAAAGCCTTTATCCGGGACAACTACGCATCGCAGAGCGGGCGCGGAACGCATGACGGGTTATACCGCCTTGAAGAATTCATGCGGTCCTACTACTTCACGCGCAAGGCGAACGCCGAGCGGGAGCGGCGGGCCGCGGGATTGCCGCCGCCCGGCCCGGAGGAAGTGCGGCACTATTCGGACGGCTGGGTTTTGAAATGCGACATATCGAAGTATTTCTATTCAATCCAGCATGAGCCGTTAAAGCAGATGACGCGGAAGTACATCAAAGACCCGGATATTCTGTGGTTAGTTGACCTTATCGTTGACAGCACGGAAAATCCGGGAATCCCTATCGGCAACCAGACTTCACAATGGTTCGCCGTCATGTACCTTTCGGGCATGGACCATTTCATAAAAGAAAAGCTGGGTATTCGATATTATGGGCGGTACATGGACGATTTCTATTTGATACATGAGGACAAGGCGTATTTGCAATACTGCCGGGGCGAGATCGAACGATACGTTGCCCGGCTGGGCCTGCGGATGAACAAAAAAACAAATATCTTCCCATTGCGGAACGGTATTGATTTCTTGGGCTTCCACACCTACTTGACCGAATCGGGCAAAATCATTCGCAAAGTCCGGCGGTCAAGCAAATGTAACGCACAACGCAAATTGAAGAAACAGCGCGGTCTACTGGACCGGGAGAAAATCAGCCTTTCAGACATTGAACAGTCATACGGAAGTTGGCGGAGCCACGCCGCAAAGGGAAACTGCTATCACCTGATACAGAAAACCGACAGTCTGTTTCAAAATCTATTCAAGGAGAGTGAAAAACAATGGCCCAAAGTTTGAATGCGCTTGCCGTCGGTGCGCTTGTCAAAGATACAGGCACGCTTTACAACGGTAAGCCGATCATTTGGAAAATCGCCGACAAGGGACACACGGGCTACCCGTCCGGCGCTGTGACCCTGATTACGGAGCGCATTATTTCACTGAAATGCTTTGACGCTATCGAATCCGGCAACAGTAACAGCGACCGCCGCAATTATGGCAATAACCGTTGGACCCTTTCTAACGTGCGGCAATGGCTGAACAGTCAGGCCGCCGCCGGAAAGTGGTACAGCGCCCAGCACAGCGCAGACGCGGCCCCGACGAATGCGAACGTATGGAGCAACTACAACGAATATGACGCGGAAGCGGGCTTCCTTGCGGGCTTCTCCGCGAACTTTGTTGCGGCCCTGCTGACTACGACCCACACCGTCGGCAAAGCGACCGTAGACGGCGGCGGTACGGAGAGTTGCACCGACAAAATCTTCCTTGCGACCTGTACGGAAGTCGGCTTGTCCGGCGACGTGACCGCAGGAAGCAAGCTGGCCTTGTTCAGCAACGACAGTTCCCGCCTTGCCTACCCCACGGCAGAAGCCGTGAGCAAGAGCGAGTACACGAACAGCAGTTTGAACGCAAGTTCGCCGTGGTGGTGGTGGCTTGCCGACGCTTACGCGTCCATCTCTTACAACGTCCGCAGCGTCAATTCCTCTGGCGCGATGGACTGGTACGACGCTTACCGCGGCTACTTCGGCGTTCGCCCGCTTTGTAATTTGTCCTCTGGAATCTTGGTATCTGATAGCCCGGATTCCGACGGAGCATACACGATCATTTGGAACCGCGCCCCCTCGAAGCCCTCTTCCATCACGGTTCCGTCCAGCGTGCGCGGCGGCGAAAGCCTGTCTATCAGTTGGGGGGCTTCCACGGACGAAGACGGAAATCTTTCCGGCTATATCCTCGAACGGCAGGTCAACGGCGGTACATGGGCGCAGGTATACAAGGGCATCAACCGCAGTTACACCGACGCAATCACGTTCGGCTGGACCTCTGTTGTGTACCGCGTTAAGGCGTATGACAGCGCGGGCGCGGAAAGTGCCTACAACACCAGCGCGACGCGGACGGTGGTAAATAACCATGCGCCCGTTATCAGCGGCACGGATTCCAACTTGGGAACGAAGACCGCCGCGTTCGCGCAGAGTTACAGCGTAACGGACGAAGACAGCGGGCAGACCTTGACCGTGACGGAGTACATCGACGGCACGCAGAAGCGTTCCTACACCGCGACAAGCGGACAGACCTATTCGTTCAACATCACCGCCGCAGAGTGGGTGAAGCTGTTGAACGGGTCCCATACGCTGAAAATCGTTGCG
>Ga0129311_1001932_pt1 | contig 13530 bp, 12 predicted proteins | sample Go1ome_FD_94435 | JGI IMG/M metagenome (GOLD analysis project Ga0129311, IMG submission 94435) | Western lowland gorrila individual fecal microbial communities from Wisconsin, USA - Go1022B metagenome | ecosystem: Host-associated > Mammals > Digestive system > Large intestine > Fecal | place... | reverse complement strand
TGCCTACTTTCTTTTTTTCGGTAGGCACTTTGGCCGCCCTTTGTTCACTTAGTGCCTACTTTCTTTTTTTCGGTAGGCACTTTGGCCGCCCTTTGTTCACTTAGTGCCTACTTTCTTTTTTTCAGTAGGCACTTTGGTCTACCTTAGCTCACTTAGTGCCTACTTCTTCCTTTAGCCGCCTTCACTTACCCAATCACCCCGGTTATTTTGAGAACCCAGTAGCCCAGACCAAGCAACCAGCTTGTAAAGATACCGTATAGAATAACCGGCCCGGCAATGGAGAAAATCTTGCAGCCTACGCCAAAGACCCAGCCTTCCTTTTTGAACTCAATGGCAGGCGCCGCCACAGAATTGGCAAAACCGGTAATGGGCACCAGAGCACCGGCGCCGCCCCATTTTACAATAGAAGGATAAATGTTAAACCCGGTCAGGATAACACTGCACAAAATTAAAAGTAACGTACAGACAGTGGCAGCCGCCTCTTTTTCCATGCCCATTACATTCGTACAATAATTCAGAATGCACTGTCCAATCAGACAGATAATCCCACCGGTAAGAAACGCCTTTCCCATCTGTGCAAAAAGATTGTGTGTCGGCGTCATGCCCTTTACGTATTCTTCGTAATTCTGTTTTTTTTCTTCAATCGTTTGTCTGGTAACCTGTTCATCCATAAAAATACCTCCTTATTTCACCACTTCATGTAAACGCAAGTAAAAATACATCAGCGAGCCTGCCAGTTTTCCCGCTGCCATGGCACAAATAGCAATGCCAAGACCATGCCGGAAGCCAATCCGTCTGGTAAAAATGGGTATGCTGTCCAGCATTTCCGCAATGGCAAGTGCCAGACATCCAATAAACATACCGGAAAATAATCCAATTATACCCGTCACGAAATTACCGCCCACCTGCACTACGGAAAACGGCACCCCCATTCGGAACAGCCGGGTGCCGATATGAAAATACCGTTCAAAAATACTGACAATGCAGCCCACCACGGTTCCCCAGATTACCATATCCTCATAGAGGAGCACATGCCCTGCCGTATGCGTTTTTCCAGCAAACCGCGGGACAATTCCCACGGCAACAAGAACAGTAAAAACACCCGCTGCCGCCAAAAGCCCAAAACTTGTTCCGAATGCTACTAAAAAAATGCTACCCCACATCGATGGTCCTGCCCTCCCTGTCCGCCGTGTCCACTAAAGTGGTATTTACATCGGCTTCGTATTTGCGCATTTCCACCTCAATGGGCGTGGGATCCGTGGTAATACGCCTTTTCCCCACATGGTTAAAGAATACGATAATTCCCAGGGACAGCCCTATCGAATAGGAAACCTCCAGTACCGAAATGCCCGTCGGTTCCGTTCCCATTACAATACGGTGAATTTGGGAAAACACATTCACAATGCCGATATCGTTGTGGTACGCCATGATGGTGAATGCGGTGCCAAAAAAACTGATGACGGAAACCAGCAGAATTTTCCAGAACTCCTTTGCCTTTTTGTGTCCGGAAACCTGCACCCATTCCGCCACAACATCGGTTTCTCCCACACTCTGCACCGTCACCTGCGGACAAAGCTCCTCAATCATTTCGGTAATCTTCAGCACACTGATAACACACCGGCTGCCCTGTCCCTTTTCAAAATGATGTAGTTTCATGCTTTTTACTTTCGCCGTCACCAGTTTGTCCGCACAGTAAACACTCCCCACATCCTTTAGGAATACCGAGTCCTCCATAACCTCCACATTACGGCTTAATTTAAGATAGCAGACTGTTCCCGCCATAATTCATCCTCCAAAGTCCCTGTCTTTTCTATACGATAAAGAATAAACAGTTCTTCAAATAAACAGGGCATAACAAGAAAGTTCTTCACCTGCTTGTTATGCCCTGTCCTGTAAAAATTATGCATTTTTAACAATTACTTATTATCATTCCGTTTTTGAGACCCGGCCTGTTTCGTCTGTTCATCCTGATTTTCCGCATCCGTGTCCATCTGCTTTTGATTTTCCTTGAGTTGCTCCACAACCTTATTGGAAACAGCACTGGCCCTGACACAACAATATAGTAAAAAATCAAACAGCACAAACAGGATAATCCCTACTGTCCAACTAAAAGCTGTCATGAATTCTCTCCCTATGCACAAATCACTACTTATTAGATTATTATACCATTTTTGCTGTTTTTTGCATCAATTTTGTTGTTAAAATTTTCTAAAGCTTTTTTGTGGACCCTTTTTATGTGGACCGACAAGAATTCACTGATATAAATTTCTAAGTGCTATTATGGTGCCGGCACAACGAGTGTGCGATTTTCCAGCACAGAAATCCAATCACCGCTCCCAGTGTATTCATGATAACATCATCCAGCTGACAGAACCCCCGTCCCGTACGGAGCTGGCAATACTCTATAGCCACACTGCATAAAAATCCGACCGGTATCGTCCATGCGGTTTTCTTTTTCGGAAGCCAGACCGGGAATAAAAAACCAAAGGGCAAGAATAAAAAGATATTCTCAATGACCCAGGCGTGATCCTGCATGGTTGTTCCCCATGTTCCCATAAACCGCAAATCGGTCCCAACACGGGAGCCCGGTTCTCTGCAGAAAAACACAATCATGACAAGCATCCACAGATAAATAACAAACAGATTGCTTCCAAGAAAATGTCCGGCATTTTTTAACCACAGATTCAGCCGTTCTGACAATGCCGCTCTCTCCGGCTGACCGCCGTTTTTCCCGGTCGGCTGCTGCCCATTTTCCGGCTGACCGCCGTTATCCCCGGACGGCTGCTGCCCATTTTTCTGTAATCTTCTTGCAAGCATACCTGTGATCAGAGTCACCAGTCCATAACAGACAGCATAAATGCCGCACGCACAAAGTGCCTGCGGCAGATAGATTAACACATTTTTCATATCCTTGACGATAAAGGGGAACATTTTTGTCATACTGCTATCCTTAATTTATCAGACAGGGCGAAAAAGCCACTGCGCTTTTTTCCGTTCCATGATGCATACAGTTGAAACTCAGACTCTCTCCAGCTCATGCTTGTGCTTGTCATGGACGCTGATGTCCTTACCGATCTGTACCTCGATAAGCTGCAGCTCCGTTTCCGCAATGATCGTATGCCTGCTGCCGGCGGGCATGGTAATCACATCTCCCACACCGACCACCTGCTCCTTAATACCGATAATCGCACGACCGGTACCCTGAATGACTGTCCACACCTCATCCCGATGGTCATGGCTGTGGTAATTCATGCTGTGTCCCGGATTTAAGGTTACTTTAATGGTCAGGCTTTCCTTCCCCACATCCAGCACCCGGAAGCTGCCCCAGGATTTTTCTGCAAACATAACCCTGTGGTCCAGGCTGTCCACAAAAGGTTTGATATAGCTTGACTGTTCCTTATCGGAAACTAAAATACCGTCAGGGCTTGCCGAAACCACCACATCTTTAAGCCCCATGCAAAGAATGGGCACATTCAGTTCATTCACCACATGCACATTTCTGCAGTTTTCATTAAATAATGCTTCACCGACCGCCTGCGCGTCCATGGCTTCCGTCAGGGTATTCCAGGTACCCAGATCCTTCCAGGTTCCTGCGAAACGCATCACTTCAATGGCAGGTTCATGCTCCACTACCGCATAGTCAAAGCTGATTTTCTGCAAAGAGTCATACTTATTATATAAATCCTGATAGTCCGTAAAATCAATCAGTTCATGTGCGCGTTTTAAAACATATCCCAGACGCAGGGCAAATACACCCCCATTCCAGAGAGCCCCTTTTGCAATATATGCGGCTGCCGTTTCCTTGTCCGGTTTTTCCTTAAACATGGAAACCCCGCTCACCGCATCCTTGGATTCCGGAATAATATAACCGTATTTTTCACTGGGATAGGTGGGTTCCATGCCCATTAAAAGCAGGTTTGCGCTGCTGTCCGCCGCAAGCGAAGCCAGTTTTTCAATAGCAAGAAAATAGTCGTTTTCCACATAAGGGTCAACCGGGCAGATAACCACCGCTTCTTCTTCCGGCACCCCCTTTTCATCCCTTAAATAAGCCGCTGCCAGGGCAATCGCCGGAAAGGTGTCCTTTCTGCAGGGCTCCACACTGATTCCCACATCCGGTCCCAGCTGGTTGTGAATGGAGGAAACCTGCGTCTTGGAAGTTGCAATAGTAACCGTTGCCTCCCTGTCCACTTCCTTTATCTGGCGGTATACCCGCTGCACCATGGATTCCGCTTCCCCCGAAGGGTTGTGGAAAATTTTAATGAACTGTTTGGAACGGATATCATTGGACAACGGCCAGAGACGCTGACCGGAACCGCCCGACAATAAAATAATATTCATACTGCCTTACCTTTCCGCACGCATGGGATTGTTTAAGAAATCCTCATATGCCAGGCGAATACCGTCCTTTAACTCTGTTTTGTATGTCCAGCCTAAATCGGCTGCCTTGGAAACATTTAGAAGCTTGCGGGGTGTGCCGTTCGGTTTTGTGGTATCCCACTTAATTTTGCCCGTATAGCCGATGACCTCCGCTACCATTTCCGTCAGTTCCTTAATGGTGAGCTCCTTGCCGGTTCCCGCATTTACGGTTTCATTGCCGGAATAATGGTTCATTAAAAATACGCACAGGTTTGCCAGATCGTCCACATACAAAAATTCGCGCAGCGGAGAACCGTCTCCCCAACAGGTCACTTCCGTTACTCCGTTTACCTTTGCTTCGTGGAAACGGCGAATCAGCGCCGGCAGTACATGACTGTGCGTCGGATGATAGTTGTCATTGGGACCGTATAGGTTGGTCGGCATGACGCTGATATAATCCGTACCGTACTGTCTGTTCAGAAATTCACAGTATTTCAGACCGCTGATTTTCGCCAGCGCATATGCTTCATTTGTTTTTTCCAGTTCACCGGTGAGCAGGCAGTCTTCCTTCATGGGCTGCGGCGCCATGCGGGGATAAATACAGGAGGAGCCTAAGAATTCCAGTTTTTTGCAGCCGTTCTGCCATGCGGAATGAATGACGTTCATTTCCAGTGTCATATTGTCATACATAAAATCCGCCAGTGCCTCTTCGTTTGCCACAATACCGCCCACCTTGGCTGCTGCCAGAAAAACATATTCCGGCTTTTCCTGTGCAAAAAACTTTTCTACATCATCCTGTCTACAAAGGTTTAACTCCTTATGAGTCCGGGTCACAATGTTGGTGTAACCCTGTCTTTCCAGCTCTCTTACAATAGCGGAGCCAACCATTCCCCTGTGGCCCGCCACATATATTTTTGCATTCTTATCCATCATTTCACTAATCACACCTTTCACTGTCACGCAGAACCTTTTCTCTTTTTGCAAGTTTTCTGTCATGCTCCGCCATAATCTTCACCAGTTCCTCGTAGCCTGTCTTCTGTGGATTCCAGCCCAGAACCGTTTTTGCCTTGGTCGGGTCGCCCCAGAGGTTATCCACATCGGTGGGCCGGAACCATGCCGGATTTACACATACGAGCATTTTACCGGTAGCGGCATCGTAACCCTTTTCTTCAAGCCCGGTGCCTTCCCAACGGATGGTAATGCCGTTTGCCGCAAAAGCCTTTTCCGTAAAATCACGGACTGTATGCTGTACACCTGTTGCAATTACGAAATCATCCGGCTTATCCTGCTGCATAATCAGCCACATACATTCCACATAGTCCTTTGCATAACCCCAGTCACGTAAAGAATCCATATTTCCCAGCTCCAGATGATCCTGCAGCCCTTCGGCAATCCGCCCTGCTGCCAGTGTGATTTTTCTGGTAACAAAATTTTCTCCGCGGCGTTCGGACTCATGATTAAATAAAATGCCGTTTACCGCAAACATTCCGTATGCCTCCCGGTATTCCTTCACCATCCAGAAACCGTACTGCTTGGCAACCGCATAGGGGCTGTACGGATGGAACGGTGTGGTTTCCCTCTGGGGAACTTCTTCCACTTTTCCGTAAAGCTCGGAGGTAGATGCCTGATATACCCTGGTTTTCTTCACAAGACCGCAGACACGGACCGCCTCTAAAACGCGGAGCACGCCCAGTGCATCCACATCCCCGGAATACTCCGGTGCGTCAAAGGAAACCTGCACATGGCTCTGTGCAGCCAGATTGTAAATTTCATCCGGCTGCAGCTCCCCGATAATGCGGATAAGTCCGGAGGAGTCGGATAAATCACCGTCATGTAAGGTAATGGCATTTTTTGCTATTAAATGGTCAATTCGTGCGGTATTGGAAATGGACGCACGGCGGACAATGCCGTGAACCTCATACCCTTTTTCCAGTAAAAACTCTGCCAGATAGGATCCGTCCTGTCCCGTAATGCCCGTAATAAGCGCTTTTTTCATCTCTTTCTATTCCTTTCCAAAGTTTTGTAAATCTACTCTGCCTGTCAATGTTTATAGCTTACACCAGGAGCATCTCCTGTAACATTCATTATTTTGTCATAAACTTGCATTATATTGGTTTTTACCATTGTTTCCGATATTCTCTCGGGCTGATGCCTTCCACCTTTTTAAAGGTACGACTGAAATAGTCCGGCTCCGGCATTCCCACCATACCGCCGATTTCCTCTATGGTCCTGTCCGAAAATCGCAGCAGCTGCTTGGCCCGGGTAATCCTTTTTTCCAGAATATAACCGCTGATGGTAATTCCCTGCGTTTCCTTGAAAATCTTTGTCAGATAAAATTTATTGATAAAAAAAAGGGCTGCCAGCTCGTCCAGGCTTATCTTTTCCGAAAAATGCTCATTCAGATACTCCCTGACGGCAATAATCTCTTTCTTTTTTCCGGATATTTCCCCGTTTTCCGGGTGCCAGGACTCTTCCATCAAAAGGGTAAGCAGCCGGTTCAGTTCTTCATTGATGCGCATGTCCCGGATATAATCCGCTGACTTCGCCAGATTATAAAGTCCCTGCAGAACATTCACAAATTTTTCAGGATTTTGCGGCCGGAATACCGGTCTGCCGCCTCTTTCCCTGTACTTTTCATATATTTCGGGCATAAGCTGGGAATAAAAATGGCACCAGGAAAGCGCCCAGAGATGTTCACCCGTACTGTGGCTGTAAGCTTTTTCGCAGTTTAAGAACACACAGTCACCGGCTTTCAGTCGGAAATGGTCTTCCTCATAGACAAGCTCTCCTTCCCCTTCCCGCACCACAAAGCACAGGAAGGAGGCAAGATTGCTTCTTGATGATGTATGCGGCTTTACCGCATACAAAGTACCCACCTCCTGCAGATGCAGGAGAGAAGCCTTCGCAAATGAGGTGGGTGTATAAAGAATTCGTTCTGATTTTACGGATGAAGAGGGGGAAAATAAATTATCCATGAATACCGGTATCCTTTACGTCGTTTGTCTTGTACTTTATTGGTTTCAGTATACCATATTTTTCCCATTCCGGCAAAATTAAATCAATGTACAGTTCCATACGTCCACACCGCAATCCTCAAATGTCTCATGCAGACGTTCTCTAAGCATTTCCTTTGTCACATTCTTTTTCAGAATGACCTGCAGGAAACCGCCGCCTCCGGCACCGCATATCATTTTACCGTCCAGCAAATCCTCAATAGCTGCAAAAATCTGGTCAATACAGGTATTGGTACTGCCTGCATCAATCATCTTGGACAGCTCCCAATGCTTATTTAAGAGCTCCGCAAAGCCGTCAATATTTCCCCTCTCCAGCTCAAATACCATCATGGCCGCCATGCGCTGAATTTCTTCCAGTGCATACAGACTGTCGGGATTGTTTCCAAGATACCTGCCCACAACATCACGCAGAAGATTTCTAGCAAGCCGTCGCTGTCCCGTATAGATAAGTGCAAATCTTTCCTGCAATTCCCGTAGCGCCGGCTCAGGAACCGAAATGTGGCGTACGGACAAAATCTGTCTGTTTCCGGGTGCTGAGGTAATGTATTTAATGCCTTCCGTCATGCCGCCTACCTGATCCTGCCACCCACCGCCGGTAGACATAATCTGCTCCATGCACATGGCATGGTTATACAAATCCGGTTCCGTGCAGGGAATCCCAAAATACTTAAACAAAGCCTTTACACAGGCACCTGCTAATATACTACTGGTGCCAAGCCCGCTTCCCTTGGGTACATTGTGCATCTGGGTGGATAGATACAATCCTCCTATCCTGTCTGTAATACTGTTCAGGCTGCCCCCTTCTGCCGGAATAACACCGCAGGCAATCAGCGCCGCTTTATGCAGGGCAAATGCATCAAACGGATTATGGCAGTCCTGCAGAGCGGCTATATCCGTAAATTCTCCGTAAGTCCCCATATCCGCACTTTCCAGTATTACCTTCGGCTCCTTAAGCTGCCGAACGCAGACCTCTACCGGATACTCGTCATTTAACAGAACCGCCGCATTTAAGACCGTACCTCCATGCTCGTTACAGTACGGCGGTGTATCACTCCAGCCACCTCCGAAATTCACGCGAAGCGGAAGGTACACCGTTACTTCCTTCTCTGCAGGAACGGGAAGTGCAGATGCATGCACTCCCTGCCGCCAGGTTGCCACACCGGAAAGTACGGTTTTCTGAATTTCCGCAAAAGCTCTCTGCGTATAATTTTCCGCCATGGAGACCGGTGCCTGCATATTTTTCTGCCATATTTTTCCCAGGAAAAAATAAAGTCTGGTTCTTACGGCATCCGCAGAACCCGCTGCCTTTTCTTCTAATAGATTAAGCTGATAATCACTGAGAACCGCATCCCTGAAAACCGCTTCCGCTTCTTCCACCGTGCCGCCCTTTTGAATAATTTCTACTAATTTATCCACTTTAACAGTCTGGCGCAGATGTCTTTCCCAGTCTAAAACAGCTGCCGTATCCGCCTGATTAAAGGAAGTACAAAGGCTTGTCCTCTCTGCCTGCCTCCAGGTCTGCTTATTGCCTCTTCCCTGCGCTATTTCATAGACATTCAGGGCTGCCGCCACTGCTTCATCCATCGTATCACAGATTGGGTATATGTCCGCCGTCCAGAGAGAATGCTCTGCATTGGTAAAGACCTCTTCAAAGCTGCGGATATCTTTTCCTAAAAATACCGGTTCCTTGGGATTGTCCTGCACACCGTAAATCCGCACCACAAACCTGCCATCCTGCAGTTTCAGTCCATGCAGCACCACATTGTCCGGTATCACCTGTCCCGAAACGGTAACATGGGAAAGCACGCTTCCTTCGCCCACTTCTGTTTTTCCGCAGATATAACTATCCTCTATATAGCAGTTTCTTCCAATCCGGCAAGTTTCTTCCACTATCGCATTGTTTACGGCATAACCGGAAACCTCTCTGCCGGACACACATTTCTTCCAGTCCAGAAAGGAAAACTGCTCCACGTCCTTTGTCATAAGCTCCCGCAGCTCCTGCGTAGTACCGAAATGTATGAACGCCGCCGGAGAAAGGCGAAGCAGACGCATACCGTATTTATGCAATACCTGCCAGAGTACTGTTCTGCAGTCATGGAGTTCCTGTGTAAAACTGCCCTCCGGTTTTTCCCGGTAAAACTGCTCCAGGGTAGCATGACTTGCCAGCGGGTATAAAAAGTCACCGTAAAAGGAAAGTCTTGCTTTCTCATTCACATACACGGAAAACTTCTCATCCGTATCCACCAGTCCATACAAATCCCGCAGCATATCCGCGCTGAAAAGTACCGCTCCGGTATCAATATCCACTTTCCCGCGCTCATTTACCGCTCCGTGATTTTGCAGGGTTTCTACCGTCTGCTTGTGCAGAAATTCACCTACATTCCCCTCTGCGTCCATGTGAAATACACCATGGTCTTTTCCGGTTTCCACGTCCTCCTTAAAAGAAATGGCGGCCGCTCCGGAGGCCGGTGCATCAATCTGCAATGGATTGAACAAAAGTAACACATCCCCGGACAGCACCAGCATACCGTCCTTCATCCTTGCCGGGACACCGCTCATGCCAATCATAAATTCATCAAAAAGTGTAGAACGTTTACCATTGGGAAGCTCCCGCGGCACAGGCGAAAACAATTTTCCCAACGCGCTGTACTGCGGCACACGTTTGCTGTCGCCTCCCGAATGTATGCATAAAATCCGTTTTCCTTCAAACGTATCGCTCTGCTGCCTGATATACCGCAGGACATTTAAGGTCGCACCGCCGCTGCCCACACGAAGACCGTCCGGGTCCGGCAATACCGCATAATGGCTCCTGTCCGTTAAAAGCCCTTTGCTCACGCGAAGTGCAATCTGTCTGCGGTAGCTTTCCGCCTGTGCTTCATTGGATGCTGTCAGAATCACATAGTCCCATACGGAAAAGTCCGTACGGTTCATGGTTCGTTTATAATCTTCCCACGCATCCAGGTAGGACTGACGTAAGAATAAAGAATACGTGTTGTTCATAGCTGTCTCTCTTTCGTGATATTTATTTTTCTGGAATCAGCCCAGTTTGTTTCTTTGTCATGTGTACCTCCTTTTCAGGGAGATTACGGCATAACTCAGAATTATTTTTCAACCTCCCTACCTATTCAATTGAAATTTGTGATGTAAGCAGTGAAGTTTGAATTTTAGAACAAATAGAATTTAATAGATTTTTATACAATGAAACGACTGCTTGTATTTAGATTAACATACATGCAGTCGTTTGGCAAGATGGAAAATATTAAGTTTTACTAATCCCCTTCCATTCCCGTAAACCGTTCCTCTCTTCTCAATAATCTTGATTGGAATAGTCGGTGATAGTGGTTTGGGGGACGATTTTTTTCCCTTCATTCTGGGTATAAAAGTGTAACACTATTCGACTAATAACTACTTATTGGCGGCAATATACACTTATAGTTCATCTTTAATATATCATCACAATCTTTAACTGCCATTCGATGCCAAGAGTTAGTTGTTCTTAAAGAAAACTGAATGTGCAAAGGGTAGGAAACCATATCATCCGTAAAAGATATCTCTACATAGTTTCCCTGTCCATTGACCTTATGTTCGCCACATTCGTACTTCCAGGAAACTGTATAGGAATTCTCATTAAAGCTTCCATCAACTTCTACCCATACTTTATAGGATTCACCAGAATGAAAAACCGGTTCAGGTCTGTCCCCAATTTCTCCACCGTATTACGGAACACCGTACCAAACATCCTGTCATTGGTAATCCCGATTTTTTCAAAATCAATCGCGGGATATCTTAAGATGCGGATTCTTTCCTCTTTCCACTCCGCCTTGCCGGGCACCTCCGGCTGATTCCAGAACCCCATCAGCCCAGTTTGTTTCTTTGTCATGTGTACCTCCTTTTCAGGGAGATGACGGCATAACTCAGAAACTTTTTTCAACCTCCCTGCCTATTCAATTGAAATTTGTGATGTAAGCAGTGAAGTTTGAATTTTAGAATAAATAGAATTTAATAGATTTTTATACAATGAAACGACTGCTTGTATTTAGATTAACATACATGCAGTCGTTTTGCAAGATGGAAATATTAAGTTTTCAAAAAGTACCCTCATACAATCTTAACCTCTAAAATTTTCTCACTCAAAATATCTTCTCCGGAGTTCACGTTACGCTTGAGTCTTCAGCATTAATTATTTTACACCTGTATTCGTTTCAAAAATATCTATTAATGCCGGGAGCATTGCTTCCTGCTCTCTAACATAAGACTGATAACTGAATACAGCCCCGGGAACATCCAAATCATTTGCATTCCCTACACAGACAAATCCTTTTCCCTCAATTCCGATGTATGTTGTAATCCGATGCATCTTTCCGTCTTCATTCTTGTTTATTACATTCATCAGAATCAGACCATCTGTAACAGACAATTTATCAAATATGCCCATTTCTGCATGTGTATTACGCTCCACCATAGACCATCAGAACGCAACTGATTTTATCGACTAGACATTTCTGGACTAAACGCTCTTCAATGATGTTGGTCGTAGGTGGCGTATAAAGCTCACTTATTGCGTTATGTCGCTACATACCCACTTTTCCAGGCAAAAAAAAGAAGCCGCCGATTATTGACTAATCGACGACCTTAAACTACATCAGGACGTAAAACGTTCACTTTTCTTTGGGCAAGTGATTAAGCTCACTAATTTAATTTTATGGTTTTCAGTGATTATAATCACCTAGTTTCAAGTGAATATAATCACTTCTATATTCTCCATCTTTAAGAAAACAGATAAATGATTAAGCTCACTTATCTGTCTAAATCTTTTCTGCTTACAGTACTCATCTTATGATTTGTCATGCTGAATCTTATCACAAAAACCTGCTTATCTTACATTTTTTGCTCAAAAGCAGTTATTACGCTCAACACTCATCCAGCCACCTCAAAAGATAGATGTTAAAGTACACTTTAGATTTTTGTCTAAAATGACTAAGATTTTCAATTTCCGAGCAAGTGATACTCTTTTCCTTCTCCCACATTCTGTTTTTCTAAAATTAACATTTATTGGCTAAAGCAAAAAGATTTAGCCTAGAATTCTTTAAGATTCCATTATAAGCAATTAAAAAGCTCCCGCCTGCAATTCAAAGTTTGTCTTTGAACCACAGACGGGAGCCTGAATACTCACTCAATTATTTCTGATCGGGTTATGATTTCTCTGGGGTATCCTCTGATGCCTCCGCTTTTTTTCTTTTCCCCTGACGCTTTTTCTCCTCTTTGGGCTTCACATCATCCAGATTATACACGATTGCCTGCTCCTCTGGATAGAAAGTACCCTTCAGTGAATATGTAAGTTTTTCGCCTTCTTCATTTTCAAAAGAGAACAGCCGCCGAAAATCTGCTTGCACCGCCGGGATCTTGAGAATAATAGCATAATGCTGCTTACTCTCCTCCTCGCTGAACTTAATAGAGTTTTTCGCCTTTGCTGAGCAAGGTCGAATTCCAATCTGTCTGGTCTGCGCATTAGTGAGCACCTTGATGTAGGCCGGGTAGTTCAGCTCTACAGCCGTCGCCTTGTTGAACTTCAAGCTCCCTGAACTTACCGTCATAACAGACTCGCTTTGGGGTTCCTTCAACTCAATTTCCTTGAATCCGTCCAAAACACCCATGTTGTATACCTCGCTTTCTTCCTCTACTTGCACATCTTCTGTTTCTGGCTCCGCTAACGCCATCACCTTTTCCGTTGCTGTCAAGAGTCTCTTGTAGGAAACTGTTTTCCATGTTGGGTCAATTGGAATAAACCCGCGCAGAACGCCCTTTTTCACAGGGATTAACCTTTGTTGCTTTGGCCGCTTTCGCTGTCGCTTACCCGCAATTTGTTCAAGTCGCGTCTGGGCCTTATCCCATGTTTCCCGATCAACGATTGCCGGGTGATGGTCCGAAATAAAATATTGTTCCACCTCGCCTTCATTCTTCTTGGTTTTATGAGTCAAGCAGTCAATCGTGTAGGTTTTCTGCATCAACACATCGCCACAATACTTTTCATTGCGTAAGATGTTCTTGATGGATTCACCCCTCCACAAATTGTTTTTAACTGTACGAATTCCCAGCGCATTGAGCTTTTCCGCTATTTCGGTCGGATGCATTCCCTTTATGAAGCTAGTAAAAATCGTTC
>Ga0129311_1001928_pt1 | contig 13546 bp, 12 predicted proteins | sample Go1ome_FD_94435 | JGI IMG/M metagenome (GOLD analysis project Ga0129311, IMG submission 94435) | Western lowland gorrila individual fecal microbial communities from Wisconsin, USA - Go1022B metagenome | ecosystem: Host-associated > Mammals > Digestive system > Large intestine > Fecal | place... | reverse complement strand
ATTGTTATCACCTCCATGGCGATGATAACAACTCAATCCTCTTCTGAAAATACAAAATAAGAATGTAGGTTTCTATACAATTTTATTTCGTATATTTCCTACATTCTTATTTTAGATTTTGCACAAAATATATTTTTCATATTTCAAAATTGTTCATACAATTGTCATTTTTTCTCATTTGTATTAACTTTTTGGATAGATTCAACATTTCAGTAAAGGAAAACGAATTTATCTACTAAAAAATAGAGAAAGCGTTTACAATAAAGGTGGAGAAACCCTTACTATGACTTTAAAAAATACAATAAAAGTAATGATTTGCAGCATGTTACTCACTGCCTGCAAATCCAATGAAATGGCAATCGATCAGATTACACCAATGGAACAAAAATCCTTAATCAATAATTTTGAAGTTGTTCCAAATGAGAATGGTTTTTACTATGTAGACAATCAATTAACTCTGAATTATTATGATTTCACAAATTCCAAAAATCTTTCATTAGGTTTGCTTGATGAAAAGACAAGTACATATACATATTCTTATATGAGTTCCACGATCTATCAATATGATAAATATCTTTATTATTTAACGAATTATACAAATGCTGAAGGTGTCTCATATTCTTCTGTTACAAGACAGACTCTGGATGGGAAAGAAATTGAAAGTATATTTGATTTAGATTATGATGCAATTCAGTTTCTGATCCATAATGGATACATTCTATGTACAGAAAAACAAGAAGATGAAAGTTATGTAATTCATATTCACGACTTGTCAGGAAAAGAAAAATGCACTTTGGAAGAAGAAGCCTATGTAGATCATTTTCTGGCAGATGGTGACAAGATTTTTTACACAACACTGTCTAACAATTCCCCTGTTCTGAAATTTATTGACTGCAAAGATTTAACAAATCATATCGTTGATATTGATTTTCAAACATTTTTATTTGAAAATCTGAACAAAATTTCAGTATACACATGCGAAAGGAAAGACTCTCTAGAAGATACAATCATCCATGCATCAATTATTGATATGGATACACACAAGTCATTATTCAATATTGATAATGCTGTAGTTAACTATTTTGATGATAACTATATTTATACTTCCTCTACCAATGAAAAAAATATGAAATATTCTATCTATGATTGGAGTGGAAATCTAGTGAAAGAAATTTCTCCATCAGAAGAACTTCTTGGAAATGAATATCATACAAACAATATGTTCTGGAAGACAAATGGGTCACAAATCATTCGAATCGTGGATAAATACATTGTCGCTAGTACAACGATTGAAAAAACTGATCATTTCTATGTATGCAATATAGAGAGTGGTCATTGCTCGTTTGTTAAATGAATATATCATAGATATGAAAACAGATGCATTTCTACCAATGGAATTACATCTGTTTTTTTACTAACTATATTTCAGAATAAACAATCTAATCATTCCAAAACTGATTATGCAGCTTTTTTAATAACTACAACAACAGCATAATCTGCCATAAGACTCTTATAGTCTTTTAAAAATTCTGATTGTATCGATGTCATATTTTTACAGAATAACAATAACGGAACTGATTCCTCATCGGATAGCTTTTGCCTTTCTGTTTGTGTATAGGAAGTATCCATATCATCTTTTTTCAGATCATTTTCTGATTGAATAACATCAGTTATTTTAGATATATTATCTGCATATGATAGATTTAAGTTTTCATCGATAGAAAATGATAATGTAACTGTCTTATTATCTGATAAATCATATTTTTTTGACAACCGTTCATCCAATTGTGAATCATTCCAGTTCAATATCAGTAACTCAAAACTGCCATTTCCAGAAATATTCCAACTGAAATTATTATCATATTCAACTGTTATAGAATCATCTTTTGTGTTGATACTACTCTCTACAGTTTTATTACTGGATGTTTTATTGGATGTACAGCCAATACATGCAATTGAAATGATAAAAATCAGTAAAATTTTAAAACAAATCATTTCAGTAACCTTTATCTCTTTGTTCATATGAATTTCCTTTGTTTCCATTCCATTTTCATAAAGTCATTCTTTTAATATTTTGTAGATCATAACTAAAGATGCAACCGCTGTTATTATGATTATGATATAGCTGATCAATAACTCCAGCGGCTCTAATGGATTTAGAATGCCACTTGCCTGAGACATTTTTACACTCAGGAAGAATATATAATCATTTCCCAAAACTAATGTAAGAATAAATATAATCGATCTGCTTTTCTCATCTAACTTTTTCATAAACTCACTCTTTTCTTTTTTAAATGCCATAAATAAAAGAAATCCAGTCACAAATAACCCCCATATACAAGGAATATAATAATATTTATAAACAGCTTTCACATTTTCAAGAAGAGGATATTTTTCACGATTTATCAGTTGATATGTATAGAAAACATTTATCAAAAAATATAAAATGGCACTCTTTTTTTCTTTGGTCATATGAATTTCACTTTCCTTTCACTTCTCTCAAAAGTTGAATTACCGAAAAGTTTTTTTAAACTTTTACTCTAGATCATCAATACGATCAAAATTGAAATATAGCTGATTATTAATGCGTAATGAAGTTGTTTTAAACACTTATCAGTTTCAAAAGTACTAACTTTTGCATTTCTACTAGCTTGAATTGCATAAAATACACAGATTACTGCATAAAGAGTTGCTAATACAATTTTTAAGAATTCATTCGTATTTTCAATTCTCATAATGATTATTGCGGTCATTCCAAATATTCCAGAAATTTCCGTATAATGATTTTTTGAAATGATCATATACATTCCTCTTCCTTTACTAAAGAGTAGAGTAAGTCTTTCAAAAATTCTAGACTATTTATTTTCATTCCCTATTGTTATAATTTATATTAGCTGATAAGCTTTTTCATAATTCTTTTTTACAGGCAATATTTCTCTAACACGTCAATCACTTCTCCATTCAGTAAATATGGAATGATAAACCAGATAATATTTTTTCTTCTTTCTTCATTTTCTATCGTCCTTTCTTGCTGATAATTTCAGACAAAAAAAATCGCCACCCAACTGACGATTTCTGAAACTTATTTTGTTGTTATCAAATAAGCCAACTGTAATCCTGCCTACAATCTACCACATAATCGGCGTAGACGATATCGTCTACTATCTGGAATATAATCATATAGCGTTTCTCAAACAGGATAAAACGATAAGCATTTCTTGGGATATATTCCCCTGTGAGCCACGGACATCTCTGAGGCATCAGTTGTAATGAATTTGCAGCCTTTTCAAATTCAACTGTCATTCGTTCTGCCGCTTCTGGACTAACCTGTGATAGAAAAGCAACGTGTGAAACAAGCATCTGCGTTGCTCGTTCCGATACAATCACACGGTATTTATTCCGCTGTTCCATGACCTTTCGTCTCCTTGATTGCACTACGCATCATCGCAGCGACGTCATCAACAGAGTAGCCTTTACTTCCACGCATCTTATCTTCCTCTACGGCAAGCAGTTCCTCACGCAGCTTCAGCATTTTCTCCCTGCGGTTATAAGTTTCAATATCCATAACGACTAGATCTCCCTCTCCGTTCTTGGTAAGGAAAATCGGCTCTGCGGTCTTTCTGCACATATCAGCAATGTCATTGTAATTTTGACGAATTGCTGCAGATGGACGAATAATCATACAAAACCTCCTCTCGATATATTATGTAGTAATATTCTGCCCATATTATACCCAGCTCATACAACCAACTCAATAGTACAGAAAAAACTTTTGCATTATAATCCCATCCATTTCCAATTTTAGAGCATATTTTTGCTTCACAATTAAAGTGTATATCTGACAATACGATTGTATCAAAAAACGAACACCAGGAGATATCTAAATTAAATGGATAATTTTTGCATTTATTTCATCAAATATTGGATCATGTGTAACAATAATTAATATGTGATTGTTTTTTAATTCATTTAGAAATTGAATGAATTTTTGTTTGGTAGATGCATCTAAGAAGTTAGTTGGCTCATCCATAATGATAACAGTTTTATCTTCTTTTAAAGCTTTTGAAATCTGATGTTTTTTCTTTTGACCATCAGATCCTTTTGATAATTTTTCATCATAGAAAAATGATATAAAAGGTTTTGAAGGAATATAAAGAAAATCATTTGTGGTTATATCATTTTTTCCATTGATTTTAATACACCCTCTATAGCGATTTGAAAATCCTAAAAGATTTTCAATCATTGTTGTTTTTCCAGACCCATTTTCTCCCTTTAACAAATAAATATTATTTTTCGATAAAGTTACCGAAATTTGCTTATGTAAAGGTTTGTCTCCTTGTGCTGTTCCAACATAATTCACAAAAGCAATATTTTCGATTATCTCAGAAGAACTTTCAGTTTCTTCTATATTTTCGATTCTTTTGATTTTATTAAATATAGGAGTGCATTCTTTATATTTTGAACGAAATCCAAAAATAAATTCTCCAGGACTCCATAACTGAGAAGTATAACTATTGAACAAATATATTGTGCTAAATCTGATTTCACCCTTTAAAGCAAAATAGCACACAAGAATTAACATTACAGTAATAAGCATGTTCAGGCTTCCGTAAGAGATAATGTTTAAATAAAATGAAACCGATTTGTTCTTTTTATTAATATCTTTTGCAAAGTTTCCTACACAAGTGTCATAAGAAGATTCATCTATCTGTTTATTTTCAAGAAAATGATCTTCCTTTGAAATTACATATTGATCATTCAACATTGATCTCAGTCTTGTCATTGCGTTTAATGTTTTTTCAGACTTTTCATCAATATCTTTTCCCATTTTCAAATTCAATGGGATAAATATCATTAGTAACACTAAGATTACGATTGCTATTTTCCAAGAATTAACAAATAGCATCCACAGAATAAATACAACTGAGAAAACATAGTAAATTAAACGGATAATCTCCACAAAAAAATATTTATTTGCTTTTTCGAATTCCTGTCCAGTCAATTGATTAATTTCTTCGAGTGATAAATCTGAATTGCGATAATTCCTGAACGAAATTTTATGAGATATCAATCTAACTAGATTGACATATGAATCTGCATAACACTTTTCTTCTGTAATATCCGTATAATAATCCATAATCTGGGTAACAAAAAAGAGAACAAAATAAAATACTGCAGTATATACAAAACAATTACTATCCTTATTTTCAACACATTGTATCAAATATGTCACAGTCAAAGGCGTGATAAGATATAAAACACGCGTTATTAAATACACAGTTGAAAAAGCAACAGCTGATTTTTTAGATGTCAACAAGAAGTGTTTCAGCATTATTAACCTCATCTTTTCTAGGAGAATCAATATAAACTAGTTCTATTAATTTGTACAAAGAATTTCTATTAACTTTCTTTGGCACTTTTATTATATCTTATTATTCTGCTCATTCATAAAAATAGCTAATCTGCAACCACACGATTGTAGATTAGCCAAATATTCAAATCTTTTGCACAATCCTTTGCCAGTCCTTCAGGATGTTCACTCTGCCATTTAGGGACCAGATATCTTGCAATTTTTTCATACGGAATACATCCAATTGCTTTTCTCCTCTCTCACACAAATTCGCTCTGATTTACCAACTCGGCATGAAAACACAAAAAATGCGTGCAATCGTAATTGATTACACGCATTTTTCACAATGGTGGTCCCAGGCAGAATCGAACTGCCGACACAAGGATTTTCAGTCCTTTGCTCTACCGACTGAGCTACAGGACCATTGGTTGCGAGGGAAGGATTTGAACCAACGACCTCCGGGTTATGGGCCCGACGAGCTACCAGGCTGCTCTACCTCGCGACAAGATATTTTTTGAGAAAAGCGGAGGAACTGGGATTCGAACCCAGGCGCCGGTTGCCCGACCTACCGGTTTTCAAGACCGGACCCTTCAACCACTTGGGTATTCCTCCATGTAAGTGGACCCTGAAGGACTCGAACCTTCGACCAGTCGGTTATGAGCCGACAGCTCTGACCAACTGAGCTAAGGGTCCAAGTTTGAGCTTTTCTCAAAAGTTATGGTAGCGAGGGTGAGACTCGAACTCACGATCTTCCGGGTATGAACCGACCGCTCTAGCCAACTGAGCTACCTCGCCATAACATGGTCGGGATGGCAGGATTCGAACCTGTGACCCCTTGATCCCAAATCAAGTGCACTACCAAGCTGTGCTACATCCCGATGAATATGGTGCGCCGGACAAGAGTCGAACTCGTAACCTTTTGATTCGTAGTCAAATGCTCTATCCAGTTGAGCTACCGGCGCGTTTACACTGAACAGTGCCTAAATAATATACCAAACTTTTTTGAAGAATGCAAGTGTTTTTTTTAACATTTTTTTCATTCTTTTTAACCAAACCCTTGGCGCTTGTTTATTATAGCAAATATATTTTATTTGTATAGTTTTATTTTCAATTATTTTTTACATTCATTTTCCAAAGTTCTATTTTCTGCATAAATACGCGTTAAAAAAAATGAGCAAATTTTGCTCATTTTTCTAAGACCAGAAAATCCAGTTAACAATATAGCCAGATAACACTGCTACTAACGTAAATGGAACACCAATTCTCATAAAATCTTTTGTACTGACTTCATATCCTTCTTTTTGAAGAATACCAATGCCTGTGATATTTGCGGATGCTCCTACTGGTGTCAAGTTTCCACCAAGCGTAGCTCCAATCAATAATCCAAAATACAGAAGATATGGTTCTACACCCATGGATGATGCAATACCACTGACAACAGGAAGCATTGTCGCAACATATGGAATATTATCCACAAATGCACTTATTACGACAGAAGCAAATACGATTAACGTATACATGCCAAACAAGGAATTTCCACCAACCTTAACAAACGCTTCAGCAATCGCGTCAATTACACCTGCTTCTGTAATACCGGCGATAACAATAAACAAACCAGCTAATAATAGTAATGTCTGATAATCAAACTTTTCTTTAAAGATTTCTACAATGAAAGCTGTACTCTTTTGACGAATACTTTCATATATACATCCAATAACCGCAAACGTCACACAGATCAATCCATTTGTAATCGATGGTTTATCTGGAAACTGGCTGGCAAAAATCAAAGACAGCACAACACCAACCATCAATACTGATGGAACATGATCTTCTACAACAGTTGTGACTTCCTGATGTACTGGATTACTGTTCTTTCTAAAGATATATAGAAGAATAGGAATTGTCATCAGTGCCCCAACTTCAGTAGGCAGACAGATTGATGGTCTTCCTAAAAACACAAAGAAATCATTAAAACTCATATTTGCTGCAGCACCTAGAAGAATACTTGTCGTATCTCCAACAAGTGTTGCTGCACCCTGCAGGTTACTTGATACCGCGATAGAAATAATGACAGGTACTGGATTTGTATCCAGTTTTCTGCATACTTCCAATCCAATTGGCGCAACCATCAAGACAGTCGCAACATTATCTACAAATGCACTGACTACTCCTGCAAATAAAGATAAGGCAACAACTGCCCACTTTACATTTGGAACAATCTTCAATAGCTTTTCAGCCATTCTCATAGACATGTTGCTTTCAATAAACAATTCCACAACAACCATGATGCCTGAAAGCATTAAAATAATATTCCAGTCAACCGCAAAGAACACTTTTGAAACAGGTAATATTCCTGTTACCACAAAAATACATGCAGTTACTAATGCTGTAATATATCGATAATCTGGAAGTGCTAATAGACACACGTACATTCCAGCAAATAAAATCAACGCAAACGTCATATAATCCCCTTTCAATCTCGAATATTCTACCAAAATCCATACAAAAAGAAATATACACTTCAGCATTTTTGAAAAATTATTAATTTTATATTAATAGACGTGCAATTTAAACATAGATAACAGATAATTATTTTGTAAAAATGCAGGAGAATAATTATGAAAAAAAAGACCAGAATCACGATCATTGTATCGGTATGTATTATGATTGCCGCTGTTGGCATTTATTTTTTACTCCACGCCTTTCAAACAGGCTCCAGCAGTGAAACGATCTATGTTCAAAAAGTATCCACTGTTACTGGTTCTTCCTACACAGAAAATCGTTATTCCGGTGTTGTAGAATCTCAGGAAACATTAGATATCAACCAAGATAGTTCTAAAACAATTGCGGATGTATATGTAGAAGCAGGACAACAAGTCAAAAAAGGAGATAAGCTCTTCTCTTATGACACAACAGAAGCTTCTAATTCCATTGCACAGAAGAAATTAGATATCGAAGCACAAAACAACGAAATTGAAGCACAGAACAATACCATTGCTGATTACAAAACAGAAATCAATAATGGTGGTGACAAAGTTGAAATCCAGGCGCGTATCAATGACGCAAACTATGCGATCCGTCAGGCACAGAATACAATCAAGTCCACACAGACAGAAATTGATCAATTAAACAAACAGATTGAAACTTCCACAGTCACTGCCACAATTGACGGCATCATTAAAGAAGTTAACAGAGATGGCGGAACAGATCAGAACGGTAATACAAAACCATTGATTTCTATTACACAGACAGGTGAATTCAGAGTCAAAGGTACAATCAGTGAAATGGGATCTATTTCTGAAGGCAGTTCTGTTATTGTTAGAAGCAGAATCAATGAAGATCAGATTTATAAAGGAACTGTCACAAAAGTAGAAACAGAACCACAGACAGACAATAACAATTACTACTATGGATCTGATTCTGGTGAATCTGCTTCTAAATACCCTTTCTATGTCACTTTAGATAACAATGATGGTCTAATGCTCGGGCAGCATGTATATATTGAACCAGATAATGGTCAATCCAGTGTTAAACAAGGTATCTGGCTGGATTCTAGCTTTATTGCCTATGATGATAATGGAGATCCATATGTATGGGTTTCTGAAAATGAAAAGCTGAAGAAAAGAAAAGTTGAACTTGGCGAAACTGATGATGAAATGTATACAACAGAAATCAAGTCTGGTTTAAGCAAAGATGACTATATTGCATGGGTAGATGATTCTTATAAGGAAGGAATGAAAACAACAACAGAATACCAGATGGAAACGGATGGTGAAACGTATGCTTCTTGATTTAAAGAACATCTATAAAAACTATGGAAAAGAACCAATGATCGTTCCTGTTTTAAAAGATGTCAGTTTACAGGTAAATGAAGGTGATTATATCGCAATCATGGGACCTAGCGGCTCTGGTAAAACAACATTAATGAATATCATTGGCTGTCTTGATCGTATGAGTGATGGAACTTATCTTTTTGACAATGAAGACATTTCAAAAATGAATGACAATGCTTTAAGTGATCTGCGTCTGCATAAGATTGGATTCGTATTTCAGAACTTCAATCTTCTCAGTGCTGAAACAGCACAGGAAAACGTTGCACTCCCTTTGATTTATGCAGGTGTCAGCAAAGAAGAAAGAAAAGAGAGAGCACAAGATGCATTGAATAAAGTTGGTCTTGGAGATAGAGTTTCCTTTAAGCCAAATCAGTTATCTGGCGGTCAGAAACAACGAGTTGCGATTGCTCGCGCAATTATCAATCATCCTAAAATTCTGCTTGCGGATGAACCAACAGGTGCATTAGATCAGGCAAGCGGAAAACAGGTCATGGAATTATTTCAATCATTAAATGATGAAGGTGTTACGATCATTATGATTACGCATGATGCAAATGTTGCATCCCATGCAAAAAAGACACTTCATATCATTGATGGTGAAATTATTGAAAATAAGCAAGGAGGAACAATATGAAACCTTCTGTAAAAAAAGGAGTCATTATCACATCTGTATGTGCTGTTGCCATCGGAACAATCGTTGGTGTCAAGATCTACATGGATTCAACAAATACGATTGAAGTCAATTCCGTTGCTTCACTAAATACAGGCTACTGGGATAGCCCTTCTACTTCAACAGGATTTGTATCCAACAGTGATACACAGTCAATCTTCTATGATGCCTCTAAAACAATTACACAGATATTTGTTTCAGAAGGTCAGCAAGTCAGCAAAGGTGATCCACTATTATCTTATGACTTAACCACATTACAAAGTTCTGTAGACTCTAATCAATTAGAAGTTGAAAAAACACAAAATGCGATTACACTTGCAGAACACGAATTAAAAAAGCTGTTAAATACAACACCTATCCCTGATGCAACGCCAATGCCTGAACCAACAGAAGTACCTGATCCAAAACCTGTACCTCTACCTTCCATTCCTGAAAAAGATGAAAATGGATTCTCTCCATATATTCTTTCTCTTTCACAGGCAGAAAAGAATATTGCTTCCTATAAGATTTATTATGCTTCTACAGACAGTGATGATTTTTCTGAAAATATTGCACCTGAAAAAGGCCCAATGGATGAACCATCATTGTGGCAGGAAGAAAGAATTTCTAAAGAATACGGAAAAGCATGCTGGTACTGGATTGCATATACATATACAGATGGTTCAACAAATGCATACGATGTAAAAGATGCGGTGGAATATATCAATGACTCACAGCCAATCCCTGCTGAAGAAATCGATTTAGCAGGCACCAAAAAGAATCCATATGTCTTCAAGCTTTGTGAAGAAAGTGAAAATGCAGACAATGGTATTGTTTATGGAAAACTCTTTTTAGACAACGCAGATCAGAATCTATATTTCAGATTTGATGTGTATGCAAAAAATGATGCAGATGAATGGGAAGTTGATTCTTCCTGGCTTGTTCGCAGTGATAAGTTTGCATCCACGCAATCTATGAATGAAGGTGACATGTATTCTGTGATTTCTCATACAAAAGAAGAACAAAGATACGAAGAAATCGAACAAGAAATCGAACAGGAGCCGGAATTTGATCCAAATGGCTATACGCAGGTTGAACTCGCAAAAGCAATCCGTGATAAAAAATACCAGCTCAAAACACTTGATCTGGATTTAAGAAAAGCACAGCTTTCCTTAAATGAAAGCAAACAGCTGTTAAGTGATGGTGTTGTACGTGCAAAAAGAAATGGTGTTGTGCGTAAAGTTGGCGATGTATCCAATCCTCCGCAAGATGGCAGTGCATTCTTAGAAGTTGCTGGTGGACAAGGAACATACATCCAGGGAACTGTCAGTGAATTAATGCTTGATCAGATTAAAACAGGCGATACGATTTCAGGTTACAGCTGGACAAGCGGCAATACAATTACTGCTACGATCGACAGTATTGATACTGTCCCTGCCTCTGGAAACAATTACTATAACGGCTCTGGCAATCCAAACGTCAGCTACTATGGATTCGAAGCATATGTAGAAGATTCCACATCTCTTCAGTTAGGTGAATACCTAGAATTGACTCTCAGCACTGATGCAGCCGATACAACAAGTTCCATCTGGCTGTCAAAAGCATATGTCAGACAAGATGGAAATAAATACTATGTATTTAAAGATGATCATGGAAAGCTGAAGAAACAATACGTAACAATTGGCAAGATCGTCTGGGGAGATACAATCGAGATCAAAGATGGTCTTTCCGATACAGACTACATTGCATTTGCTTACAGTAAAAACGCAAAAGAAGGAATCAAGACAAAGAATTCTTCACAGGAGGCATTATGATTGAAAATATTCGTTTATCATTCCGTGGAATCTTCGCACACAAAATGCGTTCCTTCTTGACAATGCTAGGTATTATCATTGGTATTGCTTCCATTATCGCTATTGTTTCTACTATCAAAGGAACAAATGATCAGATTGAAAAGAATCTGATTGGTTCTGGAGATAACACAGTGAAAGTTTCTTTATACCAGGATGACTGGGAATACTCCTTTGATTCTGGTTTACCAGGTGGAATTCCAGTTGTTTCTGAAGAAACACTAGAATCTTTAAGATCAATTGATCACGTTGAAGGTGCTACGCTGTATCGTTCCAGGCAGAATTATCAGACAATCTACCGTAATAATACTTCACTGGATGGTGGATATATTCTTGGTGTTCAGCAGGATTATTTCTCTATTGCAGGATTAACCATCAAAAAAGGAAGAGGCATTACAGATGCAGATAACAAGCACTATGCACAAGTTGCGGTATTAGATGAGACGAGTGCACAGCTTCTCTTTGGAGAAACAGATCCAATTGGCAAGACAATCGAAATCAAAAATATACCATTCACAATAGTTGGTGTATGTGCAGATAAAGAAAAGTTTGAACCATCTATGGACAGTATCGATGACTATTGGACATACAATCAGTCTTCAGGTTCAAAAGTATATGTACCATCAGAATCATGGCCTATTTTCTATCAGTTTGATGAGCCACAGAATGCAATATTAAAAGTTGATGCAACTTCCAATATGACATCTGTTGGAAAAGAAGCCGCAAACATCTTAAATACATATGTTTCTTCATCCAGCATTCAATACAAGGCACAAGACTTGCTCAAGCAGGCAAAAGACATCCAGTCTCTATCACAGTCAACAAATGCAATGCTGATATGGATTGCTGGTATTTCATTACTTGTTGGCGGTATTGGCGTTATGAATATTATGCTTGTTACAGTTACGGAAAGAACAGGAGAAATTGGCTTAAAGAAAGCCATTGGTGCTAGAAAGAAAGCAATCATGTCTCAATTCTTGACAGAAGCTGTTGTATTAACTTCCATTGGTGGTATTGTTGGTGTATTTACCGGAATCGGCCTAGCACAGCTGATATCCATGTTAAACGGTACTCCAGTATCCATCAGTGTTCCAGCTTCTCTATTATCTGTTCTATTCTCCATGGCAATTGGTATCATCTTTGGCTTACTGCCAAGCTATAAAGCAGCAAATCTTGATCCAATTGAAGCACTACGTCATGAATAACAAGATCACAAAGATCTTGTTTTTCTTTTATGGCTGAATATGTATAATGGATGCATGGAAATCAAATTAACAAAAGAAATCGAAGACTTTTTAGACCGCTGCAGATATAACATCTACAATGATACAAAAAATGAATTTGTCGGTCTGCACGTCACAAAAGCAGAAGAAAAAGCAGTACAGAATGAAATGAGAGATGCAGGATTCGCAGAATTCTTACAAGAGGAAGAAAACTGGCCTTCCCTGTTCTTATCAAAGAAAGAATGGGAAAAGAGTCCATATCACGCTAATGTATCTTTAGATCTTATCCGTGATGCGCATTTCTCCTATGAAAAGAATAAAGTAACAGGAAGAGAGCTCTTTAACGTAGACGCTATTCAAAAAGATCCCAATCGAGAACTCAATGACTGGATGAAACTAAGAGCAATGGATAGCAGCTTTGAAGCTATCTATCTCTATCAGGATGATCAGGACTGGATGATTGATGCACCATCTGAAGCTGCAACAAATAACATCTGTGCAGAAAAAGCACATGGAAAAGTACTTACATTTGGTTTAGGGATTGGATATTTCATCTATATGGCAATGGCAAATCCAAACGTTACAGAAATTACATGTGTAGAGAAATCTGAAGAAGTCATTGCAATGTTTAAGCGTTTTAT
>Ga0129311_1001927_pt1 | contig 13546 bp, 12 predicted proteins | sample Go1ome_FD_94435 | JGI IMG/M metagenome (GOLD analysis project Ga0129311, IMG submission 94435) | Western lowland gorrila individual fecal microbial communities from Wisconsin, USA - Go1022B metagenome | ecosystem: Host-associated > Mammals > Digestive system > Large intestine > Fecal | place... | reverse complement strand
GTAGTTTTTGGGGAAAGGGGCATTATACTCTATTTTTGCCAGAAACAGCATACCTCACAAAAAATGATATAAAAAGGGAGCTGGAAAAAATGATTATCTCATTTTTTTCACAGCCCCTTTTTTATACATTTGATATTTTCTCCCATTTGTCCTTTGGCAATCCTATCTGCATCTTTGGACTTATCGATATAGCCAAGCCGGGTCGGTACCAATCTGGCAGCAATGACTGCCAGAATCACCAGAATGACAATTAGTTCTATCAGGGTAAATCCTCGCCTCTTCCGATAATCATTTATTTTAAACATAAATAATCACGTCATATTTAATTTGCAAATATACAATATCATTATGCAAATGCGATTTCCATGGATAATGGATAATATTAAATTTTTGTGAAAATTTAAGAAAAACTTTAATTTTTCTTTCTATACTGAAAATGAAGGTAAGGAGATTAGAGATGGCTCGGCAAATTCATTTGCAGGGGATTAGAAAAGGGAGGTTAATCTATGTCTCAAACGGTTATTGAGGTTTCACATCTTTCTAAACAATATATGAAGAAAAAAGTCTTAGATGATGTGTCATTTAAGATTGAGAAGGGCGTTATCTGTGGTCTGATTGGTCCCAATGGAGCAGGTAAAACAACCATTATGAAGATTTTAGGTGGTTTGGTGCTTCCTACAGATGGCAGCTTTAAATTATATGAGTCTTCCTCCAATGAGGATCTGGCAGTTGCCCATGAGAGAAGTCGTATGTCCTTTATTATTGAGACGCCATATGCCAAACAGAAGATGACGGCTAAGGAGAATCTGGAAAAGATTCGAATTATGCGTGGTATCCCCAATAAGGAAAGGGTGGATGAGGTGCTGAAACTAGTGGGCCTGGAAAATGTGGGCCGTAAAAAAGTGGAAGCGTTCTCTTTAGGTATGAGACAGAGACTGGGGATTGCCATGGCTCTTCTTGGAAAACCAGAGGTGCTTATTTTAGATGAACCTGTCAATGGTCTGGATCCAGAGGGTATTGTAGAAATTCGTGAATTGCTTTTGAAATTAAATAGGGAAGATCATGTAACTATTTTAATTTCCTCCCATATTTTAAGTGAGTTGTCTATTTTATGTACTCACTATATGTTTATGAATCATGGAAAAATTATTAAGAATTTATCCAGGGAAGAGTTGGATCATAAAACCAGAGAGTCCTATCACATTCATACCGATGACGATGCCAGGGCTCTGGCTATCCTACAGAATACTTGTCGTATAGAGAAGTATGAGGTGGAAGATGACGGGGCACTTAGAATTTTTGATGGACTGGATCAAATTCGTGATATTTCCAAAGCTCTTTATGATGAGGGGGTAATTCCGCTGGAACTCACGCCAGTATCAGCAAACCTGGAGCAGTTCTATCTGGATTCATTGGGAGGCGAATAATATGTGGAATGTTTGTAAATCAATACACTATGCTATTCTAAGGGATATTTGGTTTGTGATACTGCTGATTGCAACCCTGCTGGTTCCTGTACTTGAATTATTATTTACAGTGGGCTTTTATCATCTGCAGGAGCTCACAGGAAGTGAGTACTTTGCAGAAGTGGTGCCGGCAAGTGGAATGCCCTTTGTTTTCTTAAGCGTCATGTTTCTTGTGTCCCGGGTGGCTGGCTGGGATCAGGTGGATAAAACGATTAACTATGAAATTCTGTCTGGTAAGAGGAAAGCCATGTCTTATATGGGCAGAACCCTGCTTTCTATTCTTTGGGCGCTTCTTATTTATTTTGTACAAAAGATTCTTCCCGGCCTTGTTTTTACCATCCTACATGGTTGGGGAAATATGTGTCCGGCAAATGAGATTGTCCTGCGCATGACGCTGGTGATGCTTCCTCTTATGAGAATGTTATGCTTTATGATTTTCTTTATCTTCTTATTAAGAGAGAGCATGAAGGCTTTTATTCTGGCTGTTTTCTGTGTGCTGGAACTGCCAGTACTCCTGATTAAGATTATTATGGATGCTCTGAAGATAGAGAAAGAAACATTCCTTTGGCTTCATTCCAATCTAGCAGCTGATTATCTCACAGGTTTTTCTAACTACAGTTTTGATTATGTGAATGGGGAAGATGTGCAGGTGGTAAAGTCTTTCCTGCAAATGAATGTGGCTCGTGAAATTGTTATTGTCAGTCTTGTCTTTAGTATTATTTATTTAATCCTGGGATATGTATCATTCTCCAAGAGAGATGCCAGATAAGGGAGGTGGAAGTATGAATAAAAAGAATATGAAAAATCTCTATGCTTCCATTTTCTATAGTCTGAAAAAGACTGGGATGCTGAGGACTATATTCTTATTAATTGCCTTGCTTGAGGTGGTTACCATTGTGGGACCTTTTATGGATCATGATTCCTGGGGAACACCCATGAGTGCAAGCTTTTATATCTCTGCTTATATGAATGAAAATGTGATGTTCCCATTTATGTTCATGGGCTTTTTAGTGGGAGTTGTTTGTGCAGGAGGATTTGGAGATAAGACAGCCAATTATGATATTCTTTGTGGCTATAGCAGATGGCAGGTGTTTAGAGCCCAATCCCTTGTATCTATGGGCATCTCATTTGCGTCCACATTTATTTTGAACTCTCTGCCGGTGCTTGTGTGCCTGCTTGTATGGGGGCCGGGAGACCATATGTCGATGAGGGACTTATGGATTCGATATTTGATGACAAGCGTTGTATATGTGAGATTTGCCACCATATTGATTTTTCTTTCCTATGCCATTCGCAATGTGTTTATCAGTGGGCTTTTTGGTTACTTTTTCATGTGTATGGCGGAGATTCTTCCTGCGGCGGCAGGAGAGATGAATGCCAAGTCACCAATTCTTGCCTCAAATATGTTTTTCCAATGTCAATACATTCAGGCTTATTACGCCATGGGAGTAGAATATTCTGGTGGTAGTTTTAATGCCAGCATGGACCCTCAAATGATATTAACAATTATCATATCTACAATTCTTGGAGGGCTGGTTTTCCTGACATTTGGCTATGTAATCTTTAAGAAATATGATTTCAGGTAGGAGGGGCGTATGAAGAATTTAGATATTTCAACAATTATAATCAATGGAATTTTCGCTGTATTCTTTCTCTTCTTTCCTGGTATTACCGACAAGTATAAGTCTACAGCCTGGAGGATTGTTTATATCGTTCCATTTCTGCTTGATTTAATCATGCTAGGAGTGGGTGGCTATGAGAAATGCATGCTGCCTGTATATATAGGGGCAGTTCTGGCGAGCTATGGATTCTTCTTTGATAAAAAAAGAGTAAAACAACTCATGGCAGTTCTATTTGTGATGGCTCTTATGATTACCATTCCTATTTGTCAGAATAGTAAACTCTATCGAGGAAAGAAATATCATTATTATTTTGAAGAAATGACAAATGAGATGCAGAAGCATTACATTCTGGCAGATTATAAGAATATTGATCTGGATGCTCTGATAGACAAGTACGACCCTGCCTTTCGAGAGGCTCAAAAGAAGAATGATGGAATTCTTTATTATGAATCCATGATTAAATTCATAGCAGAATTCCCAGATGGTCATGTATATTTTTATCCGATTGATAGGGAGAATGAGGATTATGTGCAGGCTTGTGATAATATTCTGGGCAATGATTATGGGCTTTCTCTGGTAAAACTGGACCAGGGGGGATACGCTGCTGCAGATGTGGCAAGTGGTGGCGACGCTAGCAAATCCTTAAAGGAATCCGGTATTCATAACGGTACGATTATTACTTCCTGGGGTGGAAAGTCTATAGAGGACTATAGGGATGACATTACGCTGATTGAATACAATATGCCCATTAAAGAAAACTATGACTTCATGCTGCCTCTATATGTGGCAGGAAAGGGTAAAGATACAGTGGATGTGACCTATCTGAATGATAAGGGAGAGGAAGAGAAAGTAACCCTTACAGCCATGGGTCCATATTATGATCGCTTTTCTGATATGCAGGATAAGTTATTTGATGGGATAGAAGCAGGGAATCTTGCTGTTCAGGATATCAATGAGGATACGGCGGTAATACGTATCAAGATGATGATGTTTGATTCGGAATCTGCGAATAATGGCGAATACTCAGCTATGCAACAGGAATTGGAAACAAAGGTAAAAGAATTAAAAGAAGCTGGTAAAAGCAACCTGATTCTGGACATGAGAAGGAATGAGGGTGGCGATCCCTACATGATTAAGTCCATCTTTGCTGTATTCGCTCCAAAGGGAGAACATGAACAGTTATATACGGCCAAATACGATGAAAAGAAAAACGGCTATGTATTTGATGAAAAAGGCAGGATGATTCCCAATGAGAAAATCATTTATCAGGGAGAGGATATGTGGCACGATGGGAAGATTTACTTGTTAGTGAATGCGGAGTGTATCAGTGCTGGGGATCATACAGTATATGAAATGTCTCAATATCCAAATGTTACAGTTATTGGCCTTACCCAGTCCAACGGATCTGGCCAGGCAGTATCACAGCATATGACAGAGGCATCTGATTACTATTCCTTCTCAGAGTATCCGGTTTTAAACGAAGATGGGTCCTTTCTTGTGGATGCAGATGCAAATGGACTTGTAAGTCAGCGTCTGTCCCTTGATGTAAAGATTCCAATGGATCAGGATGGAGTAGAAAAAATTTGTAATCCAGATGAGGATTATGAGCTGGATTATACGGTGAAGTATGCAGAGGAAAATCAGTAGAAGAAACCTGGAAGGTCAGAGTCAATATGATCTATATGGCTAGGTAAAGATAAGGTAATAAGTCTTGTTCGTGATATACTAGCGGTATCGGAACAAGACTTATCTTTTGTTCAATAAAAGGAATGCGCAACCCATTTGCATGGAAAGGGAGGCGCGGGTGAGGGAACATGACAAGAGTATTTATTGTGGAAGATAATAAAGAAATTTCGTCTCTGCTTTCTTCTTTTTTGGAAAGTCAGGGCTATCAGGTACGGACGGCACTTGACGGCATGGAGGCCAGAGATGGACTAAAGGATAAGAACTATGACATAGTGCTTATGGATCTTATGTTACCTTTTATTAGTGGGGAGACCCTTATTAAGGAGTTAAGGGAATATTCCGATGTGCCGGTTATTGTACTTTCCGCCAAGTCTATAATGGATACCAGACTTGAGGTACTGAGAGCGGGAGCGGATGATTATATTCTGAAGCCTTTTGACCTGAATGAAGTGCTTGCGCGAATTGAGGTTGTGCTTAGAAGAAGCGGTAAGGATAAAGGTCAGGAAAAGGGAGCGGAACTTAGGTATCTGGGACTTAGACTTTTTCCAGAGGAGCATAAAGCGGAATTTGAAGGAAAACCCATTTCATTTACCAAGAAGGAACTTTTGATTCTGCAACTCTTTTTTGAAAATCCCAGCAAGACCTTTACCAAGGCCAATATTTACGAGGCTGTATGGGGAGAGGACTATTGCTATGAGGATAATACGGTGAATGTGCACATGAGTAATCTTCGTAACAAGCTAAAGAAAGAAACCAGTCAGGAAATTATTGAAACGGTATGGGGTATTGGCTATCGCCTAAAGTCAGCAGGCAAATGAGTTGCCCATAGAAGAGAGGAAAGAACGTGGTATTACTAAACTGGATAATCATTGCCATCCTTCTTACATTTGCTTTGGGAGAATTGATTTATATTTTGCTAATTAAGGGATCCCTCAGAGAAATTGCCAGGGAAATGGCCAGAACCAGAGAAAGTTCATACGACAGACAGATTCAGATTCGATTATCGGATCCAGATCTGGAGAAAGCTACAACTGAAATCAATCGAAATCTTGATTTTCAGAAGTCTCTGAAATCTGAGGCCGAAAAGTCAGAGAGAGAGATGAAGCAATCCGTTTCTGATATTGCCCACGATTTGCGAACTCCCCTTACTGTGGTTAAGGGTAATCTTCAAATGCTGGGGAATGAAGAAGGACTTTCTCCGGACAGCAAATCCTATCTCCGGATTTGTCAGGAGAAGACAGACCTTCTGAAAGACATGGTGGATAATTTCTTTGAACTATCTGTACTGGAAAGTGATAGTCAGGCACTTGAATTATCCAAGGTTGATGTGAAAGAAACCTTGATACGGTTTATCCTGGATCATGAGACGGTAATTCGTCAGAATAATCTGGAGCCAGAGCTGAATCTTCCGGAAGAAGCTATCTTTCTTATGGGAGATGAGAGACTGCTGCTTCGTATGTTCAGTAATTTGCTCAATAATATTCTGAAGTATGCAAAGGATTCCTTCTCTGTGGAACTAAAAGTGAACCCGGATGAAAAGGTGGAAATCCTATTTGCAAATGAACTGTGTCAGGGTAGAAACCTGGGAGGAGATGGGCTTTCTGTGGATCATCTTTTTGACCGTGCCTATCGGGGAGATACAGCGAGGCAGACCTCTGGAGCGGGACTTGGCCTTTACATCGTAAAACTCCTGGCGGAAAAGCAGGGAGGCAGTGTATATGCTCAAATTTCTGAGAATCAACTTGAATTCCATATTCTATTAAATCGGCTGGATTTATCCGAAAAATAGGGATGAGTCATAGGCAAATAAAGATTTAGGAACGAGGTCAAAATACGCATTGACGTCGGTCTTTTTCTATGTATTTTTATGATTTATAAGGAATTCGTGCTAAAATGAATGGGTACAAGTCAAAAATAAGGGGAGGTAAGTTTATGTTCCATATTCTGGTAGTTATTTATCAAAAAAATATAGAAGATATTAAGTCCTTACCTGCTATGCTCAAGTTTCAGGAAAGACATGAAGATGTGAGTCTTATTGTTGTGGACAATTCCAATCATGATTTTAAATCAAAAGGACTTCCCAATCATTTAAAAGAAAAAGTAATCTATATCCGAAATGAGGAGAATTTAGGAATCGCAAAAGCTTATAATATTGGAATCAATAAAGCGGAAGAATTACTGGATATTCCTTCTGGTACTGTGGATTTAGACACAGATGGCTGGATTATGTTTTGTGATGATGATACAGACTTTAAGGAACGCTATTTTGAGCATGCCTATACCCTGGCAAATAAAGTGCTACAGTTGGAAAGAAGAAATCTTTCCCAGGGACACAAGATTAGTATTATCACCGGAATGATGGAGAGTGCAGGAAAGCCTTTATCTCCAGTGCATAGATATCAAAGATATAATACTAAGGCCAATTTCATTACCAAAGCAGGTGTCTATATGAAGGCAGATTGTATTAATAGTGGAATGGCAGTGAGACTGTCCAGTTTAATTCTGGTACATGGTTTTGATGAAGAACTCTTTCTTGATATGACGGATCATGCCTTAATCTACAAACTGGAACAGGCGGGGATTGGTCATATGCTGGTTATGGATGAGAAGGCTCAGCAGACCTTCTCTGGACGAAACGAAACTAGTCGTGAGAAGAGACTTGCCAGATATGAAATTTACAAGAAGGATTATAAAACCTTCTGCCTTCTTACAGGTAAGTCAAAGTTTTATGAAAATTCAGAAATTATAAAAAGACGAATCGGTCTTGAAATACATCGGGGGAAGACATGAGAAAGGATATTGCTGTAATATTTGACTTTAATGGTACCTGCATTTTTGATGGAAAGTATCACAATGCAGCCTGGAAAGCGTATTGTGAAGAACTTACCATGCAAAAACTTTCTGAGGCAGACGTGGATGCTTTCATTGTAGGGCATACAGCAAAAGAAATTTTGGAACACTTTGTTGGCTATGAATTAAGTGATTCTATGGTTCAGCAGTTCTCAGAAGAAAAGGAGAGAATCTACCGGAATCTAATTGCAAAAGAAAATCTGGAACTTGCTCCGGGACTGGAAACCTTTTTGAATTTCCTGCTTCTGGCGGGAATTCCAAGAGCCATTGCCTCCGTGGCAGACTTGGCCAATATGAATATGTATTTTGAAAGATATAATCTGGAGAGATGGTTCAAATGGGAGAATGTGGTGATTGGCGCTGGAAATATTCCTTTGAAACCCCATCCGGATCTTTATCTTGCTGCCATTGATAAGCTGGGAGTAGCTGCTGAGAATTGTCTTGTTTTTGAAGACAGCCTCTCAGGCGTAGAGGCAGCATATGTGGCAGGCGTCAGTCATATCATAGCTGTTATAGGAGATAGCTGGAGGACAGAACTGGAAAAGAAACCTGGTGTCTATTCAATGATTCATGATTTTACAGAATTAAATCCTGAGAATTTCGCTTAAATATTTGGATATCAAATATTCATAAGAACTGCTCCTGATTTTGTTCAGATGAGTTTCGCGAAGGAATTCTTTATGATAGAATGGGAGTGTTCGGAGGTAAATTATTTTGAGCAATAGAGATCGATTTGATAAGGATGACATCAAGAAGGGCCTTGTACTTGCAGGTGCTCTTTGTATTGTTGTCCTTTTTTATTTGTTAATTGGAAAAATTGGTGTGATTTTTGCAGGGATTAATAAATTGCTGAATGCCATGTCACCGGTAATTATTGGCTGTATCATCGCATTTCTTTTGAATCCAATTGAGAATGTGTTTGAGAAATGGTTTCGCAAATTCTTTGCCTGGTCATCCAGAAAGAAACCTCGCATACACCACAAGGGCACAGCATCTAAAACGGCCAAGCATTTAGCGGTAGCCTGTACCATGCTTGTTTTTGTAGCTTTGATTTTCACATTTTTAAGTATTCTGATTCCACAGCTTAGAGATTCTATTATGAAGCTCTATGACAATATTCCTTCTTATATCGATAGTATTGAAAAGTTTGGAAACAGATTCCTGAAAAAGAACCCTGATTTAGAGAACGTAGTAAGTGAATATTTAGATAATGCAGAAACCAATGTGCAGAAGATGATTACAGACAGACTTCTTCCTAACATGGATACCATTATCAAAACGGTTTCTACAGGTATTGTTGGTGGCTTGAAGTTCGTTTTGAATTTCATTATCGGTATTATTGCAGCAATTTATATTCTGGGAACCAAGGATGTACTTTCTGCCCAGGGCAAGAAAATCATTTATGCTATTTTCAATAAAAAACGTGGTAACAGCGTGCTTTATAGTCTGGATCGTATAAATGTGATTTTCTCTGGATTTATCAATGGTAAGATTGTTGATTCCATTATTATTGGAATTCTCTGTGCCATTTTCTGTGCCATTACAAAGATGCCATACGGCGTTTTGATTAGCGTTATTGTAGGTGTTACCAATATCATTCCTTTCTTTGGACCATTCATTGGTGCTGTACCATCCATTTTCCTGGTACTGGTAGAATCCCCAAAGATGTGTGTGGTATTTATTATCTTTATCATCGTCCTTCAGCAGGTTGATGGAAATGTCATTGGACCATTAATTTTGGGAGATTCCACAGGACTTTCATCCTTCTGGGTGCTTTTTGCCATCCTGGTGGGCGGAAATCTCTTCGGATTTGCAGGAATGCTTCTGGGAGTACCGGTATTTGCCTGCATTTATACTCTGGTTACGGTTATGCTTCGAGATGGCTTAGAGAAGAGAGGTCTTACCAACAAAACTTCTTACTACAAGAATCTAAGGGGCTTCGACCAGAATGGTAAGCCGATTCACGGACCTAAGCTGAAAACCGAATCTCCGAAGGCAAGAAGAAAACGCCTGCAGCAGATGGAACGCCTGCAGAAAGCTGGTGTGGTTTTCGAAAAGGTGACTCATGCCATTCCAAATGGATTGCGCCACGAAGAGGATGGAGAAGGAGTAAATTCTGAAAAAGATGAGCTTCCTGTAAAGAATGAAGCTATCGCAAAGAATGAAGGTGCTACAAAGGATGAAGGTGCCACAAAGGATGGTTTATCATAGAAGAAAGACTCTTCATCAAAGGAATAGCTACCTTACATAACGTAAGAAAATGAAAATTTGGAAAATGTAGATTTCATATAAAAGTTTTGGCTTGAATATGATATAATGCTGATTTGTTGGGCAATGTTGCCCTTTTAATAGAGAAATTACCAGGAGGAACTTCTAATGTCACAGTATAATCATAAACTGATTGAAGCGAAGTGGACAAAGAAATGGGAAGAGAAGCCAGTCAATGTTGATGACGGTCAGAAAGAAAAATATTACTGCTTGGATATGTTCCCTTATCCATCAGGAAATGGTCTTCATGTAGGACATTGGAGAGGCTATGTTATCTCTGATGTATGGAGCCGTTATCAGATGATGAACGGTAAGTATGTTATCCACCCAATGGGATGGGATGCATTTGGACTTCCTGCTGAAAACTATGCGATTAAGAATGGAATTCATCCATCTATTTCAACTAACGCAAATATTAAGAACATCAAGAGACAGATTAAGCAGATCGGTGCCATCTATGATTGGGATCGTGAAGTAAATACAACAGATCCTAAGTTCTACAAGTGGACACAGTGGATCTTTGAACAGATGTATAAGCAGGGACTTGCATATGAAAAAAAGATGCCAATCAACTGGTGTCCATCATGTAAGACAGGTCTTGCAAACGAAGAAGTTAAGGATGGTTGCTGTGAGCGTTGTGGTTCACAGGTAACTAAGAAGAATATTCGTCAGTGGATGCTGAAGATTACAGCTTATGCTGATCGCCTGCTCGATGGCCTTGAAGGTCTTGACTGGCCTGAAAAGGTTAAGAAGATGCAGAAGGAATGGATCGGTAAGTCTCAGGGTGCTGAAGTTAATTTTAAGGTTGCAGACAGTGATGAAGTAATCACAGTTTATACAACACGTCCGGATACACTTTATGGTGCTACATTCATGGTTATTGCTCCGGAAGCTGAAATTGCCAAGGGTCTTGCTACGGATGAAACACGTGAAGCAGTAGAAGCTTACATCAAAGCTACATCACAGAAGTCTTCCGTAGAGCGTATGGCTGATCATGACAAGACTGGTGTATTTACTGGTTCTTATGCAATCAACCCTCTGAATGGCAAGCAGATTCCTATCTGGCTTTCTGACTATGTTCTTGCTGATTACGGTACAGGTGCAATCATGTGTGTACCAGCTCATGATGACCGTGACTTTGAATTTGCAAAGAAATTTGATCTTCCAATTATTCCAGTTATTTCTCCAGATGGAAAACCTATGGAAAATATGGAAGTAGCATATACAGATGCTAAGGGTATCATGATCAATTCCGGTGAATGGAATGGCATGAAGTCAGAAGACCTGAAAGTACAGGCTCCTCAGATTATTGAAGAGAAGGGCTTTGGTAAGGCTAAGACAAATTACAAGCTTCGTGACTGGGTATTCTCACGTCAGAGATACTGGGGGGAACCAATTCCAATCATTCATTGTCCAAACTGTGGTGAAGTACTTGTTCCTGAAAATGAACTTCCTCTGGAACTTCCAGATGTTGAAAAGTATGAACCAACAGGTACCGGTGAATCTCCACTTGCTACCATTGATAGCTGGGTAAATTGTAAGTGTCCACAGTGTGGCGCTGATGCTAAACGTGAAACAAATACAATGCCTCAGTGGGCTGGTTCTTCTTGGTACTTCCTGAGATATGTGGATCCTCATAACGATGATGCTCTTGTAGATCGTGAAAAGGCTGACAAGTACCTTCCAGTTGATCTTTACATCGGTGGTGTAGAGCATGCTGTTCTTCATCTTCTCTATGCAAGATTCTGGACGAAGGTTCTTCATGATATTGGTGTACTTGACTTTGATGAGCCATTCCAGAAGCTCTTTAACCAGGGTATGGTAGATGGTAAGGATAAGGTAACAGGTAAGCCAACAAAGATGTCAAAGTCACTTGGAAACATTGTTTCTCCTGATGACATCGTTGAAAATTATGGTTGTGATTCTTTGAGACTTTATGAACTCTTCATGGGACCTCCAGAACAGGATTCTATGTGGGACGATGCTGGTATCGATGGTATTTATAGATTCGTTAAGCGTTTCTATGGCATGGTTACAGATAACATCGAGAAGAAGGCAGAAGAGACAGAAGAGTTGGTAAGACTGAGAAATCAGCTTGTTAAGACCGTTACAGAAAGACTGAACAGCTTCAGTCTGAATACAGTTATTTCTGCATTCATGGAATTTAACAATAAGTTTGTTGATCTCACAAAGACAACAGGTGTTGATATCGAAACTCTGAAGGTATTTGTACGTCTGCTTGCTCCATTTGCTCCTCATCTTGGTGAAGAGCTTTGGGAGATGATGGGCGGAGAATATTCAGTATTTGATACAGGCTGGCCAACATTTGATCCTGCTAAGCTGGAAGCAAATGAAATGGAACTTCCTGTTCAGGTTATGGGTAAGACACGTGTTAAGATTACTGTTCCTGTTGATGCTGATAAGGACACAATTCTTGCAGCAGCTAAGGAAGCACTTGGCGAGCGTCTTGATGGTAAGACAATTGTTAAGGAAATCTATGTTCCAAAGAAGATTGTAAATATTGTTGCTAAATAATATTTAATAAAAAGATTGGTAGCGTATGTTCATCTGGTTTTGAGCATACGCTACTATAGATTTTGATGAAGTATAAGGAAAGCGAATGTTTCAGAAGATATTAATTAGAAACTTAATATTTATGATGCTACCGATATTTGTCATGATTTTGGTTATTGAGGGGGTGCATTACGAACTCCTGAAGTTACCGGCCTTTCAGACTTATGATATGGCCACGGTGACAGATGCAGAACGCATGCATATTATGGGACGAACCAATGTAGAACTTTCGCCGGTGGCATGGAAAAGTGCTGGCTTCTCCTATGAGGAGGATGACGAAAGTGTTGGTGAGTATGGTTATATACGTGTAGAAAATCAACTTTATCTTGTGGCATTAAAGAATTCTGAAATTGAAAAGCTTGAAAATAATCCAGAAAAGAAAATCAATTTTAAAATTGTAAAGGACAGTGCAACATCATCCTATGTGTCCAGCGTCTATGCCAAGGAACTGAAACAGGATGAGGATTCCATGAAGGATTTTGTAAGTCCCTATATTCTGGATCAAATGCAATTTCCAACCCTTCGAATCCTGGCTATGAAAATCATGCTCTATGCAGGGCTTGTGATTTTGACTTTACTTTTTGTTTATACAGTTCTTTGTATGCTATTTCCTTTGGTGAATGTGCAGACGAAATGTCTGGACAAGTACAGGCATAAAGCAAAAGCCTTTGCTGAAATTGATCAGGAATTAAGTGATAATATCCTCTTTGATGAGATGGGGATAATTATTACGGAACATTACTGTATGATTGTGCGTATTTCTCGCATCGAAGTGGAGAGACGCAGTGATCTGCAGGAATGGGTTGTGTCCACCTTTGAGGAAAAGGGAATCTTTGGAAAGTTCCATAGGGTTTATCGCCTTGCCAGTATTGGCAGAAGTGGCTCATTCCATTTGGATTTTGAAAGGGAAGAAGATAGAAAAGCGGCGGCAGCTGCTTTGGGAATTGGAAAATAAATAAGGGGCTGTGAAATAATCAGTCCATGAAAAAAAGAGAAGTAATAGCTGGAAACAGCCAATTACTTCTCTTTTTTCATGGTAAAATATTACCATGAACAATCAAACCAATTCTTATATTACTC
>Ga0129311_1001926_pt1 | contig 13554 bp, 7 predicted proteins | sample Go1ome_FD_94435 | JGI IMG/M metagenome (GOLD analysis project Ga0129311, IMG submission 94435) | Western lowland gorrila individual fecal microbial communities from Wisconsin, USA - Go1022B metagenome | ecosystem: Host-associated > Mammals > Digestive system > Large intestine > Fecal | place... | reverse complement strand
TGGAGCCATCAATGCTGATGCGATGATACCGTCTCCGCCATACTGTGAGTCAGTATTCACATAATTTGTCTTGGAATAGGAAGGGGAGAAACTTACGCCGTATTTGAGGTTGCCTTTCTTTCCGTCCAAGTTTGCGCGGATGCCGTATCTTTCGAAATCTGAGCCTATTACGGTACCTTCACGATAGAGATAATTGGCTCCGATATAGTAATTGTAGTTCTTGGTCCTTGCAGAAACGCTGAGCGAATGCTTGTGTGAAAGCGCCGTGCGGAAGATTTCGTCCTGCCAGTCCGTATTTGTCAATGTTCCTGTCTTGTCTTCGAGATAGGCATTGATAAGAGGGTCGATTCTGTGATAAACCTCAGGACGGCCGGCAGACGGATCTGAGATGGATCCTGTAGGGTCGCTGAACAGATAAGAACCGTTACGTGATTCCCTGAACATGGTAGCGAACTCGTAGGCGTCCAGCATGTCGATTTTCTTGGATACGTTGGATACGCTGAACTGTCCGTCGTATGAAATCACCGGCTTGTCGCCGCTGCCTCGTTTTGTCGTGACGATGATGACACCGCATGAGCCTCTGGAACCGTAAATGGCTGCTGCTGAGGCGTCTTTCAATACTTCAAGGCTTTCGATGTCGTTTCCGTCGAGGTTCGCGAAAGCGCGGGAATCGCAAGGGATGCCGTCAATGACATAGAGCGGGTCATTTCCGGATGTCGCAGACTGGATACCTCTGACGCGCACTGTGACATTGCCGTCAGGCTGGCCGCCGAGGTTGAGGACCTGGACACCAGGCATCTTGGCTGCCATTGACTCACGGAAGTCAGTTGTCGGGGCATTTGCGAAATCTTCGGCCTTGATGGATGCGACTGAGGTGGTCACGTCTCTCTTGTTCTGCACACCATAACCGATGACCACGACGTCATCAAGTTTGATGGCTTCCTCTTCGAGGATGAAGTCCGCCTTCGTCTGGTTTTCTGTCAATGCTGATGTGATGGTGTTGTAGCCGATGAGGGACACTTCCAGAGTAGCGGCACCCTTGACTTTGATTGAATAGTTTCCGTCAATGTCTGTGCTGGCTCCGTTCTGTGTGCCTTTCTCGATGACCATTGCGCCGATGACCGGCTGGCCGTCCTTATCGACAATCTTTCCTGTGACGGTCCTCTGGGCTGCCGGCTGCGGGGCACTCTGGACTGAGGATTTGGATGCCGCAGGCTTGTTGCTGAGGAGAATCTTCTGGTCCTTGAATTCGACATTGACACCGGGAAGAACTTCCTTTATGATGGTTTCAATGTCTTTGTTCGTGGCTGATACTGTCACTTTCCTGGTCAAGTCAATGTCGGTATCGACATAGGCGAATGTGTAGGTGCTCCCCGCCTCGATGGCTCTGAGGAGTTCCTTTACTGTCACATCCTTTACATTCACATTGGCCTTCCTGTCCTGTGCGAACACGTTTGACGTGATGCAGAGGGCGCATATTATGCTGAGGCCTATGCGGGTGAATGAAGGAAGAATGTTAGAGATTCCTTTCATTATTAATGTTTTTTGGTTTTGTTTTCAATTATGATTTCCGCGCCCTGATATCTCCATCTTATAGGGAGCAGAGTTGTCAGGATGTCAAGGATGTCCTCGACGGATTCATCCCTGATTGTCATTGACATATGCTTGTCCGCCAGATTCCCGACATTGAGAGAAATCTCTGTCTGGTATTTGTGGGAGAGGTTTTCAAGTATGTCTTTGAGTTTTACGTTGTCGAAGACAAGTCTGTGCTCGAACCATCTGCAGCAGTTCATTGCATTGACGGATGAAATTTCGGCCGTTCCTTCATTCCAGGTGAATTTCTGATTAGGTTTCAGGATGACATGTTCGTTGCGTCCGTTGTCTGAGACCTGTACTGAGCCTGAGCGCAGAATGACTTCTGCCTTGTTCAAGGACGGGTAATTGCATGCGTTGAATGTGGTTCCCAAAACCTTGATGTCCAGGTTGTTCTGCATTTTCACGATGAATGGCCGCCGTTCGTCCCTGTTGACTTCGAAGTAGCCTTCTCCTTTGAGAGCCACCTGTCTGGTCCTTTTTCCGAACTTTTGGCTGTAGGTGAGCCAGCTGTTTTTGTTCAGCCATACTTTCGACCCGTCCGGGAGTGTGTAGGAACTGATGTTTTCCGACGATGCCATCAGGACCGTTTCCTGTCTTTTCCCCGTCACCAGTTCGGATGTTGCTGCGCCTGTGAGGAAGAGCGCTGCCGCGGCAGCTGCTGCAATGCAGTATTTCAATGCCTTGCGGCGGAATGGTTTTCTTTCCTCTTTCTTCGGTGATCCTGATACTTCGCGGCGGATTCCCGGGATGGCATTGACATCGGTGCTTCCTGCCTCAGCATTGACCTGAGTGTTCTCCTCTCCGGCATTGACATTGGCCTTGGCAGGGGAGTCGTTCCCGTTTGTGGAACTTCCCTTTTCCGATCCGAGTCTGGTCATCAGTTTTTCCAGTCCTTCCGTGAGGTCGAATTCGGGTGCGGCTGACGAAACTTCATTCCAATATTCTTCGAGCAGGGCTTTGGTTTCCGGCTCGTTTCCATGTATTTCGAGCCATCCGAAAAACTGTTGTCTTAGTTCTTCGGGAATTTCCACTCCGCTGAAAAAGAAATCGAAAATGCGTCTGTAGTCTTCAATTATCATTATCTGCCGGCTTGCGTAAATGTGTAAGTGCTTGAGTATGAGCCTGCTTTGAGTTTGATAGTGCCTTTGCGGTCTTCTCCGGTGTTATTAGGCTGTGTGGTAATTGTGGATTCGCTGATACCCTGTGCGCCTGATGCCGGTTCGATGGTGAACCAGTCTTCGCCTTCCAGTGACCAGTCACATGTCGCGGCAATCGTGATGTTGTCTTCGCCGCCCGTGACTTTTGTGGCCGGCGTTCCGGATGTCAGCTTTGTCTGGATTACGACAGTGTCGTGAATCTCCGACTCGCTCTGCTTTTGGCAACCTGTCGCTGCCACCAGCAGTGTCGCTGCCATTGCGGCAGCTGTTATGAAATTCAGTTTCATAGTGTGTATAAAAATGTTTTATACAAGTAAGACAACTGAATTTCCCGATATGCTAAATTGTTTTATTAAAAAAATGTTTCAAAGCCGGTTGATTTGTCCCGCCGGAGATGTGCGGATTTGTTGGCAAAACAGTGATTCCCGATGCTGGAAAAACGACGGAAATATTGTATATTTGTTTGAGTGAAAATGATGATAACCATCAGTTCTTAACAATATGACAAAATTTCTTGCAATCCTTAATTCGGTAGCTCTTCTGCTTTGCTCTGCTTTTTTCCTGAATGCACAGGAACGCGATTCTCGTACAAGGACATACATTTCACCTTCACGTGTCGTATGGCAGAGTGATGCCGGTGTGCGTCTCTCTGATGTTCTGCTGAAACCTGGTAACGGACAGGCCTACTGCAACAATGACACTCCGGAATCGTACTGCATCATGAAATCTGTTGACGGAGTGCATCCTGCTATCCTTCTTGACTTCGGAAAAGAACTGCACGGAGGACTTCAGCTCGTCACCGGTCCAATCGGCGATCCTGTTCAAGTGCGTGTGCGCTATGGAGAATCGGCAAGCGAGGCGATGTCCGAAGTCGGCGGCAAGGGTGGCGCGACTAACGACCACTCCATAAGGGATCAGGTGGTTCTGCTTCCTATGATGGGTACGGTGGAAATCGGAAATTCCGGATTCCGTTTTGTGCGCATTGATCTCATTGACAATAACAGGGAACTTAAACTCAAGGAGGCGAGGGCCATTTCGATAATGCGTGACATTGAATATGTCGGTTCTTTCTGCAGCAGCGACGAGCGTCTGAATAGGATTTGGGAGACGGGAGCCTACACGGTGCATCTGTGTATGCAGAATTTCCTCATTGAGGGCATTAAGCGCGACAGACTTGTATGGATGGGAGATTCCTATCCGATGGTCATGACGATTGCTACTGTCTTCGGAAACAATGAGGTGGTTCCCAAGACTCTTGACTGGATGCGTGACATAACTCCTCTTCCGAAATGGATGAACGGGTTTTCTGCGACTTACTCAATATGGTGGATGCTTTGTTGTCATGACTGGTATCGCCACACAGGAAATCTGGACAATCTTCTTGAGTCCAGGGAATACATCACGGAGCTGTTGCGCTTGCTGATCTCGAAAATATCTTCTGATGGACGTGAAAACCTTAACGGGCCACGTTTCCTTGACTGGCCGACTGAAGGCAATAAACAGACAAAGGATGTAGGCATTCAGGCTTTGATGGTTATGGCAATGCAGTGCGGGCAGGATTTTGGAACCATATTCAATGACCCGCAACTCAAGAATGACTGTGCTGCAGCAGAGAAACTCCTCACTAAACCTGCAAACAAACTCTACACCGAGTTCCTCAAGTCGGATGTCGCTCCGGATGCACCGGGGTCAAAGCAGGCTGCGGCGCTGATGACTCTCGCTGGTCTTACGAATGCCAAGAAAGCAGACAAGGACATCCTTTCCTACAATGGAGGTCATGGATTCTCGACTTTCTACGGATATATTATGCTTGAGGCAATGGCCCGTGCCGGTGACTGGCAGGGTGCGCTCGATATCATCCGCAACTATTGGGGTGCGATGATAGATCTGGGAGCGACGACATTCTGGGAAGATTTCAACCTTGACTGGCTTCCGAACGCGGCCGGCATTGACGAACTTGTCCCGGAGGGAAAAAAGGATATTCACGGCGATTTTGGCGCATATTGCTACCTTGGTTTCCGTCACAGTCTTTGTCACGGTTGGGCGTCCGGTCCGACAGCATGGATTAGCCATCATGTCCTAGGCATCGAAATCCTTGAACCGGGTTGTGCAAAGGTCTGTATAACTCCGCATCTTGGTGACCTCGACTGGGCTGAAGGCTCGTTCCCTACGCCATACGGCCCAATCAGAGTACGCCACGAAAGACAGTCTGACGGAAGTATCCACACGGAAGTCTCCGTTCCGGACGGTGTTGAAGTTGTCGGAAAATAAAATTGTTTATTGCCTATCTTGCGGCCACCGGAGACAATGCTCTCCAGTCGCCGCAAGGGACTTTCACTGTTTTTGTCTTGTTTCCGCTGCGGACGACAATGCTGTCGGAACCGGAGGCGTTCAAGATATAGACGCTTTTTCCGCGACGGGGCACATCAATGACGGCATTGTCCTGATATACGGCGATTATAAGTTCCTTATCGCTCTCTGCTTCAATGACAGGATAGCCGAGCTCAGGATGGTGAGGACGGAATTCGCTTTTGAGCAGGGTCTCGCGATGTTCGGAGGCGAATTTCATCCATTTTCTCATGACATTGAGTTGTTCTTCAGGGATATTCCTCAGCATTGTCGAGTATTGAACGACTCCGAAAATGGAATTGATGATTGCTCTTCCCACATTTTCCGGAGTTTCGGAAATGTTCCATTCCAACATGTCTGAATGCACGGCAGTCGAACCGCTCGTCAGTCTGAGGGAGGCGATTCTCATTCTGTTGTCTTTGGCGTTGCCCGGACAGTCTGCTGCTCGGAACATGTTTCCGTACTGTCTGATGGCCGGACCTATGTACTGCTGTCTGAACTCAATGAGAATATCCGGTTTGATGGCTCTCAGAGCGGATGAAACCTCTTTCATCAGCAGGTTCACTGCCTCGCTGAGATTCATGATGTCCCTTCCGGCATAATTCTCTTTTACGGCAGGATCCTCGCCCTGAAATCTGAAACTGTCTATGAAATCGAGTTTGAATCCATCCAGATTCCAGTTTTTCAATGCCTTTGTGTTCAGTTCCACAAGATGTTTCCTGACCTCCGGGAAACGTGGGTCAAGCACAGCGCAACGGCTGCTTCTGTCATTGTAGAGGAACTTTCCTTCAAACTTCTTGTAGGAATCGCTGTTCCATCCGATGTATGGAACGCTGTACCAGACAAGATATTTCATTCCGAGATCATGGACTGCTGAAACGTGTGCCGCCATGTCCGGGAATTTTTTCGGGGCCGGTCTCCAGTCTCCACAGAAGGCATAACCTCTGTTTCCGTCAGTCGTCTGCCAACCGTCATCGAGAATTACGGTCTTCATTCCGAGGTCTGCAGCAATACGGCACTCCTGTTCAATCGCTTCTGCGCTCACATCCTGATGGAACTGGTACCAGCTTGAGTATAGCGGTTCAAATGCGGAATCGTTCACCGGAAAAGCATCGTAACCGTTCTCGCGGCTCATCCACTCGGATGCGTCACGGATGCTTTCTGCCCAGAATACAGGTCGTTTGTCAAGCAGAATCTTAGTCTCATAATGCTTTGCGGGAGCTTCTTTCTCTTTGAAGAATCTCAGTTCTGTGCAGATTGCGCAACCTTCTTCCATGACGCCGAGTACGGCATCTACCTTGCGGAGTACTTCTGAACAGGCGATTGTCAGGCAATTCGTATTGTTGTCATTGAAATACTCATATAGGGGCATCCTGTAGGCGAGTGAACTGCTGGCATTGGAGTGGCCCCAGAAAGGGTCCAGGTGCGTGCCGCAATTCAAGTCCGGACTCCAGAAGTTGAAAACTCCTTTCTGCGGGAACGTGAAATATACATTGAATTTTGCCGGGGTAGCCTCGGACGCTGCATCCATAGAGATGCTGATTATTTCTTTCCCTCCATCATTTTCTACCGATGCTGTAAATTTCCAGTCCCCGGGATTCTCGGAGACAATCACAATCTCATCTACAAGCGAACTGCTCAGTACCGGGGCGACAATTGTTCCTTTGGACGCAAATGGATTGTCCGTCCAAGTGCTTTGGGCGTATGAAACGCATAAAGACAGAAAGGCTAATGCGATTGTGAGTATGTGTTTGTACATATGAACTGTTTAAAAAATATGATTGCTTCAAATGTGGGAATGCAGGATGTGTGAAACTCTAGCGAATATATGACACTACTCCGAAGGAGCATCATTGTATGCCCTGTATTCGCCATTCATTACGTTCAGGGTTTTTGGAAGCCAGACTTTGTAGCGGGTGGATTTGTCCCAAGTATTGCCTGCTGAGGCGAAATCGCAGAGGTGGATCTGGCGAGGCTTGCCGTTGCCTTCAAGGTCTGCTCCGGCGACCATAGGGGCTGTAAATGCCATCCAAGCGAAATCGTTGCCTTCTGCCGGGGTCAGGGTGACACTGCCGTCCTCTGAAGATTGGATTACGACACTTTCGTCCACGAAACCGTCGTCGAAGCGTGAATCCCTTGCAAGGACTATAGGGCCGCGCACAATCGCCTGATGCCCGTTCTGTTCGAACAGATGTGGCGTGAGGTCCAGGGAAAGTTCAATGCGGTCACCTTTCTTCCACTTGCGTTCTACTTTCGCATATTCGCCTGCGGAAAGATTGTCAAGACTTATTTTCAATGTATCTGTGCCGCTGATTACACTTGCTGTCGTTGTTTTGCTCCATTGTGGAATCCTCAGCGCCAGAGTGAATTCTGCCGGCTTTGCCGGCGAGAGTTCTATGGAGATGTTTCCGGAAACCGGATAATTTCCATGGAGACTGATTCCCATGGAGTTGCGTTTGTCCAACGAAATCTCGGCCTCAGAATCTCCATAATGGTTTATCTTCAGGCAATCACCTTCTGTGATAAAAGCGAGAGCCGGAATCATCGCGAAGGCGCGGGGACCATTGGCATTGCAGCAGTTTATATTCATATGGCATTGTTTTTCACCTTCCACTCTCCAGCCCTCAAGCGGGGTATATTTGGCAATCTGGCTTCCGTCGCACTTCATCGAACCGAGAATGGCGTTGTAGAATGTCTTCTCGATTTGGTCCGCGTAGCGGGAGTCTCCGCAGAATTTCAGGAGTCTGCTGCATAGCTGCATCCAGGTGAAGCCGACGCAGGTCTCCATAGTGTGGTAGGTCGGAATTGTCTGGAGAGATTTTCCTCCGTACCAGCACTCGATCGAACTACCTGAACCGGCGATGTTGATTTCCTCTTCGATTATGTGTGAGACACTCTTTCGTACAGCTTCGTAATCCGCTTCGTTTCCGGTTACCTTATAGTATTCGAGAAGTCCTTCGTAGCAGGACATCATTTCGTATGCCTTGGCTCCGTTTTCGTAGGAGAACCACTTTGTCTGAGGATGCGGAAAGCGCAGAGCCACAGGTATATCGGAGCGGCTGACCAGTCTTGGGCCGTCCTGGGTCTCCCACTGTGTGACGATGTCTGTCGCGAAATCGAGATAGCGTTTGTTTCCGGTTATGTTGTACAGTTTCATAATCGGTTCGAGCACGGAAGAACTTGCCATGCCACGGTACAGTCCGCATTTTACAATCTTGACATTCTTGGATTTGAGCTGTGAAATGAGGTGGTCTGCAACACCCGATGCCGCAGCAAGGGCCTGGCTATCTCCTGAAAGTTCGTACCATCCGAGCAGCCCCAGCATTGTGTACTTCCGTCCCCAAATGTCCCATTCGCGCAGCTGAGATTCAGGCGCATAGTTTCCGATGTAGCCGTCCCGGCTCTGGGTTTCTATTATATGTCTGACAGAAGCGGCTATCTTTTCATAAAGTTTGGCGTCTCCTGTGTAGCGGTAAGTCTCAAGCGCTCCCAAGGTCCATTTTCCCCAAAACTCGCTTTGCCATCGCCAGGTCTCGTTCCTGTGACGGAAAGGCTCCACAAGTTCATCTACATCCTGTCCCATGACACGATGCAGTATGCAGTCGTCGATTCTTCCTCCTACATATCCATTGATTTTCACCGACTTAACCTTTAATTCCGCAGTCTTTGCGTGGCCGATGTTTCCTCCTGCGCAGATTGGGCAGGCGAAAACTGTGAGCAGCGCGCTCAGGAGAAATGCCTGAACACCAAGATTGTTTTTCATATTTATGAACCTTATAATTTTGTACAACTAAGTTACGAAAAAAAACTTCTTCCTACTTAAGACATCTTTACCGGAATGATGAAGCCGTTTTCATCAAATTCGAGACGGTCAATGCAGACTACTCGGTTGTCTCCGTCTGTGGAATCGAGCGGATGGCGGTGGTAGATAATGTAGAAATCATTGCCACGGCGCACGACGCTGTGATGTCCGGCACCTGTTCCGTGTTCCGTGTCGGCTTTAAGAATGGTGCCTACTCTTTCAAATGGGCCGTAAGGAGTGTCGGAAATGGAGTAGGCGACACGGTAGTTGTCCTTGCGCCAGCTTCCTTCGCTCCACATGAAGTAGAACTTTCCGTCACGCTGAATCATAAACGGTCCCTCTACATAACCTTCAGGTGTGACTTCACGGTAAAGAGTTCCGTCTTCGAAAGGAACAATGGATGTGAAGTCATCAGAGAGCCGGACGAGATTGCAGTGACCCCATCCGCCGTAGAACATCAGCCAATCTCCGGATGCCGGGTCCTGATAGACGAACTGGTCGATCGGCTGTGCACCATTGACGATGTCGTTAATAAGCGGCTTGCCGAGGAGGTCGCGGAAAGGTCCTTCCGGTTTGTCGGACACGGCTACGCCTATGCCTCCGGTTTCTCCCTCATGAACATCGTTGCAGGCGAAGAAGAGGTAGAACTTTCCGTCCTTGTTTACGATGGCAGGAGCCCAGAGTGCCTTGTGAAGCCAGCTTATCTCTTTGTCAGTGATGATGTTGCTGTGCTTGGTCCAGGTCTTGAGGTCCTTTGAGGAGAAGGCATCCATATAGAGCTGTTCCTCAAAAGGATGCGATGCTGTGGGATATATCCACAGTTCATCACCGATTATTATTCCTTCCGGGTCGGCATACTGTCCTTCGAAAAGCGGGTTTGTCCATCCCGTCCATTCCGATGTCTTCGGCGCGCACGCCTGTGCTATGAAAAAAGAAATTGACGCAATTAATAGAATTGTTCTGAATTTCATATGTTTTGTCATTATAAAAGTGGCTGAGACCGCTGTGTGGAATCAGCCACTTTCAGTTAGTGATCGATGTGTCAGTGCATAGTCAAGCCCGGAATCAGTTTCCCTGATATGAACCTGGCCATACGGCTGAACCGTTTCCGTAGATGCCGAAAGCATTGATGCTGTCGAGCCAGCCGAGGAAGTCCTCGCCAGCATTGCTGCCGTCATATATCTCAGCAGAACCGGCATAAAGCTTTCCTGTGTTGGTGTTGCTGTATGACTTTATTGCAGTGCGGAGCTGTTCAAGAGTGAGCTTCGTGAGGCTTGTGCTGCCGTTCCAGAGGTAGTGCTTTGAACCTGAGTTCCAAGAGAGGGCGAGTGCCGCAGCCGCAGCCCTGTTGGCAAATGTGTCGTCATTTGCCGAAGCCTCGTACTGGCCATTGGCATTGATGCTTCCGACTATCACGTTGCCGCCGAGAGATTTCAGTTTTCTGCCGGAAGACGACATGTCTATGGCTGTCCTGTCCTGCTCCTGGATGATGAGGCTGTTGATGAGTCGTGAACCGCTCTTCGGGTCTGATTCGCAGCGGATGGCCGGATTGGCATTGGATGCGACGATTGTGCTTGACGCGATGAGCATTCCTCCTGATCCGTTTACGGCTCCGGTTGCGCCACAGCCGCTGTCATTTCCGGCGAAGGTTACATTGTGAAGACAAACGTTGCCTCCGACATCATTGAGATGTACGAGCAGGCCGAAACCGCCTCCGCCAAAAGTGTTGTTGACAAAAGTACATGCATTGAGATAGACACGGCTCTCTTTCTGGGCTAGACGTATGAGACCACGTACACCGCCTTCCGCACGACAAGCGTCGAAGATTACGTTGTCAAGCTTTGCGAGTCCCTTTCTGACCATAATTATAGGATTCTGTCCGCCGGATGCCGTACATTTCTTGAATGTGCAGTTCGTGAAGGTTGCGCGGGAGTCACCTGACCCGCCGGCTGCCAACATGATGCAGCCGTCGCCGCCGCTCTTCAAGTTCATGAAGGTGATGCCGTCGAACGCAAGTTCCGTCTGGTTTCCGAGGGTGATGAAGCGGTTGCTTCCGCCTCCGTCGAACACGGTCTCAGCTCCCTTGCGGCTGACGTCTGTTCCCGTGCTGGCAGTGTCGTAGCCGCCGTGCACACGGAATTTTACTCTGGATCCGTATCCGGAGTATTCCACTTTTACCTGGGATACTGAATAGGTTCCGCCGGTAAAGTAGAAGTCTCTGTCGTCCACGTTGTCGGCATTCTCATCAGACTCTGACTGACTTCCGTTCTTCTGTTTGATCATGTTGAGGAACTCTGTCATTCCCATTGCGTTTTCCCATGAGTGGCCGTCTCTTGTTCCACATGCCTGCGGCTTCACGAAGTAAGGAAGCAGAGGAACTTTCTCGGCATCGCCTCCCGGAATGACAATGGTGCTTTCGTCCCAAGGATCCACGGAAGGAGTGTCAATTGAGATGATGGTTTCCGAGATGTTTATTTTCATGTCATAACGGAAGCCTTTCTTCAGCTCAGGCACGCCGGTTAATGTGATATCCTTTCCTTTGTAGTTGAAGGTGACGAATACCTTTGCGTCGTCAGCCTCAGAAGGGACTACAATCGCAGTATAGGTCGTTCCGTTCTGTCCGGAGGTTGTTCCTTCCGCAGCGACAATATATGGGCTGATATACATTCTGTCAGAGTTCGGATGTCCTTCGGTGAATCCTGTCGAAGTCCACACGCGGAATCCCTGTACACGGGCGCTGCCTTCAATTCCTGACAAAGTGAAACTTACCTTGGCCATCTGGCGTTCCATCTCCAGACGGAGGCGTCCGTCGCTTGTCTTGACGGCATCAGCAACTGTGCAGGTCATATAATCAGCCGCAGCAAGACGGTCTGCCGTGCGCTGCGAAGACTGGAGTTCAAAGTTGCCGAAAGTTGTAGATGTCTCCGTGGCAGGGTAGAATGCCGAGTAGCTGACAGGAGCGGAACCCCAGCGCAGATAATAATTGTCTGTAGTCTTCCATCCTTTGTCTGTCAGTTTGTAGGTCACGTGACCGTCGTCGCAGAGCAGCGCAATCATGTCACCCTTGTTGAACTCGGTTTCTTTTCCGTCGGTAACCGGATTCGACTTCGTGTATGGAGAAGCTATTTCCGGGATTATTCTTATGGCACGTTCGTCGCTGTCAAACGAAGGCAGCTCTTTATCCTTCTCGCAGGAAGAAAATGCAAGCATCGCTGCAAAAACGGCCATTATTTTTGATATTCCTGATTTCATAGTCATTTACCTGTTATTTTGTGGTTATTGACATTTGGCCGGAAGAGGCCGATTTTGTTGTAGAAATGTTTATTGTGAGCTCGGCTGTCTTTCCCTTGGCGAGTGTCACATCAGACGATGATTCCCAGACATACTGGCGTTTGTTGAAAGTCGCCTTGACCGTCAGAGAGCCAGTCGTGACAGTCTGCGGCACAGTGATGAGTTCATAAGAATCCTCTTTGACATTCGGGAACATATTGACAGGGTCGCCGTCAGCGACAACTTCAGGAGAAGCCGCATTGATGTCACATTTTCCCTCAACTTTCAGTCCGCCTACAGAAAGAGATGCGATTTTCGATGTCTCTATTGGCGTACCGTCCAGGGTGAGTCTTATAATCAGCCTTGTGTTGAGGTGACCGAGCTTAAGCTGAATCTTGCCGTCAGCAAGATCAGTCGATGGATTAACACTGCCTTTCCAGAGCACGAAGTCTGCTGCGGTGAGTTCCGCTGCTGTCGCCTGATTGCTTGGACATGACACATGAACAAATCCGTCAGCCGCATCTGCATAAGGGGCATATGCGGTGACTGTTACCGTCGTACCCTTACCGTCCCAAAGCATAGTTTCTCCGTCGTAGGCAACGTATTCGTCTCCGAGCAGAACCATCTTCTTGTTGTATGAATAAACACCGTTCGGGTTTGTGAGAATAAAGCCGAACGATTCCGGACGGTTGGCAGTGTTTCCGGAAAAAGTATCGGATGATACGCTGAAGCGCAGAGCCTTGGAAGCTTCACCTTCAAGGCACGGGTCATATGATCCCGGGAGGAGCTTTTCTGGATTTCTCGACTTGCCGCGGCCGTCCACAGCAAAACCGTCACACCATTCTGCGAAGACCTTACCGATTTCTGGAACAGAACATGATGCAGGATTGAATTCCCGTGCATAACCATCGAGTTCGGATGCAGTAGCGTATGTCCCGAGGGATACTTTGGAATTGTCCCAAATGTAGGCTCCGTTTTCAAGTGAACCGAAATTCTTCAGGTCCGTGTCGTATGTGACATCTGAAGCAGCGGACTGGAGTTCTCCGGCCACCTTGTTGAATATGTTGTGACCGCCTGAAACTGCGACTCTTCCGTTTCCGTTGAGGAGGAATCCCGGAGCGCCGTTTGTGTTCAGGCTGATGTTGTTCGCGAAGAAAGAAGCGTTTCTTGAGTCGGATTCGCAGCGGATTCCGGCAGTCGTGTCATCGGAAATTATCGTGGAGTTGAGAACCAGCATTGCACCGCCTCCGTTGACGGTTCCGCCCGATCCTTGCCAGCCCACGGAGTTTGCGCAGAAGGTCGAATTGTTGACGCAGATTGTTCCGGAAGAGAGCTGCAGGCCTGAACCCCAGTCGTATTTGACGCTGTTTCCGTGTATGC
>Ga0129311_1001924_pt1 | contig 13577 bp, 8 predicted proteins | sample Go1ome_FD_94435 | JGI IMG/M metagenome (GOLD analysis project Ga0129311, IMG submission 94435) | Western lowland gorrila individual fecal microbial communities from Wisconsin, USA - Go1022B metagenome | ecosystem: Host-associated > Mammals > Digestive system > Large intestine > Fecal | place... | reverse complement strand
TGGACGGGGCCATTCAAGACCGCGAGGCCGCCTTTATCAACCAGTGCAGCGACCAGCTCCTGGCCCTGTGCGACCAAGACGGCCTGCGGGGCGGCCCCATCACCGATGCCCGGGACTACACCGCCCATCCCCAGCCGAAGCAGCCCGCACCGTCCACCCCGGAACCTCAGCCTCAGCCGGAGCCCACCGCCCCGAAGGAGGAATCTCCCGCCGAGGAGGCCCCCAAGCTGGAGGACCTGCTGGCCGAGCTGGACGGCCTGTGCGGCCTGGACCAGGTCAAGCAGGACGTGAAAAGTCTCATCAACCTGGTGAAGGTCCGCCATCTGCGGCAGGAGGCGGGGCTGCCCGTGCCCCCCATGTCCCTGCACCTGGTGTTTCTGGGCAACCCGGGCACGGGCAAGACCACCGTGGCCCGGCTGCTGGCCAAAATCTACCGGGCCATCGGCGTGCTGTCTCAGGGCCAGCTGGTGGAGGTAGACCGCTCCGGCCTGGTGGCCGGCTATGTGGGGCAGACGGCCCTGAAAACCCAGCAGGCCGTGCAGAAGGCCCTGGGCGGCGTGCTGTTTCTCGATGAGGCCTACGCCCTGGTCAGCCCGGACAGCGCCAACGACTTCGGCCACGAGGCCATCGAGGTCCTGCTAAAAAATATGGAGGACCACCGGGACGACCTGATCGTCATCGTGGCGGGGTATACCGACAAGATGGAGACCTTTCTCCACTCCAACCCCGGCCTGGAGTCCCGGTTCAACAAACGCTTTTTCTTTGCGGACTACACCGCCGCCCAGCTGCTGGACATCTTCCGCTCCCTGTGCCGGAAAAACGGCTACCGCCTCTCCCACCAGGCCGACGCGGAGATGGCCCGCCAGCTGGAGGACCTGTACCTCCACCGGGACGAGAACTTCGGCAACGCCCGGGAGGTCCGCAACCGCTTTGAACACGCCGTCTCCCGCCAGTCCGACCGCGTGGCCGCCTTAGATGCACCCACGAAGGAGCAGCTGATGGAGCTGCTGCCGGAGGACTTGGGGGGAGTTAGGAGTTAGGAGGGATGAGTTAGGAGTTACTTAGCCCTTTGGTCGGTGCGTTTTATACGAGACTCCCCCTCATCCGCCCCCTGCGGGGGCACCTTCTCCCCTGCGGGGCGAAGGCTAGGGCAAAGCCTTCCCCCTGCCAGGGGGCTGATTCCCCCTATCAGGGGGAAATGTCACGAAGTGACAAAAGGGGTAGGGAAGGTGGCACGCGAAGCGTGACGGATGAGGGTGATGCTCGACAAGACGCACCCCGCCCAAGAGCTTCCTAACTCATCACTCCTAACTCCTCCCTCATCACTACACAAAAAGGAGCAACCACTGTGAGAGTCGCCTTTTACACCCTGGGCTGCAAGGTCAATCAGTATGAGACCCAGGCGCTGGAGCAGCTGCTGACCCAGCGGGGGCACACGCTGGTCCCCTTCGATGGGGAGGCGGATGCCTATATCATCAACACCTGCACCGTTACGGCGGTGAGCGATAAAAAGTCCCGGCAGATAATCCGCCGGACCCGGAAGACCGCGCCGGAGGCCATCATCGCCGTGTGCGGCTGCTACCCCCAGACCCACCCGGAGGATATGGCCGGGCTGTCCATCGACCTGGTGGCGGGCACGGGGGACCGGCTGGGCTTTGCCGACCTGCTGGAGCAGACCTGGCAGCAGCGCCAGCCCGTCACCGCCCTGGACAACGCCCTGAAGCGCCGCACCTTTGAAATTCTGCCCCCCGGCGGGCTGGAGGGCCGCACCCGGGCCATGCTGAAGGTGGAGGACGGCTGCGTCAACTTCTGCACCTACTGCATCATCCCTTACGCCCGGGGACCCATCCGCTCCCTGCCCCTGGCCGACGCCAAGGCCCAGGCCGCCCGGCTGGAGGCCGAGGGCTACCAGGAGCTGGTGCTCACCGGCATTGAGATTTCCTCCTGGGGCCACGAGTGGCACGACGGCTCCGCCCTCATCGACCTGCTGGAGGGCGTCTCCGCCGCGGCCCCCCGCTGCCGCATCCGCCTGGGCTCGCTGGAGCCAAGGACGGTGACGGAGGACTTCTGCCGCCGGGCCGCCGCCCTGCCCAATCTGTGCCCCCACTTCCACCTGTCCATGCAGAGCGGCTGCGACGCCGTCCTCAAGCGCATGAACCGGAAGTACGACACCGCCCGGTTTTACGAGAGCGTCGCCCTCCTCCGCGCCCACTTCGACCGGCCCGGCATCACCACCGACCTGATTGTGGGCTTCCCCGGGGAGACGGAGGCGGAGTTCCAGGACACCCTGACCTTCCTTCGCAAGTGCGCCTTCTCCGCCATGCACATCTTCCCCTATTCCAAGCGCCCGGGCACCCCGGCGGCCGCCATGCCCGACCAGGTCCGCAACAGCGTGAAGGAGGACCGCGCCCACCGCGCCGCCGCCGTGGCCGGGGAGCTGGAGCAGAACTATCTGTCCCAGTGGCTGGGCGAGACCGTCCCCGTCCTCTTTGAGGAGCAGCGCGACGGCCTCTGGCGCGGCTACACCACCCGCTACACCGAAGTCACCGCCCCCAGCGGCGAGAATTTGCACAATCAGCTCCGGAACGTGAAGATCACCGAAGCTTCGGGCGGCGCGCTGGTAGGAGAAGTGGCGGAGGCGGGACGCTGAGGACGGCGATTCCTACGGACGCACCGTCGCAAAACCCGTAGGGGCCGATGTCCTCATCGGCCCGTTTCGGTGGTGCGGCGGTCATCGCGGGCCGCTGGGGACAGCGGCCCCTACGGACGCACCATCGGGAATCACGGGGGACGGTTCCAACCGCCGCACCAAAGGATTCCCTAACTCATCACTCCTCCCTCCTAACTCCTAACTCTTGACAACCCCCCCAAACTATGCTACCTTCCAATCAGAGAACCCCTTCCCTGACGCTCCCACCGGTATCTGAAAGGAGGCTCCCCATGACGCGCACCCGTTCCTTCCTGGTCCGTTACGCAGAACCCATTCTGGCGGTGCTGTTCACCCTGTTCCTGGCGTATCGGTACGGCGACGACCTGCTTTGGCTGGCCCACGCGCTGCCGCCGGAGCGGGTGAAGCTGCTCTATGTCCTGCTGGTCCTGTTCCTCTTTCTTCTGGAATGCGCCTTGCAGGTCCGCGCCCAGAGGACCGGCCAGCCCTACTATCTGCTGACCTGCATTCCCATCCAGACTTATCTCAGCGGCGCAGCGGCGACGGTGCTTCTGCCCTGGCTCACCCTGCTCTATTTCGCCGCCGTGGGCGGAATGCGGCTGTGGCGGTACCTCCGGTGCCGCGGCCCGGAGCAGACCAAACAGCGGCGGTACTGCTCCGCCCTGCTGGTCGATCTGGCGCTGGCACTGTGTCTGCTGTTCACCCGGTTTGTCACCTTTGCCGATGTGTATGCCCACTTGTTATAATTTAAAATAAATTAAGAAAAACTGCAAGGACCCAATCCATTTTCGGGTTCTTGCAGTTTTGCACTTTTGTTGTCTCACTTTTTGTAAAATCAAGTCTTATCAAGGGTTGTAATTTGCTTCCAGTTCCCGGGAAAACCCATCAATTCCAATAACTCCGGCTCTCTGATCTGATGGTTCACCGTAACTGCCTTCTGAATCAGCCGACTCACCTGCCGTTCATAGGCAACAAACTCCTGGTCGGAGAGCAGATAGCGAAACGCCAACAAAACCGCAAAGAAATCACGCTTTCCATAGAGGTACTGCGTGCCCCGCATGGGGATATTCAGCTTTCTATGCAATGGAAGATTTGGAATTTCATGCTGAGCACAGCGAAAGAAAAACAGTCGCTCGTTATGAGCGCACACATTTCGAACGTCAGTCAGCACTTGGAGAATCTTCCGGAGTTGTCCCTCCTTGATCCCGTCAAATTCCTTACTAATGGAAGCTTGAATGTCTGACGTGGAGTATTGATACATTTTTGAAACTGTGCCAAAGGTAAGGGCGTTGATCAAAACCCACAGCGGAACATTTTTATGCTGCTGCTTATAGTGCTCAATGTATAAGTGCTCCGTTCGCTTATCCAACAGCGGCTTCAGGTAGTGCGTAATGAGCTTATCGACCTGATCGGTGTGGTTTTTCGGATACAGGTCGTAGTTGTTCGGAGCCAGATAGGCCGCCTGTTGCTCTCCGTATTTCTGGCAGAACGCATAACTCAACGCGGAACGAATATGGCGCTCGATATGCAAAAGATGGTGCAGCGTTAATTCTCTCAGTTGGGCATCAAATTCATACAGTGCGACAATATCCTGAAACGTGGTCCCGTCCCGATAATTCTTCGTGGTAGGATTTTTGAACAGGCTTTTATATCCCGTGATAAGGGCGAAATAACCAATCAAACGGAGCTTTTCTTTTGCCTCCGCCTCATCCGGAATCACCAAATGCTTGTCGCGCAGCTTTTGGATCTGCTGCTCATAGGTTAAAAATGGCTTTGGCACCCAAACCACCCCGTCAATCTCTCCAAACAAAAAGGGAGCCCCCGCAGGGACTCCCCCGGTCACAGGCCCCGCGAGCATCTGTAACCTAATCACTGTAATCAGTATAGCCTTTTCCACTGAATCTGTCAATCGGAAGTTTCTATCTGATTCCAGCACATTCCATCTTATAAGACAGCATACAAAAAATCTGCCAAAAGAGGGCTGTTCGAACAGCCCTCTTTTTCGATTTCATCACTTGTTATAGCTATCAAACAGCGCCACGATCTCCTTCTCCGGAGCCGGGGTGGCCAGGGAGACGACGATGATGGCGGCCAGGGCGCAGAGGAAGGCGGGCAGCAGCTCATAGATGGCGAACAGGCCGCCCAGGGGGGCCACCAGGAACTTCCACACGAAGATCATCACGCCGCCCACGACCAGACCGGCCATAATGCCCTGTCGGTTGCTCCGCCGCCAGAACAGGGCGCACAGCATGGCGGGGCCGAAGGTGGCGCCGAAGCCCGCCCAGGCGAAGGAGACGATCTTAAACACGTTGCTGTTGGGGTCGGCGGCCAGGAAGATGGCGACAAAGGCAATGACCACCACGGTGCCCCGGGCCACCAGCATATTCTGCTTGGCGGTGAGCTTTTTGCCGCAGATGTCCTGCACCACGTTCTCCGAGAAGGCGGAGGCGGCGGCCAGCAGCTGGGAGTCGGCGGTGGACATGGTGGCCGCCAGGATACCGGCCAGGATACAGCCCGCCACGACGGCTGGGAGAATCCCGTAGTCCGACAGCAGGTAGGACAGGCGGACGATCACCGTCTCGGTGGCGCTGCCCTGGAGCAGGGCGATCTGCCCCGTGCTGGACACCGCGTGGCCCACGATGCCGATGAACACCGCCACCGCCATGGAGATCACCACCCAGGTGGCGGCAATGCGGCGGGAGAGCTTCAGCTCGTCCTCATGCCGGATGGCCATAAAGCGCACCAGAATGTGGGGCATCCCGAAGTAGCCCAGGCCCCAGGCCATCATGGAGATGATCCGGATAAAGCCATAGGGCTCCGCCGCGCCGGTGTCGGCGTTATAGGTCTGGGTAAAGCTGAGGAAGCCGGGCAGGCTGCGGGCGTGGTCCAGCACCGCGTCCATGCCCCCCGCCTGCACCACGCCGAAGACCACGATAATGGCCAGGGCGACGGTCATAATGATGGACTGGATCAGGTCCATGGTGGCCACGGCGCTGAAGCCGCCCACCGAGGTGTAGCTGATAATGACCAGCGCGCCCACGATGACGGCGGCCATATAGTTCCAGCCGAACAGGCTGTTGAACAGCTTGCCGATGGCCGCCAGACCGGAGGCCACATAGGGCACGAAGAACACCAGGATGATCACGGCGGAAATGCCCATGATCACCGGCTTTTTCTCTCCATACCGCTTGGAAATGAAGCTGGGGATGGTGATGGCGTCCAGATGGACGCTGTACCGCCGCAGGCGGCGGGCCACCAGCAGGAAGTTTAAGTAGGTGCCGAAGGCCAGCCCGATGGCCGTCCAGCTGGCGTCCGCCACGCCGCTGAGATAGGCCAGCCCGGGAATGCCCATAAGCAGGTAGCTGCTCATATCCGAGGCCTCGGCGCTCATGGCGGTGACCAGGGGGCCCATACCCCGGCCGCCCAGATAAAAGCCCTCGGAGCTCTTTTTGCTCCGGCGGCCGATCATCACACCGGTGAAGATCACCAGGCACAGATAGAAGATGATCGTGCCCATAATGACAAGGTGCTGTAATGACATAGTATTCTCCTTACTTCTGCGATTCTCCGTCTTCCGGGCTGTTCCCGGAAGAAATCTCTCTTAGTATACCATAAAATGGGCTTCCCGGGTAGGTGAAATCCGAGAATTTTTCGTCTTATTTTGCCCTGTGTTTCTCCCGGAGGAACAAAGAAAAAGAATCCTGGGAATTTACATCTTCCTCTGCCTGTGATAAAATAGCGGACAACCGAGCGCCATAACCGGAATCATCAGATAAAGGAAGGTTTTGCAATGAGAGCCATTGTCACCGTCATCGGCAAGGACCGGGTGGGTATCACCGCCGCCGTCTGCGCCCTTCTGGCCCAGCACAACATCAACATTCTGGACATCACCCAGACCGTTCTTCAGGACTACTTCACCATGGTCATGCTGGTGGACACCGCCGCCTGCACCCAGTCCATCGGCGAGATGTCTGACATTCTGGCCCGGGCGGGCCAGGAGCAGGCCCTGTCCATCCGCATCCAGCGGGAGGACATCTTCAACGCCATGCACCGTATCTGATCGGAGGGACCATCCGTGCTGAATCAAAACGAAATCATGCAGACCATCCAGATGATCGACCAGCAGCATCTGGACGTGCGGACCATCACCATGGGCATCTCCCTGCTGTCCTGCGCCCACAGCGACGTAAAGGTGGCCTGCGACAAGGTCTATGACAAGATCACCCGCTACGCCGAAAAGCTGGTGGCCACCGGCGAGGCCATCGAAAAGGAGTTCGGCATCCCCATCGTAAACAAGCGCATCTCCGTCACCCCCATCGCCCTGGTGGCCGCCGCGGCGGAGACGGACAACTACACCCCCTTTGCCCAGGCCCTGGACCGGGCGGCCAAGACCACCGGCGTGAACTTCATCGGCGGCTTCTCCGCCCTGGTGCAGAAGGGCATGACCGAGGCCGACCGCAAGCTCATCGCCTCCATTCCCGAGGCCCTGTCCACCACCGACATCGTCTGTGCCAGCGTGAACGTAGGCTCCACCAAGGCGGGCATCGACATGGACGCGGTGGCCCTCATGGGCCGGACCATCAAGGACCTGGCCAACCGCACCGCTGACAAGGGCGGCTTCGGCTGCGCCAAGCTGGTGGTGTTCTGCAACGCGGTGGAGGACAACCCCTTCATGGCCGGTGCGTTCCACGGCGTGGGCGAGCCGGAGCGGGTCATCAACGTGGGTGTCTCCGGCCCCGGCGTGGTGCACCACGCCCTCCAGGCTGTGAAGGGCCAGCCCTTCGACGTGGTGGCCGAGACCATCAAGAAGACCGCCTTCCGCATCACCCGCATGGGCCAGCTGGTGGCCCAGGAGGCCAGCCGCCGGCTGGACACCCCCTTCGGCATCGTGGACCTGTCCCTGGCCCCCACCCCCGCCGTCGGCGACAGCGTGGCCCGGATCCTGGAGGAGATGGGGCTGGAGGTCTGCGGCACCCACGGCACCACCGCCGCTCTGGCCCTGCTGAACGACGCGGTGAAGAAGGGCGGCGTGATGGCCTCCTCCCATGTGGGCGGCCTGTCCGGCGCCTTCATCCCCGTCAGCGAGGACGAGGGCATGATCGCGGCCGCCGCCTCCGGCGCCCTGTCCCTGGACAAGCTGGAGGCCATGACCTGCGTGTGCTCCGTGGGTCTGGACATGATCGCCGTCCCCGGCGACACCTCGGCTGAGACCCTGTCCGCCATCATCGCCGACGAGGCGGCCATCGGCATGGTGAACACCAAGACCACCGCCGTCCGTCTCATCCCCGCCCCCGGCTGCAAGGTGGGCGACACCGTGGAGTTCGGCGGTCTGCTGGGCTCCGCCCCGGTGCAGCCCGTCCACCCCTTCTCCTCCCAGGCCTTCGTCGCCCGGGGCGGCCGTATCCCCGCGCCCATGCAGAGCCTGAAAAACTGAGGCTCTGCTTCTACCTACAAAAACAGCCGCCCGCGGGCGGCTGTTTTTTTGTCACCAGAATTTCTTTTTCTTGCAGATCCACAGGCAGAGCACCACGATGAGCACGCTCACCCCAATGACCACGGGGTAGCCATATTTCCAGTGCAGCTCCGGCATCCCAACAAAATTCATGCCGTACCACCCGGCCACCAGAGACAGGGGCAGGAACACGGTGGTGACGATGGTAAGGATTTTCATAATGCGGTTCTGGCGGATGTCGATCTCCGCCTGAAACAGCTCCCGGACCTGCACGCAGTACTCCCGGAGCAGCTGGGCCTGGTTCCGCAGTCGGCTCAGGCGCTTTTCCAGCAGATGGAAGCGGTGCTGGTCGTCCGGGGAGAACAGCCCTGGCTCGTTCTCCTCCAGCTCACACACCAGGTTGTCCAGCTGGTCGTAATAGCGGAAGCGGACCATGGCCTCCTTCCGCAGGGCGGACAGGGCGGCGTTGAATTCCTCCAGCGCGCCGCTGGATACCCGGTCCTCCAGGGCGGAGAGGCGGTCCTCCAGGCTCTCCAGGTGCCGGAGCTCCTTTTCCAGCAGCAGCTCCAGAAATTCATAGAAAAACCGGCCGGGGCCGTTGTCCGGCCAGCGCTTGTCCTTGGCCAGACGGCGGAGCATGGCCCGGGCCGCGCCGGAATCGTCGCACAGCGCCGCCCGGTCCCGGGTCAGCAGAAAGCCGAAGACCACCGGCGCGCCCTCCTTGCCCTGCCGGGGTGTGACCACCGTGCCGCACAGGCAGTCCCGCCGCACCTCCGCCTTGCAGGTCCGGGCGTCCCGGGCCGGGGGCATATGGAGCAGGGTCTGCTCCAGCCCCGGCACCTTGGGCTGCTTGGCCAGCTCCTCTGAGGTGAGCAGCACCAGCACCTGCTCCCCCGCCTGTGGCTCCCGCTCCAGCACCGTGAGCGCCTGTCCCAGCCGATAGATATCCATGTGGATCCCTCCTTGCTCCAGTAGCCCTATCATACGCCAGAAAACCGGGGGCGCGCAATGTTTTTTTGCTGTACATCACCCGTCTAAAGTGCTATGATGAAAGAAACCACAATTTTATATCAGGGAGCTGACCCGCCATGTACATCGACCCCACCCAATACACCGTCCGCCCCTCGGAACCCCGCAGCGAGCAGGAGGAGGCCATCTACGACAAGCTGGATGCCCTGCACCTCCCCTTTGTCCGCCTGGACCACGACAGCGCGGATACCATGGAGATCTGCCGCCAGATCGAGGAAAATCTGGGGGCCAAGATCTGCAAGAACCTGTTCCTCTGCAACCGCCAGCAGACCCAGTTCTATCTGCTGATGATGCCCGGGGACAAGCCCTTCAAGACCAAGTTCCTCTCCGCCCAGCTGGGCTGCGCCCGCCTGTCCTTCGCCGACGAGGGCCACATGGCCCAGCTGCTCCACACCATCCCCGGCTCCGTCTCCGCGCTGGAGCTGCTGTTTGACACCGAGGGAAAAATTCAGCTGGTCATCGACCGCGACCTGCTGGCCGACGAGTACATCAGCGGCCACCCCGGCTTCTCCACCTCCACCCTGCGGCTGCACCGGGAGGATCTGCTGAAGTATGTCCAGGCGACGGGGCATGAGCCGGTTTATGTGAAACTTGCGGGGGAGTGAGGAGTTAGGAGTTAGGAGGTAGGAGTTTCCTGGCCCTTTGGCCGATGCGGCTTGTACGAAGGTCACCCTCATCCGCCCCCTGCGGGGGCACCTTCCCCCTGTCAGGGGGAAGGCTTTGCCCTAGCCCTCCACCCTCTGGGGCCGATTCCCCCTATCAGGGGGAAATGTCGCGAAGCGACAAAAGGGGTAGGGGGAAGGTGGCTCGGCGAAGCCGAGACGGATGAGGGGGTGTCTCGTACAAAAAGTACCAACCAAAGGGCCAGATAACTCATAACTCCTCACTCCTAACTCCTAACTCCTAACTCTCCCTAACTTCCAGAAAGGTGGTTATCGAATGAACGACAAACAGCCTCGCCCTCTGGGCTACACGCTGGCGGCGGCGGTGGCGGAGCGGCTGCCGGAGCGCTTTCCCATGAAAAAGTCCGCGCTGCTGTTTTTGCAGGACACCGGTGCGCTGGACGGGCTGGCCGCGCTGTTTCCCCTCCAGGCCCGGCTGACCTGCGCCCAGGTGCTGGAGGGCTGTGCGCCGGCGCTGGAGAAGCTGGCGCCCCAGGCTCCGGCGGGGGGCTGGCTGGCCTTCTGCTACCGGCTGGCAAGCCGGACCATGTTCCCCGGCAGCTTCGACCCGCCCGGAACGGAGGCCCAGCGGGAGGGCGGCCTGTTCTATCTCGCCGTGCTCCAGGTCCTGCTGGACCAGGAGCGGGCCGCCCTGCCCTTCGACCCCCTGATGGACTTTCAGTTTTTGCCGGAGGAGGTCAGCGCCGCCTGTGAAAAGGGGGGCGAATACCGCCGGTTTCTGTCCGCCTGGCGGGAGGAATTTCTCTATGAGCTTATGCGTCTCGGCATTGAGGTCACCCCCTTCTGCACCCTGAGCCACATCGCCGGGGTGCACTACATCGCCCTGCACGCCGCCCAGGGCCTGGCGGACGCGGGGGTAGAGGTAGACCTGGCCCTGATCTCCGGCGCGGCCGCCGCCCACGACGTGGGCAAGTTCGGCTGCCGGCCGGGGGAGCGGGTGCCCTATCTCCACTACTACTACACCGACCAGTGGCTGCTGGAGCGGCGGATGGAGGGCATCAGTCACATCGCCGCCAACCACTCCGTGTGGGACCTGGAGCTGGAATCCCTGTCGGTGGAATCCCTGCTGCTCATCTACGCCGACTTCCGCTCCAAGCAGGGCCGCGCCCCCGACGGGACGGAGACCACGGTGCTCTACTCCCTGGAGGACTCCTTCCGGGTCATCCTCTCCAAGCTGGACAATGTAGACCGCTCCAAGCGCCGCCGCTACGAGTTCGTCTACGGCAAGCTCCACGATTTCGAGGACTATATGCGCTCCCTGGGGGTAGACGTGGACCTGACCGGCCAGCCCCAGCCCCCGGCCCCCAGGAAGGACCCGGCGCTGATGGACCCGGACGAGACGCTGGAGGGCCTGATCCTCCTGTCCGTGGAGCACAACCTCAAGCTCATGCACCTGCTGTCCAACGAGCGGAAGTTCGGCAACATCATCGAGGCCGCCCGTTCCGCCAAAAGCTGGCAGCAGCTCCGGGCCTATCTGAACATCTTCGGGGAGTATTTTACCTACCTGTCCGTGCGGCAGAAGACCCAGGCGCTGGCCTTTCTCTATGAGCTGCTGGTCCACCGGGAGGGCGACATCCGCCGTCAGGCCGCCGCCCTCATCGGCCAGATCATCGCCCGGTTCCACCTGGTCTACCGGAAGGAGATCCCCGCCGATGCCCAGCACGACCCGGCGGAGGAGGTCCCCTTCACCCTCTGGTCCCAGTATCTGGACCTGATCGTCTACCCCGACCACAAGACCACCCCCCAGCAGCGGGCCCACATCGGCTATACGCTGAAGCTGGTGGTAGACTCCCTGCTCCTCCACGCCCGCCCCGGGGACATCCCCCGTTTTCTGGGCGCTCTGCTGCAATATTACGACCGCCCCGCCAGGCTGGACAGCGACACCGCCTTTACCCTGCTGGACGCCATCCGCTACCTGCCCTCCCGGTATTACGACGAGACCGTCCAGACCCAGCTCATCGACTTCGCCGCCCACTTCGCCGCCTCCGGCGACCTGCGGCTGGAGACGGCGGCCCTGGAATTTCTGCGGGAGACCCAGCGCACCCTGCCCCAGAGCCACCCCCTCATGGCCCGCATCACCGCCATCGCCCGGGCCGTGTCCGACGAGCACCTGACCACCCGGTTCCTGCAATACCGCATCCTCCGCCGGGCGGGGGAGCAGGCCGACGACCTGAAGCAGATCCTCTACCGGTCAGACATCACCAGCGAGGTCTTTCTGGACAACCTGAAAACCGCCACCCCCTGGGTGGTGAAGGTCGCCGGTGTGGAGCTGCTCCGGGACCAGGTAGAGGCCGGGGTGAAGGAGCACATCCTGCACAACGCCACCCACTTCTCCAACCTGATCAAGGTCTCGGAGCGGGTGGTCGTCCGGCACACCGCCGGACAGGCCCTGGTCAGTCTGCTGCCCACCCTGCGCCGGGACCAGCGGAACGAGGTGGTGGTAGAGCTGGGCAAGGGCCTGGAGATGGGGCAGTATGAAATTTCCAAGTACATCCCCCAATATCTGGGCGAGGCCGCCCTGTTCCTCCACCCCAGCGAGCTGGACGAGCAGGTGCTCTGGCTCAAGGACCTGCTGGGCAGCCCTAACGACTCGGCGGTGTCCGGCGCACTGAACACCGTGGGGGTGCTGCTCCAGCACTACCCCGCCTATCGGGAGCGCTTCCCCCAGTCGGAGACGGACTACGAGGCCCGCCGCCGGGAGCTGCTGGGGCTGCTCCTTCTGGGCCTGGCCCACTATCGGGAGGCCGTCCGGCAGGAGGCCCTGCTGGTGACAGGCAAGCTGCTGTTCGAGGCCCCCGTGCTGCCCATGGACGAGAAGGCCCGGCTGTTTGCCCTGTGCTACCGCAAGCTGCTGTTTCTGGCCCAGGGGGGCGACGCCGGCAGTCTCACCTTCTTCTACCGGGCCGCCGCCCTGGCGCACATCAACCGCTTTATCGCCCTGCACCGCCTGGATCACGGCCCCTTCACCTTTGAAAAGCCCCGGCTCATCGCCTTCTTCCCCGGCACCTTCGACCCCTTCACCCTGTCCCACAAGGGCATCGTCCAGGCCATCCGGGACCTGGGCTTCGAGGTCTATCTGGCTGTGGACGAGTTCTCCTGGTCCAAAAAGGCCCAGCCCCATCTCATCCGGCGGCAGATCGTCAACCTGTCCGTGGCGGGGGACTTCCACGTCCACCTCTTCCCCGACGACATCCCCGTGAACATCGCCAACCCCGACGACCTGCACCGGCTGAGCCAGCTGTTCCCCGATCAGGAGCTGTATATCGTGGCGGGCAGCGACGTGGTGGCCAACGCCTCCTGCTATAAAGCTCCCCCCCGGCCCTGGTCCATCCACGGGATGAACCACGTCATCTTCCGCCGGGCGGGGGAGAAGCCCCTGCCCAAAAAGCTGCCCATCACCGGCCAGGTGCTCCATTTGCAGCTGCCCCCCCACCTGGAGGACATCAGCTCCACCCGCATCCGGGAGAACGTGGACCTGAACCGGGACATCTCCACTTTGGTGGCCCCGGTGATCCAGGACTTTATCTATCAAAACGGCCTGTACCTCCGGGACACCCCGGACAAGCCCCTGCTGTACGCCGGGGACCTGGAGATCCAGTGGGAGGAATCCCCCACCCAGGAACAGGTGGCAGAGCTCACCGCCGGACTTCCTGGGGGCGAGGCCCTGGGCCAGGCCATCCTCCGCTGCCACGACCGGGTGCTGCTGCAGCGCCGCACGGGGGCGGACAAGCCCCTGGGCTTTGTG
>Ga0129311_1001920_pt1 | contig 13594 bp, 16 predicted proteins | sample Go1ome_FD_94435 | JGI IMG/M metagenome (GOLD analysis project Ga0129311, IMG submission 94435) | Western lowland gorrila individual fecal microbial communities from Wisconsin, USA - Go1022B metagenome | ecosystem: Host-associated > Mammals > Digestive system > Large intestine > Fecal | place... | reverse complement strand
ACTAAAAATGGCACACAGTATGACGGCTATGCATCCGCAGATTATGTGGCGGTGGACCGTCCGTCAATGTCCCATGCAGCGCCATCCGGCACACTGAATGTAAGAACAGAGCCGAACACCTCCTGTTCCGTTGCGGTACAGATCGGGAGCAGCGACAAAGTGGACATCGTCAGCCATACAGGCTTAAAGAGCGGGGATTTATGGTACGGCGTCAAACTGACAAAAAACGGCAGATCCTATACCGGCTATGTGCTGTCAGACCTCGTCACCGTCTCCTCCACGGATGCACCGGCAGAGATCAAAATGGGACAGCAGGAGAAAGTACCCGGCGGCAACGGCCCGACAGGGGACAGTGTCTTAAAGATCACAGGTGATGAGAAGAACAACAAGCGCTGCTACCAGCCGCTGAATATCTCCGGCAGGAAGGGTGACTGCTTCATGGCCTGCGGCTGGGGCTATGCCGACAGCGTGAGCCTGAAGGAGAAGTTCTTTGAAAGCGATCCCCATGCGGGCAACAGCTTGAACAGCAGGAAGAACCGTCATTTCGGCCTCCATATCAACTTCATATCCAGTGATGCCAATGACAGGAATGACATCCACTATGCGGAATTCGGGGCAGACTGCAGTGAATGGCAGTTCATGAACACCGCCTTTGTAGCAAAGCATGACTATGTGCGTGTGGATATCGGCTTCACATACGGCAGCAACAGCAACAATGCCTACTTTACGGGCCTTGGCCTTTATAAAGAAGAGTATGGCACAAGCTTTGCCTATGATGACAAGGGCAACGTGGTGAAGGTGACGGACCAGGCGAAGAAGAACAGCAGCTTTGAGTATGACACAGCGGATAACTTAAAGAAGCTCATGGACCCGAAGGGCAATGCCTTCAAGTATGATTATGATAAAAAACACCGTGTGACAGGGGCGGCATCTGCGGCAGGCATGAAATATACCTTTGCCTATGATAACTATGGCAACCCGGTGACGGCAAGGACCGTGGATCCGTCGGCAGAGACAGATGCGAAGAAAGCCATGACATCAAAGGCGGCCTATACAACCGGCACGGCAGCCGGACAGTACATGGCTTCACAGACTTCACCGGAAGGGGTGACAACGGCGTATGCCTGGGATGTGACGAAAGGCCTTTTAAAGAATGTCAGTGTGTCTGGCCATCAGGCGGATTACAGCTATGACACCATGGACCGTCTGACAAAAGTCACGGGGAAAGCAGCGGTAAATGGCACAGAAACAGATGTCCAGGTCCAGTATACCTATGACAGGGACCGTCTGACCAAGATCACCCATAACGGTTTTGACTATACCTTTGCCTATGATGGATTCGGCAACAGAAAGAGCGTATCCATCGCCGGAAAGGCGGCGGTCAGCCATGATTATGAGGCCAAGAACGGCAACCTCTTAAAGAGCACCTATGCCAACGGCTGGGAAGTCATATATACCTATGATAACCTTGACCGTGTGACAGAAGTAAAAGCATCAAAAGACGGCACAAGTTATACCATTGGACGGTATATCTATGACAAACTGGGAAGAGTGGCCCGTTTCATCGACGGACAGGTATCCGGAAAATCCTGCACTTACGGCTATGACCTGACAGACAGGCTGTGTGAAGCGGTCTTTGATGACGGTACAGCCTACCGATACACTTATGATGCCAATGACTGCCTGGTAAAAGAAGTCCAGATGACACCGGATGGCGTAAGAACCGTCACAAGGGGTTATGATGCAGACAGCCGTGAAACATCCGTGGCCTGCGGCAGTGCTAAGATTGAAAAGACCTTTGACAAGCTGGGAAGACTCACATCCATCAAGAGAAACGGCGGGAAACATACGACAACTTATACTTATGGCACAGCATCCGACGGTGGACAGACAGGACGGATAAAGACCGTGAAAAACGGCAGCGGCACATGGGAGTATGCTTATGATGCCTGGGGCAATGTGTCTAAAGCCACAGAAAACGGCAGTGCAGACAGCCATACTTATACCTATGATGCCCAGGGACAGCTGATCCGTGAATATGACCCGGATAAGAAGCTGTATCTCGGCTATCAGTACGATGCCGGCGGCAATCTGACGGAAGTACGCAGCTACCCGGCAGGGGCAGAGGGTGGACCGGAAGGAACAGGGACAGTCCTTAAGCGTTTTGCCTATGGCAGCACATGGAAAGACCAGCTGTCATCGGTTACAATGGACGGGAAGACAAGGAACTTCACCTATGATGCCAACGGCAACCTGCTCAGTGACGGGAAATATACCTACAGCTGGACAAAAGGAAGCCTGCTTGAGAAAGTGACAGGTGATGGGCTGGAGGCTGTCTATACCTATGATGCATCAGGCATCCGGACATCCAAGAAGGTGAACGGCACTACAACAGAATACCTGACAGCGGGCGGCAGTGTCCTGTCAGAGAAGAAGAATGGCGTATGGCAGCATTACCTGTATGACGGCAGCGGCCAGCTGATGGCTATCCGTTATAAGGGCGCGGATTACTATTATATCCGTGACGGCCTGATGACCATCACAGGACTGGTTGACGCCAATGGTACAGCTGTAGTAAACTACAGATATGATAGCTGGGGAACAGTGACAGGCATCACAGGAAGCATGGCAGGGACACTTGGAAAGGACAACCCGTACAGATTTAAGGGGTATTACTATGATGAAGAGACGGGGATGTACTATGTATCTTCAAGATATTACAATTCGGAGATTGCTAGATTTATAAGCACAGATACAGATGATATTTTAGATATATCCAGACATTTTTATGATAAAAACTTGTATGCTTATTGTGATAATAATCCGGTTATGAGAAGAGATGCTGGTGGTGAATTCTGGACAATTGCAGTTGGAGCTGTAATTGGAGCTGCGATTAGTGCAGGGATAGAATTAGGAATGCAATTGGCGACTGGTGGTAAAATAGATGTAGCTAGTATTGGATTAGCTGCTTTAGGAGGAGCTGCTGGAGGAGCTTTAGCTGCAACTGGTTTAGGATATATAGGGCAAACTGTAGGGAATGCGGCTATAAGTGGTGCTTCAGAAGTGATATCTCAGGTTAGAAGCGGTAATAGAGACATTGAAAGCATAGCGGTTAACGCAGGTGCAATGGCGGCTGTCGGTGCGGCAAGTGTAGTTATAGGAGGAAAAGGCATTAAAGCTAAGGGGACACCTTATAGAAATAGTCTCGATAATTTGAGCCGTGTAAAAGGTAATGTTTCGAAAGCGCTTTCTAATCCGAAAAATTATAGACGTCAAATTAATAGAGCCATAAAAAGGCATCGAACAATATCCAGAACTGCTGTCAAGGCTACAACAAAATCATTTGTGTTAGCTAATTTATTTTCAAATGTTGCAGGCAGATTAAAAAGCTTTTTTAGAAGGTAAAGGATGAAAATATGCAGGGAGTATTATTGGTAATAGAAATATTATTTATAATGTTTCTATTGGCGAAACAGGCTATTTCAATATTATTGTGGTTTATGTCTATTATAATGTTTCAAATGTCTTTTGAGACAGGAAATGAACGTATTTATTTGGAAATAATAGAGGATTATCCTATTCAGGATTGCGTAAAACCAAAAAGATTTAAATTCATATATAAAAAATTAAATAAGTTATCTTATAAAGATATACCTAAAGAAATGTATTATTGTGAAACAATTAAAGTATATGGATTTATATTATATTCGCTGTTATCATTTATAATGTTTTTTATGAATAAGCAAGTGATAGGTGTGTTTGGTGGAATTTATATTGTGTTTTATGCTGTGTTGAGTCTACTAACTGCAGGTATATTAAAAAGAAAAAGCTTTATTGCAAGATATAAAGAAGTAAATCGACACAATGTGAAATACTTATTTTGGCCGGAGAACGAACCTTATCCCAAAATGATAGGAAAATGTCAGATAGAGAAAATGTATAGACAAGGGAAAAAAGTTTTTGCAACTGTTAAGGTTTTAGAGACGGGAGAGGTGAAAAACAGAGTATTAATATTGAAAAAAAATGTACAAGAAAATCATGGAGATGGCATTTTGTATGAAATTTGTCAAGTGTATTATATTATTTAAAAAGATAATGACAATAAGCACATGTCTTATCCATTGGAGAAAAACTGGATACCGGATAGTGTAAGGATGCCAAAGTTAAGTTTTAATTATTTTATTTTCAATGCCCCGTATTCTTGCGGGGCATTCCATCACTATAAGAAAAATAAACTGAAAATATACAAATGAAAAATTAAAAGGAAAGGAGTCTGACAAAAGATGAGAGATTTAATGTTACATTTTTCAAATAACATTTTTATAGAAATCCTGATGCTGGCTATCTGTGCAGATACACTGCTGGGTGTTCTTCGAGCCATCAGGTTTCGGCAGTTCAACAGTTCTGTGGGTATCGACGGAGCTATCAGAAAAGTAGCCATGGTTGTCAGTGTGGGGATTTTGATGCTGGCGGATTTACTGATTCATGTGAATCTTCTGGCTTTTATACCTGAGGAATATGTGCATGATCTGGGTGTTCAGAAACTTGGGATGTGTGAATTCTTCTGTCTGCTGTTTACAGCCTGTGAATGTTTATCCGTATTGAAAAACATGGTTTTGTGCGGCCTGCCGGTGCCGAAGAAGGTCGAAAGCTGGCTGAGAGATTTTCTTGCCAATATGACATCGGAACTGCCGGTGGACAATGGTATAAATGATAAAGCAGGTGAAGCAGGCGAAACGAACACCAACAGAGGTGTGCTGAATAAAATGAAGGCAGGAGGTGGAGAGAATGTCAGACAATAAAAAGCTGTTAGTTGTTATTGACCCGGGACATACGGGGAATGCCTATAATGCCGGAGCCGTGAAGGGGTATTATGAAAGTAAGGCCGTTTATGATTTGAGCCTTTATGAAAAGACAGCCCTGGAAAAGAGAGGGATTGATGTTATCCTGACAAGAGAACGGAATCAGGACCCGGGGCTTTATGAACGCGGACAGATGGCAGTGAAAAAGGGGAACGAATATGCAAATGTTTTGTTTGAGAGCAACCATACGGATGCATTTAATGGAAAAGCCTGTGGTGTGACGGTGATTCGTTCGGCATATCTTCCGGGATCAGAAAAACTGGCAGAGAAAATGATCGATGCCATTGTCAAAGTCATGAAGCCATCCACAGGCATTACTTATAACAGGGGAGTCGTGACAAAGACCCAGAGCAGCGGCGCAGACTGGTATGGGGTTATCCGCGGGGCAGTATCTGGAGCAGCTTCACAGGGACAGGCGAAAAATGGCCCGGTCCGTTATGATTATATAGTTGAGCATGGTTTTCATGATAATCCCAAGGAATGTCTTTTCCTGTCGAAACAGGAGAATTTAAAAGCTATAGCGGAGGCCAAGGCGGCTGCAATAGCTGAGTATTTTGGTATCGGGAATAAAAAACAGTCAACAAATCAAAGTGGGCAGAGCAGTCAGAATGACCGGAATAATAACAGTCATCAGACAGATCAAAATACTTCGACAGATAGTACGACATTAAATAAAAAGACAGCATATCTGGTAAGAGTTTCCATTGACAATCTGAACATCCGGCAGGCACCCACGATTCATTCAAAGGCTGTGGGATCTACAGGCAAGGGGGTATTTACCATTACAGAAGAAGCAACGGGAATTGTCAATGCAGCCGGAGAGAAAAGCCGATGGGGAAAACTGAAATCAGGTCAGGGGTGGATATGCCTTGATTATGCAGAGAAAGTGACTTGAAAAGTTTGAAAAGGGGTTTAACCTGTTCAAGATAAAGGAATGAGATGCTATAATGAAAGAGACTGGGAGGTATATTTGACAAATGGAGATGAAGAAAGTAAGAATTTGAAATATTTTCAGGGTGCAATAGAAAAAGATATACTTATGGAAAAATTAAAGGAATGGCATGTAGAATTATCAGAGGACGAACTGTGAAAGGATACATTAAAACGTGGATGAGGATAAAATTATAATTATACCTGAAAAATATTATATGGATAGCCTGATAATCAAATCAAGTAAAGAAAGTAAATATGGACAATGTTTCTGCTGTTGTTTGCTTATATTAATGGCATTTATATGTAAGGAAGAAGGATTATTTGCCGTTTGTTTAATTGCAGCGTTGATACTTTTACGAGTAGTCATGTTAAGTAATGAAATATTGATATTACAGGCAAATGGGTTAACAGTAAAACGAGGGAAAAAAGAAAGAATATATAAGTGGGATGAATTTTGTACCAAATTAGTAGTTAATGCAAAAGGTGAACGTGGACGTAGCAAGTATATAAATTTTTCAAAATATAAGTATATACAAGGAAGAGGATTGCCTGCTGTATTTTATCAATTAATTTCTTCGAATTTAATTATTTCGATTGCGGTTGGAAATGAGAATATAAAAGCACAAAAAGATGGGTGTTTCTATGATTGTATCGATGAAGAGATTGTTGCAGAAAAGTTAAAGGAATGGCATGTAGAATTATCAGGAGATAATCTGGGAAAATTACCATGGAATGAATAATCTTAATTATTTAGTTGTGTCAGGGAGGATACAAAAGGTTAAGTTTTAATTATTTTATTTCCAATGCCTCGTATTCTTATGGGAAATTCATTTACAACAAGAAAAATAAATTTAAAATATATTATTTGCTGATTTGGCAACAGAAAGAGCGTATCCATCGCCGGAAAGGCGGCAGTCAGCCATAACTATGAGGCAAAGAATGGTACTCTCTTAATGAGCACCTATGGCGGCAGTGTCCTGTCTGAGAAGAAGAACGGTGTATGGCAGCAAGTCCTGATAAGGACAACCCGTACAGATTTAAGGGGGAAAGCTGTTTAAAAATATTAAGAATGCAATGAAGGCATTAACTAATAAAGTAAAAAGTGCATATTCTATGGCGAAACGGTTTGTGAAAAATACATTCGGTGCATATGCAAGTACAAAATCAACATTCAGTAGTCCAAGTTCTAAACAAAAAAACAGTAACTGGAAAAATAAAGTCATTTTTTTCACCATTCGATGTTCAGATTGGTTCAACAACATCAACAACGTGTTCAGAACATGGAAATCGGAAAAAGAGGGTAGTAGGATATGCAAATTTTGAAATGAAAGCACATATAAAAACTGCAACGACAGTTGTAAAAAAAGGGGTTGAGCAAACAGAATATGTAGATTTAGGAGTAGGCGGATGGGCAGCAATCGGTGCAGTAGCTTTATCAGTGGTAATTGGAGATGTGTTTATGATTTTGCCTGTTGTTCCTGCATGGTGATAGGAAAAATGCTTAAATTAAATTAGAATATAAGGTGGTACAAATCTGGCAATAATACAGAATGTATCGCCTTATAATAAGAAAGAGGAAGAAAGATGCTTATAGTTAGAGGGATTATGTGGATTTCTGTATTGATTGTTATGTTAATATGCATGGTAAAGACTAAAAGAAATGGTATGAAGAAAAAGATACGGGCATTGATATTTGTCGTATTTTTGTTTATATTATTTGTTTTTATGCCATATTCAACGGAGGCTCCGATAGAGAATCTTTTTATCACGTTTAAAACGCCGGAGCAGGCAATACATTACATAAATGCACCTTTTTCAAATGACAAAATAGAGGATATCATAGTAGGACAAGATACTTGTATGGCTGTTTTCGAATCAGGGCAAGATGAGGAGCTTTATGCAGGAAGGGATATGTGGTTAAGAAAGGGTGAAAAAGGTTATAAGCTGATAAGTGCGGCTGGAGTGCAAAAAGCAATTTTGTCAAATGATATTCGAGATGAAGATTTAGATATTTTCTTTTATGTAGACTATATAAAAGGGACAAAAGATACCTATTTCACAGGAACATGCGAGACAATGGGGAAACTTACATTGGAAGACAATGCTGGAACACATTTTACAGTCAGATTAATGGATAGTTCTTTTTTAGGAACGGACCAAAAAAGATATTATTGTTATGGATGTGTACAAGATATGCAGGATGATTATCAGATTACTGTAAATGGTAAGACTTATACAGCAGAGAATATAAAAAAATCGCCGGAATTTCCATAGAAATATTGCGAGATTGTCGAGAAAGTAGTAGGCTTCAATGCCCCGCATTTCTTCACCATGGGGAAATATATTTTGCAAATTCGGCAAAGCGGCAGCGCTTTGTTTAGACAAAACGATTATTTATACCAGAGATGCAGGCGGCAATGTGACCCAGAAGAAGGTTTATGCCCTTAGTACACAGGCAAATCTGGAAGGCCAGCCTGAACAGACAATGGTATATGCTTACGCAGACGGATGGAAAGACCAGATGACAGCAGTGGATGGACAGGCTGTTGCTTATGACACAGCAGGTAATATGACAGCATACAAAGGCCGGAAATACAGTTGGTGCGGCAATGGTATCCTGACGGATGTGATAAAGGAAGATGGCAGTCAGATCCTTGGAGAGAAAAATGCTTCAGGTTATCAGTCTTATATCTACAATTCCGGCGGTGAAATAGAAGCCATTTATTATAAAAAGAATGTCTACTATTATATCAAAAACGGCCAGCAGGATATCATTGGCCTGTGCGATGCATCCGGCCAATGGGTTGTGGACTACAGCTATGATACATGGGGCAATCTTCTGAAGACAGGCGGCTCCATGGCGTCAACACTTGGTGTGGATAACCCATTCAGATACCGCGGTTACTATTATGACACAGAAACAGGACTGTATTATCTGGAAAGCCGTTATTACAATCCGGAATTAGGCAGAATGATGAGTGCGGACAGTTTGTCAGTGCTGGGCATGAGCAAAACGACACTGAATGACAAGAACCTGTATAACTGCTGTGACGGCAATCCGGTCGGAAGAGTGGATGAAAGCGGTAATTTCTGGGTAGGAGCGATATTTGGCGGAGTTATTGGCTGTGTGGCAGGACAAAGTAGAAGCGGCATTAAATGATATGGTAAAGGCGGCTGTGACGGGATTGGCTTTTGCACCGACGGTTCCAGTACTGGAGTCTAATGGAAACACTATTTTAGGAGCAGCCGTAGGAGGAATATATGATATGTCCATTGCAAAAGCAAACAGCAACAGAAAAAATAATACATCCAGAACATCTTCATCATCTTCTTCAAAGAGTGGATATTCAGGAAGATGGTTAGTCAGTGTGGAATGGAAATACACTGGTTCGGGTAAATTCTGCTGGGAGATTTGTACGAAGCGTTATTCGGATGGTTCAATCAGTGTGGAGAGATGGAAATATGCGACTTAATGCACGGGCATATCTTTTCAAAGCGCAAAAGAAGATGGTATAATTAAGAGGCAGCAGAATTGGCTGCTGCCTCGAAAAGATTTGGTTATGCCAGGGGGAAGAAAGTCATGAAAGAGATAAGAGGCGGTTTACCTGAAAAGGATGCCAATAAGGGTTTTTTAGGAGTTTCTATAGGTCTATTAATAATTTTAATAGTTTTTTGTATTTTATTTTGCAGAGAAGGAACAGGAATTTGTGAAACCATTATTTGTATTGGAGTAATTTATTTAATTATGTTGAATTTCTTTATAAAAGTTTCGAAGGCATATGTTATAGATGAAACGGGAGTTACAATTACTTTTTTTAACTTTAAAATATGGACAGTTCATTTTAACTGGGATGAGTATTATGAAGTGGAATTTGGAACACCGAGAAGAAACGATGCAGGTATAGATTTTGTCATGTCTTTTAAGAAAAAGAAGAAATGTCTGAGTGATTTTATATTTTCCGGAACGGTAGGATGTGAATGTACAGAAGAGACGTATGCACTGGTGAAAAGCTGGCTGCCGGAGAGTGTGAGGATGCCAAAGGTTAAGTTTTAATTATTTTATTTCCGATGCTCTGCAATTCCTGCGGGGCACCCTTTCACCACGACAAAGATAAACTGAAAATATATTTTTGCATGTATTTGGCAACAGAAAGAGCGTGTCCATAGCCGGAAAGGCGGCAGTCAGTCATGACTATGAGGCCAAGAACGGCAACCTTTTAAAGAGCACCTATGCCAACGGCTGGGAAGTCACATATACCTATGATAACCTTGACCGTGTGACAGAAGTGAAAGCATCAAAAGACGGCACAAGTTTCTGCAATTGGCATAGGTGCAACCGTAATAGCATGTGGTGTAGCTACGCCTGTGATGTTAGGTATCGCCGTAGCCACTGTTGCGGTAGGTGTTTTAACGACTGTAAATGGAGCATCTGATTTAGGCGAGGCTTTTACAGGAAAGAATGTAGTCAAAGATGTAGTTTTCAATGGAAACACAAAAAAGTATAATACATATTCAGCGGCAGTAGCAACTGCGGCAACCATTGGAACGACAGTTTGTGGTGGTTGGGTAGCTAAGAATATTCCGAGAATAAAGGCTTATAATAACGTACAAAATTATAAATATACAAAAACTATATCAGATGCAAAGCATATGAGAAGAGTATATAATAATTCTACCTTAATACAAAAGCAGATTATAAAGTATGGTAAGATGCAAAAAGATTCTTTTGGCTATGTTTTTTCGGTTAAAGGGAATGTTAATGGAAGAACAGCTGTGTGGCGCTTAGGGATAAATGTTAAAAGAAAAATGGTATGGCATTTTGGACATGGATTTTAAAAAATAAGAGGCTTACATTTAGCTGAGGAGAAGAATAGGTGGGCGAAAATGTGGCATATACTGAATGATTTGAATGTAGACTTGTTTTCAAAAATAGGGAGATATTTTACTTGGTGTACCTTTTCGAATGAAAAACGAAGTGTATTGAATCAGAAATGACACAGTTTTTGCCCATTATGTAAATGGTTAAAATAAAAGCTTCCGGCGTAAAAAGATAAGAAAGTATAGGGGGGATAAAGTGTTTTTTTATAATTTGAATAGTAAGATATATAAAGGTAGGTCATATGTAGAAGATGATACTTCTCTTATTTTTAGGTACTCAAAAGGAATAGATTTAGTATTAGATTATACTATTTCTTTAGGAGGAAACCCAAGATATCTTATGGATTTATCTAGTAAAACGGGAAGGTGTGGTCCATTGAGATGTTTTTTGGCAGGTACCAAGGTTGTACAAAGAGGATTGGAAATACCTGAAGCCAAGAAAGGTGCATTGTATTTTCAAACGGCTGAAGAAGTAGTTCAGTATTCAGGAACAATGTATATGGAAATGGAAGATATATTTTATTATGACCAAAGGAATAATGTAGTGTGTATTGGGAATTTTGAATTAAAGGGAGAAGTAATAGAATTTGTTGAGAATACATATGCATTAATATGTGAAAATAAGTTGAAAGCAGTATTTATGCGGGTAAAGGGTATGGAAAGAAATATTGTTATAAAAAATGAGCATATATATTTGAAGAAAGAGAGTGATTGAAAGAACTCTATGGCCATTTGAATCAGAAATATATTCAAAAATTCTGTGTGCATGGGAACCATTATAAGAATTGTCAAATTTGTTTTAAAAGGATATAAAAATCTTAATTGCTTTTCCAATGCCCCGTATTCTTGCGGGGCATTCCACCACTATAAGAAAAACAAACTGAAAATATACAAATGAAAAATTAAAAGGAAAGGAGCTGGATGAGAGATTTTCTTGCCAATATGACATCGGAACTGCCGATGGACAATGGTATAAATGATAAAGCAGGTGAAGCAGGCGAAACAAACACCAACAGTGGTGTGCTGAATAAAATGAAGGCAGGAGGTGGAGAGAATGTCAGACAATAAAAAGCTGTTAGTCGTCATTGACCTGGGACATACGGGGAATACCTATAATGCCGGAGCCGTGAAAGGTTATTATGAAAGTAAGGCTGTTTATGATTTGAGCCTTTATGAAAAGGCAGCCCTGGAAAAGAGAGGGATTGATGTTATCCTGACAAGAGAACGGAATCAGGACCCGGGGCTTATGGTTTTCATGATAATCCCAAGGAATGTCTTTTCCTGTCGAAACAGGAAAACTTAAAAGCTATAGCGGAGGCCAAGGCAGCTGCAATAGCAGAGTATTTTGGTATTGGGAATAAAAGCCAGCCAGCAAATCAAAGCGGGCAGAGCAGTCAGAATAGTCAATGCAGCCGGAGAGAGAAGCCGATGGGGAAAACTGAAATCAGGTCAGGGGTGGATATGCCTTGATTATGCAGAGAAAGTGACTTGAAAAGTTTGAAAAGAGTTTTAACCGGTTCAAGATCAGGGAATGAGATGCTATAATGAAAGAGACTGGGAGGTATATTTGACAAATGGAGATGAAAAAAATAAGAATTTGAAATATTTTCAGGGTGCAATAGAAAAAGATATACTTATGGAAAAATTAAAGGAATGGCATGTAGAATTATCGGAGGACGAACTGTGAAAGGATACATAAATGCTTGCAATTAGAATTATTATTGAAGTTATAATTTTTATCTATATGATGAGCCTGAGTATTAGGATAAGAAAACAGAAGATAAAAAAGACTCGACGGATTAAGATAATAAGAATTTTTTGGATGATTATGTTTGTGATAGTTGTTCCCTATTTATCATATGTTCCCATAGAGAATTATTTTATTACGTTTAAATCGCCAGAAAAAGCAATGGCATATGAAGAATGGTTGATGCCCAAAAGAGAGATAGACGATATTATAGATGGTAAGGATTCATGTATGGTAATAGAAAAAAGAAAGAAGAATGGGATGATAAGTTATGAAACGGAATATTTGAGGAAAGTACAAGGTGGGTATAAGTTTTTGGGAACATTGGATGTGGAGACAGAAAATATAACAGGCACAGCGATTATAGTATGGCATATTAAAGGAACAGAAGATTATTATTTGTCAGGAGTGAAAATGTCGGAAAATGCAGCGGACCGTGTGAATATCAGAGATAGTCTGGGAACGAAATTTATTCAAAAAGCATCAGATGGAGGACATTATAAGGAGACAGTGATATACAATTATGAATATTATGGATATATGTATGATATTACGGAAGATTATGAAATATATCTTGATAGACAGACACATATATTGCCATCTGAAAGTAAATATTCTGTTCGGTGATTTGAATATTGTCTATGAAAGCTGTTAATAATTCAGTGCGTGTATTGGGAAGGTAGGACAAGATTTTAATTTAAGTATACGCAGTTCAGTTATTTTTTTAAAGACAATTTTGAGGGTAATAAATGCACAAAGAGCGGCAGATCCTATACCGGTTATGTGCTGTCAGACCTTGTTACTGTATCCTCCACGGATGCGAGCTGCGGGACCTTTTGCAGCAGGATTAATAAGTGGTTTTGTTGCATATGGGAGTTCTAGAGAGCAAGGAGAAGATAAAACCGTATCCTTTACAAATGCGGTAATGGCAGGCGCTTTTACAGTAGGAAGTACAGGAAGTTTATCAACACTTTTGACAGGTAGTTCTTTAATAAAAACAGCTACAAAGGTAGAAATTAAACTAGGGGCTTCTGCAGCAATCGGTGCAACATGTGATTTTGGGTATAATCTTATGTCAGCAGCGGTAAGTAAAGCTTATAATAGTTCGGTTCATGCTTCGAAAAAGAATAAGGTTAATATTCAAGCTTGTGCGATAGCTTCTGTAATACAGATT
>Ga0129311_1001919_pt1 | contig 13595 bp, 10 predicted proteins | sample Go1ome_FD_94435 | JGI IMG/M metagenome (GOLD analysis project Ga0129311, IMG submission 94435) | Western lowland gorrila individual fecal microbial communities from Wisconsin, USA - Go1022B metagenome | ecosystem: Host-associated > Mammals > Digestive system > Large intestine > Fecal | place... | reverse complement strand
TAATTACCGCAGACGAAAGCTGTTACAGGAACTGGAGCAGGCACGTGCGATCATGGAATCGGCATCCCAGCATGACTTCCTGACGGGACTTCCGAACCGCAGCAAGTTCATGAAGGATCTGGAGCAGCTGATCGGAGCCCGGATTCCCTGTACGGTCATGATGCTGGATATCGATAACTTTAAGAAGATCAACGATACTTACGGACACACAGCGGGAGATGAGGCACTGCAGCAGGTAGCCAACCGGCTGAAGGACATGCAGTCCCAGATACTTACCTCTTATCGTTTCGCGGGAGATGAATTCATCCTGATCCTTCGCAGCAGTCAGAGCATGCTGGTGGAGAAGACAGCGTACCAGTGTCGTCAGGTATTTGCCAAAGATGTGACACTCTGCGGAACGAAACGGCGGATCGGCGGCAGCATCGGTATTGCAAGCTACCCTAAGGACACCGATAATCTGGAACAGCTGATCGTATGTGCGGATGACGCCATGTATAAGGTGAAAAAGAACGGCAAGAACGACTTTGCATATTATGAGAAGCCCACAGAGGAATAAAATAACAGACAGGCGGTTATTTCTGTTCTACGAACAGTAAATACGGCCTGTTTTTTTCTGCCTGTTTTGAACATAAGGTTGAAAAAAAGCAGGATTATGTTTATAATAAGTACTATTGACTAAAAGGAGAAAGATCACATGCGAATACTTTCAGATGCGTTAGGATATGTTATGTACTTTTGCTATTACCTGCTACATAATTACGGCCTGGCTATTATTCTGTTCACTCTGATCAGTAAGATCGTTCTTTTACCGGTGTCGGTATGGGTACAGAAGAATTCCATTAAAATGGTAAAAATGCAGCCCGAGATCAACCGGATCAAAGCAAAACATTTCGGTGATGCGGACCGGATCGCAGACGAACAGTCCAAAATATTCAAGAGAGAGAAGTACAATCCTCTGGCCTCTCTGATCCCTCTGGCGGTTCAGATCATTCTGCTGATGGGACTGGTGGAGGTTATCTATCATCCGCTGGATTATCTGCTGCATATGTCGCAGGACGTGATCACCGCATTTAACGGGCTGGCGATCAGCCTGGCGGGGGTGAACCCGGAGAGTTCTTCCATTCAGCTTACGGTAGTGGAGATGATCAAGAGCGGCAGATACGCAGAGCAGTTCACTGCATTGCAGAGCAGTCTGACCGGTGTGGATATCGCGTCTGTATTACAGCAGGTAGAGACCATTTCTCTGGACTTCTGCGGTATTAATCTGAGCTGGGTACCATCCGAAGTGGGTGGCATTGATATTATTGTGCCCATTGCAGCGGGAGTATCCGCGTGGTTGCTATGTGTGGCGCAGAATGCAGCCAATGTGATTCAGGCAGAACAGTCTAACTTGAACAAATACGGAATGATGGCATTTTCCGTAGGCTTGTCTCTGTATCTCGGCTGGTTCGTTCCGGCAGGTGTGGCATTATACTGGATCGCCAGCAATCTGTTCGCTATTTTACAGCTGTATCTGTTGAACTGGGCCATCAATCCCAGGGATTATGTGGATTATGAAGCATTGGAAGCCAGCAAACAGGAACTGGCGGAATTACAGTCTATCGGTGGCAGGAAAAAACCTTTTGCGAGAAATCCTTATGCCAAGAGAGAGAAGAAAGACTTCAAACGCTTTTTCTCAGTGGTGAACAAGCATCTGGTATTTTATTCCGAGAGCAGTGGTTTCTATAAATATTATCAGGGAATCATCGAATATCTGCTGCAACATACGAATCTGACGATCCATTACATTACCAGTGATCCGGAGGATCAGATCTTTGCACTGGCAGAGAAAGAGAACAAGATCCGTGCCTATTATATCGGGGAGAAGAAACTGATCACCCTGATGATGAAGATGGATGCGGATGTGGTAGTTATGACCATGCCGGATATTGAGAATTTCCATATCAAGCGCAGTTATGTGAGAAAAGATATTGAATACATCTATATCCCGCACTGCATGGACAGCCTGAACATGACCATGCGTACCGGCTCCATGGATCATTACGATACGGTGTATTGTGTCGGCAAACATCATACCGAAGAGATCCGCAAGACAGAGGAAGCCTACGGCCTGCCACCCAAGAAGCTGATCGACTGGGGATACTGTCTGTTAGACCGCATGATTGAAGATTACAAGAAGGCAGACAAGACACCGCATGAGAAAAAGCATATTCTCATCGCGCCCTCCTGGCAGAAGGACAACATTGTGGACAGCTGTCTCGAAGGCATGCTGGATGACCTGGCAGGTAAGGGCTATGAAGTGGTAGTACGTCCTCATCCCCAGCAGGTGCGCTTGCAGCAGGACAAGATGGACCGGCTGAAAGAGCGCTATGCGAATAATCCGGATATCGAGATCCAGACCGACTTTTCTTCCAACAGCACGGTATTTGAGGCAGACCTGCTGGTGACCGACTGGTCCGGTATCGCTTATGAGTATGCATTTACGACGAACAAGCCGGTATTATTCGTGGATACTCCCATGAAGGTCATGAATCCGGAGTATCAGAAGATTGACACGGTACCCATCAACATCTGGATGCGAGATGTTATCGGAGACCGGCTGGATCCTGCAAAGACAGAGGAGACAGAAGAGAAGGTCAGAAATCTGCTGGAGCAGAAGGATGCATATCAGGAGAAAATCCAGAAGTTCGTGGAAGAATATGTGTATAACCTGGGCCACAGTGCCGAAGTAGGTGCCAAATACATCGTACAGGCAGTGCAGGAACAGATCAAAAAAGCAAAAGAACAATAAACAACAAATAAGATAATTAGAAAAGAAAGAGGTAAAAACATGAAAAAATTAAGTAAGATCGCACAGGTTACATTTTTTGCAGCAGCATTTGCAGTACTGTTTTCCGGAACAGCCGATGCTTATATCGATCCTTCGGTTATGAACTATGCGATTCAGGCAGTAGCCGGCGTAGTGATCGCAGTGGGCGCAGCTGCCGGTATCTACTGGAGAAAGGCAAAGAAGAAGATTGATAAGAGCCTGGGAATCGACGAGAACAGAAATAAAGAAGTAGAGTCAGATGACATTATGATGGATCAGGCAGAGGATAAGCAGGAGAAGTAATCACAAATGAAAAAGCGAGATAAAAAACAATTGCTGCCGGGGTTGCTGGTGGCAGTTGCTGTCAGCTTTCTGGTGTTTTTATATGCCCCGATAGATTTGTATTGCTCGAATGTTTCTGAATTCTGGTTTGATTTTTCAACGTTATTGATCACTGCACTGGGAATGTTCGTAGTCTGCTTTGCTGCTCTGATGATAATGTATCTGATCGCCTGGCTGCTGCATCCTGTAGTTTACCGGATCGCACTGGCGGGAGGTCTGGCACTTTTTATCTGCACCTATGTCCAGGGTAATTTTATGATCGACAGACTTCCGACATTGGATGGAACATCTATCTGGTGGGGGAAGTACGATATCTTAAGAAAAGACACATTGATCCTGTGGGCCGTGGTACTGACGCTGGTGGTGATCGCTGCAATCGTATTGAAGAAGAAACGCTTTGAGAACGCAGTCATGTTCATCAGCAGTGTTATGACACTGATGCTGCTGGTTACGGCGTGCAGTACGGTCCTGACCAGCGGGGCATGGAAACAGAAGGTACATATACATACCAGCACAGAAAATGAGTTTGCAATGTCCGAGAATGAGAATTTTGTCATTTTTGTTCTGGACACAGCGGATTCCAGGGAATTTTCTTCTTTGCTGGAAGAATATCCGGAGTACAGGGAGATATTTTCTGATTTTACATATTATGAAAACATGATGGGAAATTATCCCTGTACAATGAATGCTGTCGCATATATTTTGTCGGGTGAATGGTTTCGAAATGAACGGCCTGTTCAGGAATACCTGGATGAGGTGTATCTGAGATCGCCCTTGTGGGATGAATTACGTTCCAGAGGCTATCGTATAGATCTCTATGAAGATGATATCCGAACTACCGATGAAAGTGTGGCAGACAATTTTGACAATGTTTTTCATACCAAAGTCAGACCGAGCTCTTATTTGAAACTTGCCAGACAGGAACTGAAACTGATTGGCTTTCGTTATGCACCTTATGATTTAAAGCGATTTTGCATGGTAAGGGAAGTGGCATTTAACGAATTAAAAGTGTCTGTACCGGATGGAACAACGGCCGGAATCTTTACAGAGGATAATATGGCTTTCAAAGAAGCTTTGGCAGAGAACGGTGTAGTGGTGAATCAGGAACAGAATAACTTTAAGTTTATTCATTTGGAAGGCGCCCATGCACCGTTTATATATGGTAAAGATATGGATTACATTCCGGGTGGGGATTATCGTCAGAACATGGAGGCATCTGTAACACTTGCAAAAAATTATATTCAGGCACTGAAGGATAGTGGAGCGTATGATAATACCGCGATTATTGTGATGGCTGATCATGGATACAATGGAAAAGGTGATGAGATGGATCGGGATGTATGGTTGAGACCATCACCGATGTTTCTTGTAAAAGGAAGAGAAGAACATCATGATACAATGCAGATTTCTGAGGCCCCGGTCAGTTATGAGGATTTGTCCCAGGCATATCTTCGCTTGATGGATGGCGAACAAAGCGATGCACTGTTTGATTGGAAAGAGGGAGATATTAGAGAACGACGCTATCTGCGTTATTCATTCTCTGAGATGAATCACATGGTTGAATATAGCCAAAAGGGACATGCTCAGAATCTGGATACTATGGAACTTACCGGAAGAGTGTTTGACAGGTGATAAGACGAAAGGTTTTGTATTTTATGAAAAGAGATAAAACCCCAAAATTGATATCGGGATTGCTTGTATCGGTAGCAATTAGCTTCTTGATTTTTTTATATGCCCCGATAGATTTGTATTGCTCGAATGTTTCTGAATTCTGGTTTGATTTTTCAACGTTATTGATCACTGCACTGGGAATGTTCGTAGTCTGCTTTGCAGCTCTGATGATAATGTATCTGATCGCCTGGCTGCTGCATCCCGTAGTTTACCGGATCGCACTGACGGGAGGGCTGGCGCTTTTCATCTGCACCTATGTCCAGGGTAATTTTATGATCGACAGACTTCCGACATTGGATGGAACCTCTATCTGGTGGGGGAAGTATGATATCTTAAGAAAAGACACATTGATCCTGTGGGCCGTGGTCCTGACTCTGGTGGTGATCGCTGCGATCGTATTGAAGAAGAAACGCTTTGAGAACGCAGTCATGTTCATCAGCAGTGTTATGACACTGATGCTGCTGGTTACGGCGTGCAGTACAGTTCTGACCAGCGGGGCGCTGGATTCCAAGCTTCATCTCCATGTGGGCGTAGAAGATGAATTTGAAATGTCGAAAGATGAGAATTTCGTGATTCTGTTGTTAGATGCAGCGGATTCCAGGGAATTCTCTTCCTTGTTGGAAGAACATCCGGAATATAGAGAGACCTTTTCTGACTTTACGTACTTTGAGAATGCTATGGGAGCGTATACCAGTACGCTGAATGCAATTCCGTTTATTTTATCAGGGGAATGGTATGAGAACGAAGGCTCTTTTCAGGAGTATCTGAACAGAGTGTACCGGGATGCTCCACTGTGGGATGAATTACGCACTCGTGGATATAAGATCAATCTCTATGAAGACGATATCCGTGCCGATGATGCAGCGATCGTAGATAATTTTGATAACGTGTATCTTACAAAAGTAAGACCATCCTCCTATCTGGAGCTGGCAAAACAGGAATTAAAGCTGATCGGTTTCCGGTATGCACCTTATGATCTGAAGAGATACTGCGTGATCAAAGAAGTATATTTTAATGAACTTAGGGTATCATCGCCCCAAGGTACAGACAGCAGGGCATATACCTCGGATAATCTGACTTTTAAAAATGATCTGTCAGAACAGGGGATCGTAGCGGATGAGATGGGAAATAATTTTAAATTCATTCACCTGAATGGAGCACATGCCCCCTTTGTGTACGATAAGGATGTCAATTATATTGGTGTGGAGCAGGGCTCCTATCGTCAGAATATGGAAGCCTCCATCACACTGGCGTCTAAGTATATTGAGGCTTTGCAGGAAAGCGGTACTTATGATAATACGGTATTGATCGTGATGGCGGATCATGGATACAATGGAATCGGGGAGAAGGAAGAGGATTTTCTGAGACAGGCCCCCTTACTCCTGATCAAAGGAAGAGAAGAACACCATGCTACGATGCAGATTTCGGAGGCTCCCATTTGCTATGAGGATCTACAGACGGCATATGTGAGACTTTTGGACGGAATGCAGAGTGAAAAGATATTTGACTGGACAGAAGGAGACGCCAGAGAACGACGCTTTTTAGAGTATGCTCCCGGCAATGAAAAACATATGGTGGAATACATCCAGACAGGTCACGCCCAGGACACAGAGTCCATGGTACCTACCGGAAGAGAATTTATTCGGAAGTAATGGTAACTTTCGGAAAAAGAACTTTCCCGGTAATGGTGGAAGCGTGGATGATTCCCACTTCTTCGAAACGGCTGTCGATGCTGGCGTTGCGGTTATCGCCCAGTACGAAATATTCTCCGGGACTTAAGAGAATGTCAGAGGAAGCTGTGCCGGCATCTTCCATGAGAGGAAGCTGTGCTGTGTTTTGTTCGGGCAGACCATTGACATATAGAATGCCGTCTGTGATCCGGACGGTATCTCCCGGCAATGCCACAATTCGTTTTACGATATCACGGCCCAGATCCTCACGGTGAATGATGATGACATCATTTGTATGCAGACAGTCCGGAAGATCCCATTTCTGAATGAGAACCGGTTCTCCGGAAGTATAGCTGGGTTCCATGGAGACTCCGGTTATAAAATATAACTGTATGCAAAAATGGGACAGCAGATAAATACCACTGCCCAGCAGGAACAAAAATAAAAGAAAACGTCTGTTTTTCGAATGCATATACCGCTCCTTTTTACAAGGTATCTGCTATAGAATATAACATATTTTTTGGAAAAACAGAAGAACAGAAGAAAGAAATAAAGGAAACCCCATATGAAAGAGAAAGAGAAACAAAAAAAAGACTGGCTGCCGGGTGTGCTGATGGCGGCAGCCATTAGTTTTCTGTTATTTCTATATGCACCTGTGGATCTGTATTGCAGCAATATTGACGAGTTCTGGTTTGATTTCGACGTACTGCTTAGAATGGCGGCAATGATGTTTGGGATCAGTCTGGTAACATTAACGCTTCTTTACCTGCTTGCTGCATGGATTCACCCTTATCTTTACAGGATCGGACTGGCAGTAGGACTGGCGGTTTTATTGATCACCTATGTACAGGGAAATTTTCTGGTCGGAAATTTACCTGTGCTGGACGGTACTTCCATTTCCTGGGAGGACTATTCCGCACTTCAGACGGAATCGGTGATACTGTGTATTGTAGTCCTGGCGATCGTAGTTCTGTTATTTCTTTTGTTGAAAAAGCAATTGTTCGGGAAAGCCTGTATGTATATCAGCGCATGCCTGTCGTTGATGCTGTTAGTCACTGCGATTACTGAGGTGTTTGGCAGCGATGCGTTGGAACCCAAATTAAAGCTTCAGATCAGTACCAAAAATGAATTTGTAATGTCCGGGGAACAGAATTTTGTGATTTTCATACTGGATGCGGCAGATTCCAGGGAGTTTTCTTATCTTTTAGAGCAGAATCCGGAATATAGGGATATTTTTGCGGATTTTACCTATTATGAGAATACGGTGGGAGCATATTCCTGCACCAGATATGCAGTCCCTTACATTTTGTCGGGGAAATGGTACGAATGTGATACCTCTTTTGAAGAATACATGGAAGATCTTTATAACACATCTCCACTGATCAAAGAACTGGAGAACCGGAATTACCGGATCGGTTTATATGAGCCGGACCTGCATGCACAGAATAACGATGTGCTCCGGTTTGATAACATATTTGAAGCGGAATTCAAAGTGAAGTCATACCTGGGTATGGCCAGGCAGGAACTAAAACTGGTCGCTTACCGCTATGCACCGTACTGGTTGAAGAAATATTGCGTTCTGAAACAGGCCGCATTTGATGAACAGCTGGAAGCGGGAGAAGGAAGCGGAGAGATTACCGCGAGTATGGAGAACAGGGTGTTTCTCGATCATTTGAATGCCGGAGGAATCACGGTGGACGACACTGAGAATTCCTTTAAATTCATTCATCTGGAGGGAGCACATTCGCCGTACGTCTATGATGCCGAGGTAAACATCATTGACGAATCACAGGGCACTTACGCACAGAATATGGAAGCTTCGGTGACGTTGGCTGAGAGATATCTGAGTGCACTGAAAAAAAGCGGTACCTATGATAATACGGCAATCATCGTGATGTCAGACCATGGATTTAATCGGGATATAGACAATGCTGATATGGGAGATAATCCCTTTATGCGGCCATGTGGATTACTGTTGATCAAGGGCGTGGGAGAGACGCATGATACCATGCAGATCTCCGAAGCACCGGTCAGCTATGAGGATCTTCAGGAGGCATATCGCAGACTGCTGGACGGCGCATGGAGTGATGCGGTGTTTGACTGCCGTGAAGGAGAGCACAGGGACAGACGGTATCTGTGGTATGCGGTAACAGACGAAGATTACCTGGTGGAGTATCAACAGACGGGATATGCCAGTGATCTGAGCACGATGATCCCTACCGGCAGAGAATTCCGGTGGACAAAACAATAAATCAGGAAGAAGGCTTGACAAATGAAAGTATTATTAGTAAACGGAAGCGGACATGTAGAGGGATGTACTTATACAGCACTGGAAGAAGTAGCGGCAGCACTTGAGAATAACGGTATTGAGACAGAGATCGTTCAGCTGGGAACCCAGCCGATTACAGGATGTATCGGCTGCGGTGCCTGCCTGAAGACCGGAAAATGTTTCCGCAATGATATCGTCAATGAATTTATAGAAAAGGCGAAGACTGCAGATGGCTTTGTATTTGGCTCTCCGGTGCATTACGCATCGGCTTCCGGCATGATCACCTCTTTCTTAGACCGTGTATTTTATGGCAGAGGAGCGATCTTCCAGGGAAAACCCGGTGCCTGTGTCGTCAGCTGCAGACGCGGCGGAGCCTCCGCAGCATTTGATCAGCTGAACAAATATTTTACCATGAACTGCATGCCGGTAGTATCCAGCCAGTACTGGAATCAGGTACACGGCAACACACCGGAAGAAGTGAAACAGGATCTGGAAGGTATGCAGACCATGCGCACATTGGGCAATAATATGGCATGGCTGTTAAAATGCATTGAAGCCGGTAAAGCAAGCGGCGTGAATTTCCCGGAGAGAGAACCCGGTGTGAAGACGAACTTTATCCGGTAAGACCGGGCTGAAATGCTGAGATAGAAGGAGAGATACACAGATTATGACGGAATGGAACGGTCTGGGAAGGTATCCCGAGAATGCGGATGTTAAGGATCGTCCTGCAGAGGGTGGGCTCTTGGCCTATGTGGACGGAAGCTATCAGGATGCATTGAAAAAATATGGGTTCGGCTGTGTGTTCATCCTGTCGGACGGCAGGGTTTATACGGAATACGGTAATGGTGACAATCCGGATTCGCTAAAACAGCGGAATGTCTCCGGAGAGATGCTGGGAGCCATGTATGCGGTACGTTTTGCGTTAAACAGCGGATTTACCGCCATAGAGATCCGCTATGACTATGAAGGGATCGAAAAATGGGTTACCGGAGCCTGGAAAAGTAAAAATGAACTGACACAGAAATACGCACAGACCATGCGTGCCTGGGGACAGAAGATCCAGATCCGTTTTACAAAAGTACCGGCACATTCCAAAGTTAAATACAATGAACTGGCGGATGAAACGGCAAAATTGGGCGTGGAGAACGGCAACGGGATTCCGAAAGTCAAAAGTCTCAGTGATTTCGAAGCAGCGGAAGGCCGGGAGGAATAAAACATGCGGTTGAATAAATATCTGGCTCAATGCGGTGTATGCTCCCGCAGAGATGCGGATAAACTGATCGAACAGGGAAAAGTACTAGTGAACGGTCAGGTCGCCGGGATGGGACAGCAGGTGGAAGAGACCGATACTGTCAGCATAGGAAAAAAGATATTGCAGGGAAAACGCTCCTGCAAAGTGCTGGCATTTTACAAACCGGTAGGAGTTACCTGTACGGAGAGAGATCCCCATGCGGAGAAAAAGATCATGGATCTGATTCATTATCCGGAGCGCCTGACCTATGCCGGACGCCTGGACAAAGATTCCGAGGGACTGATCCTCCTGACCAACGACGGAGACCTGATCAATGCCATGATGCGGGGAGCCAACCGGCATGAAAAAGAATACATTGTAAAGACCGACCGGGAAATAACACCTGATTTTTTGGACAAAATGAGAAACGGTGTCTATCTGAAGGAGCTGGATATCACTACCAGAGAATGCAGGATAGAAAAAACGGGAAAATATACATTCCGGATCATACTGACTCAGGGAGTCAACAGACAGATCCGGCGTATGTGCGAGGCCTGCGGAGTAAAGGTAAAAGCCTTGAAGAGAATCCGTGTCATGAATATTTTATTGGGAGATCTGAAGCCGGGAGAGTGGCGCGAGATCACCGGAGAAGAACTGGAGCAGCTTCGCAGAGACAGTGGAATGAGAAATGAGAAATAAATGATTAAAGGCAGGAACACAATATGCAGTCTTCCAAGATAGACCGGATCAAATATCTGGTAGAACAACTGAATGCGGCTTCGGAGAGCTATTATGCCAAAGACCGGGAGATCATGAGCAATTATGAATACGATAAGCTCTATGATGAACTGGTGGAACTGGAAAAAGAGACAGGCGTTACGCTGGCGAACAGTCCTACCGTGAATGTGGGTTATGAAGCGGTGGATGAGCTCCCTAAGGAGCGTCACGAGAGCCCCATGCTGTCTCTGGGCAAGACGAAAAGCCGCGAAGAACTGCGGGACTGGCTGCAGGGCAACCCTGCAATTTTAAGCTGGAAACTGGACGGTCTGACCATTGTGTTAACCTATCGTGAAGGAAAACTTGCAAAAGCGGTCACCCGGGGAAACGGTGAGATCGGGGAAGTTATCACGAATAACGCCCGCACTTTTAAGAATCTTCCGCTAAATATTTCCTATACCGGGGAACTGATCCTGCGGGGCGAGGCCGTTATCACTTACAGCGATTTTGAGAAGATCAACGGTGAGATCGCAGATGCAGAGGCAAAATATAAGAATCCCAGAAACCTGTGCAGTGGATCCGTTCGACAGCTGAATAATGAGATCACGGCAAAGCGTAACGTCAGATTTTATGCGTTTACCCTGGTAAAAGCCGACGACGTGGATTTCCATGATTCCAAGGAAGCACAGTTCGCATTTTTACAGGAACAGGGATTTGCGGTCGTGGAGCATGTGGCGGTGACAGAAGAAAATATTCTGTCTGCGATCGAAGACTTTGAACATAAGATCGAGCATTATGACATTCCCTCCGACGGCCTGGTACTTACCTATGAAAGCATCAGCTATGGACAGTCCCTGGGCAGAACGGCCAAGTTCCCCAGAGATTCCATTGCGTTTAAATGGGCGGATGAACTTCGAGAGACTACATTGAAAGAGATCGAGTGGAGTGCCAGTCGCACCGGCCTGATCAATCCGGTAGCCATCTTCGAGCCGGTAGAGCTGGAGGGTACCACAGTCAGCCGTGCCTCTGTGCACAACATCAGCATATTACGTTCCCTCCGCCTGGGAATCGGCGATCATATTACGGTGTATAAGGCGAATATGATCATTCCGCAGATCGCGGAGAATCTGACCGGCAGTGATAACGTGGAGATTCCGAAGGTCTGCCCCGTCTGCGGACAGCCTACCGAGATCCGTCAGATGAATGAGGTGCAGACGTTGTACTGTACCAATGAAAAATGTCCGGCGAAGGAGATCAAGACATATACCTTATTTGTCAGCCGCGATGCACTGAATATCGACGGACTCTCCGAAGCGACTTTGGAGAAAATGATCGATCAGGGCTTCATCCACGAATATGCTGACCTGTTCCGCCTGGATCGCTATAAGGAAGTTATCACACAGATGGAGGGCTTCGGCGAGAAGTCTTATCAGAATATGATAGACAGCATTGAAGCTGCGCGCCATACGACGCTACCCCGCCTGATCTACGGACTGGGAATCGCGGGGATCGGTGTGGCCAATGCCAAGGTGCTCTGCAGATATTTTGATTATGATCTGGAGAAAATGCAGAGAGCGGATGTGGAGACCTTAAGCGCAGTTCCCGGTGTGGGAGAAGTGCTGGCGACAGCATTTGCGGAGTATATGTCCGATGCAGAGAATCTGGAACAGATCGAACATCTGAAACAGTTCCTGACCATTGAGACACCTAAGGTGGATGAAAATGCACAGACACTATCCGGCATGAGCTTCGTCGTAACCGGAAGTCTGATCCATTACGCCAGTCGTAACGATTTAAAAGAAGTCATCGAGGAGAGAGGCGGTAAAGTCACCGGCAGTGTGACAGGGAAGACCACCTGCCTGATCAACAATGACATTACCTCGACTTCTTCCAAGAATAAAAAAGCCAAGGAGCTTCAGGTACCGATCCTTACGGAAGAAGATTTCCTGAAGACTTATAACATTCCTTACGAGGAATAAAATAGACCCGGAGGAAAATGAAATGCCTATTAAGACACAAAATGATCTGCCTGCCAAAGAGATACTGGAGAACGAAAATATATTCGTCATGGATGAGTTCCGTGCGGTACATCAGGATATGCGTCCACTGCAGGTATTGATCCTGAATAATATGCCGGTAAAGCAGGACACGGAGCTGCAGCTGCTGCGTGCCTTGTCCAATACCCCTTTGCAGGTGGATGTGACCTTCATGAATACCAAGACCCATGTGTCGCTGAATACTCCTGCAAGCCATCTGAATAAATTCTATACGACGTTCGATGAGATCAAAGACCGTACCTTCGACGGACTGATCGTCACCGGGGCACCGGTGGAAGATATCACGTTCGAGGAAGTGGATTATTGGGATGAGACCTGCAAGATCCTGGATTGGGCAGAGACCCACGTGACTTCCACCTTACATATCTGCTGGGCGGCACAGGCCGGATTCTATCATTATTATGGAATTAACAAGAGACAGCTCCCGCAGAAGCTGTTCGGCGTCTACGAGCATAAAGTCTCCAACCGGAAAATCCCTCTGGTCCGTGGATTCGATGATATTTTCCTGGCACCTCACAGCCGCCATACCGAGACTCCGGCAGAGGCAATCCATGCCTGTAAGGAGCTGACCATTCTGGCAGAATCCGAGAAGGCGGGAGTGTTCTTAGCCATTGCGGAGGATGGAAAAAAGATTTTCGTGGCGGGGCACCCGGAATATGACCGCTATACCTTGAATAATGAATATCACAGAGACCTTGATAAGGGATTGCCGATACAGATTCCGTATAATTATTATCCGGATGATGATCCGCAGCAGAGACCTCTGTTACAGTGGAGATCCCACTGCAACAACCTCTACAGCAACTGGCTGAATTACTATGTATATCAG
>Ga0129311_1001917_pt1 | contig 13624 bp, 17 predicted proteins | sample Go1ome_FD_94435 | JGI IMG/M metagenome (GOLD analysis project Ga0129311, IMG submission 94435) | Western lowland gorrila individual fecal microbial communities from Wisconsin, USA - Go1022B metagenome | ecosystem: Host-associated > Mammals > Digestive system > Large intestine > Fecal | place... | reverse complement strand
GCAATAGTAATTGACATAGCAACATTTCCACTCAAATGAAAGCATTTTTCCAAACCGTCAGTAAGCTCGGTTGGCGTTGTAGTATACATAAGAATGGATGACATAAATATTATAAGCAGCATTCTTAAAAATACATATAGTGCCTTAATAAGTCCGGCGTCAGTAATCTGGATAAATCCCAGCTTTACAAGAACATTTCCATATGTCGTAAATATATTTAAAGCCGAGCACACTAATATAAATAAGATAACCGGCTTAGTTCCCTTTAAAAGGTGTCTGAATGGCACTTTCGACAGAAAAAGTGTAACTGCAAATACTATTGCAAGCAACCCAAACAGCATAGCATTTCTATCTATAAGCGATAAAATTATATATATAATTGTAAATCTTATCTTTACACGGGAATCCAGTCTGTGCACAAATGAGTCTGTGCTGTAATACTGTCCTATCGTGATATCCCTAAGCATATCCTATATATTCCTCCTGATAGCTCTCACAATTTCATCAAGTCCTGCCTCGTTACTCCAACGCCTGCCATTATCTGTATCACATACCGGAATGCAAGACACAGGCAATCCATTTTTCCTTAATGTGACGAGTAATCTCATCATAAACGGAATACTCTCACTCTTATCACTTAACCTGTAAAAAACAAGTGGCGGATATCCCTCACCTATATTTACTCCCTTATCAAGCATAATAAGTCTGTCAGCATATTCCGCGACAGCTTCCACGTCATGGCTTATAGTAATTATAGTTATGCCGGCATCTCTGTGAAGTATATCTATAATTTGCAGCATTTCTTTTTTTCCACACGGATCTAAGCCCGCTGTCGGCTCATCTAATATCAGATATTCAGGCTTCATTGCCAAAACTCCCGCAAGTGCCACACGCCTTTTTTGTCCACCCGATAATTTATTTACCGGAATATCATATACATCCTGTGGCAGTCCGACTAACTCTATTGCCTCATATGCCCGTTTTTCTGCCTCAACCTCTGATACTCCTATATTTCTCGGTCCAAATACGACGTCCTCGTATACATTTCTTGCAAATAGCTGCTGCTCAGGGTACTGGAATACATAACCTATCTTGCACCTCAAAGACTGCTTATTCGTTGTTCTGTCATTTACATCGACACCATCAACATACACATTTCCACTGTCAGGCTTTATAAATCCCGGTATCATCTGTAAAAGTGTGGATTTGCCAGCACCGGTTTTACCCATTATTGCCACATATTCACCCTTATTTATAGTGAGTGAGATATCCTTTATTGTCAGCTTTTCTCCATACGAAAATGAAACCTTATCAAAGATAATAGCATTTACGGGATTGGTTTTTATGTGATTTAACTCCACCTCCGGCATAGCAACATCCTTCCAGAAAAGCTCAGGATGCTCCACCTTTATACGCTCTGCAAGTGCATGAACACTGTAAAGCTCAGGTGTTCTGATTACTTTTTGGTCGTACAGATATCTGGCTGCCTTGACCACCATCGGACACTCAAGCCCGTAATTTTCTAACTTCTCCTCGTTGGCAAATATCTGTTCCTTTCTCCCCTGCATAACCATCTTGCCTTTATCCATAACATATATTCGGTCTGCAAGAAGTGCTTCCTCCATAATATGAGTGATAAGTATAACAGTAATATTATCCTTTTCGTTAAGCTCCTTCATTTTGGCAAGAATGTCCCATCTGGATTCCGTATCTAACATACTTGTTGACTCATCAAGAACTATACACAAGGGCTTCATGGCAAGCACACCTGCTATTGCCACCTTCTGTTTTTCGCCACCCGATAGCTGATTTATCCTCTTTTTTGCAATCTCCATCTCATCCGTTTTTCCGTCTGCTCTTCTTATCGAAAGACCAACACGTTTTATGGAATCAAGCACCCGCTCCCACAGCTTATTATGTGCAACCCCGATATTCTCCGCACCAAATGCCACATCCTCAGCGACAATACTTCCTATAAGCTGGTCATCCGGATTCTGAAATACCATACCGACTTTTTTTCTGACAGCTGATATATTGTCCTCATCTGTAGCGTCTATTCCATCTATTATAACTGTTCCCTCTATCGGCACTAAAAGTCTGTTCAGTATCTTCGCAAATGTACTCTTTCCCGAACCATTTCTTCCTACTATAGCTATAAATTCGCCTTTTTTTGCATCAAAATTAATCCCACGGATAGCATTTATCATCTCCATAAGATTACCCTCGTCATCACGGTCAAAATATTCAAATTCCATGTCCCGTATTTTAATCATTATCTACATTCTCCGTGTATCTGCATGACGGAAATCCCATACAGCCCCAGAATTCTCCATATCTTCCATTTCTGCGTTTCATAATATTGCCACACTTAGGGCATTTCTTTGCCTCACCAGAAGGCACTTCGGCAAGCATAAGCTCATAGCATTTCTGGTTCATAATGCAATCTGCCAACGCTCTGTGTGCTCCCTCTGTGCTGATACTGTAATGTGCAGCTAAATCCACCAGACGATGATGTGCCAGTTCCGGAAGCTTCTGCCTAGACATAGGCAGAGTGTCAACATAATCATTTGTGACTGTCTCACCATACAAATGCTCAGCAACCTTCCACAAATATTTCATATCAAAGTTATTTATATTGTGACCTATAAGTATCTCGTCACCTACAAAATCCATAAACAAAGGAAATACTTCCTCTATACACGGCATATCTGCCACCATCTCATCTGTTATTCCATTAACTGCTGTTGCAGCAGATGGTATCTCACATTCAGGATTAACAAGAGTACTAAATGTATCTACTATCTCATGGTTTGACACCTTTACTGCTGATATCTCTATAATTGAATTCCTTCTGGGACTTGTACCCGTTGTCTCCAAATCATATACCACATAGCTTGAAGGGTATTCCTTTATCAGTTTTCCTCTATTGTTGCCAAGCATATACTACTCCATTCTAAACAAACACTATCTCTTTTACGTCATCCTCAATCAGATAAGGCATCTCCTCATGTGCTGACGCATTCTCAGCAATCTGGCTTACGGACAGCTTTATGTAATTGACTGTTCCTGCTGCAAGCTTATTGCCATGTATATCCATGATTTCTGCCTCTGTGACACAGAATTTCGGTGTATCCCTGACTATAATACCTCTTCCAATCAAAGGCTCACAATACGGAACAGGCTTGTGGTACTTCGTGTCAAGTGACATTGTAACTCCGAAGCTCTCCTCACTTAACTCTTTAGCCCACAATGCCCTGAGCCCCATCTCATCAAGCATTGCAGTTATAAGTCCGCCATGCACTCTTCCGGGATAGCTCTGGTGCTGTTCCCTGTACTGAAATAACGTCATAACGCTTCCATCTTCCATATTATAAAATGGTGCCTTCACACCATACTCATTATCTAAGCCACATATAATACACATTCTGCTGTTTTTCTGCTTTCCTATTACCTTCATATCTTCCTCCGAATTCTAGTCATCATTATTTCTAATATAACATAATGATTACATACTTTCTATAGTATAAATACATAAGTTTCAGTCAAGTAATCGCTGTCATGTTTCTTGCCCTGACGCTTCCCCCTCCGAATGATGGTTCCATTACGGGACCGTTTCCACTTAATTGCTCCGAGCAGCGGCTCTAAATTCGTGCTACGCACTCATTAAGTGCCGGCTGTCGCAAATGTCCCTGCATGGAATCCATCATCCGGAGGGGGAAGCGTCAGGGCAAGAAACATGACAGCGATTACTTGACTGAAACTACATAACTATTTTTCTTTTATATAAATCTTTTATATGGTATTATATAAAGAAGAAATATCATAACAAATATTAAATATGCGCAGCATTTTATATATGTATTTAGGAGGTACAAATGCATTCACCACTGGAAATAGCTAAGAATTATATAGAAATTGGTATACACAAGACCATGCTTTCAGCATTTAAAATGGTTCTTCTTGGAATTTATGCAGGACTCTTTATATCATTTGCAGGCATTGCCTCAACCACAGCGTCGAGCACTATCGCCGTAGCTTCTGTGGCAAAGCTTGTAGGAGCTGTAGTTTTCCCGGCAGGAATGGCTATGGTTTTAATTGCCGGAAGCGAATTATTTACAGGCAATAATCTCATTATCATCTCTGTCCTTGAGCGAAAGGTAAAGCTACACAAAATGCTTAAAAACTGGTTTTTTGTTTATATTGGTAACTTTATCGGAGCATTAATAGTTGCTCTCCTTGTAACCTTTGGACATACACCTGATTTGTTCGGCAAGGAGCTTGCTCAGGCAATCGTAAATGCAGGAGCTGCCCGTACAGCACTCTCCTTCGGAGACAGCTTCATCAGAGGAATTCTATGCAATATCCTTGTGTGCATAGCAGTATGGATGGCTGTTGCTGCAAAGCAGGTTCCAGGTAAGCTCTTAGTCAGCTTCTGGCCTGTCATGTTGTTTGTGTTGTGTGGCTTTGAGCACAGCGTAGCTGATATGTATTTTTGTCTCTGTGCTTTATTCACATCGCATGAATATGGTATAACCTCTGAGACTCTCACATGGACAAACTTCTTTACGCACAATTTAATTCCGGTAACCCTTGGCAATATAGTTGGTGGTGTCAGTGTCGGAATTGGTTATTGGCTTGCATATCTTCACCGCACCCCTGGTGCTCATTCATCAGTTGAGACCGAGCAGGAGGATATCGATATTGCAGAGGAATATTAAAGTAATTGCAATATGCATAGTGTAATGTTATATTAGCAATTCCTATATATAATAAATTTAACATCACAGGGAGGAAGAAATGGACTTTAGTTTTTATCCAAACATTAACACCAGAGTTATGGGATTTGGTGGAGTTAAGAAAACTGCTTTTAACAAAAAGCTTCTTGAAAAGGCAGAACAGAGCTGGAACATGATGTACCCGGAAGAGCTTATGAGACTTGAACAGGAAATTCCATACGCACTCGAAATATGCAATTCTCTAGTTACACCTACAGCTATTTGCATTTATCAGAGCCATACATTTACAGTAGTTCCTGTAAGAGATGTAATATGGTTCTATGGTCACATCCTTAAGCAGAGTACAAATTTTATTCCAACAACCAAGATACATACCTTATATGTAATTGACAGATATGGACATCAGTTTAGCATGGGACAGACAACAACAGTTGCTTTATCCAAGAAAACTCCGGCAGATGAGGCAATAGCTAAAATTCAAAACCTGCTATTTCCATACCGAAGGGGCATTGTCTTTGGATATTCAGAGGAGTTCGCTAATATCGTTAGCAACAACCTTCCATATGCTGCACAAATTGTGGATGCTAATTCACAATAAACTATATAAAATATATCAACTAAAAAGGACATACAGACTTAAAGCCCGTATGTCCTTAATATTTTATAGTTATTTTAAATTATACTAACTCAAGAATAACCTTCATAGCACCATCGCCACGACGCTCGCCAATCTTAACGATTCTTGTGTATCCACCCTTACGTCCAGCATACTTTGTGCCATACTCATCGAATAACTTAGCTGTAAGGTCAACCTTCTTTGTGCCTGCCTTCTTACCAGCAGCCTCTGTAGGAACCTCAACAACTGGGTAAAGAACCTTGAGCATCTGTCTTCTAGCATGAAGTCTTGAAGGCTGATCCTTCTTAACCTTCTTCTCTACCTCATCATACTGAGTTACCTTCTTGCCATCAACAACTTCCTTGATTCTCTTGCCATCTTTGTCCTTCTTAGCAACCTTAGCTGTTACAGTAACCTCATCATAGTTATCCTTTTCCTTTACAGCTAATGTGATAAGATGCTCAGCAATCTTGCGAACTTCCTTTGCTCTTGCCTCAGTAGTCTCAATCTTACCATGATATAATAACTGAGTTACCTGATTACGAAGTAATGCTATTCTCTGATCTGATTTCTTTCCAAGTTTTCTATACATTGCCATTTTAATTTTCCTCCTTACCCAATTTCGCATACATATTGTTGCGTTCTCTCTGGGTCTTCACTGTGCTTACTATTATTCAGCGTGAGTGGTGACAGTTTGTCCGAGATTATTCATCTCCTGATTTAAGTGACAAACCTAATTCCTTTAACTTGATTAATACTTCATCAAGTGACTTCTTACCAAGGTTACGAACCTTCATCATATCCTCAGAAGTCTTGTTTGTTAATTCCTCTACTGTGTTGATGCCTGCTCTCTTCAAGCAGTTGTATGAACGAACTGAAAGCTCTAATTCATCTATATTCATCTCAAGTACTTTTTCCTTCTCATCATCTGTCTTTTCAACCATAACGTCAACAGACTTAGCATTCTCAGACAAATCAATGAAAAGGTTCAAATGCTCACTCATAACCTTAGCGGCAAGGCTTACAGCCTCGTCTGGTGCTAATGTACCGTTAGTAAATACCTCTAATGTCAGCTTATCATAATCTGTAATCTGACCTACACGAGTATTCTCAACAGTAAGATTAACACGCTCTACAGGTGTATAAATTGAATCTATTGCAATTGCATCGATTGATGAATCAAGTCCCTTATTTTTGTCAGAACCGGCATAACCACGTCCGTTTGTGATGGTAAGCTCCATCTCAAGCTTGGTATCTGCTCCACTTAAGTTTGCAATTACAAGATCCGGATTGAGTATCTCTATATCGCCATCAACCTGAATATCACCAGCGGTTACAACACAATCACCTGATGCATCTATGAAAGCCTGCTTAATCTCATTCTTAGGACCATTGTTCTTCAGGCATAAGTCCTTGATGTTCATAACTATCTCAGTAACATCTTCCTTAACTCCAGGAATAGAACTGAACTCATGGAGAACACCTTTAATCTTAATCATGCTGACTGCTGTTCCAGGTAATGATGACAACATGATTCTTCTAAGAGAATTACCAAGAGTTGTACCATAACCTCTCTCCAAAGGTTCTACTACAAATTTTCCGTACTTGTTGTCCTCAGAAATCTCTGCGATTTCTATTTTAGGTATTTCAAATTCAAACACTATTGCCCCTCCTTCTGGATAACCGGTGCTATAAGTTACCTATTACTTTGAATATAACTCGACGATAAGGGTTTCATTTACAGGTACGTCAATCTGCTCTCTAAGTGGCTTCTCAAGAACTGTACCACTTAAGCTCTCAACATCAGACTCCATCCAAGCTGGTGTTGTGTGTCCAGCATTAGCCTCAACAATATCCTTATATCTCTGAAGAGACTTGCTCTTCTCTCTGATTTCAATCTTGTCACCAGGATTTACTCTGTATGAAGGAATGTTTACGCACTTACCGTTAACTAATACATGCTTGTGATCTACAATCTGTCTTGCCTCACGTCTTGTTCTGGCAAATCCCATACGGAATACGATGTTGTCAAGTCTAAGCTCAAGTAAAACCATAAGGTTAGGACCTGTAAGACCTGGCATTCTCTCAGCCTTCTTGTATAAGTTACGGAAAGGCTGCTCAAGCATACCATAAATGAACTTTGCCTTCTGCTTCTCGCGAACCTGTAAACCATACTCGCTTACTTTTCTGTTTGCTCTGTTTAACTTTCTCTTTGATGTCTTATTTATACCGAGATACATTGGCTCCATACCCAAAGATCTGCATCTCTTAAGAACAGGGGTTCTATCTACTGCCATTATTCTTGTACCTCCTAAACTAAACTCTTCTTCTCTTTGGTGGACGGCAACCGTTATGTGGAACTGGTGTTACGTCCTTGATACTAACTACTTCAAGACCACATGCTGATAAAGCACGAATTGCAGCCTCTCTACCTGAACCTGGTCCCTTAACCATAACGTCGATTGTCTTAAGACCATATGGTAAAGCTGCCTTTGCAGCTGTCTCAGCAGCCATCTGTGCTGCATAAGGTGTAGACTTTCTTGAACCTCTGAAGCCTAATCCACCTGCACTTGCCCAAGATAATGCATTACCCTCGGCATCTGTCAATGTTACAATTGTATTGTTAAAAGATGACTGAATATGAGCCTGTCCACGCTCTACGTTCTTTCTGACACGCTTCTTAGCCACTTTTTTAGTAGTAACTTTCTTAGCCATTAACCTAAACCTCCCTGGTTGATATCACGATTTAATCATATAATCGTAGACTCTTATCTAATATTATTACTTCTTCTTATTAGCTACTGTCTTCTTAGGACCCTTACGAGTTCTAGCATTTGTCTTTGTCTTCTGTCCACGTACTGGAAGTCCCTTTCTATGACGGATTCCACGATAGCAGCCAATCTCCTGCAAACGCTTAATGTTAAGAGCTACTTCTCTACGTAAATCACCCTCTACAACCTGAGTCTCGTTAATAACCTCACTAAGTCTCTTAACCTCATCATCAGTAAGATCACGAACTCTTGTATCAGGATCTACATTTGCTTCTTTTAGAATTCTTGTTGCTGAAGTTCTACCTATACCATAGATATAAGTAAGACCAATCTCGATACGCTTGTCTCTTGGTAAATCAACACCTGAAATACGAGCCATTCTAATATACCTCCGTTAATTTTCCATACCTTGTATGGGTTTTCGTACATTTCCACGATAATATTTCGTGGTTCTCTAAACAAATTTTCAGTCTGTTAGCCCTTGGTATCTTCTGACGCCTATTATTGGGTTATATAATAGGTAATAATATCAGAAGGTGAAATGCATACCTGTTCTTATTCAGACTTCTGTTTTTTATAGCATACATGATGCTACAGCCGCATGTTGTTAGTATGTGATATGGAATGCTATCACACGCACAAATACAAGGCATAGTTATAGATGGGCTATCATCCTACATACCTTGTTCTAACTGTCCTGTCAGATCGTATCGCCTAATGCAAAACGATGACCTAATTATTGCTATATAATTAGATTTAACCCTGACGCTGTTTGTGCTTTGGGTTTTCGCAAATTATGCGAATACTACCTTTTCTTTTAATGACTTTGCACTTGTCGCAAATTGGTTTAACTGATGCTCTAACCTTCATTAAAATGCACTCCTTTCAAAAAAGTCCGCTACAAAGTGATATTCTACCATCAAATATCATACTTTGCAAGCAATTTTTAAATTTATTTTGCTCTCCAAGTGATTCTTCCCTTGGTTAAATCATAAGGAGATAAAACAACCGTTACCTTATCGCCCGGAAGAATCTTAATATAATTCATTCTGAGCTTTCCGCTGATGTGTGCTAACACCTTCAAACCATTCTCTAACTCTACCTGAAACATTGCATTAGGAAGCTTCTCTAATACAACGCCTTCCATTTCTATCTCATCTGCTTTTGGCATTTTAACATCCTCCTATCTCTCATTTACGATATGCCTCTATAAGTCTATTCCCTCTGCCCTGGATAATATCTCCGGTTCACCATCCGTTATCAATATTGTATTCTCATAATGTGCTGAGCGTTCACCGTCCGCTGTTACAACAGTCCAGTCATCGTCAAGCCAGTAAACCTCGTAGCTTCCAATGTTAATCATAGGCTCTACAGCTATTGTCATTCCCGGCTTAAGCTTGGGTCCTCTCATCATTCTTGGGAAGTTTGGTATCTCAGGTGCCTCATGCAGATTAGCTCCAACACCATGTCCGACCAAATCTCTTACTGACGAATAACCTCTCTCTGTCACATAATCAAATACCGCCTTGGATATATCATTTATATGATTCCCAGCCCTGCATGCCTTTAAGCCCTCGAAAAAGCTCTCCTTCGTTACCTTTATAAGCTTCGCAGATTTCTCATCTATTGTCCCAACTCCGTACGTTCTGGCTGAATCTGAATGATATCCCTTATATATTACACCAGCATCAATACTTACTATGTCACCATCCTTAAGAATTCTCTCCTTAGATGGTATTCCATGAACAACCTCCTCGTTCACAGAGACACATATAGAAGCCGGATAACCATTATAATTAAGGAAGGAAGGTATACACGAATAACTTCTTATTACCTCTTCTCCAAGCTTATCTATCTCGTAGGTTGATATGCCCGGCTTTATAACCTTCCTTATCTCCTCATGTGTGAGGGCGAGAATTCTTCCCGCCTCACGCATAAGGTCTATTTGTTTTTGAGATTTTATAATAATTGCCATTTTTTAGGCACCTAATATATCAACAATTGCATCAAATACTTCCTGCATATCCTTAGTACCATCAACCTCAGCTATTACACCCTTCTTTGTGTAATAATCTATAAGAGGCTGTGTCTGGTCATGATATACCTTAAGTCTGTTAAGAACTGTCTCAGGCTTATCATCATCTCTTAAGATTAAGTCAGCACCACATGCATCGCACTTACCCTCAACCTTAGTTGGGTTATACTTAATATGATATGTTGCACCACATCCAACGCAGGCACGTCTGCCTGACATTCTATTTACTATGTTCTCATCTGGAACTTCCACATTTACTGCATAGTCAACACTCTCGCCATTTGCTGAAAGTGCCTTATCGAGAGCCTCAGCCTGAGGAATTGTTCTTGGGAATCCATCAAGGATATATCCGTTCTTACAATCATCAGCCTTAAATCTGTCCATTATAAGGTCTACAACAAGCTCGTCCGGAACAAGAAGTCCCTTGTCCATATATTCCTTTGCCTTTGCTCCAAGCTCTGTACCATTCTTGATATTAGCTCTGAAGATATCTCCTGTTGAGATATGTGGAATGTCATATTTCTTAGCAAGCATCTTAGCCTGTGTACCCTTACCTGCACCAGGCGCACCTAACATAATTATTTTCATTCTGTGTCCTCCTAAATCAATACATCTATAATCCTATAACCAGGAATAGGAATGTACCCTAAAAGGATACACTCCTCATCCGTCATTTATCTTAATCTGTCAAGAATCCTGAATAATTTCTTACAATCATCTTTGACTCTATCTGTTTAATTGTCTCTATAATTACACCGACAACGATGATAAGTGATGTACCACCAAATGATACATTAGCACCAAACATTCCATTGAAGAATATTGGTATCACAGCTACCAATATAAGTCCGATAGCTCCAATAAATACGATGTAATTAAGTATCTTATTAAGATAATCCTGTGTTGGCTTACCAGGTCTTATACCAGGTATAAATCCACCACTCTTCTTCATGTTATTTGCAATCTCCATCGGATTAAATGTAACCGATGTATAGAAATATGCAAAGAAGAATACCAACAGGATGTATATAATTAATCCAACGCTTGCCCATGGATAAGATGTGTTGAACCAGTAGTTAGAGTTCATACCGCGCAATATCTTTGACCATGTTCCCGATGTCTTAATGTTGAATAAGTTTATAACTACAGCAGGTACTGACATAATTGATGATGCGAAAATTACAGGTATAACACTTGAGGTATTAACCTTAAGTGGAATATGACTTCCCTGACCACCAACCATACGTCTTCCCTGTACCTTCTGTGCATACTGTACAGGAATCTTTCTTACACCATCCTGAAGTAATACAACCAAGATAACAGTTACAACGATAACTGCTAATATAATTGCCGCTGCAATTACCTGATTTGCTATATCCTTATTCTTTATAAACATTTCATAGAGCGATGAAAAATCGCTAGGCATTCTGGAAACGATGTTTATCAAAAGTATTATTGATATACCATTTCCTACACCGTAATCTGTTATACGCTCGCCTAACCACATTACAAATGCACTTCCGGCTGTAAGTGTAATTATAATTACGATAAATCCAAGTGGTCCACTTATTGTCAAATAGTGACCTCTGCTAAAGCCAATAGCAAGTCCCACACTCTCAATAATTGAAAGAAGAATAGTTACATATCTTGTGATAGCTGTCATCTTCTTTCTTCCATCCTCTCCATCCTTCTGCATCTCCTCCAATGCCGGAATGGCAATTGTGAGGAGCTGTATAATGATGGATGATGTAATATATGGTGTTACGTTCAACGCGAATATAGACATCTGGGTGAAGGAACCACCTGTGAATGAGCTTAGGAAGCTGTTTGCATCTCCCAAAGCCGATTCAAGGTATTCCTTAACTGCTGCTGTATTCAATCCCGGTACAGGTATCATTGAACCAAATCTTATTACAATCAAGATAAAGAAAGTGAACAGCAAGCCATTTCGTATATCTTTAACCTTGAGTGCATTCCTTAAGGTTTTGAACATACTAAATCACCTCTGCTTTTCCACCAAGAGCTTCAATCTTCTCAGTAGCAGTCTTACTGAAAGCGTTAGCCTTAACAGTAAGCTTCTTAGTCAACTCTCCATTTCCTAAAATCTTAACACCATCTCTAGGATTTTTAACGATACCAGCCTCAATTAATGTAGCAACTGAAACCTCAGCACCATCTTCAAATCTGTCAAGTACAGAAAGATTGATTGCAACAATCTCCTTATGATTTCTGCACTGGAATCCTCTTTTAGGGATTCTTCTATAAAGTGGCATCTGACCACCTTCAAAACCTGGTCTTGGAGCACCAGAACGTGCCTTCTGACCTTTGTGTCCTTTACCTGCGGTCTTGCCATTTCCTGAACCATGTCCACGGCCTCTTCTGAAATTATCGCTTGTTACAGCACCTTCAGCTGGCTTTAAACTTGATAAATCCATGACTGTACCTCCTTCTCAAATAATATATTAAACCTCTTCTACTTTAACCATGTGACGAACCTGGTTTACCATTCCCATTGTAGCTGCATTGTTAGGAAGCTCAACTGTCTTGTACATCTTGCTTAAGCCAAGTGCCTTAACAGTTGCTCTGTGCTTAGGGATAGCACCTATAGGTGACTTCACCAATGTTACCTTAACCTTATCTGCCATTTTGATATACCTCCTTAGTTAAGAATCTCATCTAATGACTTACCACGGAGTCTGGCAATCTCTTCAGGTGACTTAATATTAGAAAGGCCTTCGATTGTAGCAAGAACTACGTTCTGCTTATTATTTGAACCTAAGGACTTTGTACGGATATTCTTGTATCCAGCAAGCTCCAATACCTTACGAGCAGGACCACCAGCGATGATACCAGTACCCTCTGGAGAAGACTTCAGTAATACTCTTGCACTACCGAACTCACCTTCCCAGTCATAAGGAATACTGCCGTTCTCATTGATATTTACCTTAATCAGTTTCTTGATTGCGTCTTCTTTGCCCTTACGGATTGCCTCAGGGACCTCGGCTGCCTTACCTAAGCCGGCACCAATGTGACCGTTCTTATCACCGACAACCACGAGAGCTGCAAATCTCATGTTACGTCCACCCTTTACAACCTTGGTTACACGCTTAATATTTACAACACTCTCTTCTAATTCTAAATTAGTAGCATCTATTATCTCGTGCTTCATGCGTCGTTCTCCTCCCTATTAGAATTCAAGACCAGCTTCTCTAGCTGCATCAGCTAAAGCCTGAATCTTACCCTGATATATAAAACCGCCTCTGTCAAATACAACGGTCTTGATGCCTGCATCAAGTGCTCTCTTAGCTATTACCTGTCCAAGATAAGCTGCTGCTGCAACATCATTTGTCTTATCTAACTGATCTTTAACTTCCTTCTGAACTGTTGAAGCTGACACTAAAGTCTTGCCGACTGTATCGTCAATAATCTGAGCGTACATATGATTATTACTTCTGAATACAGCAAG
>Ga0129311_1001914_pt1 | contig 13639 bp, 11 predicted proteins | sample Go1ome_FD_94435 | JGI IMG/M metagenome (GOLD analysis project Ga0129311, IMG submission 94435) | Western lowland gorrila individual fecal microbial communities from Wisconsin, USA - Go1022B metagenome | ecosystem: Host-associated > Mammals > Digestive system > Large intestine > Fecal | place... | reverse complement strand
TCTGACTCGTATTGTCTAGGTTCGAATCCTAGTTCCCCAGCCATTTAAGCCTCCATGGTCAAGCGGTCAAGACGTTGCCCTCTCAAGGCAAAATCATGGGTTCGATTCCCATTGGAGGTGCCACCAAACAGAACGATATGTTCTGTTTTTTCTTTTATATAAGTTTTTTCCGCACTCCCCTCTATCTCGTTTTTAGGCAAAATCACTGACCGGCGCAGGCAGACAGCTTGCGCCGGTTTTTGTTAGCGCTCTCATTTTCAGACATTTCTTCGACGAATTTTTTACCCAATTTCTGTCTTTTCTTTATCAAGAACGCACAATTCCAGTCATTAAAAGCCTTTTCATTATGTCTCTCATAACATCAGACCAATTAATCATTCTTGACAGTTTTTTACGGAAATGTTATACTTGCAATAAACGCCGGTTGACATGAATTTTGATACCGGTCACATATTGAAGGAGGATTTCTGTTATGAAGAAGCTTCTCGCTCTGATGGTTGCACTGACCATGGTCTTTGGTCTGGCTGCTGCCGCTTCCGCTGCGGATTACCCGACCAAGGGTATCTCCGTCATCTGCCCGTGGGGTGCCGGCGGCGGAACCGACGCTGTTCTCCGCGCTTTCTGCGAAGCGATGGGCAAGGATCTGGGCGTCACCCTGACGGTTGACAACCGCACCGGCGGCGGCGGAATCATCGGCCATCAGGCGATCGCGGATGCCGATCCGGACGGCTACACCATCGGCATGATCACCTTCGAGCTTTCCACCTATACGCATCTGGGCACCTCTACCCTGACCTACGAAGACTATGAGCCGCTCTGCCGCGTCAACACCGACGCTGCTGCGATCACCGTGAATGCTGATTGGGCGAAGGCCAACAACATCACCGATCTGGCGAGCTTCATCGACTACTGCAAGGCGCATCCGGGCGAGGTTCAGATGGGCGGTTCTTCCAACGCTTCCGTTTGGCACATCGCCGGCGGCTACCTGATGAACGCTGCGGGCATCGAGCTGCAGATGGTTACCTATCAGGAAGGCGCTGCGACCGCCGTTCAGAATGCTGCTTCCGGCTTCATTCAGGGCGTGACCGTTTCTCTGGGCGAGGCTCGCAACTTCATCGAGTCCGGCCACCTCATCTGCCTGGGCGTCATGGACGAGCAGCGCAACACCCTGTTCCCGGATGTCCCGACCTGCAAGGAGCAGGGCTATGACATCACCTACGCGACCCAGCGTGGTCTGGCGGTGCCGAAGGGCGTCGATCCTGCCATCAAGGAGCGCCTGCAGGCTGCCTGCGCGGCTGCGATTGAAGATCCGGATTTCGTGACCTTCATGAACAACGGCGGCTACACCATCGCTTACCAGAACGCTGAAGAGTACACCGCGTTCCTGGCTCAGAGCCTGACCGACGTCGGCGAGGCGATGGAGTCCCTGGGTCTGTAATCTGATCTGAAAGATTTCCCTGAAGTGGGCAGGCGACGTGCCTGCCCACTTTTCGGTGAATCGCAGAAGATAAAGACATCTTAACGTAAAAAGGATGGAACCGACATGAAGAAAACCAAGACGCAGGCGTTTGCCAACCTGATTGGCTCCCTGATCTTCATCGCGTTGGGCGCGTGGGCTCTGACTCAGACCTACTCCTTCCAAGAGGTGAAGAACACCTACGTACAGGCGGCGGTCTTCCCGCAGATCATGTGCGTGGGTATGCTGATTTTTGCCATCATCCTGCTGATCCAGTCGATCATCAAGCTGATGACCATGGATGAAAATGATCCGCTCGCCGAACCGGCTGCCAGCATCAATTTCATCAAGGATCGCGGCGTTCTGGCAGCTCTGTTTGTGATGCTGCTGTGCGTGCTGTTCGTTATGTTCTTTAAATCGCTGGGCTACGTCATTTGCGGCGCGGTGCTCTGCTTTGTCATCATGGTGCTGATCGGCAAGCGCAACTGGCTGCAGATGGCTCTGGTTTCCATCCTCGTGCCGCTGGGCATGTGGCTGGTTTTCTACAAGGTGCTGACGGTCAACATCCCGATGGGACCGCTGCAGTTCCTGCGCGATTTGGTAGACATGATTTAAGGAGGCGCACGTATGAATTGGAGTTTACTTGCTAGCAGCTACGGCGCCGTCTTTGGCAATGTCCAGGTTCTCCTGATGACCTTCCTCGGCGCGCTGGGCGGCGTTCTTCTCGGTGCCATCCCGGGCATGACCGCGACGATGGGCGTGGCTCTGCTGATCCCCTTCTCCTTCGGTATGGATCTGATTCCCTCCATCGGTCTGCTGCTGGGCATCTACTGCGGCGGCATGTACGGCGGCTCGATTTCCGCCATCCTGATTCACGCACCGGGCACCCCCGCCGCGGCGGCTACGCTGCTGGACGGCTACCCGATGTGCCAGAAGGGTCAGGCGGGCAAGGCGCTTTCCGTCGCCATGTTCTCTTCCTTCGTCGGCGGCGTTATCGGCGCCCTGATCATGACCTTCCTCTCCCCGATCATTGCGGATATGGCAATGAACTTCGGCCCGGGCGAAATGTTCATGCTGGCGGTCTTCGGTCTGTCCGTTATCGTCGCCATCTCCGGCAAGTCCATCGCCAAGGGTCTTGTGAGCGCGTTCTTCGGCATGCTGCTCTGCACGGTCGGCCTTGACCCGACCAACGGCATCCCGCGCTTCATCACCTATAAGCAGACGGGTCTGCTGGAAGGCTTCCAGTTCATCCCGACGCTGATCGGTCTGTTCGCGGTTGCTGAGGTCATCGCGGGCGTTGAGCGCATCATCCGCGGCGAAGAGAAGCAGGAAAGCTCTCACGAAAAGATCACCAACGTTCTGCCGGATTGGCAGACCATCAAGCAGATTTGGCCGAACATCCTCTCCGGCGGCATCATCGGCACCTTCATCGGTGCGATTCCGGGCGCCGGCGGCGACATCGCGGTGTTCGTTTCCTACGGCTTCAACAAGAGCCTGAGCAAGCATCCGGAGCTTTGGGGCACGGGCATCCCGAACGGCGTTGCCTCCACCGAGTCCGCGAACAACGGCTGCTCCGGCGGCGCTATGATCCCGCTGCTGTCCCTCGGTGTTCCGGGTGACTCCGTCACCGCTATCCTGCTGGGCGCCTTCATCATGAAGGGCATTCAGCCGGGCCCGATGATGTACATCAGCGAGCTGCCGACCGTCTACAAGGTCTTCGCCGCTCTGATGCTGGCGAACCTGGCGATGCTGGTTGTCGGCTGCCTGGGCGTCCGCTTCTTCGCGAAGATCGTTTCCGTCGAGAAGAAGATGCTCTACCCGATCATTCTGGTCATCTCCCTGCTGGGCGCGTTCTCCATCAACAAGAACGTGTTCGACGTGGGCGTGTGCGTGGTCTTCGGCATCATCGGCTGGCTGATGAACAAGTATGAGTTCCCGCTCAGCCCGATCCTGCTGGCGCTCATCCTTGGACCGATGTGCGAAAAGAACTTCGTGCGCTACATGAACATCCAGCGCGGCAACTTCTTCGCGATCTTCACTTCTCCGATCGCGATGGTGTTCCTGGTTGTCGCTGTGGCGACGATCCTCTTCTCCATCTACAAACAGAGCAAGATCAACAAGCGCGAGGCTGCTCACAAAGCGGCTCAGAAGGCTCAGTAATCTTCGTTCTGACCTGCCCCCGCCGCGTGAGCGAAAGATCAACGCTTTTCTCACGCGAACGGTTTTGTGCAGTGTTTCATGAAACAAAGACCCCGGCTGTGCGGCAATCCTTCGGGACTGCGGCATAGCCGGGGTTTTGTTTATGCGCTTTTGCGTGCCAATCCTTTTATACCGATTTTAAATAGAACCACCGTCAGGGTTCGCTCCTCGGCGGTTGCTGATGGGCAGCCGAATCAATCCCTGCGGAACAGGTCACGCGTGTAAACCTTCTCCTGCACGTCATCCAGACAGCAGTCATACCGGTTGGCAAGGATGGCTTGGCTGCGCTTTTTAAACGTTTCAAGATCGTTGACGACCTCGCTGCCAAAGAACGTCGCGCCGTTTTCCAGCGTCGGCTCGTAGATGATGACCGTCGCGCCCTTTGCCTTGATGCGCTTCATGACACCCTGAATGGACGACTGGCGGAAGTTATCCGAATTGGATTTCATCGTCAGGCGGTAAACGCCGATGACACACGGCTTTTCAGCCTTCGCGTCATACTCGTTGTCCTCGTCATAGCTGTAATATCCCGCCATTTGAAGAACGCGGTCAGCAATGAAATCCTTGCGCGTGCGGTTGGATTCCACGATGGCTTCGATCAGATTCTCCGGAACATCCGCATAATTGGCGAGAAGCTGCTTGGTGTCCTTGGGCAGGCAGTAGCCGCCATAGCCGAAGGACGGGTTGTTGTAATGGCTGCCGATGCGCGGGTCAAGGCAGACGCCTTCGATGATCTGCTGCGTGTTCAAGCCCTTCATTTCGGCGTATGTATCCAGCTCATTGAAGTAGGACACGCGCAGAGCGAGGTATGTGTTGGCGAACAGCTTGACCGCCTCCGCCTCCGTGAAGCCCATGATCAGCGTGTCGATGTTCTCCTTGATTGCGCCCTCTTGCAGCAGTCCGGCGAATACATTCGCCGCCTTGACCAGACGGGCATTCTCCACATCCGTGCCCACAATGATGCGGCTCGGATAGAGATTATCATACAGCGCCTTGGATTCCCGCAGGAATTCCGGACTGAAAATGATGTTGTCGCAATGATACTTTTCGCGAACAGAAGCCGTAAAGCCCACCGGAATCGTGGACTTGATGACCATGATGGCATCCGGATTATATTGAATGACCAGCTTGATGACCGCCTCAACCGCCGAGGTATCAAAGAAGTTCTTCTTGCTGTCGTAATTGGTCGGCGCTGCAATGACGACAAAGTCCGCGTCCTTGTACGCCGCTTCCGCGTCCAGCGTCGCCGTCAGATTCAGCTGCTTTTCAGCGAGGTATTGCTCGATATAGTCATCCTGAATCGGCGATTTTTTCCGGTTGATGAGTTCGACCTTCTCCGGAATGATATCCACCGCCATGACTTCATGATGCTGCGCCAGCAGCGTAGCAATGGATAAACCGACATAGCCGGTGCCTGCGACTGCGATTTTCATATGCTCATTCTCCCCATTCTCTCTGCGCTTTTTTCCCGCCGCGAGGCTGCAAGCACATCCATCAGCGTTTAGGGGCGTGTTTTTCCCCCGTTTGGCTTCGCGCAGTTTCAAGAAATGTTCTCACTGTCAAACAACATTAGTTTAACACACTTTCGGTTTTTTCGCAATTATGACAAAACCAGCCCGCCAAATTCAGCGAGCCGGTTTGTCTTATGGATTCAGGTTTTAAAGCTTACTTTTTCACGACGGCGATGGCGTTCATCTGCGCCGGCAGGGACATCGTGGCGATGCCTGTCGTATAGAAGACCGCGCTGTCGCCAACCTTCAGCTCCACGCCCTCCGGAAGCGAAAGAATGACCTGCTCCGGCGTGCGCGTCACTTCAGTATCCACGGTTCCGTCTTCCTTCTGATGCGAATCAACTTGCTGATCCATCACGTCCGTGCGGTCAATCAGCACGCGCCCGTCCTCCAGAATCTCCGCAACCTTGCCCTCCAGCACACACACGTCAACGGCAAGCGCGGTAACCTGCGGCGGAATCGAGCGGGTCATCTTTCCGTCATAGAGCACCTGCGCATACTCTCCGACCGCAAGCTCATCCGGGAGCTTTCCGCCGAACACCGTGTCATCGAACAGGTTCACCTGAACCGTGCCCTGCTCGGTTTCCTCGAGGATGATGTACTCATCCGCGATTTCGGTAATCTGCCCGTTCAGGTAGTAGACCTCGTTCTCATCGGCAACCTCGGCGTCATCCTGTCCGTTCGCGGGCTGCGTAGTCACCATATCCTCGTTCTTCTTGTCGCAGGCAGCCTTGATGCCGAATCCCGCGCCCAGCAAAATCACAATCAACGCAACGACCAGCAAAATCTTCTTCATAATTTGTATCCTCCTTGATCATTCTCAGCTCAATGCGCCGAGGGTATTTCTTTTTTCGAACCTCTCTGTTCGATACTATATAGACGGATGCACGTCTGAAAAGGTTCCCGCTTTTTAAAAACTTTTTTCAGAATTTCTTCCAACCCCCAGAATGCCCACCGTTTGCGAGGCAAGCGCGAACGCCCGCCCGTTCCATGCCAGCGTGTTGATAAAATCGCCCAAGGCGTCCGCATGATACAGCCCGCTGATACGCTGCCACGCAACAAGCTCCAACAGCCCATCCCGATTGACGTCCGCCGGATACAGGAGGCTGATGGGATCGACAAAGCCCTCCTGCGGCTGCCTGAGTGTGCCGTCCTCGCGATAGATTCGTCCCAGCTCGGCGGAGTCCTTTCCCGCAAGGTCGATATAGTAGTTCATGCCCGTGTTTTCGCTCTGCGCTCGCACGGCATATTGATCCAGATATGTGACGGTATAGCGCATCTCCTGCGCAAACTTTTCGCTGTCAAACAGCGTCCGATACGCGCCGCCCGTGAAGCCCACCACGGTATACAGCCCGATTGCCCCGCTTGATCCCGTGTCCATCGCAATCAGCGCATCGACGCGGTTCCTGTCCGTCATGCTTCCCAGAAGAATCTGCGGCTCATAGCCCTCATTGAGCGCCAGGGCGACGTGAGCCGACTTTCCGCTCCGTCCGTCGATGATTTCCAATTCGATCTTCTGCCAATACGCCGTTCCATCCTGCTGTTCTCCGGTCAGCAAAACCGTTTCCGGCGTGCCGTCTCCGGTCATATCCCCTTGAGCCATGGCAATTCGTTTCCGCATGCATCGCTCCCCCTTCCCGGGAATCCTATGTGATCGGAAACGGCGATATGAAAGCGGCGCAAGGCAAAAGAAATGCGGCTCGATGTGAGTCGCATCTCGTTGGCTTCGCTTCAAAGAAGACGTTCGGGCTTTCCTTCGTGCATGGAGAAAGCCGCCGTGCGTTTATTACTCCTTTGCCGGGTTTTCGAGAATATAGAATGTGTAGAGCAGCAGATGATCCATCTCCGCGATATCGGCACGCAGCAGCCCCGGCTGAAGCTGAGTCAGCAGCTTTCGCTTATCCGTCTTGCTGTAATCGTCCTTGAGATAGGGATCCAGAATATACAGATAGGTGTCATCCGCATGCGCCAGCGTCAGATAATGACCGCCGCCGGTGAACGGGTTGTCCGAACCGCCCGTGGACGCGACAACCATCGCGCCGCGCCTGAGCGCCTCGACGGCTTCCTCGCCGCTCTTGCTGACCGTCAGCTCAAGCCCGTAGACCTCCGCCAGACGCTTCACAAACGTCACGCTCGTGCCGGGGTATTCCGAACGGGATTTCTCATTCCAGCGGTTGTTGCCCGTCGCAAAATTCGCCATCACGATCGGCAGATAGCGTTTGAATTCCCACCCCGTCGTGAGCTGATACTGCTCGTGCGTCCTGTCGCAGTAATACTGATTGACCGAGCATCGGCAGAACGTGAACCCCTGCTCCGAGCGTGCATACGCCGAAATCACATTCAGGTTTTCCTCCGGCACGAGGTTTGCAATCGCCATCGCCACGCTCGTCGGGCCGCAGCCGCCCTGTCCGAACGGACGATATGTGGTCGTTCCCTTCGGCTCATAGACCATTTTCGTCCAAACCGGGTCATTCTGCGCATAATACTGCATCATGCCGCGCCCCGGCACCTCGATCATGCGGCTCGTGCCCTCCAGCGAATCCATCTGCATTTTCGTGACGGAAGCGCTTTGCTCGGTCGTGTATTCGATCGGGCGCATGCGGGCGAAGACGACAAATCGCTCGTCACGCTCGCATGTACACAGCGCCAGCAGCTGTTCGCCCCACTGCGGCACGATTCCGGTATGCAGCGACGTTTTTTCCAGAATGCTGTCGATGAATTCATCATATTCGCTTTGCCCGGCGAATTGCTTGCTGCTCCACGTCTGCGCCGTTTTGCCGGATTCTCGAATGCAGGCAAAGATCTCAAGCTCATAATCCCCATTCGGCGTGATGAGCAGCATAGTCGGGTGTTTCTGCCAATAGTCATACTCCATATAGTTCGGCAGGCTTGCAAACATCGCGCCCTTTTTTTCGCTGGTTCCATAGAGATAGGTACACGCATCGGTAAACAGCGGCGAATTATCGCAATCCGCGAAGATCGTCCCCGTCTCATTGCGGGCGCCGGTATAAAAATGCGTCAGATAATACTCATTGTTGTCGTGCTGCACGATGGGGAAGCTGAATTCCGTTCCCTCCTGAAAAATCCACGCGACGATTTCCTTATTCATCTCTTGCAGCTCGTCAAAATCCACGCTGCACCGAACTTCGCGCCGAACGGTCAAATCCGCCTCGGACGGAGTCGCCGTCTGTTCGTCTGTCGTCTTCTGCAAGGGCGTCTGCGCGTGCTTGGTGCCTTCGCCCAGCACGGCGCGGCGTGCTTTTGCGGCAAGCTTTTGCGCATCAGTCCGGCGTTTCGGCGCACTTTTTACGGTTCCGCTTGATTGATTTTCTGCTTTCTGCGTGATGAGCATTTGCGGCTCTTCCGCTTTCGATTCGCGAACCTCGCCCAAGAACATACCCGTTATCGCCAAACAGAGCATGAGCGCGGCGGCAAAAAACCGCTTCATGTCGCTGAACGTTTTTTTCTGTTTCATTTTCTTACCATCCTTGTTCAACATGCCCGTCCATTGTACAACACATATTCCCTGTTTTGCAAGACAAAAGCGGGATGATCCCGCCTTCACTTCCGTCTAAGCTCGCAAAACTTCATTTCTTTTGCGCACGCGGGCATTTGTGAACAATTCCACACCCAAACAAAAAGCTGTCAGCTCGAATTCAGCCGACAGCTCTTCCCTCATCTCATCTTCTGAATGCCAGCAGCGCCTCTTTTCCAGCCGGGCGCAGGCTCTCTTCCGCGACGCGCAGCCGTCTTGCCGTCTGCCAGCGCGATTCTCCCTTTGCGGGCCAGACCAGAACAAATCCCTTCTCCGCTTTCGGGGACGGATTTCGCTGAATTTCCGTGACGCCGTCAATCTTCCGCACGCCATGCCGGGTGACACGCAGTCCGACGACACAGCGCACCTCAACCCTGTCGCTCGTCACCGCGCCGGGCGTCGTTTCCATGATCCGCGCCTGTGCGCTCGCACCTTCTCCCGCTTCCACAGGGAACGTCATTGTAAACGGTTCGCGCATCCGCACGGAATACGGAATATCCGAATCGACCGGCAGATAGAGAATCGTAACCGCCATGACGCCATCCGCATCCAGCCGCCTGCCCGACGGCGAAATGCCCGTGAGGGTCGGCTGCGCAAACGCGCCCAGAACCGTTTCCACCGGCGGCGCATCCTTGGGCATTGTGATGGGCAGCCGAACGCTCTCCTGCGTATCCTCATGCTCTTCAAAGCTGTGTATGTCCAGCGCTTCGCGCACAGGCTCAAGCGCATCGCCGCTCAGGCTGTACAAGTCCTCCAGTATCTCTTTTTCTTCCTGCTCACAGAAGAACAGGCGCACGCGAACCTCCGCCTCCACGCGGAGCGTTCTCCGCTTTTCATCGGCAACGGAATCCGCCATCACGTCCATCACCTCGGCTGTCGCCATCGGCTGCACGCCCTCCGGCACATCCGCGTTCAGCGTCAATTCAAAGGGAATTTCGTGCGCCGTCGTCACCAGCGGATCTCCGGCTTCCTTCGGCTTATGCAAAACGCGCACCTCAATCCGACCGCATACGCCGACGCGTCCCGCGCCGCCCGTCAGCTCGGTCACCGCCGCGTCGCCCGATGCGCTCAGCACGTCGCCGACGCCCAGCTTGGCGGGCAGATCGAATTCCTCTCGAACAAGCGTCCGATCCTCGCCAAGCGTCTTATGCCTGCAAAACGCGACGTTTTGCTTTTTCATGCGCAGTTCGCCGATTTCGCCCTCCGCAGGGCTGTCGATGACCTTCGCATCCGCGATGAGTTCCTTCTCCACGGTCTCAAACGCATTCAGATGAATCCCCAGCAGCGCCCGCAAGGTCATCCGCCCGTTCGCCGCCGAGCCTTCCGCCTCCTGAACGGCGGCATCCGCATCGATGCGCATATTCGTTTCAAGCCCTTTGACCGGTACGGTGTGTTCAAAATCACAGGTCGTTTCCATGGTTCGGATGCGCGTCAAATCGCCCTGCGTATACAGCGCCTGAAAGCAGACCTGTCCGCGCAGAATCGCGTTGTCTTCCCCCGCCTGAACGCTTTCCATATGCGCCTGCGCCTGCACGCTCAGCACGGTCACCGCATCGCGCATGCTTCCCGGAAGCGTCGCCTCGCCTTCCACGCTGACCTGTTCCTCCCGTGTGGCAAGCATCCGCTCAAAGCACAGTTTTTCCCGGGATACCTTCAGTTCCACGTCCTCATCCCTCCTCGCCCTTTCCGCTTTTCAACTGTATGCGGCTTGATCGAAAAGCATGCGCGGTCAAAACCCGCTTTGCTTATTGTTTCTTTCCCGGTTTTGTGCTATATTGAGCGGGTAGATTTATTTGAAGGATGCGAAATCATGGAGAGTTTTGTTTTTGCGCTCAATACGACGATGCCGGTTTTTCTGGTTATCCTGCTGGGCTGGTTTCTGCACCGCGTCGGCATACTGAACGCCGGATTCTGCAAACCCGCGGATCAATATGTGTTCAAATGCGCCCTTCCGGTCAGCCTGTTTCTGTCAATCTCCAAAATGGATGTATACAGCGACTTTAACCCTTCTTTCTGCCTGTTCTGCTTTGCGGTGACAAGCGTCGTCTTTCTGGGCGTATGGGCGCTGACCTCCCTGTTGATGAAGGATAAACGGCTGATCGGCGAATTCAGTCAGGCTGCCGTCCGCTCCAGCGCGGCGATTTTAGGTGTAGCGCTTGCGAACAACATCTACGGCAATTCGGGCATGGTGCCGATGATGATTCTCGCCGCCGTTCCGTTTTTTAATGTCTATGCCGTTCTGATTTTGCAGTTTTCGCCGCATGTGGATGAAAACGGGCAGCTTCTTCCGCCGGATCAAAATGGATCCGCCATTCGTCGCGCTTTCATAGGCGTTGTCAAAAATCCGATCATCATCGGCATTTTGCTCGGCGTCCCCTTTTCGCTTCTGCGTATCAAGCTCCCGACGCTTCTGCAATCGACGCTTTCGACAATTGGCGGCACCTCGACGCCCGTCGCTCTGCTGGCTGTCGGCGCATCCTTCTCCGGCAGCGAGGCGCTCAAGCGCATCAAGCCCGCCATCGCCGCAACGGCGATCAAGCTGTTCCTGCTGCCCGCGCTCTTCCTTCCCCTTGCCGCGCTGGCGGGTTTCAAGAACAGCGAAATGCTGGCGATTCTCATCATGGTCGGTTCGCCGACGACGGTATCCTGTTTTGTGATGGCGAAAAACATGGGACACGAAGGCGTTTTGACGAGCAATGTCGTCATGCTGGCGACGGTGTTTTCGTCCGTATCGCTGACATTGTGGATATTCCTTTTGCGTTCTTTCGGATTATTATAAGGGAGGCACAGTATGAAAAGTCTTTTAATCAAGGATACGACGCGTGAAGAGCGCGAGCAGATTGTCGCAGACTCCATCGGAAGCATCGAAGCGGCTTGCGACGGCTGTGCGCCGGGCGTCATCGAGATGTATCAGGCGTATATCGACGGCATAAAGGAGCTGCGCGAGGTCAATCGCGAATATGTCGCGCATTATATTTCCGGTCGGGAAGGTCCGACGCGCAGCGAATGCGGGATGTTTTAATTTTATGAGGGGACTTCTCCCCCTCATTTTTCCATAAAAAGCTACAACAAAAGGCGGTTACCCGAATGATTCGGAGTAACCGCCTTATTCATATGCTCTTTTCAGCTTTTCCGTTTAGCCGATCTTCTGATCCCCGCATGCCGTGCAGCTTCCGCAGGACGCACAGCCGCCCTCGCGCTCATCCTGCGCGATGAGAAGCTCCTGCTGCCGTCTCTTGGCGTCCACATCGTGCGCAACCGCCAGCATCAGGCGGATGCGGTTTTCCTGATTGACCTTTGTCGCGGAAAGGTCGTAGTCAATCGGAACGATGTTGATGCCCGGATGCACCTGCGTCAGCTTGCGGATCATGCCCTTGCCGCAGATGTGGTTCGGCAGGCAGCCAAACGGCTGTGCACAGATGATGTTCTCATAGCCGTTCTCGGCAAGCTCCAGCATCTCCGCCGTCAGCAGCCAGCCCTCGCCCATCTTGCTGCCATAGCCGATGACGCCCTTGACCAGCGTTTTGATGTGCTTGAAGGCGGTCGGCGGAACAAAGTTCGGATGCGCGGCAATGGACTCGATGAGCGTCGTTTCCATCCGCTCGCAGAACTTCATCAGTCCCTTGCAGAAAATCAGCTTGAGCAGACTTCCGCCGTAGAGGTGATGATCCTCGATGCGGTTGTCGATTTTGAAGAGAACGAAGCCCATGATGCCCGGGAGCATGTATTCGCAGTCCTGCGTGCGCAGGAATTTTTCAAGCCCGTTGTTGCCCAGCGAAGAATACTTGACATAGATTTCGCCGACAACGCCGACGCGGGTTTTTCTTTCATGACTGCGCTCGATGGCGTCAAAGTCATCGACAATCGCGGCAAGGTTTTTGCGCATATCCTTGTTGGACAAGCCCTTTCCGCGGTTGAACTGCTCAATAAGCGCGTCGTTCCATTTCTCAATGAGCGCATCCGTTTCGCCCTCATTGAATTCATACGGGCGCGTCTGGTTGGATACGCACATGATGCAGTCGCCGTAGACCAGCGACGCGACGATCTGCCGAACGAGCGGCAGGGTCAGCTTGAAGCCGGATGCGCTTTCCAGACCGCTCATGTTGACGGAAATAACCGGAACCTGCTCAAGCCCCGCCTTCTTCAGCGCCTTGCGCAGCAAGTAAATATAGTTGCTGGCGCGGCAGCCGCCGCCGGTCTGAGTGATAATCAGCGCGACTTTGTTGATGTCGTATTTGCCGGAGTGCAGCGCGTCCAAAAACTGGCCGATGACCAGCAGCGCGGGCACGCAGGTGTCGTTATGAACGTATTTCAGTCCCTCCGCCATCACGTTCGGGCCGCTGTTGGTCAGCAGCTCGGCGTTGTAGCCATTCAGGCGCAGCACCTTGACAATCAGGGAGAAATGGAACTCCAGCATGTTGGGCACGAGGATGGTGTAGCCCGCCTCCCGCATCTCGCGGGTAAATTCAACGTGATTGCTGGGCATGGGTTCAATCCTTCCTTTCGTTGTGGGCAGCGAGCGCCTGCTGCTGGTCGATCGCCGCGAACAGAGAACGCAGACGAATGCGGACAGCGCCCAGATTGGTGATTTCGTCGATCTTGATCTGGGTGTAGATCTTGTCCTCGGATTCCAGAATCTCGCGCACCTCATCGGTCGTGATGGCGTCCACGCCGCATCCGAAGGACACGAGCTGAACGAGATTCATATCCTTCTGCGTCGTGATATAGCGTGCCGCGGCATACAGGCGGGCGTGATACGTCCACTGGTTCAGAACGCCCTGCGCCTGCTTATGCATGTGCCACGAGAGGGAATCCTCCGTCACAACCGCCGCGCCGAAACCGGCGATGAGCTTGTCAATGCCGTGGTTGATTTCCGGATCGACATGATACGGACGACCGACCAGCACGATGATGCGCCGACCTTCCTTGCGTGCCTGC
>Ga0129311_1001912_pt1 | contig 13643 bp, 3 predicted proteins | sample Go1ome_FD_94435 | JGI IMG/M metagenome (GOLD analysis project Ga0129311, IMG submission 94435) | Western lowland gorrila individual fecal microbial communities from Wisconsin, USA - Go1022B metagenome | ecosystem: Host-associated > Mammals > Digestive system > Large intestine > Fecal | place... | reverse complement strand
GATCTCAGCCGCCTCGGTAGAAATCAGCTCCACACGGGACTCTACATCGAGGAACGCTTCCCCATGTTCGGCGTCCGCTACATCGCCATCAATGACAATGTGGACACCGACAGCAGCGAGAGCAACGACCTCATGCCGTTCAAAAATTTGTTCAACGAGTGGTTTATTCGGGACACCAGCCGGAAAATCCGGGCGGTGCTGAAAGCCAAGGCGGAGCGTGGAGAACGGCTGGGGACCAGAGCGCCTTATGGCTACATCAAGGATCCGGAAACAAAGAAGCTGGCGGTAGATGATGAAGCAGCGGCCATCGTCCGCAGGATATTCGCCATGTGCGCCAGCGGCAACGGCCCCAGCCAGATCGCCAGAATCTTGAAAAAAGAACAGGTGCTGACGCCCACCATGTACGCCTATACCAGGTATGGCATGAATCATACCTGTCTGGACACCGCACATCCATATAACTGGTCTGACAGTGCCATTGCTAATCTTCTGGAAAACGAGATTTATCTGGGCAATACCGTCAACATGAAATACAGCACCAAGTCCTATAAGGATAAGCGACGGGTGGAACATTCCAGAGAAGAATGTCTGGTGTTTAAGGACACCCATCCCGCTCTCATTACCCAGGAGGTCTGGGACATCGTGCAGCGGGTGAGGAAGAACAGACGCCGCCCTACGAAGATGGAAGAACAGAATAAGTATTCCGGTCTTGTGTTCTGCGCCGACTGCGGCTCCAATATGGTGCTGCACCGGGCACGTACCATGTCTGCCAGCTACAACCATTTCACATGTCGCACCTACAAGAAGGATGGAGAATCCTGCACAGGCCACTATATTAGGGAGTGCGTTCTGGATGAGGTGGTGTTGGAGGATCTGCGGAGGGTAACGGCCATGGCACGGGAACGTCCAGAAGAATTTGCCGCCTATATTGGCAGCAGGCAGTCCGCCGAGATCCAGCGTGAAATTCGCAGGCAGGAGAAAGAACTGGCCGCCATGCGGAAGCGGAAAGCCGAACTGGATGCCATCTTCAAGAAGCTGTATGAGGACAGTGTGCTTAGCCGCATTACTACAGAGCAGTTCCAAATGCTCTCAAGCAGTTACACGGAGGAGCAGAATCAAATCGCCGCAGGTATCCCGCAGAAAGAAGCTGACATCCAACGCCTGCGGGAAACGGTGAGCGGGACGGATGGTTTCCTCGACAAGGCGAAGCGGTACATGGACATTACGGAACTAACGCCGGAACTGCTGCGGCTGTTTATTGAGAAGATCGTGGTGCACGAAAAAGAGGTGAAGTGGTCTAAACACGCGCCGCAGACCGTGGAGATCTACTACAACGGCATCGGCTTCATAGACAAACAGCATCAGGACATGGAAAGCCTGCAATCCCTGAAAACAGAAGAACCCCGGCAGGCATCGTAAACACGATAACCTGTCGGGGGATCCCCGGAATTAGTTGTTACCCCTGTCAGGGGGGAACAAAACGTTTCGGCCTGTTTTCTTCGTTTTCATAACGCTTTGCAATAGTTTTATAAACCCCGCAATCATACCCACTCGGCAAAATCAGCATGAGTATAGCTATGCACATTTTTCTTTAACTGCCTGATGGGACACTCCCTGTACTATTCGTCTGTCTCCTTCCCTCTCATGCTTTGGGATGATTTACAAGTTCCACAAGAACGGTATACTAAGAATGGTGTTGTGGGACAGCAGTTCTTCACCGGACTACATATGTCGAATAAGCATAAATATTATGTGAAAAGCAATATTTCCACTTGAAATCTCCGTTTCGTTAGCCTATAGTAATAGTAGGATTTTCTGTCGATGCGGTGAGCAAAGCGTCCGTCCTCATCGGCAGCAGAAAGGATGGCGAAGTGCTTGCAAACAGCAAATTTTCTCACCATTACCTGCGATCGAAAGAAGGTTTCGATCGATATCCGCACGATCCTGTACATTCAAATGCACGAAAACATGGCGGAGATACACACATCCGGCGGTAAGGTCTACAAGAGTTTGATCACGCTGGAGCAGCTGGAAAGTGCACTGGGCGACTCGTTCCTCAAGGTGCACCGCAGCCGGCTGGTATCGGTGATGGCGATACACGACATTACGGACAAAGTAAACCTCAACAACGGCGAACGGCTCGGCTATGTTGCCCGCCGTAAAAAGGAGCTGACCGCCGCACTGGCTGAAAAGCGCGCTCGGCTGATTGACACACTGGACAGCGAAACGCTGTCTGTGCCCGATGACGAGCTGCACACACAGTACCGCTGTTTCGATACGCTGCCGATTGCGTTCACCGATATCGAAATGGTGCTGGACGAGGAAAATAAAGCCGTGGACTGGATTTTCCGGTACGCAAATCCGGCGCTTGCGCGGCTGGAAAAGACGCCGCTGCATACGCTGATCGGGCGCTCGTTCCACAGCGTGTTTCCCAACATGGACGGCAAGTGGCTGAAAAGCTACGAACGCGCCGCACTCTACGGCGAAACACTGGAACTGATCGCCCACAGCCCGGAGATCGACACGTATTTGAAAATTATCTGCTTTCCGACCCAGCCCGGGCATTGCGGCTGCCTGCTGTTCAACATTGCAGAGATGAAATTCGCAGAGGACAGCGGTGACGCGCACAACGCAAAGCTGCGGTATTTTGCAAAAATGCTGGAACAACTTGCCTGATTGCTGCATTTGCAGCCGGAAATAGACTCCAAGGAGGAGGAAAAATATGAGAAAACACAAATCGGCATGGGGAGCTCCCCATGCCCCAACGGGTACACGTTGGGGCAAAAAGGCCCTTGCTCTCTTTTTGAGCTTGGCTATGTGTCTGAGTATGCTGCCGACGATGGCGCTGGCAGCCGACAAAGACGCCACTGCAACGGATGAATACGGATTTGATCTGTCTACACCGGGCAGCTTTGATGCAGGCGACGGCAAGCATCCCTTTGGCAGTAGCAGTGGCATAAAGGGAAACCTGAACCCCACCAAGGAAATCAGTATCATGGAGTCCCGCGGTGACAGCTACAGCAGCCGCGTGTACGATTTTGACGAATCGAGCATTCTGAAAGGCTCGGGCGGCGGCGTATTCAGTTTGAGCGACCATTACGCCGGTCTGGATGGCACGAAGTTTTCCACCGCCTCGGCGATGAGTAATACGATCAATCCAGGTGAAGGTGTTTCGCCTTATCGCTATGTCAGTGCGGTGGCTTATGACCCTACCGGCAGCGGTCGAGACGATATAGTTGCGTATTGGGGTTCGTCACGCGAATCCGGAACTCTTGATTATCAGATGAAGCTGTATCAGTTCTCGAAGAATAAAGGCGGATTTAGTTCCGGCAATATGGTATATAACAAGAGTAATCTGCAAGCAACGGATTACAGCTGGATGAGCAAGCTCAACGGCTATACCGCAGAGGGTTATACCGCTATCACCGCAGGTGACTTTGACGGCACCGGTAAGGAAACGCTGGTATTTTATGATCCGGCGAAGGGCAATTTGAAGCTGAAAAACGGTGGCGGTGGCGGCCACAATAATGAAGCAAAGATACAGACAACCGATGTCTTAGATATCGGCAATGACGAAACGCTGAAGAACTATTTCGGCAAAACGCTGAATGACATTCAGGCTCTGGGCGGAACCGATTTGCAGCGTATCGCAGAGAACACCGCTATGGTGCAGCTTGAAGCGGCGGATTTGGACGGCAAGGCGGACAACAAGGACGAGCTGATCGTCACGGTTTCGCTGGGCAATCTGTATAATGAATCAGGCATTACCGAGCGCGGCTCGGTCGTGATGGTGCTGTCCAAGAATGGCAACGGCAGCTGGAATACCGTCTGGTCCTATCAGTTCAGCCATGTGCTTGCCGGCAACCAGCCGACAAACAAGTACGATGCAGGCTGGCATCTGCGCGCAGCGGCAAGCCGCGCGGAAGACATCGACCATGACGGCTCGATGGAGATCGTCACCGCTGGTGTCGGTGCAGACGACAACGGCAACGATGATAACTTCCATGGCGACGGCTATTTCGTAGTCATCACCCGGTACACCGGCAACGGCTATAAGGTGGACACGGCAGAGCAGACCTTCGATAACAAAACCGTTTCCTGCCAGAGCGGCTTCTATGTGAAACAGTCTGGCGACAACAATACGAACTGGGTCGGCGAGGACTCCTCGTACCTGCAGTGCATGAACCCATGTTCGCTGGGTATCGTGCGGTTTGACGGACGCGGCACCGTGCCGTATATCGTGATCCGCGGTCAGATTTTCAAATACAATTCCGAAAACGGAACGCTGGACGGCGCAGATACAAAGACACAAGGTCTGGATAAAGTCCTGCAGGACCGCAAGATCATCAACCAGCCGATCGTCGGCAACTTTGACGGCAACGCGGCGGGTCGTGAGCAGATTTTGTTTACGGTATCGTCCGGAGACGGAAAAGCCGTAAACATCGGCGGCTATTACTACAAGCCGACGGACTATGACAGCAGCAAGGCTACCGGCACATATCAGAGCACAGGTGCAGGCAAAAATGTGATGAACGACACCGAAAACGGTCTGCGCAGCTGCCGCTGGGGTATGAACGCATGGGGCATTGCCGAAATCGCGCTGGCAGCGCCGGACATTGACAATGACGGCCTCATTGCGGACTATCAGGGCAAGGAATACGCCTTTAACGACCCGCAGGTGCTTGCTATTATGGAAGCGCCCCCGTATTTCGAGGACATTGAGTACAACAACGCCGGCGAGACCGCAATAGCCTTCTCTAAGGGCAGCGGCTCCTCCACCGGCACCAGCACCGCGAACCGAATCGGCGCCTATGTTTCCTTTGAGCAGGATTTCTCTTTTGGCGGCGTAGTCGATCTGGGCGGTTTTGAGTTTGAAACCGCGTTTGAAGCCGAGTGGAACAACTCCATTGAAATTGAGAAGAGCTTTACCATGACAAACAGCTTTTCCACCGAGCAGGCGGAAAGCGCCGTGGTGCTGATCTGCATTCCGGTCACGGTCTACCACTATAACACCACGTCGGCGGACGGCTCCAAGAGCACGATGGACATCACGGTGGCGGACGCGCCGATCTACAAAACCATTCCTCTCTCGGAGTATAACGCGGCGGCCGGACAGCGCGGGGATCCCCAGATCGGCAGCGACATTATCGCCTCCACAGCGGGTCAGCCCTCCACCTACCGCAGCACGACGACCGGACTCAAGAACGCCGTTACCACCAACAAGGGCACCAACGGCGGCTGGTTTGCAACGGAGAGCGGCGAAAGCTCCAAGTCCCAGTCCGTAGCGTTCGAATCCTCGCAGACCAACACGAAGGAGCTTACCTTTAATGTTGATGCCAAAGCCGGCGCCGGTGTGGGCGGATTTAAGTTCGGTCTGAGCGGCGGCACATCCACCGGCAGCAGCACGAGCAGTATCTCCACCGAGGGAATCGAGCGCAGCGGCACTGTGCACAATCTGCCGAAAGGCACAACGGGATACAGCTTTTCGTGGCAGTTTGTCGGCTGGGAGACCACGCTAACGACCGGTGGACTTTCCTACGATGTTCCGGTGCTGAGCTATCTGGTGCAGAATGTAACGCAGCCGCCCAGCAAGCCGCAGAATCTGGAAGCCAAGGAAGTCACCACCAACAGCGTGACCCTGGAGTGGGAGAGCGGCTTTACCACAGCGGCGCAGTATGAGGTTTACCGCTATATGCCGAACAACACCAGCGGAACGCAGTATGCACTGCTGGGCACGGTGAGCGGTCTGGAAGCCAAGGACGGAAAGTACACGCTGACCGATACCAAAGTACAGCCGAGCACGCAGTATCAGTATGTGCTCAAGTCGGTCGGCACGGACGGAAATTCCACGGATTATACTGATCCGCTGGCGGTCACCACACTGGCGACCGGAGACAAGCCAAATATTACGAAACAGCCGGTGAATACGAGCGTTCGCCCCGGTACCGATGCTGTATTTACCATTTTTGCAACCCCGACCGGAGGAGCAGATAGCGTTACCTACCGCTGGCAGAGCAGATTGGGCGGCGGCCGCTGGACGGATCTAAACAAGACCGGCTATCAACTGACCATCGAAAACACCACAAAGGATATGAACGGTACGGAGTACCGCTGCATCGTCTCTCAGACCGATCTTAGCACGGAAAAGTCTTCGGTGGTTTACTCGAAAACGGTCACACTGACGGTCGGCAAGGCGGGCAGCACAACTGCGCTGGAAACCAGCCGTACCGGCGGCAAAGCAACCCATGAAACAACCGTGACAACAACAAAGAGTGTTACGGCGCAGTATAACATCAGTGGTAAGTCGTACCAGAAGTATGAAAATGCGTATACCGGCGACAAGGCGCTGACCGATGTTTACGGTACCTCCGACACCGACGGCTACAAGTATTATGCAATGTCGCTCAGTCTGGACGGTCCGGATTCCGACGGCGTGTACACCGGTACGGTTTCTGATACGCCCACAGCGCTGAAAGCCGCAGCGGATCGCGTCACACTACCAGACGGAACGGTGTATGAAATCGGCGATAAAGGATTCCAGAGAACACAAAAGACTGAAGCGATCAGCGGAACAGAATATAAAGTTTACACCGCGATCGGCGTTGCCGATGAGGCAGGAACGCAGGAAACGCTGACGCTGTATCTTGGCGAAGACGGTAAATATTATCGCAAGAATGGCGATTCCGTCTCTAAGATGGAAGAAACGGACACCATCGGCAATACGGATACCAACACCTACCGTACAGACAGCTTGACACCCGTTTATGTGACCGATGGCGACTATACGGTTCTGACCTATACGACGACAGGTGAAAGTGCAACCAACCTGAAAATCTATGAGCAGAATGGCACCTACTACTCGAAGAGTAACGGCACCTACACCAGCCTGACTCTGGTAACGGGTCTGTATCAGGATAAGGCTGGCAAGCTGTTCAAGCCCGGCGCAGCCGCAACAACGCAGATTACGGTCTCCGGCAGCAAGGAGCAGGTAAAGGGCGATGAAGTTACGCTGACCGCCAACGTGAATGTCACGGATACCGGCGCTGCCACCAACGGCACGGTCACCTTTGAAATCACGAACACGACCACCGGCAGCGTGGTACGCTATCAGGCCAACAAGTCCTCCGGAAATTCCCAAGTTGAGTGCAAGTGGACGCCGAGCGAGGCGGGCGTTTATAGCATTGTGGCGATTTTCGGCGGCAACAGCGAGACGGCGGCTTCGCGCAGCGGCGCAGTCACCTACTATGCCAAGGCGGCAGATGATCTCTATGAAATTTCGGTAAGCGACTGCACTTATGGCGACACGATTTCTCCGAGCTTGCAGGGTGTAAAAATCAATGACTATACTTCCAGTCTGGAAGGAAAGTCCGTCACCTACGCCGCTTACGCTTACAAGGACGGCTCGTCTACCGCAGTGGCAGGCTGGTCCACCGGCGATACACTGGTTCCGGGCACCTATCGCATTACCGCTACAGCAGACGGCAAGGTGCTAGCCAGCAAGTACATCACGGTAAGCAAAAAGCCGATTACGATTACGGCTCCCACGGAAAAGGATGGTCAAATTACCTTTACGGACAAGGATGGAAATGCAGGTTTTGTAACTGGTGATAATTACGCAGACCTGTTCAAGACAGAGGGTATGCCGACCGATAATACCGCCGGTGTATACAATGTCAGCGTGGTTTATAACGAACCGGAAAGCGGAGATAAGTCCGAATTCGAGAAGAAACAGGAGGAATTTCTCTCCAAGTATACGCCTACCCTGCAAAACTCCATGGTGCTTGTGCAGGCGAATACCTACAAGGTAACCTACTCCCATGACAACAACGGTACATTGAAGGGTCATCAAGGCGGTAATTCAACCTTCTTTGAAAGCGGTGCCGCAATCGCCAGCGGCAGCAATGTGATTTTCGTCGCTGCGCCGGCAGATAACTTTCAGGTTTTGAAGTGGACGGTCAAATCCGGCGATCAGGTGCTGACTGAAGGTACAGGCTACACCCTTTCGACAGATAAGAAAACGCTGACGGTTTCGAGTTTGCATCAGAATCTGGATGTACACGTTGAGTTCTCCAACAAGTTCTACACAGTATCGGCACAGCCTGGCGAATACGGCGCTGTCACTGCTACAGTAAACGGCAATCCGCTCGCCGCGACCTCTGTACTCAGCGGCACCGAGGTTACCTTTACCGCAGCGCCGAATCCCGGCTATGTTGTAAAGCAGTGGACGGTTACGCGCGATGGAAAAACCGAAACCCAGACGAACGCAGATAATTCTGTTTTCAGCGGCAAGGAGCTGAAGCTGACCATCACCGCAGATACCAGGGTCAATGTAACCTTTGAGCAGACGAAGCAGTTCACCGTAACCTATTCCGCTGTAAAGCAGGAAGATCCGGACACGCCTGTTGCTCTGAACTTTGAAACGACCGGTCTGACCGGCGGCAAGGGCGAAAAGGGCTCTACGGTCACGCTGACCGCAAAGCCGTCCTCCGCAATGGGCATTGCTGGCTGGCAGTACAAGACCAAGTCAGACGGCGACTGGATCGATTTAAGCGTTACCGGACTGAGCTACACGATTCAGAATCTGCAAAGCGATATCTGGGTACGCGCACTGGTCAACGACGGCGCAACGCCGACAAAGGTATCTTTCGATATCGTAGACGAGAGCGGTAAAACTGTTGAGGGCGGCACTTTGACCGCAAAGTATACCGCAAACGGTGCAGAAATTCAGAGCGGCAACGGTTGCACGACCTACAGCAGCATCACTTTTACCTATAAAGAGTCAACCGCGTATGAGGTTGTAACGTGGAAGGTAAACGGTGAGAAGGTAACGGCCGACCGCAACGGAAAAACCTTCACCTACACCATCGACAGCCTGACCACGGAGACTACGGTCAACATGGTGGTTCGGGCGAAGCCTACGGTAGCAATTACATCGCCGGAACACGGCACGTTCAACGTAGCCTACACGCTGAACGGTGAAACGGTAACGCCGGAGGAAGCAGACGGCAAAAAATATGTCTACTCCGGCACAATGGCAACCGCAACCGCAACGCCGAGCGATAATTATGTTGCAACGGATGTAAAGGCAGTCTGGACTAAGGGCGAACAGACCGGCAGCTCTGGCACACCGAATACCAGCAAGGCGAACGGTGTACAAAAGGTGGAGAATGTTTCCATCAATGCAAACACCACCTTCTCTGCAACCTTTGTGGAAAAGCCGGCAGTAACGATTAGCTCGGTTGAGAATGGCTCGGTTGAAGTCAAGGGCACGGTGAACGGCATGGCAAATACCACGCTGACAAGCGGCGCTCATGTAGACTTCGGCACCGACTTGACCGTTACGCTGGCACCGGATACGAGCTACGAGGTCGGCACGATGGAGGGCGTTTCGCCGGTATACACCGACGGCACCGGCACTACAACCGATAACAAGTCCTACACCATCAACAATGTGCAGAACGATCAGACCATCACGCCTGTCTGGTCGGCAATCCCGACTACTACGGTCAACTGGTCTGTCATCGACAAGACGCCGGACACTGCCGGCGGCACGGACGGCACGCTCAAGGCGACTGTCACCCGCAAGGGCATGGACAGCTACAAGGAGACCGACTCCACCGCTGGTACACTTACGGTTTACCGCGACTCGGTCGTTACCTTCACCGCAACGCCGGATACCGGCTATAAGACCGGCGTATGGCAGCTCAACGGCGAAAAGCAGGACAGCCAGCCGACGCTGACGATCACCAAGGACACCGCTTCGACGCAGACGGTTGAAGTTCAGTTTGACCCGCTGGGCGACAAGGTGACCTACGGTTTCAAGGCAGGCAGCGCGGATGCTGACAAGCACAATGCAAAGCTTTCTGCAGCCTTCACGCCGACCGGCGGCACGGCAACCGACTTTACAAGCGGCACCACGCCGACCACCAGTGGCTCCATCACATTTACCGTTTCCTATCTGGATAACGGCTACGAGGTAGAAGGCTGGTATGTGGACGGCAACAAGCAGTCCGGTGAAACCGATACGACCTTTACGCACGAAGTGACCCATAATGTCGGCATGGATGTGCAGGTCAAGATCGTTCGCAAGTCGTATACGGTGGACTTCTCCGCAAAGAACGGCACCGTAACGGCAACGGCAAACGATGCACAGCTTGCAACGGGAAATTCCGTTGTCGGCGACACAGAAGTTACCTTTACGGCGGCACCACAGAGCACCACCGGCTATACCTTCGCTGGTTGGACGGTAAACAGTGAGACGAGTGAAGAAAAGGACGCAACACTCACGCTCAACATTACAGAGAACACCACGGTTTACGCAGCATATACGCTGAATACCGTATCCTACGCGGTAAACTACGGTGTCACTTCGGAAAACGGTACGCTGACTGCAAAGAACGGAACGAAGACGTTCGCCTCCGGCGCAAAGCAGCCTGCCGGCTCGACCATCGTCTTTACGGCAAAGCCGGAGGACGGTTATCAGGTCAAGGGCTGGTATACGGTGGCTGACGGCACGACCGCAATCACCGGAACGGCATCCGAACAGAACAGCTACACCATTACCAATCTGACCGATGCGGCAAATGTCTATGTGGAATTTGAACCGATTCCGACCTACGAGATTACGATCAGCACGACCGGTCTCGGTCATGTCACCGCAACGGTCAACAGCACGGACGCAACAATCGCGGACGGCAAGCTGACGGTAAACCGTCACGCCAATGTAGTCCTCACCGCAGTACCGGATGAAAACCAGTATCTGACCGGCTGGACGCTGGACGGCGAAGCCAAGGGCAACAGCAGTCTGAAGCTGACGCTGAACGATGTGACCGAGCCTCACGCAGTTGCAGCAGACTTTGCGGCAAGCCAGCTTGTTACGCTGAAAACGGTCTGCGGCGTAAATGGCAAGCTGACCGCTAAGGCTGGCTACGGCGATGCACTTGAGACCATCGACGCCTCCTCCGATTCCGGTATTCAGGTAGAGAAGGGCAAAAAGGTCGTTCTGACTGTCGCTCCGGAAACAGACTACATGGTAAAGCAGTGGACGGTCAACGGTACGGTTCAGAACAACCTGTCCAACACACTCACCATCGAAAATCTGAGCGAGCCTACTACGGTTGAGGTTGCGTTTGAGCGGTATGCAGGCTTTACAATCCCGACAAGCGGCAACGGCTGGACGGTTTCCAATGTCAAGCGTACACCGGACGATACCAAGCCGGAGACTGAAATCCGCAAGAACGGCACGGTCACCTTCACCGTAGCACCGGTAAGCGGACAGTATCTCACCGCACTCAAGGTAAACGATAAGAATTGTCTCGGTACGATCATCAATGATGGTAGCGAGAACAAGCTGACGGTTGTGAACAATCAGAACGGCAGCTATACCATCACCGTTGAGAATGTCACCCAAAATATCACGCTGGAGGCAGCCTCCATGCAGTTCCAGACAGTAAGAGACGAATTGACTGTTCCGAGTGAACTGGGAGGCACGTATGCAGATGTTGACGCACTGAAAACCGCACTGCGGACGCAGGTCAACAAGGTGAATGCTTCCGTACCGGCGGTGAACATTCAGTATTATGACATTCAGCTTCAGTATAATGATGGTACTGGCTGGCAACCGGCAACTGAGGCGCACTTCCCGGCAGGCGGTATCACCGTAACGATCCCGTACAGCGATCTGAAGAGCGGCTTGGACAACAGCTACACCTATACGGTGATCCATATGTTCACAAGCGAGATGAAGGGTCACACGATTGGTGAGACGGAGTCCATCACGCCCACAAAGGGAGCGGACGGCATTTCCTTTACGGTAGACAGCCTCTCTCCGTTTGCAATCGGCTGGTATAAGGCTTCCGGCAATCCCGGCGGCGGTGGCGGCGGCGGTGCCGCTGCACCGACCACCTACGATGTTGTGATCCCGTCCGCGCTGGTGAACATCGTCAAGGCGGATAAGACGAAGGCGGCGGCAGGTGACACCGTAACGCTTACCGTGTCCGGCGAGGGCACGCTGACCGTTACGGACGCAAACGGCAAGTCCGTTGCCCTGACCGACCTCGGCAGCGGAAAATACACCTTCAAGATGCCGTCCTCCAAGGTCAATGTGGCGTTTACCGCGTCCGGCGAAACCAAGCCGTGTGACGGTGGCAAGGATTGCCCGTCGGCACCGTTTAAGGACGTTGACACCGCTGCGTGGTATCATGTATTCATCGACTATGTGCTGACGCACAGCATAATGAACGGCGTTTCCGGCACTTCCTTTGCACCGGACAGCAATCTGACACGCGGTATGCTTGTGCAGATTCTGTTCAATCTGGAGGGCAAGCCGCAGAGCGCTTCGGCAAACTTCTCCGACGTTAAGGTGGACGCATGGTACGCCAAGGCGGTCGGCTGGGCAGCGGCCAACAAGGTCGTAGCCGGCTACGCGGACGGCACGTTCCGACCGGATGCAGACGTCACCCGCGAGCAGGCAGCAGCGATTCTGTACCGCTACGCACAGAGCAAAGGCATCAACGTAAGCGTAGGCGAGGACACCAACATTCTCAGCTATGCGGATGCCATGCAGGCAAGCGAGTACGCAATTCCCGCATTGCAGTGGGCTGTCGGCGCAGGTGTGCTGAATGGCAAGAGCAGCAACCTTCTTGCCCCGACCGGCACCGCCACTCGTGCCGAGATCGCCACAATCATGCAGCGCTGGTGCGAGAAGATCGTTCAAAAGTAAAACCAAATACGCCGGATGGCCTGAAAGGAGCAGTCTATGACTGCTCCTTTCAGCCTGTCGGAAAAGTCCAGCAAAAGCTGGGCTTTTTCTTGGTAACCGTCAAACATCCCCCACAAAGAAAAGCACCGGATACCATCGAGGTATCCGGTGTTCACATTAGAATATCTTACTTTTAAAGCTTGTATGTTGCGAAACGCAATCTGACATTGCAAAGGGGCAGGGATTTCTCCCTGCCCCTTTGATTAGTTGCAGATCTGTTGCTGTTCCGCTCCATAGAACTTCTCATGGAAGAACTTGCGGTCAATCCTGCCTGCAATGGTGATGCAGCCAGTCTCTCGCAGCTCCTTGTTCAACTCACGAATGAGCTTGTACGCATACGGAACAGATATCACTGGGCTTCCCGGAGAAGTCTGCTTGAAAGTCGATGTACGAAAGAACAAGGATGCCGCCCGGCTACACGAAATGCTCTGTTCCTGGCAGCAGGCCGCCGCCATGTTGGAGGCAGGTAAGATTTCCAAAGAGGATTACGACAAGTGGCGCTACCACTATCCAGAGTTTGACAAGACCCAGAACTATGTGAAGACGCTGCCCCAGAATCTCGTTTGACCCTCTCACTTGTAGGCCACGGGAGAGGCCGTTTGTTGCACAGAACAATAAGAAAAAGAGAGCTAACTGACTAATCAAAATCAGTTAGCTCTCTTTTTATGAATAATGAAAAAATGTTGCCAAATCGTTGCCACGAAGGGCTTTAACCTCTCAAAAACCCAGTAATATCAGGCTTTTTTCGACCTCTGCAATCATTCCCACTCGCAAAATGAAACTTAATTCTAAACGCTTTTGTTTGGGGAATTTGATACCATTTGATTTTTCCTGATACCTATTATCCTTATCCTATGGGCTTGCCGAACTTTTGCTATCATTT
>Ga0129311_1001909_pt1 | contig 13676 bp, 11 predicted proteins | sample Go1ome_FD_94435 | JGI IMG/M metagenome (GOLD analysis project Ga0129311, IMG submission 94435) | Western lowland gorrila individual fecal microbial communities from Wisconsin, USA - Go1022B metagenome | ecosystem: Host-associated > Mammals > Digestive system > Large intestine > Fecal | place... | reverse complement strand
CGATTCCAAACGCGAGTCAGGTGCCGCCTACTCCGACGGACATATCCGCGCCGACCTCGCCGCCGTCCTGCAGGACCCCGTAATCAGGTCTATGAGTCGTGCTCAGGTCGAAAAACTCATCGCCGAGGACAAGCAGAAGATGACCAAGTCCGCCGCCGAACTCGACTTCAGCTCCGCCGCCCGCTACCGCGACGAAATGTGGGCCCTCCAGGAATACCTAAAAGTCTGGAAAGAATCGTAGTTTTTCACTATATTCGCGGATTACTTCAGGCAAAATACAGGAAGGTATGTCACTTAAACGATTCGGGGTATCTCTGGAAAGCGAACTGCTGGAAGCATTGGACGAGTATGTCAAGTCCAACGGCTTCACCAACCGTTCGCAGGCGATACGCTTCCTGGTGGAGAAAAACATCGCCGAGCAGAAATGGCAGTGCAACCATATCGTGGCAGGCACAATCATCATAATGTACGACCAGAACCGGAAGGACATCGCCAACAAGATAGCCGACATTCAGCAGGCGCATCAGGAACTGGTTCTGTCATCCGCACAATACTACATCAACCGGAATTTCTGCCTGCATATCGCCACGGTGATGGGAATGGCCTGCCAGCTGACGGAACTCTCGGACAGACTTACTACAATAAAGGGTATCAGACACGGGAAACTGGTTATGAGCAGAGCCGACTAATTTTTTTAGCAATATCGTAACACGAATTTTAAAATACGTGCCAAAAATAAAAATGAGAAAAAGAAGCATCCTGATTATCTTGGCGGGCTGGGTTCTGTACCCTGCCGCAGAAATAATGGCGCAGAATGACACCACGCGCATTGACAAAGACCATACTCTGAACGAAGTGGTAGTGACCGGCACGCGCAATGCCACCGACGTACGCCACCTGTCCCAGACAGTATCGGTCGTAAACAGAACAACGATAGAGAACAGTATGCAACCCTCACTTCTTCCTGTACTTTCGGAGCAGGTGCCGGGGCTGTTCGTGACCGAGCGCGGCGTTATGGGCTATGGCGTGTCCGGAGGAGCGGCCGGGGGAATCTCCCTGCGCGGGCTGAGCGGCGGCAATGCGCGACTGATGGTGCTGATAGACGGACATCCGCAGTATGCCGGAATCTTCGGACATCCCATCTCGGATGCCTATCAATCCCTTCTTGCTGACAAAGTGGAGGTCCTGCGCGGTCCGGCATCTGTTCTTTACGGCTCGAACGCTATGGGCGGGGTCGTCAATATCGTTACCCGGAAGATGCACGGCGATGGCGTACGAACCAATCTTCACGCAGGTTACGGTTCATACAACACGCTGGAAACCGAACTGACCAACAGCGTCCGAAAAGGCAGGTTCAGCAGCGTTGTCAGCGGTTCATACAACCGCACGGACGGGCATCGCAGCGATATGGATTTCGAACAATACGGAGGCTATGCAAAAGCTGGTTACGAATTTAGCGATAACTGGGATGCGTATGCCGATGTGAACCTCACACATTTCAATGCCTCATACCCCGGTCCTGTATCTGCACCCCTCGTGGACGGAGACCAGCGAATCACACGTGGTGCGGCATCGTTAGCACTAAACAACGACTATGGCAGGACTTCCGGAACACTGAGCCTGTTCTACAACTGGGGCAACCACTGGATCAATGATGGTTATACCCCCAGCGCAGGACAGACTTCGCAGGACGGACGGTTCAACTCCTACGACGATATGATGGGGGCCTCCATATACCAGAGTGCAATGTTCTGGAAAGGGAGCCGCTTCACTCTCGGCTTCGACTGGTTCCGTTATGGCGGCAAGGCTTGGACTGAGTATGTGGCGGGAGAAAAAGCCGGGACACGGAACGAACTTGTGGACAAACACGAGAACGAACTTGCCGGATATGTGGATTTCCGCCAGGATTTATGGCACTGGCTGACGCTGAACGCGGGACTTAGGGTCGACCACCATTCTCGAGTAGGCACGGAGTGGGTGCCGCAGACCGGCCTTGCCTTTCATCTGCCGCACTCCATCGAGCTGAAGGCGTCAGCGGGCAAGGGATTCCGCTATCCCATTCTCCGCGAAATGTATATGTTCCCGCCGCAGAACCCTGATTTGGAACCGGAGTCGATGTGGAACTACGAACTTTCCCTCTCACAGATTATACTTGACGGCCGGTTTCGTTACGGAGTCAATGTGTTCTATATCGACGGCGAGAATCTTATAGTCACCCAGCGTAATCCGAACGGGACCGGAATGCTCAACCAGAATACCGGCAAGATCGACAACTCGGGAATAGAGCTGCAGGCTGCATACCGCATAAACAGGTCCTGGTCGCTGGACGGCAATTACAGTTTTCTGCACATGGAGAATCCCGTCATAGCCGCTCCAGAGCACAAGCTGTATGCCGGGGGCAATTTCACACAAGGCAGGTGGAGCGTATCAACCGGCGTCCAGTACATTTCCGGACTATACACTGCCGTAGGAGAAAATCCCCGGCAGGAAGATTTTGTACTGTGGAATCTGCGCGGATCTTTCCGTGCCGCGAAATGGCTGGAGATCTGGGTGAGAGGAGAGAATCTGCTCGCCCAGGAATATGAGATAAATGCCGGATATCCTATGCCGGGGGCAACTGTGATGGGCGGAATCAACCTGGCTTTCTAAACAATTCTGATCCGCTCTGTCGCAACACGCTTCAGAGCGGATATTTCTTTTGGGAGGCAAACCTCCCCCGATGCCGCAGATGAAACAGTTCAGAAATAATAATTTTTCCTGCCGCTAAAGTTACCGGTAAAAATCAGATAAGTTCGGCAAGGGGAATGCCGGTCATGGCGGAGGCGACAACGGGAGGATACCAACTGCGTTCGAGAGCGTGGATTTTAGCCTCGACATCCGCGGGAGTGTCGGTAGGGACAAGCGCAGTACGCGCCTGAAACAGAATCCGGCCGCCGTCGCAGCTCTCATCCACAAGGTGCACCGTGATTCCGCTCTCCGGCTCCCCTGCCGCCACGACAGTTTCGTGCACCCGATGTCCGTACATCCCCTTGCCGCCGTACTTCGGCAGCAGCGAAGGGTGGATATTGATAATGCGCCCAGGGTATCGTTCAAGCAGGAAAGCGGGAATCATCAGCAGGAACCCTGCAAGAACGACAGATTCTATACCGTAACTCTCCATTACTGGGAGCAGCACGTCCGCGTCATTGAACTTCGCCTTCGGCATCACGACAGCCGGAACTCCGAGACGTTCAGCCCTTTGCAGCACGAAAGCGTCCGGCTTGTTGCAGAGCACGAGCGCAACCTCCCAGCCTAAATCCCTTGAGCGGAAATAGTTGATGAGATTCTCGGCGTTCGAGCCGTTCCCTGATGCAAATACCGCAATCCTGCTCATACGCGGTGGACTTTCTGGACGTGGCGCAGGAGCGAAAGCTGGGATACGATCTTGTCGAGTTCCATATTCGACGGGACCATCAGACGGATTGAAATGTCGTAGGTCCCGGCCCGGCGGTTCTCATTGACGTTGAACGAGCGCACGGAGGCCTTGAACTGCCCCACAACATTCATAACATCCGACATAACCGAATGTTCCAGATCCGCAGTAACCGCAATCGAGCACTGGAAATCCGCATCCGAACCTGTATTGACCCAGCGGACCTTCTGTATGCGGTAAGGATAATTCTCTATCAGACGCGCAGCATTCGGACAGGACATACGATGGATTTTGATGCCCTCCCCTCGTGTAACGAAGCCGAACACGTCGTCGCCGAAGACCGGATTGCAGCATCTCGCCATCTTGTAGTCCATTCCCTTGACGTTCTTTGCGTTCAGCACCAAGATATTGTCCGAGCCCGCAGCCGTCGCACTCTCCGCAGTCCACATCGCGTGATCCTGGCGCGCCTGCGGCGACTCCGACTGCTGCCGGCTCTGCTCCGCCACTTTCAGGATATGTGCCTTGATGTCGTTGATGTCCGTCTCCCCGTCCGCAATCGAAGCCATAAAACCGATAACCGAACTGTACTTCCTGGACTTCATAAAGTCCTTTAGCATATCGTCCGGGAACTCCAGCTTCCAGTTTTTCAACCTCCTTTCGAGCAGTTCCCTGCCCTGCGCCGCCTTTTTACGCTCCTCCGCGTCAATCTCCTGACGTATCTTGGTCCGCGCCTTGCCCGTAACGACCCAGGAGAGCCAGTCCCGCGTCGGGTGCTGGTTCTTGGCTGTCATTATGTCGACGACGTCTCCGGTCTTGAGTTTCTCGCGGAAGGACACTCCCCTGCCGTTCACCCTCGCACCGGTGCACTTGCAGCCCAGTCCGCTGTGGATGTTGAATGCGAAATCCAGCACGCTCGCCCCTTCCGGCAGGATGCGCAGCTCCCCAGTCGGAGTGAACACGAAAATCTCGCCCTGCGGGGGCTTCGGCATATCCTCCGGCGCCACCGCTATTTTATGCTCAAGGTTATAGCGGACGTTATTCAGCCAGTTGCTCAGAGTCTGGACGCCCTTGATTCCTTTGTAGGACCAGTGCGAAGCAAGTCCGCTCTCCGCAATATCGTCCATACGCTTGGTGCGTATCTGGACCTCGATTGCGTGCCCCTGCTTGTTGTGGACCGTGATATGCAGAGACTCGTAGCCGTTCGGCTTGGGCTGGGTCAGCCAGTCGCGAAGGCGCCTGGTATCAGGCTCGTACTCCTGCGTAACGTAGGAATACACTTTCCAGCAAAGGTCGAGTTCCTTCTCGCGGTCAGGTTCGCAGTCGATGATGAAGCGCATCGCGAAAACGTCGTACACGCCCTCGAAAGGCACGTGCTGCGCCTGCATTTTCTTGTATATCGAATAGGCCGTCTTGGTCCTGACCTTCAGTTTATAGGAGATCCCCGCCTCTGAAAGGGTCTTCGCAAGAGGCTGGATGAAGTCCCTGGACAGGTCCTCGCGGTCTTTCTCCGTGGCTTTCAACTTGTTGGTGATTTCCCTGTACTGCACAGGATCGGAATATCGGAACCAGATATCCTCCATCTCCGACTTGATGTTGTACAGCCCCAACTGGTGCGCCAGCGGGATATAAAGCATCAGGGTCTCCAGGAGTTTCTGCTCGCGAGAACTTTTCGGAAACATCGCGAGATTGCGCATTACCTCCAGCCTGTCGGCGATCTTGATGATGGTCACGCGGGGGTCCGGCGAATACTGGACTATCAGCCTTTTGTAATTCTCAGCTTCGAGTCTCGTGTCCTTGGGCTTGATTTTCGAGATTTTGTTCAGGCCCTCGACTATGGTGCGCACATCCTCCGGAAACTCAGCAATCGAAATCTCCGGATGGCAGCGGGTCGCCTCGTGCAGGTACACCGCAGCCTGACATTCCTCGGGAAGACCGATTTCGTCGCGGACTATCGCAACGACCCCCTCCGGGTGCCCGATGAACGGCTCTCCGTTGCTTCTGACTTCCTCTCTAAGAACTTCTTTCGCAAGTTCATACGCCTTCTGCAATGCTTCCACCATAGTCAAAAATAATTATTTACCCGCCGCAGCCTTTGCCTTTTTCCTCTCGGTAAAAGCCTTCTGATAGGCCTTGGCATTCTTGTTATGCTCCGCGAAAGTTTTAGCGAACACGTTATAGCCGTTGAAACTCGCGTCAGCGCAGAAATATAGGTAAGGCTCTTTCGCCGGGTTCAGCACGGCGTCCAGAGCCGCCTTTGTAGGTACGCAGATCGGTGCAGGAGGAAGCCCGTCGTGCATATAGGTGTTGTACGGGGAATCCTTCTTCGCCTTTATCTGGCTGAACAGCAGCCTGTCCAGAGTATAGTCATACAGGAACATCACGGTCGGGCAGGCCTGAAGCCTCATTCCCTTGCGGATACGGTTGATATACACGCTCGCAACCGAAGGGTACTCCTCCTCGTGGTATGATTCCTGCCGGACTATGCTTGCTAAGATAGAAACCTGCATCTTACTCAATTTCAACGCCCTTGCCTTGGCGATGCGGTCCGGATTCCAGAACGCGTCGTAAGCCTTTTTCTGTCGTGCAAAAATAGTGCGCATCGAATCCGTCCAGTAGTGTTCGTAACTGTCCGGGACGAAAAGAGCGAATACGTTTTCGGGGGTGAAACCGAACTCCGCGAGCAGTTCCTTGTCATCAAGAGCGGCGCGCACCGTTGCGGAATCCACCATCATCTGAGAAGAAATCTTCTTCGCTATCTGGTCACGCAGACGCAGCGAGCCGGAAAGGGTCAACTTAACCGGGGTCTGCCAGCCATTGTTCAGCATACGGGCAACGTAAACGCTTGAATGCGAAGGACGTACCACATAATGACCGGGCGTGATGAACTCAGCGACCTGCTTCTTGCGGAAGGTACGGGAAAGGCTGCGCGGACGTTTCACCGAGCCCGCGAGCTGCTCCTCTATTTCAGATGGGGTCGTGTCGGGGTAAACGTAAAGATCGGTCTCTTCACGGAAGTTTGGAATCTTGTTGTCGAGCAGCCAGATGCACGAAAAGCCGATCCCGAACCCCGCAAGGGCCAGAATCAGCATTATAAGAACTTTAGATTTCATTTGCTTTTCTTTTGCTTGCGGAGAAGGATGGTATCGCCTTCCTTAGGTACATAGTCGGCGGGGAGTGAGTTCAGTCTGCGGACCGCGCTTTCCTTGACCGCGAACCGCTGACAGATAGAGCGGAGCGTTATATTGTCCTCATCAACTATGATTTTGTCAAGGCCTTTTGCCGCCTTGTTCTTCTTTGCCTGCAGATAAACTATCGTTCCCGGGGCTAGCGGTTCGCTGTCCTTCAGGTCATTGAAACGGAGAAGTTCCTTACGGAACAGCCGGAAAGAAGCGGCAATCGAGGCGTAGGTCTCCCCATCTGCAGAATAGACGAACGGCACTCCGTTTTTCTCGTATATGGGACGGCAGAGACTGAAATTGTACTTCTCGTCGCAGGTATCCTGATTTATGACCGTTACCGCCTCGAGCTGCTGCGGAGTGCCCGGAATGACCATCGTGTCCTCCCTGTCTTCGAGTTTCACGGTATCGTACTTCCACAGATTATTGTCCTCGATGGTCTTGATGAGCTTTTTCGCGTACGCCGGGTCAGTTGCATAGCCAGCCTTTTTAAGCCCGTAAGCCCAGGATTTATAATCAGTTACCTCGTACGAAAACAGGAAGCTGTAGCGGTCTCTGTAACGGAGGAAGTCCGAATGGTCCTGAAAAGACTGCTCCGCGCTGCGGTAGGCCCTGAAACATTCGTTCCTGGTGTCGTCATCCTTGTATATGGTCTTTCCCGTCCAGCCGTTGTGGCACTTGATTCCGAAATGGTTGTTGCCTTCGGTCGCAAGGCTTGAGCGCCCGCACCCCGACTCCACCATCCCCTGGGCGAGCGTGATGCTTGCGGGGACTCCGGTGCGGTACATCTCCCTGACGGCGATATCCGCATATTTCTCAATGTACGCCTGCTGCGGAGTCTTGTCCGATGCCGAAACCGCAAAAACGGCAGCTATTATCAACAGAAAGATTTTCTTCATCTCATCACACAATTAGGGCCAAATTTATAGAAAATCTACTTAATAAACGAATGTTTGTCGCGGATAGGCTGCGAAAATCCCTCCCGCTAAAACTCGAAAAGGTCGCCGTCGTTTGCCGCCGAAGTCGCGGGAAAAATGGCGCAGCTCTCGTTCAAGAACGGCTCGGTGCCTTTTACCCGGGAACTGTAATGGCCGATTATGAGCCTGCCCGCACCAGCTTCTAACGCACAACGTGCCGCCTGCGCAGCGGTGGAATGGAAGTATTCCTGCGCCTTGTCCGCCATATCTTCGCAATAGGTCGCCTCGTGGTAGAGCGCATCCACGCCGCGGACGAACTCCGGAATCTGCGGGAAAGAACGGGTGTCTGAACAATACGCGTAGGACTTGCCGACATATTCCGGATTCTCCAGGCGGTGCCGCTCCGTAACGATTTCATCAAAACGGAAGCCCCAGGTCGGGACTTTATGGTCTAAAGGGAAAGAACTTACTGTCACCTTTTTGGAAGTGTGTATCAGGCGCAGGTCCATGCCCTCAAGAGCGTGGAAGACTAATTCGAAGCCTCCGCCCGCGCCGAAGTTCTCCCGGCAGAAATCTATGAACGCTCCGAGCGCAGCCGGACCATAGATGTCAAGCCTGCCGGTCCTTCCAAGCATCGTCATCGTGTTCAGAAGGCCGGGAAGGCCGAAGATATGGTCTCCGTGCGTATGGGATATGAAGATAGCCTCGATCTTCACGATAGACAGATGATTACGGCGCAGCTGCTGCTGGGTGCCCTCGCCGCAGTCAATCAAAAACAAGCGCCCGTGTACGGACAGTACCTGGGCGCTTGGATTTCTGTCAGAAACGGGCATTGCCGAAGCAGTGCCCAGTGTCCTGAGTTGGAATATCATTACTCTCCTTTCTCGAGTTTCTCTTTGAGTGCCGCCAGAGCGTCGATGTCTCCGAGAGTGGTCTTTTCGAGGTTGGAGTTGATCTTCTTGACAGCCTTCTTGGTGTTGTCAGACTCGACAGCTGCTGCTTTCTCCTTGACTTCCTGATAGGTTCTCAGGTGAGAGAGAAGGATGCGGCGGGTGCTGCGGCGGAGTTCGACGACCTTGAAGGGAAGAGTCTCGCCTGCAACAGCGGTCTTGCCGTCTTCCTTGACGATCTCGCGGGTGAATGCGAAACCTTCGGCCTCTCCGTCAAGAGTGATGTTCGCGCCCTTGTCGGTAACGGAAGCGATAGTTCCCTCGATCGTGCTGCCGACGGGATACTTGGCTTCGATCTCATCCCAAGGATTGGGGAGAAGCTGCTTGTGGCCGAGGCTGAGTTTGTGGTTGGCCTCGTCGAAGTCGAGAATCTGAACGTCGATGCTGTCACCGGGAGCGACAACCTCTGAAGGATGCTTGATCTTGTTCCAGCTGAGGTCGCTGATGTGGACGAGTCCTTCTACGCCGTCCTCGAGTTCTGCGAACACACCGAAGTTGGTGATGTTGCGGACAACTGCCTTATGAGTGCTTCCGACAGGATATTTCTCGCGGATGTTCTCCCAAGGATTCTCGGTGAGCTGCTTGATGCCGAGGGACATCTTGCGTGCCTCGCGGTCGATGGAGAGAATCTGGGCCTCAACTTCGTCGCCGACTTTGAGGAACTCCTGTGCGTTGTGCAGACGGGGGCTCCAGGACATTTCGGAAACGTGAACGAGTCCTTCCACGCCCGGCTCGATCTCGATGAATGCGCCGTAGTCAGCGAGGAGGATGACCTTGCCCTTGACCTTGTCACCGACCTTGAGGTTGGGATCAAGGTTGTCCCAGGGATGAGGAGTGAGCTGCTTGAGACCGAGAGCGATTCTCTTCTGCTGCTCGTTGAAGTCGAGCACGACGACCTTGATCTTCTGCTCGAGAGCGACGACATCTTCGGGGTGGTTGATTCTGCCCCAGGAGAGGTCGGTGATATGGATGAGACCGTCAACACCGCCGAGGTCGACGAATACGCCGTAGTTGGTGATGTTCTTGACTTCACCCTCCAGGACCTGGCCCTTTTCGAGCTTGCCGATGAGTTCAGCCCTCTTGGCCTCCTGCTCAGCCTCGAGCAGTGCCTTGTGGGAGACAACTACATTGCGGAATTCCTGGTTGATCTTGACGATCTTGAAGTCGATGGTCTGGTTTACATAGACATCGTAGTCACGGATAGGCTTGATGTCGATCTGGGAGCCGGGCAGGAAAGCCTCGATTCCGAATACGTCGACGATCATACCGCCCTTCGTGCGGGTCTTCACGAAGCCCTTGACGATTTCGTCGTTGTTGAAAGCTTCGTTCACGCGGTCCCAGGACTTGAGAGCGCGGGCCTTCTTGTGGCTGAGCACGAGCTGGCCTTTCTTGTCCTCTGCGGACTCTACATATACTTCAACCTTGTCGCCTACCTTGAGGTCGGGGTTGTAGCGGAATTCGGGAGCGGGGATAACGCCTTCGCTCTTGCCGCCGATGGTGACGACAACTTCACGCTTGTTGATAGAGGTGACTTCACCCTCGACGACCTCGTTCTCGACGATCTTCGAAAGGGTCTTGTCGTACTCGGCGCGGATTTCGTCGCGCTTCGCACCACCGTAGACGTCTCCACCTTCGAAGGCGTCCCAGTCGAAATTCTCAGGCGCTACCGATGCGTTCAGCATCGCCTTGGATTCCTTGATTTCTTCTGCCATAATAATTAATTGAAAAACAATTAGTTGTTAAACATTATACCTTGTCTCATTCTGAGAGCCCGCAAATATAGCGAAAATATTTGTAATTACAAGGTTATATGATATAACTAAATAACTTGCGGGAGCGAGTAAAAGATCGGCATTCTATGGCTATCACCCATTCACATATCACGAGATTGACTTAATATTCAATTATAATTAGACAATACTATGATTTACGGTTACATTAGAGTCAGCAGCGATAAACAGACTGTTGAGAATCAGCGCTTTGAGATCAACAATTTCTGCAAAAGGCAGAATTTGTCAATTGACGGATGGATTGAAGAGACAATCAGCGGCACCAAAGCGTACAACAAACGGCAGCTCGGGCTTCTTTTGAAAAGAGTGCAGAAAGGCGATTTGATAATTTGCGCGGAACTGTCCCGTCTCGGCAGGAATCTATTTATGATAATGGAGATTCTGAACATCTGTATGACTAAGGAATGCCGGGTCTGGACCATCAAGGACAATTATCGGCTTGGAGAAGACATCCAGAGCAAAGTATTAGCGTTTGCTTTCGGTCTCTCTGCCGAAATAGAGCGCAATCTTATCAGCCAGAGGACAAAAGAGGCGCTGGCAAGGAAAAAGGCTGAGGGCGTTGTGCTCGGCCGACCTGTCGGAAAGAAAACATCAGAGGCCAAGTACAAGTTATATCCTAAAAAGACTCTGATCTCAGAACTCTTGAAAGAAGGGATATCCAGACGGAAAATTGCTAAAATATGCAAAGTTGACAGGAATACTTTGTGCCGCTTCATCAACACCTTTATTATGACGAAAGAATGAGAGCGATTATGTAGAGACACACGCAGAAATTTCGGTTTTTGACACGGCGGAATCCTGGTCGATTTTGTCAGAAATAGAAAAATCCATAAAAGCGAAGGTCGAGGCCGTAGGCATTCCTTTGAAGGATTGGGATGTGCAGATTAATTATGGGATAAAAACTGGATGTAACGAGGCTTTCATCATCACGTCTCAGACTAGAGATAAGATACTGTCGAACTGTATGACTGAAGAAGAAAGACAAAGAACAGAGGCAATCATTAGACCTATTCTTCGTGGCAGGGATATTAATAGGTACGGCTATCAGTGGGCTAACTTATGGCTTATACATATTCCTTGGCATTTCCCGTATCAATTTGATGAAAGTATTCAAGGTGCGTCTCAGACGGCAGAAGAAGCATTCACAATTCAATATCCTGCCGTGTATAATCATATGCTGCAATACAAAGAAGATCTCTCCCAAAGGAACAAATCCGAGACTGGGATACGCTATGAATGGTATGCTATGCAGCGCTGGGGCGCTCAATATTGGGAGGATTTCTCGAAGCCTAAAATTATATGGAAACGTGTAGGTTCGATTATTCGCTTTTCGTATGATGAAAAAGGTTTGCTTGGCTTGGATAGTACGTGCTTCGCTACCGGTTCTCATATTCCATATCTTTGTTGCATACTAAACTCATCAATGGGCCACTATCTTCTAAAAAATGCACCTCGAACAGGGACAGGAGATCTATTGATTAGCGTACAAGCTGTTGAACCCATAAAAATACCCTCTGCACCAGAGGATGAAAATATATTTGAATCTTTTGTCAAAGAATTAAGTATTAATCATTCTAATGAAATGGAAGTAAAAATGGATAATATTATTTTCGACCTCTATGGGTTAAATCAAGATGAACGAGAATTCATTTCAAATAATTTTCAAGAATAAATAAACTTTCTTCCTGTGTTAGCCCGTACATTTCACAAATTAAGGCATCAATTTTTGCCTCACTAGCAGATGTGTCCTCATCGTCCGACAGGCGCAGATCTACCAATTGGCTCAATTCCTCATTTGCGTAACGAGCAAGTGGGAGTTGCTCTATAGTATATTTAAGCCATCTCTTTGTGCCAACACCTGATGAAGTACTAAGACAAGTTGTAAAATACCAATGGATGAGTTTTGAGTTAAGCAATCCAAGCAAATGATTTAGATGATTCCCTGTAAGAAAAAATACAGTATTTAGCGGAATCAACTCATCACACAATGCAAATTTTGATTCATCAGACAACTCAATCCATACTATTTTAGGCTTCGAGAAATCCTCCCAATAACTGATGCTATCCTGTGTCTCGAACCATTTATTATTGGTTTTCTTTCTCGATTTTATTTTCTCTCCATTGAGAATATACTCCTTGCCTGTTTGTTCCAATTTTTCAATTCCAAAGTTTAATAAATATGATTTAATCGATTGATAATCATCGATATTATACTGACAAGAAGGGAATGTAGCAATGAGGTACAGGTTCGCATATTCATAACTATATCTTTTGATGTCTCTGCCCCTTAATATAGGTCTTATGATTTCATCCGTCCTATGCCTTTCTTCTTCTGATTGACAATTTGCGAGTATCTCTTCCCTCTTCTCAGATGTGATGATGAATGCTTCATTGCATCCGGTCAGAACGCCACGGTAGATGTTGACATCCCAATCCTTGAGCGGTGTACCGACGGCCTCAACCTTTGACTTGATACTCAACTCGATACTGCTCAATATCGACCAGGCATCATCACTGAACGAGGCTTCCTGCAAGTGTGTCCCGACATAATCGCTCAATTTTTCAATATCAAATTCTTCTTTCTTGATTGAGCAGGCGTATGTATGTCTTTTGGGCGATTGCTTCTGAACATTAAGTATGTTAACATCTACCGTAGCTGAGTCAAAAACCTTATATCCGGCGAAGTCAATCAGCGTTATCGGATTGTATTCAGACGCCAACAGTGCACGTAAAGACTTTCCGTATGCTGATTTCATCCACCCGTTCGACGTAATAAAAGAAAGCAGAGCATTTGGCCGCAATAATTCCATGCCTATTTCGTAGAACAGGCAATATATGTCGCCTGTGCGTTCGTATGTTTCATAGCCCATCTTCTGAAGAGCATCAGCATCCTGTCCCATCTTCTGCAGCTGAATGTACGGAGGATTGCCGATTATACAGTCAAATCCGAGGAAGTTACCGGCTTCATCCAGAATCTCCGGGAACTCAATACGCCACTCAAAGGCGCCAACGAACATTTTATTATTCCGGATTACCTCTATTTCATCATTGAGTTTATCAATCTTGGCTTTCAACTCTTTTGCACGCTTTTCTTGCTGCAACCGTTCTTTTTTTGAGATTTCAAACAGTTTGGGCTCAAGCAGTTCATTCACCTCCTTTTCCAGTTGAAGTTTCTTAAGAACTTTAGGATTATGAAGACTGATTTCCGTCTGCAAAGTTGATTTAATCCTCATTATCACATCTTCCAACTCCCTCTTCTCTTCCTTGCTATGTGCATTTTTATAGCGGGTTACAGAATCTCTATACTGGCCTATTGGAAGCGCCGCTCTCGTGAGACCCTTGGTTCCGATATGTCTTTGACCCCCGATAATTTTTTATTTTTGACCCTATAAAGTCCTGGCCGACGGGGTCATTTTATTCCGTTTTTACTT
>Ga0129311_1001906_pt1 | contig 13702 bp, 14 predicted proteins | sample Go1ome_FD_94435 | JGI IMG/M metagenome (GOLD analysis project Ga0129311, IMG submission 94435) | Western lowland gorrila individual fecal microbial communities from Wisconsin, USA - Go1022B metagenome | ecosystem: Host-associated > Mammals > Digestive system > Large intestine > Fecal | place... | reverse complement strand
CGGCATCGGTGCGCGTGTGATGAACCCCACCACGGTCGTCTACCTCGACGAGGGCGCAAGCATCCAGATGGAGACCGTTCAGATCCGCGGCATCGACTCCACCGTGCGCAAGACGAAGATCGTCTGCGGCAAGGGCGCCGAGGCCATCGTCACCGAAAGACTGCTGACGCATGGCAAGCAGCTTGCCGAGAGCGACATGGAGATCGAACTCAACGGCGAGGACTCCCGCGGCCGCGTCATTTCCCGCTCTGTTGCGCAGGACGAGTCCAAGCAGGTCTTTCGCCCCGTGGTCGTGGGCAACAACAAGTGCTTCGGCCACGTGCAGTGCGATTCGATCATCATGGGCAAGGCAACGATCGAATCCGTCCCCGCCATCAGCGCCAATTCGACCGACGCGCAGCTCATCCACGAGGCTGCCATCGGCAAGATCGCTGGCGATCAGCTCTTGAAGCTCCAAACCCTGGGACTCACCGAGGAAGAGGCCGAGGATACGATCCTCAAGGGCTTCCTCGCCTGAGAGCACCGCAGAGAATAACGAAAATGCGAGATACCCGTTTTCTCGGGTATCTCGCATTTTCTGTTGCTATCAATCGACAAAATCAGGATAACCTTCTTTGAGCGACTCATCATAGATCGCGCGCTCGCCGCCAATGAATTTGGGGCGCGTCCGCGCGGCCAGCACGATGGCCTGACCGATGCGATTCTGCTTCAAGCGCACGGGAACAGCCACTTTTTTCAAGTGCATGCCGATCAGCGTGCCGCCGATGTCAAGTCCCGCGTCGGCGCGGATCTCCTCGAGCGCCACGGGGTGGCGGAACGCCTCATAGGCCGCCGTTGCAAAGGAACTGCCCGCCTTGGGCTGCGGCAGGACGTTGACGATCTCGCCGCCCGGCACCGCCTCGTGCTCCACAATGAGCGCGCGGTTGAGATGCTCGCAGCATTGGGCGGCAATATACACCCCCATGGGTGAAAACACACCGGACAGCCCGCGGAAGATCGCCTGTGCCACCTCCGGCGTTGACCAGCTGCCGACCTGGTGCCCGACGACCTCACTCGTGCTGCACCCGACAACAACGATCTGCCCGCGGCGCAGATGCGCCGCCTCCGCCAGCTGGCGTGCGCATTCCGCCGCCTCCTGCTCCGCCTGCTCTACCAGACGATGATTTTCTACCTCATGTACGATTCCCGCCATGATCTGACACCTCTTTAACATGTTGTTTTGCTTATGCCAGCTTCTCCGTCACCTTGGCGCGTTCCAGCACCGCGACCAGCAGCACGCCGACCACGAGGCCAACCGTACCCTGGAAAATATTGCCGGGAATGCTCGCCGCAGCGGCAAGCCCCTTTCCGAGAAGAAGCGACGCATAGCCGAAATAGCCCAGCACCATCACGATCTCGCTCACAACGCCGCCAACGATGCGGGACACCTGCGTGCGGCCCATCTTTTCATATACCAGCGCGGCGACGAGCGCCACAAGTCCCTTGATGACGAACGTGCCAGGCGCATAGTGGCCGTAGCCGAGGAAGAGATCCGCCAGCATCGAGCCGATGCCGCCCGCCGCAAAGCCGTACCAGGGGCCGAGCAGCCAGCCCGAGAGCAGCACGAAGCAGTCGCCTAAATTCACATAGCCCTGCATTGGAGAAGGGACCTGGACGACCATCGTCGCCACGCAGACAAGCGCCGCAAGCAAAGCGGCAAGGACAAGCTTTCTGATCTTCTTATCATTCATGGTCAAATGCTCCTTTGTTTTGGTTGTTGCTCGTATTATACCGCCTACTGGTATTATTCATATAATCAAACAAAAACAAATTATGCAGACCAGACGCTACGTTCAAACAGGAAAGGCGGCGCAGCGAGTGCTGCGCCGCCTTTCGTTTCAGGATTTAGTTTTCCTTGGGTTCCTCGTCCGCAGCAGGTTCCTCCTGTGCAGGCGCTTCCTCGCAGGGAGCGCAGTCGTTTTCTTCCGCGACAGGCTCTGCCGCATCGGTTTTCTTCTCGATGGTCACCTTGATGACAGGCTCTTTTGCTTTCTTGGCAGCGGCAGCCTCAGCCTTGGCCGCGGCGGCCTCCGCCTTGGCAGCCTCATAGGCCGCGAGCTTATCCTGAGAGTTCTTGATCGCCGCAACGATATCAGCGACCGCCTCGGGCGCGTCGCCCTCGAGTGCGGAAACATACCACTCGCCGATGGCGCGGTAGTTCTTGTCCATGCTGCGGCGCTCAGCCGCCATCTCATATTCGGTCTTTGCCTTATCCGCAACGATGCTCGCCTTTTCGCTGGCAACAGCCGCGACCTGCTGCGCCTTCTCGGCAGCGATGAAAGCAACATCCTGAACCTTCTTACCGAAGTTGTCTAAGAATTCCATATTCTCTTCTCCTTTCAAACCTTTCACTTTGGCTTGGTACTGTAAGTATAAGCTACCGGGCCGTGCATTTCAATGGATAATTTTTAATAAAAGTATTAACTTTTTATGACGATGTGCTATTTTTTCTCCACCCAGCCCTGCGCGCAGCCCACGGCGCGCTTCCAGCCGCGATACAGCTCTTCGCACTCATACTGCGCGCGCTCGGGAGAGAAAACACGTTCGCTGCGGCGCAAAGCGCGCAGCTCGTCAAGATCCTTCCACACGCCCACGGCCAGTCCCGCAAGCGACGCCGCACCGAATGCCGTCGTTTCGACCATCGCGGGGCGGTCGACCGGAATGCGCAGAAGGTCTGCCTGAAACTGCATCATCAGATCGCTGACGCTTGCGCCGCCGTCCACACGCAGGCCCGAGATCTCGCAGCCCGCGTCCTGCCGCATGGCGGTCATCAGGTCAGTGACCTGATAGGCGATGGATTCGAGCACCGCGCGGGCAAAATGCGCCTTCGTCGTGCCCCGCGTGATGCCGACAACACAGCCGCGCGCATACATATCCCAGTACGGCGCGCCAAGGCCGGTGAAGGCGGGCACAAGGTAGATCCCGCCCGTATCGCTCACGCTCTCTGCCAGCGTATCGCACTCGTGCGAGGTCGAGATGATCTTCAGCTCGTCGCGCAGCCACTGAATGGCCGAGCCTGCGTTGAAAACGCTGCCCTCGATCGCGTAGGTCGTTTCGCCGCCGATGTTCCAGCCCACGGTCGTCACCAGTCCCGCGCGCGAGCGCACCGGCGTATCGCCGATATTCATCAGCGTGAAACAGCCCGTGCCGTAGGTGTTTTTGGCCTGTCCGCGCGTAAAGCAGCCCTGACCGAAGAGCGCCGCCTGCTGGTCGCCCGCTGCGCCGCAGATCGGCACGCCCGCGAGTGCCTCAAGACCTTCGATCCCCTCTGCCACCGTGCCGTAAACCTCGGAATTCGACACCGGACGCGGCAGAATATCCATCGGAATATCCAAAAGTGCGCAGAGCTCTTCGTCCCACGAAAGCGTGTGGATGTTGAAGAGCATCGTGCGGCTTGCGTTGGAATAGTCCGTCACGTGCACCTTGCCGCCCGTCAGCTTCCAGATGAGCCACGTTTCCACCGTGCCGAACAGCAGCTCGCCGCGTGCAGCCCGCTCCTGCGCGCCGGGAACATGATCGAGCAGCCATCTGATCTTCGTCGCGGAGAAATAGGCGTCGATCTGGAGTCCCGTTTTCTCTGCCACCAACTCGCTCACACCGCGCTTTTCGCGCAGCGCATCCGCAATGTCCGCCGTGCGGCGGCACTGCCAGACGATGGCGTTATAGATTGGCTCGCCGGTCGCGCGGTCCCACAGGATCGTTGTTTCGCGCTGGTTCGTAATGCCGATGGCCGCGATCTCGCGGCCAAGACCTGCTTTGCGCAGCGCCTGCGCGGCGACAGCGCGTTCGCTCTCCCAGATCTCGTTCGGGTCGTGCTCAACCCAGCCCGGCTGCGGATAATGCTGCCGGAACGTCTGCTGCGCGTAGCCTGCGACGCTGCCGTCGCGTCCGAAAAGAATGGCACGTGAGCTGGTCGTTCCCTGATCGAGCGCCAAAATATACCGCTGCATGAAGATACCCCCTTGTCCCTTTGCACGGTTTTATGCTATACTAAGGTAGTAAAGTTATTGTGATTATACCATGCAGGAGGATTTTACGCCATGGCTATTTGCAGGGAATTTTACTTTTCCTCGTCGGACGGTTCCTCGCGCATTCACGCAGCGGAGTGGACCCCCGAGGGGCATGAGATCATCGGCGTTCTACAAATCGCGCACGGCGTGGCGGAATACGGCATGCGCTACGCCCCCTTCGCCGAATTTATGACCGAGCACGGCTTTGTCGTGGTGGCAAACGATCACCTCGGCCACGGTCTCTCCGCGGAAAAGGACGCCGAGACGCTTTACTTCGGCCCTTATAACGGCTGGAAGCACGTGGTGGACGATATGTACGCCCTGCGCTGCCGCACAAAGGAAAAATATCCCGACGTTCCCTATTTCCTCATGGGACATTCGATGGGCTCTTTCCTGACGCGCACCTACCTCATTCGCTATCCCGGCACCGTAGACGCCGCCATCATCATGGGCACGGGACACCAGTCTCCTGCGGTCGTTGCAGGCGGGCGCGCCATCGCCAAGGCCGCAGGCAAGCGCCACGGCTTCAAGGCGCATTCCCCGCGCGTGGAGGATCTTGCCTTCGGCGCGTACAACAAGGCTTCCGCGCCCAACCGCACATCGCTCGACTGGCTGAGCGCGAGCGACAATAATGTTGACGCCTACATCGCCGACCCCCTCTGCGGGCAGAAGACGAGCATCGGTCTCTTCTATGAAATGCTCGGCGGTATCCGCTTTGTCAGCGCGCAGAAGAACATCAACTCGATGAATCTCAACACCCCCATTCTTTTTATCTCCGGCGACCGCGACCCCGTCGGCGAGATGGGCAAGGGCGTGAAGCGCGCGTACAATGCCTTCCGCCGCGCCGGTGTGCGCGATGTGGAGATCAAACTCTACCGGGGGCTGCGGCACGAAATCCTGAACGAAGACTGCCGTGCGGTGGTATACAACGACATCTGGAACTGGATCGAGAAGCACTTATAACGTCAAGCAGGCGAACCGTCAGGCGGTTCGCCTGCTTATCGTTACGAGTGTGCGCGGCGTCAGCGCGTCGATGTCGTGCGTCAGAAGCAGGACGCGCGCGGACAAAATGCCGTCGAACATGGTGAAGAAAACCGCAGGCAGCGCCGCCTCCTCCGAAAGCTGCGCCGCAAAATCCGCAAGAACCGGCTGCACATACCGCACGGCAAGCAGGGTCAGCACGCCCCAGCAGAGGGAAAACGGCAGACAGATGCGCCCGTTCACGTCGCATTTTGTTGCGGAATAATCCCAGAAGCGCACGGCAAACAGCTTTTCGTATGTCCAGTGCACAGCGTACTCCACACTCGTCGACACAAGCGTCCCGAGCAGAAGCTGCTCCCACGCGCCGGGCAGGTCCTCCGCTCCCAGCAGCAAAATCGCAAGCATGGCAAAACCGTACACCGGGCAAAGCGGCAGAAAGACAAAGCAGCGCCGCAGCCGGTGTTTTGACCGCGTCGCCGCGGCAAAAAGTTTTTCAAGGCAGTATCCCAAAAAGCTGTAAGCAAACCAATACCAGATAAATTCCATGCATGCCTCCGCGGTCTTTTTTCTCAGTATGGTCGCAGCGGCAGGAAAAATGCGCTCTGCGCGCGTTGCAATGCGCGGGGAATCATGGTAAAATAGCAAAAAATCGACAGGAGAACATCATTATGCCTGATACCTGGGAAGCTCTGGAACACGAGTGCAAAAATTGCCGCGAATGCTCGCTGTGGGAAACGCGCACAAACGTTGTCTTTGGTGTCGGCAGCCAAAATGCCGAGGTTTTATTCATCGGTGAAGGCCCCGGCGCGAACGAAGATGCGCAGGGCGAGCCGTTTGTCGGCCGCGCGGGACACCTGCTCGACGATATGCTTGAGATCATCGGCCTGAAGCGCGACGATGTGTACATCGCAAATATCGTCAAATGCCGCCCGCCCGAAAACCGCGACCCGCTCGGCGTGGAGCAGGAGGCCTGTATCGGCTATCTCCGCCGTCAGGCAGCACTCCTGCGCCCGAAGATCATCGTCTGCCTCGGGCGCATCGCGGCCATGCGCATCATCAAGCCCGACTTCAAGATCACGCGCGAACACGGGCAGTGGTTTGAAAAGAGCGGCATTCAGATGATGGCCGTCTACCACCCCGCGGCGCTGCTGCGCGACCCGCGCCGCCGCCCGGAGACCTTCGAGGACTTCAAGTCCTTGCAGCAGAAGATCAATGAGCTTTGCGAGCACACCCATGCCAATTCCTAATGAAAAATTCATACTTTTGACATTCTCGTCCCCAAGTCACGTCTGATATTGGCGCTTTTTGGATAAAAATGCCCTTGACGGCCACTTTTGTGTGTGCTATATTACAAGCATCTTTTAGAAAGGATCTTGAGCAGATGATGAAAGCCGTTTGCAGCAACGTATATCGCTATTATTACTCTTACTTTTATTGCAAGAAAAAAGTAAGAGCGATTTGTGATGCCCGTAACTGAACGGTTTCCACCAACACTGAGAGGTCACTTCGATCAGAGTTGCGTTAAAAAACCCGCCGTATGGACCACAAGTCCGTACAGTGGGTTTTCTTATTTTCACAACAAATAAAAAATTGGAGGAAAAAAAGCATGAACACCAAACGTATCGTTTCTCTCTTTGCCTCTCTCTCCCTCGTTCTCAGCATGAGCCTGGGTCTGACCGGCTGCGGCGACAAGGCCGCGCAGGACGACAATCAGGGCAGCACCGACGGCGAAAGCACGAAGTACACTGTCGGCATCTGCCAGCTCGTACAGCACGAGGCGCTCGACGCCGCCACGCAGGGCTTCATCGACGCGCTGAACGAGGCGCTGCCCGGCGAGGTCGAATTCCAGACCAAGAATGCTTCCGGCGACAGCGCCAACTGCTCTACCATCGTCAATGGCTTTGTCTCCGACAAGGTCGACCTCATCATGGCAAACGCCACCGGCGCGCTGACCGCCGCCGCTGCCGCCACGAGCGATATCCCCATTCTCGGCACCTCGATCACCGCTTACGGCGTTGCCCTCGACATTGATGACTTTGACGGCACGGTCGGCGGCAACATCTCCGGTACAAGCGACCTCGCCGACCTTGAGGCGCAGGCAAACATGATCAGTGAGTGGTTCCCCGAGGCCAAGAAGGTCGCACTGCTGTTCTGCTCCGGCGAGCCCAACTCCCGCTACCAGATTGAAGAGGTCGCCAAGTGCCTCTCCGATAAGGGCATTGAAACGAAGGAATTTGCTTTCACCGACACCAACGACGTCGCTTCCGTCACGCAGTCCGCTGCCGACTATGCAGATGTTGTCTATGTCCCCACCGACAACACCGCCGCCTCCAACACTGAGGCCATCGCAAATATCCTCGTTCCGGCAGGCGTGCCCGCCATCTGCGGCGAAGAGGGCATCTGCAAGGGCTGCGGCGTGGCAACGCTCTCCATCAACTACTATGACCTCGGCGTGACCACCGGCAAGATGGCCGCCAAGATCCTCACCGGTGAGGCCAACATCTCTGAGATGCCCATCGAGTTCACCGAGGCCACACCGAAGTACAACCCCACCATGTGTGAAACCCTCGGCATTGAGCCGCGCGACGGCTACACCGCCATCGAAGGCTGATCGTTCCCCACGCAGGCAGGAGCGGGAGCTGCCGCTCCTGCCTGCAACAAAAATTAGGAGGAGAAAACTCATGAGTTTCCTTTCATCGCTGATGAACGCGCTGCCCGGCGCAGCCGCGCAGGGTCTTGCCTGGGGCATTATGGCCATCGGCGTTTACATCACCTTCCGCATTTTAGATGTGGCGGATCTGACGGTCGACGGTTCGCTTGCAACCGGCGGCGCTGTGTGCGTCATGCTGATCCGCGGCGGCTTCAACCCCTGGCTCGCCCTGCTGTGCGCGATGCTCGCCGGCATGCTTGCCGGTTTCATCACCGGTCTTTTCCACACACGCTGCGGTATCCCGGCCATTCTCGCCGGTATTCTCACGCAGCTTGCGCTGTATTCGATCAATCTGCGCATCATGGACAGCAAGGCAAACCAGGCGCTGAGTGTCGATAAGTATCCCCTGCTGCTCTCGCAGCGCTATGTGCGCGAGCTGTCGCTCAAAAATCCGCTGCCACTGCTGCTGATCTTCACCGTCGCGGTCATCGCGGCGCTGTACTGGTTCTTCGGCACGGAAAAGGGCAGTTCCCTGCGTGCCACGGGCGCGAACCCCAACATGGCGCGCGCACAGGGCATCAACACGAACTCCAACATCGTGCTGGGCCTGATGCTCTCCAATGGTCTTGTCGCTCTTTCGGGCGCGCTGCTCGCGCAGTATCAGGGCTCGAGCGACATCAACATGGGCCGCGGCGCGATCGTCATCGGCCTTGCCGCCGTCATCATCGGTGAAGTCATCTTTGGCAAGGTCTTTATGAACTTCGGTCTCAAGCTCTTCGCTGTTTCCATCGGCGCGATCATCTACTATATCGTGCTGCAGATCGTGCTCCAGCTCGGTCTCAACACCAATGACTTAAAGCTCATCGCCGCGCTGATCGTGGCGATCTTCCTTGCCATTCCCTACTGGAAGAGCAAGATGTTCCGCCATAAGGTGCAGCCCCAAAGCGCAAAGAACGGAGGCAACGGACATGCTTGAACTCAAGGAACTCTATAAGACCTTCAACCCCGGCACGATCAACGCAAAGACCGCCCTCAGCGGCCTGAGCGTCACGCTCAACGACGGCGACTTCGTCACCGTCATCGGCGGCAACGGCGCAGGCAAGTCCACGATGCTCAACGCCACCGCCGGCACGTTCTTTGTCGATTCCGGTAAGGTGCTGATCGACGGCGCAGACGTAACGAACCTTCCCGAGCACAAGCGCGCCGCCTTCATCGGCCGCGTGTTCCAGGATCCGATGATGGGCACGGCCCCCTCGATGCAGATCGAAGAAAACCTCGCCCTTGCCGCCCGCCGCGGGCAGCGGCGCGGGCTTTCCTGGGGCGTGACGAAGGAAGAGCGCGAGCAGTACCGCGAGCTTTTGGGTGGTCTCGGTCTTGGTCTTGAGTCCCGCCTTGCCACCAAGGTATCGACGCTCTCGGGCGGCCAGCGTCAGGCGCTCACGCTGCTGATGGCAACGCTCAAGCGCCCCAAGCTTCTGCTGCTTGATGAGCACACCGCCGCGCTCGACCCCAAAACCGCCGCCAAGGTCATGGAGCTGACCGACCGCATCGTGCGCGAGGGTCAGCTCACCACCATGATGATCACGCACAACATGCGCGACGCCATTCAGTACGGCAACCGTCTCATCATGCTGCACGAGGGGCACATCATTCTCGACATTGCGGGCGAGGAAAAGAAAAATCTCACCGTGCCCGACCTTCTTGAGCAGTTCACCAAGGCAAGCGGCGATGAATTCGCCAGCGACCGCGCGATCCTCTCCTGAGCATTTTCGCCTCCTTCCTCCAATAAGATCAAAAGAGCCTGAACTTTCGTTCAGGCTCTTTTTCCGTTGTGTTCAGCCCTCGCGCAGCACGACCTCTACGATACCGGCATCGTCGGTATCGGGATAGAAGTTCACCTGCCACGGCTGTGTGAAGCCGGGTTCGATCTCGCCCTGCACCTGCTTCACCATGTCACGGACGCCGCTACGATCTGCCGTGAAATAGGTAAAGCGCATGGCGATGCGGTTGACCACGCCTTCTTTCGCCGTCAGGCGCAAAAGGTCAGGCAATGCCTCGGTACTGGTAGCGGTAACGATGGCCGCCTGCTCTTCCGCCGTGCGGCGGTACCCCATGCGCACGCGCATCTCGTAATAGCCGCGCTCCTGCGCGTCGGTATAGCTGATGTAGTCAAGAAGGTAGGCGCCCAGCGCCGTTTCCTCCTGCACTTCCTTGCAGGCCTGCTCAGCCATGGCCGCAGCATCGTCCCCGCTGTAAAAACGCACGATGCCCTCCTTGCTGTGCTCGCCAAGGAGCAGCAGCAGCGCATTGACAAGATCCTGATAGCTGTCGGCGCGCAGGGTGTCCGCGCCCTCGTTTTCCCAGTAGACCTCGCTGTGCGGCGCGGCGACGCTGTAGCTGCGTTCGAGCACGACGTTGCCGCCGCAGCCCGAAAGCATCAGGCAGAGTGTCAGCAAAAGCAGTATCCCTTTTTTGCGCACGGCGGCCGTCCCCCTTTCGCGCAGTTTGTTTTTTCTCAGTAGCCGAGCGCTTCGTCGACGAGCACGACTTCCGTTTCGCAGCCCTTGACGGCTTCCCACAGCACAACAAGACCGCGGCAGATGCGCTGCGGGCTCTTGCAGTCGTAGCAGCGATCGCCCTTTACGGCGCAGGGCGTTTTCACGCCGAGGCGCTGCGCGTTTTTCGGCGCGGCGATGTTGCGGGCGCGCCAGAGCGCCTCGTCATAGGTCGGCGCGAGCTTGTTGCTGCCGACAACGAACCACACCTTCTTGTGGCCGTAGAGCGACGAGGACACGCGGTTGCCCGTGCCGTCGATGTTGATGATCTCGCCCGTCTCGGCAAGGCCGTTTGCCGAGAGGAGATAGTTTTCGCAGGTCGAAGCGTTTCTCAGCACCTCTTCCGCATTCATTCCCTCCGGCACGTTCCAGTGGCTGTACATCGTGTTGTGCGCGCCGAGACTCTCAAAAAGTCCCATCTGCGAAAGCGTCATGCTGCCGCCGAAGGACACGCTCGAACGGTCGATCTGCGCGTTGAGATAGTCCGCCGCTTCCTTTGCCGTTGCAAAGGTCGACACAGCAAAGCCGCGTTCTTTGAGATTCTTTTGAACCGTTGTAAAATCCATGATCGTACCTCCTGAAAAGCAACTTGTCTCTTTTCTTAAAGTCCCTTGGGGTTATACTGGCCGAAGCCCTCGCCCAGCACCTCGCTTGCGTCGCAGACGATGAAGAAGGCATCGGGATCCAGCTCCTTGATGAAGCGCTTAATCATCACAGCTTCCTTGTTATGCACCGCGCACAGCAGCAGCGGGCGGTCTTCTCCCGTGTAGCCGCCCTTGCCGTGCAGGAGCGTCACGCCCTTGTCGAGCTTGATCATCTCGCGCATGATCTCTTCATACTTGTTGCTGATGATATAGGCAAGCTTTGCCGTGTTCTGTCCATAAACGACCAGATCGAGCACCTTGGTCGTGATATAAAGCGCGAGCGCACCGTAGAGAGCGTTGTTCAGGCTCTTGAACACCGAGGCGTAGATCATGATGATCGTCAGGTCGATGCCGAGGCAGATATTGCCGATAGAGAATCCCTCGATGCGCGTGCGCAGGATCCACGCGCCAAGCTCCGAACCGCCCGTGGTCGCCTCCTCGCGGAACAAAAGGCCCGAAGCAATGCCGAGCGTCACGCCGCCGTAGAGACAGGCAAGCAGCGGATCCATCGGTGAAAACTCATAGAGGGCGGCGATGACATCGATGAGCACCGAGCTGAGCGCCATCGTGTAGATGGACATCATCAGAAAGGCAAAGCCGAATTTCTTGAGGCCCGCGCCGAACAGCGGCACATTGAGCACAATGATCATCACACCGACCGGCAGCACCGGGATAAAGAAATTGATGATCTGCGAAATACCGGTAAAACCGCCGATGGTAAAGTCGTTGGGCGCATAGAACCAGTCAAAGGACAGTGCGTACATCACGCAGGCCAGCGTGATGATGAGATAACTGCGTACCTGATCACAAACTTTTGTTTTCTTCATAACTTCTCTTCTCTCTCAACCATTTGTTGTCTTTTTCAAATCAGCGACAGCTGTTTATCGTCGCTGTCCTCCGTTTTGAGCAGTGCGCCCGTTGCCGGAATGCTGCGTCCGCGATAGCGGGCAAGATCGGTGATGCCGGTCTCCTCGGGGAAGCGGACCGCATCGAGCGTGTACTTCTTTTTGAGCGTCAAAAGCGCGACCCCCTGCGTTGTGCGTGTGGTCTTCACGCCGAGCAGCGCCGTATTGACGATGAGTACGCGCGGCTCAGTCGAATAAACGGCGATCTCGCGGTCTTCTCTGAGGTGCAGCAGCGCTTTGAGCGGGCTCTTGTCGCTGTAAGCGCCGGTCAGGCGGCGGCGGTTCGACGTCGTCTTGTAGGCGGAAAGCTCCACCTTGGCGCCCTTACCGTTTTCAAAGAAGAAGAGCATATAGCCGCTGTAATCGCCCGGCAGCACCATGCCCATAACGCTCTCGCCCTCGTCCATGCCGAGCTTCGAGGGCAGGTAGTCGCCGAGCAGGCTCGCCTTGCCGTCTGCAAAGTCACTCGCGCGCGTCTTGTAGACCTGCGCGCGGTCGGTAAAGAACATCAGCTCGGCGGCATTGCTGCTCTCCACGCTCACGCTGAGCGCATCGTCCTCCTTGAACTTCTGCTCACCGGACATGCGCAGCGACTGCGGCGTGATCTTTTTGAAGTAGCCCTGCTGCGACAAAAAGAGCGTGACGGGATAATCCTCGATCGCGTCCTCCTCCGCGTCCGCGTCCTCGGCATAGTCGTAGAGAATACCGGTGCGGCGGGGTTCGGCGTACTTCTTACGTACTTCTTCAAGCTCACTCACGATGATCTTGCGGATGCGCGAGGGACGCGCGAGCGTATCCTCAAGGTCTTCGATCTCCGACTCCAGAGAAGCCGTTTCCTCCACGCGCTTTAAGATATATTCGCGGTTGATGTTGCGCAGCTTGATCTCGGCGACATATTCTGCCTGGATCTGGTCGATGCCGAAGCCGATCATCAGGTTCGGCACAACGTCCGCTTCCTTCTCCGTCTCGCGGATGATCTCGATGGCCTTGTCGATGTCGAGCAGGATTTTTTTGAGGCCCTTTAAGAGGTGAAGCTTGTCCTGCCGTTTTTTGAGCACGAAGTACACGCGCCGCTTGACGCTCTCCGTCCGCCACGCGCACCATTCCTCCAGCAGCTCGCGCACGCCCATCACGCGCGGCATGCCGCCGATGAGCACGTTGAAGTTGCACGACGCCGTATCCTGAAGCGTCGTGGACTTAAAGAGCTTCTGCATGAGCTTGTCGGGGTCCGCTCCGCGCTTTAAGTCGATCGTCAGCTTGAGACCGGAGAGGTCGGTCTCATCGCGCATGTCCGAAATTTCCTTGACCTTGCCCGCTTTGATGAGCTCGGCGACCTTATCCATGATGGCCTCGCTCGTGGTGGTGTAGGGGATCTCGTAAATTTCGATGAGATTTTCCTTTTTGTCGTATCGCCAGCGGGCGCGCACCTTCACGCCGCCGCGTCCGGTGTTGTAGATATCCTCAATGACGCGCGCATCGTACAGGATCTCGCCGCCGGTGGGAAAATCGGGGGCAAGCAGCGTCTCGCTGATGCGCACCTCGGGATTTTTGAGGAAGGCGATCGTCGTGTCGCAGACCTCGCCTAAGTTAAAGCCGCACAGCTGGCTCGCCATACCGACGGCGATGCCCTGGTTGGCGGAAACGAGGATATTGGGGAACGTTGTCGGCAGCAGCGCCGGTTCCTTCATTGTGTTGTCGTAGTTGTCGACGAAATCGACGGTATCGGAGTCGATGTCACGGAAAAGCTCCGCGCAGATGGGCGCGAGCTTTGCCTCGGTGTATCGGCTGGCCGCCCACGCCATATCGCGCGAGTAGACCTTACCAAAGTTACCCTTTGAGTCGACAAACGGGTGCAGCAGCGCGCCGTAGCCCTTGGAAAGGCGCACCATCGTGTCGTAGATGGCGGCGTCGCCGTGGG
>Ga0129311_1001905_pt1 | contig 13707 bp, 14 predicted proteins | sample Go1ome_FD_94435 | JGI IMG/M metagenome (GOLD analysis project Ga0129311, IMG submission 94435) | Western lowland gorrila individual fecal microbial communities from Wisconsin, USA - Go1022B metagenome | ecosystem: Host-associated > Mammals > Digestive system > Large intestine > Fecal | place... | reverse complement strand
GAGAGCAAACGGAGGACGCGGCGCTTCTGCGGGCACAGCTTTATCAGGCGACGGGCGAAAAAGACAAGGCGCTGGAGGAAATCCAAAAGCAGCTTTACCGCGCCGTATCGCAGACGCTGCAAATGCTGATGATGCTGATGCAGACGAAGGAGAACGCGTCTGAGGCATTGGACATTGCCGAAACATATCGCAAGGTGGAGGCGATTTTTGCCGTGGGCGGCGGCATGAGCGCCGGGCTGCTGATGCAGCAGTATATGGCGATGGGCAGAAAGCAGGAGGCGCTCGCCTGCCTGACGCAGATGGTGGATGCGGCGACAAGCAAGCCGATCACGCCGAATCCGTCGCTGTTTTATCCGACCTTTAAGCCGAAGGTGGATTGGCGGGACGCCGGGCGGGAACTGCGGGTTGCGCTTTTACGCGGATTGAGAGAGGATGAAACGCTGAGCAGCCTGCGCGGAGAAAAGGAATATGAAGAGGCGGCGGCGCGGTTGGAAGAGAGCCTGAAGAGCGGCAGAAGATAAAGCAAAAGAAGCTGCAAAGCACAGGCTTCACAGCTTCTCGGAGGGGAGGAAGGAGAGCAAAATCAGAATTTGAGGAACCAGGTGGAGATATAGCCGGTCTTGCCGTCCACTTCGACCTTCGTCCAGTCCGTCGTTTTTTCCAGCACCTTGACCGTGGTTCCGACCGGAACCTTGCGGATTACGGATGCGGACAGGCTTGCGCGGCTGCGGAAGTTGACATAGCTGCCGCCGTTGGCGTTAAAGACGCGGGCAGAACCGTTATGCGCCTCGCCGGTGACCTTCAGGTATTTTGCCATCATGTAACCGGTCTTGCCGTCCACGCTGACCTTATACCAATCTCCCTGACGGGCAAGCAGGGTGACCGTCTTGCCGTTGCGGTAATAACCCAGCGCTTCGCTGTTTACGGATGCTTCCCTGCGCAGGAAGAGAACCTGCGTATCGCGGGGGTTATGGACGACGGCGGTGCCGACGGACGGGGTGACGGCGGTGCTTCCGCCGTTTGGCTTAGAGACGGAGAGCCAGCGGGTCTGCATATAGCCGGTCTTACCGTCCACGCTGACCTTGCTCCATTCGCCGTCGGAGGAGAGAACCGTCACCTTTGTGCCGCGGGGATAGGAACCCATGACATTTCCGTTAGGCGTCGCACGCAGGTTCAGCCCGCGGGAATTCGTCTTGATGTAAGCGTTGTAGTTTGTTTCGCCCTCGGTTCCAAGGTGCTTGGCGTACATGTAGCCGCTCTTGCCGCCGACATCGACGCTTGCCCAGTCGCCGTGGATGCCCTTGACAAGCACCTGCGTGCCCCAGCCATACTTACCCAGCACAGCGGAGTCCGTGCTTTCTCCGGCGCGGAGATTCAGCGTGCCGCAGGTGATGACGCGGGTTTCGTTTTCAGCGAGGGATGCGAAGGGCATCGTCATCGCCATGCACAGCATCGCGGCGCAAGCCGCTTTCTTTTTGTTATTCAGCATAGTAGGAAGTCCTCCTTTGTCATTGACGAAGGCGTCCAAGCGGCCGCTCTTGACCGTCTTCTGCGTACATGACGAGCGGGGGAATTCTTTTATTGCAACATAATCGTTTCCATCTTCTGGAAGAAGGAAGATACGAGGGGAAGCATGGTCGAAAAAAGCGGGAATAGCAGAAAAAAACGCCCCGATGAGGGGCGAAAGATGGAGGACTGGAAGGTTTTGGAAAAGGGGGGAAGCGGAGTGGGGCGGGAATCAGGTGACGCTTCGCTGCCTGATTCTCTTTTTTTGTTGGGCGCGGGGTGACGATTGGGGCTTTGCCCCAAGCCCCAGCAGGGAACATGTTCCCTGCACCCTTTCTCCGCTTCGCGGCGGTTTAAAGCGGCAGGGATGGAATCAGGTGACGCTTCGCTGCCTGATTCTTGTTTTTTTATGCTGCGCATGGTGACGATTGGGGCTTTGCCCCAAGCCCCAGCAGGGAACATTGTTCCCTGCACCCTTTCTTCGCTTCGCGGCGGTTTAAAGCGGATGGGGTGGAATCAGGTGACGCTTCGCTGCCTGATTCTCTTTTTTGTTGGGCGTGGGGACGATTGGGGCTTTGCCCCAAGCCCCAGCAGGGAACATTGTTCCCTGCACCCTTTCTCCGCTTCGCGGCGACAGTCAGGCAGTTACTGAGGGAGAAGGGTTAGGGAAAATCTATGGGCAATTGAACGGAGAAATCGGGTTGGCATTCGATTTCCATCGGTTTTCCCGTCAGGGGATGCAGGAACGACAAGCGAACTGCGCAGAGCTGATGATAGGGCACATGAAGCGACTGAGCGAGTGCAGCAGATTCTTTAGTGAAATACCGCGTATCGCCCAGAAGCGGGCAGCCGACATACGCCATATGCACGCGCAGCTGATGAGTTCGACCGGTGAGCGGCGAAAGCCGAACCAGCGAAAAGCCCTGAAACACCTTTTCCACGGCATACTGCGAAACCGCGTGCTGTCCATCGAGCAGAACGGTACGGGTAAAGCTATCCGGCTCAATTCGGGCGATGGGTGCGTCGATGACACCGCAACGCGGCTCAGGCGTACCGCAGACGAGTGCAAGATAGGTCTTACGGAATGTACCTTCCTGCATCTGGCGCTGGATATGCGCCTGCGCAAAGGGCAGTTTAGCGAAGAGGACGACGCCGGTTGTTTCCGCGTCGAGCCGATGAACGGGGTGTGCCGGTGCGCCGAGGTGAGCCTGAACGCGTCCTTCCAGCGTATCGCTTCCGCGTGGTGCGGACGGGGACGGATGGCATTGCAGCGGCGCGGGCTTTTGAACGGCGATGAGCGCTTCATCCTCATAAAGCGTATGAACGGGAGGCGCGGAAGACGGGATTTCAGGCATTTCATATTCGGCAAGCGGAATCCGGACGGTTTTCCCTGCGCCGACACGCTGATTGGAAAAGAACGGCGAACCGTCTACGGTGATGCCGATGCGTTTAGCGTCGCGAGCTTCTTTTGCGGAAAGAAGGAGAGCTTCACGCAAAATCTGATCGAGAGTCAGCGCGTGAAGCTCACGGGGAACGATATAGGTGAGAAACATAGGGCGATTTACAGAACCTTGCTCAGGAAATCCTGCGTGCGCGGGTTCTGCGGATGGTCAAAGACCTGATGCGGGTCGCCCTGCTCCATGATGATGCCTTCATCCATAAAGAGAACGCGATTGCAGACCTCACGCGCAAAGCCCATCTCATGCGTCACGATGACGCAGGTCATGTTATTTTTGGCGAGAGATTTGATGATTTCCAGAACTTCGCCGACCATTTCCGGATCGAGTGCGCTCGTCGGCTCATCAAAGAGCATGACTTCCGGTTCCATCGCCAGCGCACGCGCAATGGCGAGGCGCTGTTTCTGTCCGCCGGAAAGACGGGAGGGCTTATTATCCCGCTTATCGGAAAGACCGACGCGAGCCAGAAGGGATTCCGCCTTCGCGATGGCTTCATCCTTACTTGCCTTTTTCAGCAGGACGGGAGCGAGGGTGATGTTATCGATGACGGACATATGCGGGAAGATATTGAAATGCTGGAAGACCATGCCCATCTTCTGGCGATGCAGGTCAATGTTGACGCTCTTATCGGCGATATCGACGCCGTCAAACCAGATATGACCGCTGGTCGGCTCTTCCAGACGATTCAGGCAGCGCAGGAGGGTCGATTTACCGGAACCGCTCGGCCCGATGAGGGAAACGACCTCGCCCTTATGAATGGTATCGGTGATGCCATTGAGCACATGGAGGGAGCCGAAGCTCTTATGCAGGTTTTCAACGCGAATTAGCTCAGGCGCATTGGAAAAATCAGTCATCGCTCTTCAGTCTCCTTTCAAGAACCGTGATAAACTTGCTCATCGAGAACGTTACGATAAAGTAGATGATACCGATGATGATCAGCGGCTCGATGACCAGATAGGTCTTGCCGGAGATCGTCTGATACTGGGTCATCAGGTCGCCGACATAGAAGGTGGACGCCAGAGACGTTTCCTTCGTGACCGCGACGAACTCGTTGCACATCGCGGGCAGGACGTTCTTAAAAGCCTGCGGCAGGATGATGCGGGTCATGGTCTGGCGGGAGGAAAGACCCAGAGAGCGGGCAGCTTCCGTCTGACCACGGTCGATGGACTGAATGCCGGAACGGAAGACCTCAGCCATATACGCGCCGGAGTTAAAGACGAGCGCGATGGTGATGCAGGCGAACTTGGACAGCTTGAGCGCCGGCATGATATCCGGAAGCAGAAAATAGAAGAAATACAGCTGGAGCAGAAGCGGCGTATCGCGGACGACTTCGGTGTAAACCGTCGCAATCGCCTTGAGAATCTTCGATTTGCCCAGACGCAGGATGGCGACGATCGCGCCGATGACACAGCCGATGGCAACGGAGATGAGCGCAAGCAGAAGCGTCGTACCCAGACCGTTGAGAAAATTCATGCCGTACTTTTGCAGCAGCTTCATGATGTTTTGCAGCAGCAAGGGGGAAACCTCCTTTTTAATCAGCAGAGCGTGGAAAATTACAGAGCCTCGACACGGCACATGGCGTCAAAGACCATGTCCTGCGTAATGGGGTAGGGGATATGCTCCATGTCGGGGCCGGTTGTCGCCTCGACGAGTGCGTCATGAAGCGCGGCGCGTTCGAGCGGAACATTCATCTGCGCCAGCGTGACCGGCGTACCGAGGGAGACGAGGAAGCGGCGCAGCTCGCGTGCCTGTTCTTCCTGACCATCCAGCATGAGCTGAACCAGCGCACCGTAGGCGACGAGGTCGCCGTGCAGATCATCGCGCTCGACATGCTCAAAATGCTGCAAGCCATAACAGACCGCGTGCGCCAGCGCACAGTTATAGCGGTCATCCGCCATCAGCGAAACCAGACCGGCGGAGAGGATGACGCTTCGCGCGCACATCTCCATCGCAGGACCGGCTTCATGGCGCTCAACCTCGGAGAGCGCTTCGCGACCGAATTTCAAAATGGGGTCATAGCATGTCCGCGACAGGCTCACGCCGATGGCGGACATATGATCGAGCGTATCGCCCAGCTCGTCGCCGCGGGCGCTGAATGTCGATTCCAGATACTTGGCGAGCGTGTCGCCCAGTCCTGCGCGGAAAAAGCGGGCGGGCGCATTTGCCGCCAGATTCAAATCAACCAGCGTCAGCGCGGGCGGCGCGTCATAAAAGAGAAAGCGATCAAAAGGACCGTCCTCGCGGTAGACGACGGACAGCGACGTGATGGGCGCACAGTTGGAAACCAGCGTCGGCAGGCTGACCAGCGGAATATGCAGCTGATGCGCGACGCCCTTGGCGGTATCGATGGCTTTGCCGCCGCCCATGCCGACCAGAAAATCTGGCTGAAGGGGCGCGACAGCCGCCGCCAGACGATCCATGGCGGCTTGCGTGCATGCGCCGCCGAACGGGAGCGCACACAGCATCTGCATACCGCTGTTTTCAATGCCTTCTTTTAAAGAAGGCATTCCCTTTTTCATCGCCGTGTTTCCACCGACGAGGGCGAAGCGTTTGCCCAGCGGCGCACAGAGCTGAGGAAAACGGGCATATACGCCGCGACCGAAACAGAAGCGCGGCAGCGTGACATCATCCGTCAGATACATACATTACACCAACTTCGGCAGTTTGGACAGGCGCTCAAGCGCTTCATTCAGGGTTTCTTCGCTGCGGGCGAAATGCAGGCGAATCAGGTGATTGACCGGCTCGCGGAAGAAGCTGGAGCCCGGAACAGCCGCTACGCCGATGGTGCGGATCATCCATTCGCAGAATTCCATGTCGGTTTTGCCGCAGAACTGCATGCCCGGCTTCTGGAAGTCGCTGATATCGACCATGACGAAGTAGCTTCCCTGCGGCGTGGTATGCTTCAGACCGATGCGGTCAAGCCCATCGAGGAACACCTGACGCTTGTGGGTATACAGCTCGGTCAAGCCGTCGTAATAGCTCTGCGGGAAATTCAGACCGACAACTGCCGCCTCCTGAAGCGGAGCAGCCGCGCCGACGGTCAGGAAGTCGTGGACTTTCTTCGCGCCTTCGATGACGTCCTTCGGCCCGATGAGGTAGCCAAGGCGCCAGCCGGTGATGGAATACGTCTTGGAGAGGGAGGAGCAGCAGATGACGCGGTCGGCAATCTCCGGCAGCGAACCTGCATAAACGTGATGATACGGCGCGAAGACGATATGCTCGTAGACTTCGTCGGTGATCATGTATGCGTCATACTGGTTGCACAGACCGCCGATGAACAGCAGCTCTTCCTTGGTAAAGACCTTGCCGCAGGGATTGGAGGGATTGCAGACGATGATCGCCTTGGGATGCTGGCGGAAAGCATCTTCCAATACATTGCGGTCAAAGTCGAACGTCGGCGGAACGAGCGGAACGAAAATCGGATCCGCGCCGGAGAGAATGGCATCCGCGCCGTAATTCTCATAGAAAGGAGAGAAGACGATGACCTTGTCGCCCGGGTTGCAGACGGTCATCATCGCGCTCATCATCGCCTCGGTGCCGCCGCAGGTGACGAGGATCTCGGTATCCGGGTCAATGGTTCTGCCATAGGCACGCCCCTGCTTGCGGGCGAGGGCTTCGCGGAAGTTCTCCGCGCCGAAGGTTACGGAATACTGATGAGGGCCTTCGTCCGCGACTTCGCGCAGACGATCAGTGATGGGCTTGGGCGGCGGAAAATCCGGAAAACCCTGAGAGAGGTTGATGGCATTGACCTCGTCGCTGATGCGCGTCATGCGGCGGATGACGGAGTCGGTGAACGTTTGAACGCGATGGCTCAATTCTGGCATAAATATTCACACCTTTCAAAATGGGTTGTATACAATTGACTGCGCGAACGCAATGTCCATATTCTATCACAAGCCTATAAAAGAAACAAGTTCAAATAGAGAAAAGTTTTTCGATAACGAGAATTCTATGAAAACGGGTGAAAAGAAAAAGTATTTTTATGCACATTATACACTTGACATATGCATAAATGCGTCGTACAATAGCATCATCATTTCCGCGGGACACTCGTTCCGCGAAAGAAATTAAAGGAGGAAATCCATCATGAAAAAGATTCTTGCGTTTGCGCTCGCTCTGGCGATGATCCTGACCTGCTCCCTCGCTCTGGCGGATCGCCTTGATGATATCAAGGCTGCCGGCAAGCTGACCGTTGCGACCAGCCCGGATTGGCCGCCGTATGAATACATTGACGATAACGGCGATATCGTCGGCACGGATATTCTCATGTGCCAGTGGATGGCTGAGCAGCTTGGCGTCGAGCTGGAGATTCAGCCGATGGCGTTTGATGCCTGCCTCGCGGCTGTGGGCAATGGCTCTGTGGACATGATGGTTGCCGGCATGACCTATGATGAGGAGCGCCTCAACCGCATGGAGCTGACCGGTATCTACTGGAACGAAGGCGATCAGGGTCTGCTCGTCAAGAAGGGCGTCGGCGCTTCCCTGAATTCGATCGAAGCTTTTGACGGAAAGACCGTTGCCGCTCAGAACGGCACCAACCAGCAGATCATGGTCGAAGAGCAGCTTCCGAACGCGAAGCTGGAGCTGGTGACCAAGATTCCGGATGGCGTGAACATGGTCAAGACCGGTCGTGTGGATGCGCTGGCTGTTCCGAAGACCGTTTACGACAACATACTCGCTGAGAACGATGATCTTGAGATTGCGGACTTTGCTTTCGATTTCGAAGGCGGCAACTACATTGCCAGCGTCAAGGGTGAGAAAGCGCTTGCCGAGAAGATTCAGGAGCTGATCGATCAGATCAACGCCGAGGGTCTGTATCAGCAGTGGCTTGACGAGATCCAGAAGTAATTTTAATCCGATTGGAATGCCGCCTGGCGAAATGCCGGGCGGCGTTTTTGTGTATAAGGATTTGCATAAACGCCCGCGTGCGCAGAAGCCGAGACAGATGGAGCAAATCGAAATCCCGAAAGGATGCAGACCCTGTTTCCATTAAATAGGAAGAAATGCCGGATGGAACGGGCGAAACGCGGAAAATCGGCTTTAAAGCGAAACGCAATGATGGAGGGCGCAGTCCTGCTTTTGAGTTTGATTCGACGCTTCGATGCGCTATTTTAAAAAAGTTTCAAAAAATGGCAAAAAAAGAGTGAAAAAGGGGTTGACACATGAGAGAAGGTGAGGTATAATTAATAACGTGCTTGGGGTCGTAGCTCAGCTGGTCAGAGCGCCACGTTGACATCGTGGAGGTCGTAGGTTCGAGCCCTATCGACCCCACCAAGCTAAACCAGAGTTAGTCGCCTGGTTGGAACCGCTTCCGATAAGGAAGCGGTTTTTCTTGTTATATGGAGAATTCGCGGCATTGCACGCGTGCGTAAAATTTTCCCATGCTTTGCGAACTGCGGCGGAAGTGAATGTGGTCTTGGAGATCAAAGATACGTTTTATCGGAAAACGATGCATCCTATTATGATAGATGTGATTGATTTTGCTTCTTTTCAGGGTTATGATGGGGTTGGATACACAGAAAGGAGCATAATCATGAAAAGACTTTTTTGCCTTCTGCTCGCTTTGAGCCTTGCCATTCCGACGTTTGCGCTTGCCGTTTCCTCACAAAAGCTCAAGGAGCTTTATGCCTCCGTCGATACGCTGAGCGGGGACGAGCTGCTTGCGCTTCGGGATTACATCGATTCGAAAATCGAAACAGTCCCGCAGGAGAAGCAGACTGAAACCACCTATGTCCTGAATAAAAATACCATGAAGTTCCATCTGGAAGACTGCTCGAGCGTCAAGTCGATCAAGGAAAAACATCGCTCGACCTATACGGGTTCCCGGGATGATCTGATTGCCAGAGGCTATGCGCCGTGCAAAAAGTGCCATCCCTGACGGGCATGGTTCACGCCTTGAGCAAGGGAAAAACCGGCTTGGCGAATCCGCGAAAAAGTTTGAAATTGCTGCAAATTGCCGCCGGAGAGGAATTGACGAATATCGGAAAAGATGATACAATCTTTCTGATAAACAAATATGCCTTTAAGCGATCCCGTGAGGTCGGCAAGGCGGCAAATGTAGCGTAAGAGGGGGAGTCTGTCCCTTTGTTTGCCCTGTTCCGATTTCAAGGAACAGGGCATTTTTGTATGACCGGGTATTTTGATGCCATAGGAGGGAAGCACATGGATACGTCGAAGCTTGAATTCAAAGCGAACATCATGGATGAAAACGCCATGAAGCGTGCGCTGCGAAGGATTGCACACGAGATCATCGAAAAAAACGACGGCGTGGACAACCTGAAGCTGGTCGGCATTCAGCGCCGGGGCGTGACGCTGGCGAAACTCCTTCAGGAGATGATCGAGCAGGTCGAAGGCGTAAAGCTGCCGCTCGGCGTGCTGGATATCACGTTCTATCGGGACGACCTGTCCATCCGCTCGGAGCATCCGGTCGTCAACGCGACCGAGCTGCCCTTTCAGGTGCAGGATGCGCGTATCGTGATGGTGGACGACGTGCTTTTCTCCGGGCGAACTGCCCGCGCAGCGATGGATGCCATCTGCGATATGGGGCGCCCGAGCTGCATTCAGCTGGCGGTCATGGTGGACAGAGGACACCGCGACCTGCCGATCCGTGCGGACTATGTGGGCAAGAACCTGCCGACGAGCAAAAGCGAGCTGGTCGGCGTGCGTGTGCCTGAATTTGACGGCGACATGAGCGTCGTCCTGTATGAAAAAAGGAGCGAGTAAGCGATGAAGCGCAAAGACATGCTGGGGCTTGACGGCGTAAGCCGGGAGGAAATCACATCCATCCTCGACACGGCGCTGACCATGCGTCAGGTCGTTCGGTCAAACAACAAAAAGACCTCGCATTTGCAGGGAAAATCCATTGTGACCCTGTTCTATGAGAATTCCACGCGCACGCGCATGTCCTTCGAGCTGGCGAGCAAGTACATGTCCGCCGCGGCTGCGAATATCTCTGCCAGCGCGTCGAGCGTTGCCAAGGGTGAAACGCTCATCGACACCGGCGTGACCCTCGACCAGATGGGCACGGATGTCATCATCATCCGCCATCCGATGAGCGGTGCGCCGACGCTGCTGGCGAAGCATGTCCGCGCAAGCGTCATCAACGCGGGCGACGGCATGAACGAGCATCCGACGCAGGCGCTGCTGGATATGCTGACCATGCGCGAGCATCTGGGCGGTCTGGAAGGCGCAAAGATCGCTATCTGCGGCGACGTGATGCACTCCCGCGTTGCGCGAAGCAACATCTACGGCTTGACGACGATGGGTGCGAACGTCGTGCTTTGTGCGCCGCCGACGCTCATCCCTACGCGCATTGAGGAACTGGGCTGCACCGTCGCCCCGACCATTGAGGACGCCTGCGAGGGCGCGGATGTAGTCATGGGTCTGCGCATCCAGCGCGAGCGCCAGCAGAAGGGACTGTTCCCTTCTGTGGCGGAATACTGCGACCATTGGGAAATCACGCCGGAACGCCTTGCACTGGCGAAAAAGAATGCGCTGGTGATGCACCCCGGCCCGATGAACCGCGGCGTGGAAATCGCATCCAGCGTTGCGGACTGCGGTCAGTCGGTCATCACGCAGCAGGTTGAAAGCGGCGTCGCCGTGCGCATGGCGCTGCTCTACATGCTGACCAGAAGGGAGAACGGATGATGGAAAAGCTTTTGATCCGCGGCGGACGCGTCATTGACCCCGCCAACGGGATGGACAAGATTGCGGATGTTCTGATTGAGGATGGCAAAATCGCGGCGATTGGCGAAGGGCTTTCCGCCGACGGCGCCAAGGTATATGACGCGGCGGGCAAGGTAGTCGCCCCGGGCTTTATCGATATGCACTGCCATCTGCGCGACCCGGGTCAGGAATATAAAGAGGATATCGTTTCCGGCACGCGTGCGGCGGCGCACGGCGGCTTTACCGCGGTTTGCTGCATGCCCAACACGAAGCCGACCAACGACAACGCGGCTGTGACGCGCTACATCATCGAAAAGGCGCAGACGCAGGGAAGCGGCGTGCGCGTCTATCCGGTCGGCGCGGTTTCCAAGGGGCTGGCGGGCGTTGAAATGGCGGAAGTCGGCAGGATGAAGGAAGCGGGCATCATCGCGATTTCCGACGACGGACAGCCGGTATCGAACTCGAACCTCTTCCGTCTGGCGATGCAGTATGCCGACCATTTCGGTCTGTTCATCATGAGCCACAGCGAGGACAAGAACCTTGTCGGCGACGGCGTGATGAATGAAGGCTTCATTTCCACCAAGCTCGGTCTGCCGGGAATCACCCGTGCCGCCGAGGAGGTCATGATCGCACGCGACATTCTCGTTGCGGAAGCGGAAGGCAAGCGCGTCCATCTCTGCCATGTTTCGACCAAAGGCGGCGTGCAGCTTGTCCGCGAGGCAAAGGCACGCGGCGTCCGCGTGACCGCGGAAACGACGCCGCATTACATCGGCGCGACGGATGAGTGGGTCATGGGCTACGACAGCCGCTGCCGCGTGAATCCGCCGCTGCGCGAGGAAGAGGACAGACTCGCCTGCATCGAGGGACTTTGCGACGGCACCATCGACGTCATCGCGACCGACCATGCGCCGCACCACGAGGACGAAAAGCGCTGCGAATTCCACATTGCCGCCAGCGGCATCAGCGGCTTTGAAACGGCGTTCTGCATCAGCAACAGCATGCTTGTGAAAACCGGAAAGATGACGCTGTCCGACCTGATTGAGCGGATGAGCGTGCGTCCGGCAAAGCTGCTGGGCGTTCAGGGCGGCAATCTTGCTGTCGGCAACCCGGCGGATGTCGTCGTTCTCGATCCGGACAAGGAGATCGTCGTGGACGCGAGCAAGTTCCTCTCCAAGGGCAAGAACACGCCGTTTGACGGCAAGACGTACGTTGGCGAGATCGAGCTGACGCTGGTGGACGGAAAGACGGCTTATCAGGGAAACGATTGAGGCTCTGCCTCAAACTCCGGTCGGAACCTGAGGTTCCGACACCTCCCGCTTCATTGACCGCAATGCGGTCAATGGGAGGATAAATCGGAGCGGCGACAGAACGCCGCGAAGCGAAGAAAGGGTGCAGGGAACGTGTTCCCTGCCGGGGAGTGGGGCAGCGCCCCAAGAAAGGAAGCCTTTTATATGAATATCATGGAACGACTGGCTCAGAGAATCTCTGAACTCAAGAACCCGACCGTCGCGGGACTGGATACCCGCATCGAATATCTGCCGGAGAGCTTCGTTGCGGAAGTTCTGCCGGAAGGCATCCGCTCCTTTGAGGACGCGGCGAAGGCGGTCTATGCCTATAACGTGCGCCTGATCGACGCGCTGTATGACATCGTGCCGGCGGTCAAGGTGCAGGTTGCGTACTACGAAATGTATGGACCGGCGGGCATGGAGGTCTATGAAAAGACCATCCGCTATGCGCAGGAAAAGGGTCTGATCGTCATGGCGGACGTGAAGCGCAATGACATCGGCGCGACCGCTGCCTGCTATGCCAACGCCTATATCGGCAAGACCGATATGCCCGACGGCGCACAGAAGGCGTTCGGCGCGGATATCGCGACCATCAACCCCTACCTCGGCGTGGACGGCATCAAGCCGTTTGCCGATGCCTGCCGCGACAACGGCACGGGCGTGTTCGTGCTGGTTAAGACGAGCAACCCGTCCTCCGGTCAGCTTCAGGATCTGCGCTTTGAGGATGGACGCACGCTGTATCAGGCGGTTGCGGATCTGGTCGAAGAGTGGGGCGAGGAAACGCGTGGCGAGACCGGCTATTCCGCTGTCGGCGCGGTCGTCGGCGCGACCTATCCGCAGCAGGGCGTTGAGCTTCGCGCACGCATGCCGCATGCCTTCTTCCTCGTGCCGGGCTACGGCGCACAGGGCGCAAAGGGCACGGATATCGCGGGCTGCTTCGACGCGAACGGCAACGGCGCGATCGTCAATGCGTCCCGCTCCATTCTCTGCGCGTGGAAGAAGCGCGAGGGCGTGGCGTTTGACGCCGCCGCACGCGACGAGGCGCTGCGCATGAAGGAAGACCTTTGCTCCAGCCTGAAGGCGGTCGGCAAGGAAATCAAGTAAGCGGAGCGGGGAGGAAGAGCCATGCTGGAAACAAACGCACGCGTGCTGTCCTGCGAAAGGATGGCACAGGAGCTTGTCCGCATCGTGCTGCATGCGCCGGAAATCGCGGCGCAGGCGAAGGCGGGACAGTTCATTCATATGCTCGTACCGGACAGCGCACATGTTTTGCGCCGCCCCATCAGCCTGATGGCGTTTGATCCTCAGGCGGGTACGCTGACGCTGGCGATACAGCCCAAGGGCGCGGGTACGCAGATGATCTGCGCCTGCAAGCCGGGGGAGAACATTCGCGTGCTGGGCCCGCTGGGTACGGGTTTTGACGCGGGCGATGCAGCATGCGTGTATTTTGTCGGCGGCGGCGTGGGCGTTGCGCCGATTTGCGGGGCGATGGACGCCTTTGCGACGGCGGAAAGCCGTGCATTCTTCGGTTTCCGCACGGCGGCGCATGCCTATGGCATGACGCAGGCACCCTGCGCAGTGACGGCGGTCAGCGATGACGGCTCTCTGGGCGAGCGCGCGCTGGTTACCAAGCCACTTGAACAGGCGATTCTTGAAAAGCGCCCCGATCTGGTGATGGCGTGCGGTCCCGCGCCGATGCTGGCGGCGGTGCAGGCGCTTTGCGAAAAATACGCGCTTCCCTGCCAGATTTCGCTGGAGGAACGCATGGGCTGCGGCATCGGCGCCTGCCTGGG
>Ga0129311_1001903_pt1 | contig 13718 bp, 13 predicted proteins | sample Go1ome_FD_94435 | JGI IMG/M metagenome (GOLD analysis project Ga0129311, IMG submission 94435) | Western lowland gorrila individual fecal microbial communities from Wisconsin, USA - Go1022B metagenome | ecosystem: Host-associated > Mammals > Digestive system > Large intestine > Fecal | place... | reverse complement strand
TTGCCTTACGGGAACATTACAGGCGGATGCTTGGCATTGCACCGCTCATGGATTTTCTAAAGGTCTTGCTGATTACAACCCAAAGTCCATCCTCTGCTCACTGGCAGTTCCTATGTATCATTATCCCCTCGTAAGTGATCCTCGCAAAAGACCGCCACGGTCCTTGTTTCAGTTAAAGATGATTCGCTCGAAACAAAAACGCCACAAAAGAACTCCGTCTCTCACTTTCTGACCTGATTTCTTCCATGCCCTTTTCATCTGTCCTCGCGTCTTCCTGCCACGCTTCTACTTACGGGAACGTACCTGTAATGCTGGTATGATATTATCAAAGAACACTGGCAAAATTTACCTGCCTATTAAATAGCCGACGAAATTCGTCTTTTTTGTCTCAAAAATTAGAATTTTTTCAACTTTTTCCGCAAAATTTTTCTTTTCGTATAAACAGTATCCTTTGGAAGCCCCATAATCTTTGCAATTTCCTTGATTGAATATCCCCATGTACTAAGCAAAAGTATCTCCAGTGTCTGATGTTCCGTCCCTTTTAGTACTTCATACAACCGTCTGTCTCCTACATGTTCTAAGAGTTCCTTGACATCCATGGCAAACTGTTCATCATCCTTCTGTCTTTCTGAATCCATATCCTGCATTGTTCCATCCAATCGTTCCCGGTATCTGCGTTCTTCCAGAAAATCTTCCCAGTCCATCTGACGCAGCTTTTGAATCTTCTCTTCTTTCATTCCCAGTTCACGCAGTTTCTTTTCTTCCCGTTCTTTCCAATAATTCCACTTTCGTTCTTCACTCGCTTTGTTATAAGCCATTTATCTTTCCTCCGATCTAATTTTGGGTATAGAAATCAAATCGGAGCATGGCGGTGACCGGATGTTAACCAATGTCCATATTTGGAACTGTCTGTTTAAAAAATTTACGTAACAAAAAACGCCCTTACAGGTATTACCCCTGCGGACGTATTTCGATTCACATTTTATTACCCTATTTTTATTGTTGGTTCTTACCCTAGATTCAATTCCAGTATTCGCTAACGAAAATGTTGAGATTTTTTTAATTGAATACCTGCAGATGAACGGACATGTTCAAAAGAAATATTTCTAGGAACCATTTTTCTCCAGTCAGATTCCAGAAAAAGAAAATAAGCATACAAATACTTCTCTTTCGGAATCTGTTTTTTTTAACCGAAAAAGATTTGTATGCTCATTCGTTCATTGGGTAATACCCTATATTTTTTCTAATGTTATGCCCTTTTCACTTTTCAAACTCAGGGTAATACACTAAGTTCATGGAGGTATATAAACATGGATATTCCTAAAACATTATTTGCCACTTTGGTAAAACAGGGGCGTATGGAAATGCATTTAACACAAGAATCTCTCGCTGAAAAACTCGGAATATCGGCTGCTTATCTTGGAGACCTCGAACGTCATAAAGGCGGTCCTAGTCTGGAATTATTTTGTAAAACTATGCAGACATTAAATATTTCTGCTGATGATTACGTTTATCCAAACCAAAATAAAAACAATTCTACATACGATCAGATTCTTCGACTGTTAAATCAATGCAATGATTATCAACTTCAAGTAATTCTTGCAACTACTGTTGCATTGTTAAATTCTGATACTTCCGATGTAGATACCACTAATGATACAAAACAAAACTTACTAAATCCTGATAATTAGCTGATAATTACCGATATTTTAAATTGACGACACATTTGAATCATGTGAATAAGAAAAACAGTTACACTATATCAAATTTGGTATAGCATAACTGTTTCTTTTATTCACAGTGGATTACATTTATCTGTTAGATATTACATTGCCTTTCTCATCGTAATAGGTACAATGCTCAATCTTATGTGGGTATTTGTCTCCCAGCGGATCAAAACCTCCTTTTCCATAATCTTCTACTATTCTTTTTTGATTTCCAACAACTACAACATTTTTATAGTCATAATAATACACATATGTTCTCAAAAAACTATTTACATATGCCACATATTTACTACCATCTTTTTCAACAACATGTTCCGGTGTATATCCAAACCCTACTATCAAATAAAATATGGGACTTGATATTAATAGAAGAATAACAAATGTACTCATTATACATATTTTTACAATTCTTTTTTTAATTTTAGAATCAATTGAATAATTCCTGTAATAAATCCCATCATCATCAAAAGCACTGACATCCAATAGACCCATTCTCGAAACTTTAATCCAAAGCATTGTAAAATCAGATGCAACATAACAAATATCCATATATATATTGCTGTATCTAAAATCACAATTTTGGGAATATATTTTCTAATTTTATTCATCCTTTGAACTCCACAATTAACTCATTTCATTCCATTAATTATTTTCTCTATATCCGGTGATTGTTTTAAAATTCCCAATCCCGCTAATAATTGAATACAATCTACATACCCCTGACAATATGCTCTTAACTCCGATGTGAAGGCTTCTTCTTCCAATATTTCTTCATATTGTTTAAACTTTCTTTTATCCTCTGCATTCATATGATTGATAATTTTAATTACATTCTCCCTTTTCATTTTCTTCTTCAACTGAATATCTTTGAATTCTTGAAACTGGATATAACTTTTTCTATTTATTTTTTCACACCGTAATCCATTTAAAAAAGAAGAAATTTCATCCCAAATATCATTTTTCATAAAAGGTATTCTCCTTCCAGATTTAACGTTTTTCTAGATATTCTCTCCATTTCCACACAAATAATGACCTGATTAAAAATTATATCTAATCAAATCCTTATTGAATTTATATCCAATTCCCCATACATTTAAAATGTATCGTGGTTTTGCAGGATCTGGTTCGATTTTCTTCCGAATTCTCCGGATTAAACTTATAACATTATCTTCTGCTCCATAATATGGTTCTTTCCAGACTCGTGTATATATTTGTTCTTTCGAAAAAACTTGTCCTGGATTTCTTGCAAGCAAATATAAAATTTCAAATTCATAATTTGTTAATCTTACTTGCTCACCTCGGCATTCAACCGAACGATACACAGCGTTTATTTTTAAATCTTCATAATCAAGTACCTTTCCTCTTGAACCTTTCATATCTCTGCGACCTTTGTGATTAAGAAAATATAATAATTCATTCAATTCGTCTTCTTCATCATCGGTAAATGTTACAACCACTACCTTCCTCATCTATCAATAAAACCTCTCACTTTTTAAATCTTACATTTGTAATCTTTTCTTTATTATTACATCTGTAAGATTTAAAGTCAAGCTTTTTCATTCCATTGACAGATCAGACATTTTCAATATATAATATTTTTATTACAAGCGTAAGATTTGGAGGGATAACACATGAGCAATTTGCCTCAAATTACAGAAGCTGAATTTGAAGTTATGAAAATCGTTTGGAAATACGCGCCAATCAGCACAAATGAAATTACTGAAAAATTAACACAAACTTCCAGTTGGAGTCCTAAAACAATTCAGACATTGATCAAACGTCTCGTTTCTAAAAAGGCTTTAACTTATGAAAAACAAAGCCGGGTTTTTGTCTATACCCCATTAGTCAAAGAAGAGGAATATATTCGGCAGGAAAGTAATTCTTTTTTAAAACGATACTATAATGGTAATATCACTTCTATGCTTGCCTCTTACATTGAGGACGATAAATTATCTGAAGAAGACATTACTGCCTTACGGAATCTTCTTTCCAATCATTAAACATGGGAGGAGCATATTTTGACATATTTTAGCTTTCGTTTTTTACTCTGTAATGCCATCATCTGTATTTTTTTAGGCATTTTACTGGAATTAAAAAGATTATTACAAAATCAATTATCCGCACGTATGCAATATAATCTTTCGATTATATTTCTTGTCGTTTTAATTGTTCCTTTTTTTCCAATAAAGTCTGCCCCATCTTCTATATCATGGGGACATTTACTAATGCCAAATTCAAATACCAATGGTGACATTCAAACCACTTTTCTTTCTGGTAATAGTTATACTTTGAATAAAATAAATGATTTTGCTGTCTCGGTCAGCACCCAAATTCCAACTTTTATTCACACATTACTTGTATTTTTCTGGAGTATCGGTATATTCATAATGTTTTTTCTTCTCTACCGCTCAGTAAAACAAGTAAAAGCCTTACATAGTTCTGCTTTACCTCTTCAAAATGAAGAACTAAACGCTCTTTATATAGAATGTTTAAACGAAGTGAACAGCAAGCATACCATTCCGATTTATAGTACAGCATTTTTGAAATCTCCTGTTTTGGCTGGTTTCCTGCATCCTCGCATTTATCTTCCAATTCACTTGATTTCAGATTTTAACGCTGGAACTATAAGCGCAACTGATATTCGCTATATGCTTCTTCATGAACTGCAGCACTACAAGCATAAAGATATTCTAATTGGATATTTGATAAATACAGTAAATGTTTTCTACTGGTTCAATCCCCTAATCTGGTATTTTCTAAAAAGAATACGACAGGAACGGGAACTTGCCTGCGACAGTGCTGTATTACAATTATTGAAAGAAACAGAATACAAGTCATATGGAAATACACTGATTAACTTTGCCGAAACAATAGCTCTGTCTCCATTCCCTCTTACTATGGGAATCAGTGGAAATATAAAACAGTTAAAAGGACGCATTTTAAATATTGCATCATTCCACCAACCTACTTTTAAACAAAAAATTCGTGGATATCTTATATGCATATTCGTCTCTACTATCATCATTGGATGCATTCCCATACTTTCTGTTTATGCTTCTGATCAGACTGGCTATCATTTTGACACAACCGAAAAGAATATTACTCAGCTAAATCTTTCTTCCAATTTTGGGGACTACACCGGAAGTTTTGTTTTATATGATCAGTCTGCTGATAAATGGAATATTTATAATATGGATAATGCTTCCACACGTGTATCACCGAATTCGACTTATAAAATATACGATGCATTACTTGGCCTGGAATCTGGAATCATTACACCGGAACATTCCACTTTCACATGGAATGGAGAACCCTGTCCTTTTGAATCTTGGGAATCTGATCAAGATTTGACCTCGGCTATGCATAATTCTGTGAACTGGTATTTTCAGGCAATTGATTCACAGGCAGGTTTTCAATCCGTAAAGACATTTTTACAGACAATAAACTATGGTAATCAGAATACTGGAACAAACTTAAATCTCTATTGGACAGATTTTTCTCTGAAAATCTCTCCAATAGAACAAGTAGAATTACTACAAAATTTCTACCAAAATAATTTTCATTTTGATAGAAAAAATATTCAAGCAGTAAAAAATGCCCTGTTACTTTCCACTACCTCTTCTGGTTCTCTTTACGGAAAAACCGGAACCGGACGTGTCAATGGTAAAGATGTCAATGGCTGGTTTGTCGGATACATTGAATCAGATAATAATACTTACTACTTTGCCACAAATATTCAAGCTCCTTCCAACGCAACCGGAAGTCAGGCTACTGAAATAACCGAAGCTATACTTTCTGATTTTGGTATTTGGAAATAAAAAAGAAGAACTGGTAACCTAATTTCCTGTTATCAGTTCTTTCTTTTTCTTCGTAATCTCTTCAATATTGTTATCTGATTATTTTAAGGTATATCCTCACTTACATTCCTATATATTTTTTGGCTTCTTTTTTACAATCCAACGTATTACCATGGGCAATTACATATTCCATGCATTCTTTTCCCTGTTGTTCTTTCCCTACTCTGTAGTAACATACTCCAAGCAGAAGTCTGCGTGTAACCTCATAATATGGCAACTTTTCTGTATCATCTTCCAGTAATCTTATTGCTGCCTCATCTTCCTCTTTCAGCATAAACTTTTTTGCCATAAACAGCGGATTATTCTGAAATACGTTTCCTGCTTTTTCTAATGTATCAGAATATCCCGCTCCATCTTTCTCCTGATATTTCTTCGCCAGTTCAAGATTCGTCATAACCTGCTGCCAGGAACGTCCCTCTTTTTTTCCTTTCCATTCATTCTTTGTATATTCTTCTGCTTTCTGTAGTTCTCCATTAGCAATAAGTGCAACTATATACTTAGGTTGAACCATCAATACTACATTTTTTTGAAAACCTTTATAATCCAGACTCTTTCCGTATTTTATCATCCCCTCCAACATTTCTAAATATTTCTCTGCATCACATTCCTGCGACAGCATCCGATCAATTTTTGAAAACTCTCGGAGAATATTACAAATTTCAATCAACATGACCACAATCAGATCAAGCACCGCACAGCCCCATAGAAGGTAGGAATCTGTTGTGATCCAGCCCGACTGTTTCACATTGAAAAAGAGTACTGTCTCTTGATGTGGAAATGGATTCCCTTTAAAAATACTTACAATACAAATCAATGCTACATATATCAACAGCACATTCCGTATCATTCTGATGCGACCATTTTTTTGCTTTTCATAAATCTTTTTTATCTGTTCTTCCATTCTCTTCTACCTTTCTTCGTTGCTGATCAATCCTGAAACTTATCTAATCGATACTGATATTTGGGTATATTATCGATTCCATTATCTAAAATCCTATTTCCAACATAATGAACCGATCCATCATTCTGAAATTTCATCGTAAGTTCATGTGTAATAACCGCATCATTACACACTACAGAATCACAAACTGCATTTATAGTCAATACAACTGTTCCATCTTCATTATGCTTGATTTCAATTACTTCCGGCAATGATAATCCGAAATGTGTTGGTGCATAATTACCACATCCCAAACGTTGCCACGCATAAGTATTACTTTGTTCATCATACACCGCCCATTCTTTTAGTTCTTCTGCGGTAACAGGAAGATATGTCATAATTACACTTTCAAACTCATCTGCCGTAACTCCTGCTACTCCAGTTTCATTGCTAAATTTCTTCCCGTATTTCATATTATAAAGATATTCAAAAATCCCATTATAGTCCAGATCTTGCATATTCTCTATATTCCAGTTTGAGCACAGTAGATTGTTTCCCTGATAACCCAATGGCCCTACATATTTTTCTGAATATTCCAGGCATTCTTCATTTAATGGTCTAACTCGGATAATACAACTTCCATCAACAATTTCTGTCACTTCCGTTGGTTCCGGTACACATACTTCATAGCAAAAGTTCCCATATTCTGTGTATTTCCATTCCTTTATTTTTGAAAAAGAAATATAGGTAAGCATCGGCTCTGTATCATCGTTCCACAACATTTTTGCTGACATAATAAACATGTTTTCCCCATCATATGTATATTCTTTTCTGGTAATTCCTCCATCTATATCAATTTCATATAAAATCACGTTGTCTTTTTCTTCTTGCCTGGCAGCATTCAAAAACATTTCCATCTTCTGATAATTTTCCATAACAGAATAATGATCTGAACCCCTTACCGGATTTCCATTTTGTTTGATAATCTCTTTCATCCGATCCATCATTTGCCTGGCAATATTCTGATCCGCTTCTTGCATTCCATTAAATTCAGAATAAATATCTCGGATGGCCTCCATATTCTCTTCACAATCGTTCAATACTTCCTTTTTCTTTTTTTCATCAATTGGCAAATCATATCCCTTATCTTGAATTTCCATAACAGTTTTTTTCTGACTCTTCTCATTTTTTACATCTGAATCGTTTAGTGCTTTTATGTTTTTGCAGGAAGTCAGAACCATTCCTATACAAAGTACTAACAAGATGCTTTTTATTTTCATATTGCCCCCCCTAATTATTGCTATAATTTGCTTTCCACTCTTCTTCTGTCAATCTTGGCATATACCACCCTGCATTTGCATTTTGATCTGATTTGATTATTTTATTTGATAAATACTGAAAACTTCCATCTTCCATAGGTTTTATAATCAATTCACTGGTAATTGCCTGGTCTAACATTCTGATTTCCCATACTGCTTCTATCGTAAGTTTTAATGTTCCATCGTGCAATTTTTCATATGAAACGACTTCCGGATATGGCTCATATGGAAATTCACAATCGTACAATCCTCTCGGTCTGTATCTAAAAGTTTTGTTATCACAGTTATAAAAAGTCCCCTTTTCAATCTCGGTATTACTAAATGGTAAATAAGTCTTTATAACCTCTTCAAACTCATCTTCTGGAACTTCATATTCTGCTCCACCATAATTTGCTTCATATGGAACATGCTTTCCATATTTCATATAATACATTTTTTCATAAAGATCATAAAAATCAAGTTCCGTATAATTCTGGTTATCCCAATTTGTAATCAACAGATTATTAAGTGCATACCCCAACGGCATAACATATTTTCGATTCAATTCCCGGCATGTTTTATCTAATGGCTGCACTCTGAATCCAGTTTCACCCGGTGCTCCATCAAATCCCGGTGGGTGATATTCCTCCAGAAACAAGTATCCTTTTTCTGTATATTTCCACTCATATGCTTCATATTCATCATAATAATTAGCCTGTGGACTATTATCTTTCCATTTAACCTGACATAATCGAACATTTATCTTTCCATTCATTGAATCTAAATGATATTGTATAATTTCCCCTTCATCAAATACAACAACAATATCAACTGCTGCCTGTTCTTCTTTCTCCGCTGCTTTGCAAAATTCTTCTACTTTTTCACGATTGACCATATCAATCTGATTATCACGATCTACTGCCGCATATCCTTTCTCTTCCAGACAATTGATAATTTTTCTTTTCGCCTTTAATGTATTTAACTCCGACTTCTCCTTCATATAAACAGACCGAAAAGTTTGCGCTGTTTTTTTTACTTCTGCATTCATTTCAGATTCTACGGTTTCTTTCTTTTCTTCTTTTTCCGTAATTCGATTTTGGCCGCACCCTGTAAAAACAATAAGAACTATCAATATCATCGCAAATTTCTTACATATGTAATAATTCCCCGTAAAAATTTTTTTATTTTTCAAAATATTCCTCCAATACGGTTGCATCCTTTTTAACAACATAACCACTTCCACCGATTCCTTTCACATTCTCAACCATACTGATAAGAAGAATTGGTTTGTCCACGCTTTTATCTGCCGTAAACACCGAAAACCACCCGATTTCTTTGCCAGAAGTATCTTCTTTCGTTGCCTTCAACTCGGCTGTCCCTGTTTTTCCAGCAAGCAAAATATCGTCACGATGTGCAGCATATCCGGTTCCTTCCGGATCATTTACAACACCTTCCACCCCTTGCATAATTTCTTCTACATTTTCTTCGCTAAACGCATTTTCTATCCATGTTTCACCAGATGCTTCTTCTTTGTATTTCAAATACGGTTTTATCATATTCCCTTCATTTAAAAATGAAGTATAAATACTTGCCAGATGTAATGGATTTACAAGAATCTGCCCTTGCCCATAACCACTATCTGCCAATTGTATTTCTGTTTCTATTTTATCTGTATTGGAATATGTTGATTCCTGCATCGCAATCTCAAACGGCATATTCTGATTAAATCCTATTTCATTTAAAGTATTCATAAAATTCTCACTACCAATTTTAAGAGCTGCCTTTGCAAAATAAATATTATCAGAATAGATAATTGCATTTTTCATAATAACCGGTTCATATTCATGAAGTGTTGTCACTTGATAAGATCCCCAAGACGAATCTTTCTGCCATGCCAAACCTTCATTTCCAAAATCTTCTTTTGGATCTATGCTTCCCGTTTTCAACCCAATTCCTGCCACAACTGGTTTAAATGTTGAGCCAGGACACCATACTTGACGAAAACGATTATATAATGGTTTCTTTTCATCTTCGTTCAATGATGTCCATTTCTCTGATGATAAGCCCCGTATAAATTCATTATTATCATAAGATGGGGTACTTACCAAAGCCAATACTTCTCCCGTATAAGGATTCATTGCGACAGAACACCCCGGATCTTCTTTAAACTGCTCGTATAATGATTTTTGCAAATCGGAATCTATCGTTAATCTTATATCCATACCATCTTCTTTAAAAATACTTGCAAGAACCTCTTTTACTTCCCCATCACTATCCAAAATCTTTATATCACAACCATCTTTTCCTTTTAATTGCTTTTCGTATAACTTTTCCACCCCAGATCTTCCGATTACACTTTCAGCTGAATATCCTTCCCCTGGATGATTTTCCAAATCTTCTGCTGTTACAGACTGTACATAACCAATTAAATGAGCTGCTGCTTCCCCTAACTCATAGGTTCTAACTTCCACATCTGATAGCATAACCCCTGGAATTTCCAAAAGTTTATTCTGACAATCCTGCTCTTCAAGTGTCTTTTCTTCTGGCTGTATTTTCATTAAATCTATTTCTTCTACTTTCGGAATAGTTTCAATTGGTACAAAAGAATCTTCTTTTACCCACTTTGCTGTGAGTTTGTTATTTATTGTTTCTACATCTATCTCTAATAACTCCGCTATTTTTTCAATAGATACATTCCTGTCTTCCAGCTTTCCCGGTATAATGCCAACTGATGTTGCTACTCCTTTTCCTGCAAGCATTTTACCATCTCGGTCTAATATTTCTCCTCTCTCCGCTTTTGATGTAGTAACACTTATTTTATCATCACTCTCTATATCTGGAAAAATCAGGCTATCCTGCCATACTAATTTATATCCCTGTTTCGTCTTCTTCAGTTCCGCCATATTGTCAAATTGTATTGTTCCGGCAATTGTATTACATGATGTTTCATACGAAAGCGTAACTGTATCTGCTTTTTTCTCTTTCACAGCTATATGACTGATTTTAATGTCACTGACCTCTATTCCTTCGTATATCTTAGAATTTCGTTGTATGTATTCTTCTTTTGTCAAATAAACTTTTTCATCTGAATCTATCATAGTATACATTACTTCATATTCCTTTTTTTCAATATGGTTCATATATTCCACAAGTGTGTCTTCTGGTGATTCCATAATTGATCTTTTTAATAAAACACCTCCCAAAATAGCAATTACTGTTATAGCCATTATTAATCCCAAAATCCTACAAGTGTAAGATTTTTTAGTGCTTTGTTTTTTCCGTCTCTTTTTCATAGATACCCCTTTCTTTCAACGCTTTTATTTCCTTAAATCTTACACTTGTAATATTTGAAAGTCAAGTCTTTTCTTAGGAATTATATATAGCAGATTTAGGATCAGAAAATCCTGCCTTTTAATATGCCGGAACGCCATATCCATAAATACTACTGCTTCCAATGCTATAACTCCGTCTTGCTACTTTATCTCCACTGTTGCCTTCAATGGTATTCACAGTTCCACCACTGACACTTTCTACGATTCCCACATGATCAATCGTTCCATTGTTTCCCCAGTCAAAGAAAACAATATCTCCTGCAGCCGGAGTATAACTGGCATCCCGAAACCTGCCTTTGCTTTCAAAACACCTGACGCCATCCGAACAAAGAGAAAATTTAGGTATCGCTCCACTCTGAATATAACCACTCTGGTCCGCACACCAGCTCACAAAACAGGCACACCATTCCACCCGGCTGTCAAATCCATACCAGCTCCAGAACTTCTGACCGCCACTGTTTCCAAGCTGCCCCATTGCAACCGATACAATCTGCTGATTTCCAAACAAACCAGCAAACAGGCTGCCACCGGAATAATACCGCATCACATGGGGAACGTATTGGGGATCTCCGTAACTGCTCCATCCATGCGAAGCTGCCTGTTGCTGTGAAAACTGCAGGGCATTGGCTTCGGTGTAACCGCCTCTTGGTAATGCCCATCCTATGTAGCCATTTCCATAGTTATATCCCTGCCATGCAAGTTTTAGCTTGTCCAGATCTTGTGGGGTGCTGCATCTTGCCTGACTGATACAGTCTGCGAATGTCTTGACTCCCACTTCGATGGAATAATCTGGCTCTGTAATAGAACCGGGACTGTGAGGGAATCTGGTATTGTATGGACTCTCCGAACACTGCATCGGATCTGTCCCCCTTCCCCCGGATTCCTGCATCATGATGGCCTGAATCGCAGATACATATTCCGGAATACCGTACTGGGAGGCATACCGCTGGATGACAGAAGTATACGCAAGCACTTCTTCACTTAAGGATTCGGAGCTTTCTGAACCACTGCTAAACGCTGCCCCTGCAATGATTCCAGCGATCAGGATAAATACTACAAGAAATGCCATACCTCCGGCAGCAATCCCTTTTCCCATTTCTCCCAGGGCGGCTGTTGCTTTTTGTATGGCTGCTGTAATCCCCTTCATAGAAAGCTTTGCCCCTCTTCCGGTCGTCTGAAGGACTGCTTCACTACTTTCTGCTGATGCTACTGCGGATTTTCTTGCCATCTGTACTGCTCTTGCTTTCTGCATCGCCTGTGCACCTTTTTCTACCTGCCATTTCTGCATGGATGCCTGTGTTTTTATTTTCTCCTGAGACAGCCCGGATACTTTTACCACTTTCGGTGCTGCTTTTACCTGTCGTTTACTGTTCTCCTTGGCAAGTACTGCCTGTTCCGGTTTCACCTTGATCCGTGTCTTTCCGCTTTCTATGCCCTGCCTCAGTGCTTCTTCAGTGGCTTTTGCTTCTTCCTGTCTGCTTTTTCTTTCTTTTATCTTTCGGTAGGTTACCCATGCAAGCTTTTTCCCACCTTGATATGTCGTTTTCCCTACCGTTTTTCCTGCCACACTCGCCGCCCTGTACTGTACGGATTCTATTTTTTCAGCACCATACTGTGTCGGGGATTCTGATTGGCTGCCAGTTTTTCCCTGTAGTTCCCTTGGCTTTTCTTTTGCCTCCAGTACAGTCTGGCGAACCAACTCTTTCGGAAGCCGGGCAGCCGGATTACGAATCTTCGGATTCTTATCCCTTACCCGTTCCTTGATATCTCTCATCCAGTCACCCTCTTTCCGTATCTTTTACCTCATCGGGCTGTGTCCCGATGTTTCTTCTTTTCCTGCTGTTTCTGTAACTGTTCTACTTTTCGGATGGCTTCATTCACCAGTGGATGCTCATTGTAGTATGGCACAAGCCCCAACAGTTCCCTGTCTTTCGTAGATAGTGGCAACGGATATTCCAGATCCGAGTAAAAAGAGTCTGGATCATGGATGGAAAATTCAATTGCCGGACACATGTTGCCAGATGTTTTACAATACTTCCTGTACTTTTTATATGCTTCTTCCAGTGAGTTACATTTTGTATATTCGCCCATCTCATGGAATTCGCCGCATTCTGCAGCGTAAAAGGTAATGGTGATCTCTTCTTTTTTCATTACGATTCTCCCGTTTTTGTTAATTTAACATGTCGGATGGCTTCGTTGTCATCAGTTTATAGAGTTCTGTATTCTTTGGAAACGTGTTCTCAAACGGAACGATATTCCCGGAACATCGGATCAGACCACTGCCGACTGCCACGTTTGTGATATAAGACAGCTGGTTCTCCGAGATGTTCAAAAGGGCAGCCAGTTCTTCCCGGTCTGTACTTGCCTGATTCAGCAGGATCAGGAATTCACTGTTGGCGAGCATGAGTCTTGCCGTATCGGATTTCAGAAGTTCCTCCACATTTTGCGTGAGGCCTGTCACGAATCCATTGTATTTTCTGATTCTCTTGTACAGTCGGTAAAAGAAATTTGCACTGTATTCATAGCGGAATAACAGATAGAACTCATCGGCAAATATCCATGTCGTTTTTCCTTCTTTCCAGTTCTGAATTACCCTGTTGAAAATACTGTCTAAGGTAACCAGC